>ERZ888423.134-NODE-134-length-77366-cov-51.343379_pt1 | contig 77366 bp, 89 predicted proteins | sample MGYA00520523_ERZ888423 | MGnify/ENA primary metagenome ERZ888423 (study PRJEB32303, sample SAMEA104408611) | aquatic metagenome | biome: Brackish water; feature: Pelagic; material: water | place: Baltic Sea | collected 2014-06-08T10:24:00 | depth 30,27 m ... | reverse complement strand
CCGGTCTGTATCGCCACTGGCGCCATCGCCGAAAGCAATGCACCGATGTGTGTGCAGCCACGGGGCCCGGCAAATAGTTCTTTTACTTTTGCATTAAAGCCACGACTGATTGACATGCCTTCAAGTTTTTTGTAGTGATCGGTGATATCGGTACATCCCAAATGCGGATGATTCTTGAATTCAACCGACGCCTTCTCAATCACAAACATTGGGTAGGTGATTTCGAGATCGACAACCATCAAATGCATCCATAGCGGATCAGGATCGTTCGAGACGTAGACGCCTGCAGGCTTTTCATCGCACACAACTCCGCGCAACATAAACCGATCATCTGCTATCCAAAACGCTCGTACTTCGTAACGGCGAGTGTGCAAAAGTGGCAAATCTGGATCTGGCGGAAACATATCGTTGACTGGCATTGGTGTAACGCTAACGAACTAGCCTCAAAACATGACTAATGAAGAGCTCGTAGGCATTGTTTGCCCAATTTTCAATGACTACTCGTACAAGTACTACTTCTCCCCGTCGACCATTGCAGTTGGTAAGTCTCTCGGCCTCAAGGGCATGGAGTTTTATGTTGCCGGTAGAGGAGGTGCGCTTGGCGACTGTGACGGCTCGGTAGTCGCTGCAGCGTTTGGTTACTTCAATCCAATCATTATTAACGCTGCTTGGACTCTTGCAATTGCTAAGCACCCCGCCCGCGCACTTGGGTCGGCACATTACGAATGTGCAGCAGTTCTCGGCAGAGAAAAACTCTCAGCGCTGCCCGATCTTGCCGAATTTGTTTCTGCAATGCAAAAAGTGTTTGACGCAATGGACCCTGATGGTCTCGCGCTCTTCGCTGCATTCAAATCGCTCCCCCTCGTAGATGACTTGCCAGGTAGGGCCATGCAGCTCGCGGCATCGCTTCGTGAATATCGAGGTAGTGCCCATCTCGTTGCTGTTCGCGCGAGTGGTGTGAGTGGCATCCAAGCACATTTTGTCAAGCGACCAAAAGACATGAAAATGTTTGGTTGGGCAGAAAGCGAATACCCACATGTTGATGATGAGACTCGCGCTCGCATGGTCACAGCCGAAAATCTCACCAATGCGCTCTGCATTACTCCATATTCAGTGCTTAACCAGACACAAAGAGCTTCACTCATTACCGGAGCAAAAGCTTTCGAAGCGGCTCTTGCCGCCCCAGATGCATAACTACTTAATAACGGTGTAGTCGTCAGATTTATTCATCGACAAAATTGCACTCAGTAATTTCTCTGGTGGTGCCATCTTTTTCCGAGTCGCAAGATCAAGGAACATCACCAGGCTCGACACGCTTGCAGCGAGTTTTCCGTCTGCCCTCACAAAGCGATTACGAAATACAAATCGCGATCCTTCTTCGTTCATGCCTGCCAACTCATTAGTAATGGTGATCTCTTCAGCTAGTCGTACTTCGGCTCGGTACTCAATCTCATCCTTCAACACAATCGGGCCAAAGCCTGCACCGAAGAAATCCATCAATGTGTAACCATTTGCATCAAAGAATTCCATCCGACAATTTGCCGACAAGTCCAAATACGCCACATTTCTCATGTGGCCGTTTTGGTCCATCTCGCCCCAGCGTGTGCGCACTTTGATTTCTGACAATTTATTTTCGCTCATACATGAAACATAATACAAGAGGTCAAATAGCATCTCAGTGTGACAACCTTTGCGCTTCGAGAACCAGTACTCACGGATGCGGAATGGATCACCCAGGCTTGCCAAGACACTGAAGTGCAGCGCTGGACTCTCGTACCTCGTCCCTACAAACGAGAACATGCACTCGGATTCATTGACAACACTATTAACGAGGCTCATCGCTGGGTAATCGAATACCAAGAAACCAACAAAGCGGTTGGAGTTGTCAGCATTCACACGATCGATCCCGATACCGGCGACGCCAACACCGGTTATTGGATTGCACCATGGGGTCGCCGTCAAGGTGCTGCAGTTCAAGCGCTCCATCTCGTCGAACAATTTGCACTCACTATTCCATCTATCAATTTCCTCAGTGCCCACATTGCGCAAACCAATGTTGCTTCACGTGCAACGGCAAGTCGCGCAGGTTTTATCAACATGGGCAGCACTCAAGAGTCTTGTCCAGATGGTGAAAGCCTCGTTCCTGCGCTCACATACGTCAAACACCTAACACGCTAAGTTCGCAACCGTGAAGCGCACGTGGCCGAACGAATTTATGTGGGGCACGGGTGCTTCATCGACTCAAAGTGAAGGTGCTGCACCCCACTCTGATTGGATCGAGTGGGAGCGAACCGGACACGCACCCAATTCACTAAACGGAAATGAATTTGGCACGCGCTATGCAAATGACTTTGCGTTGCTCAGCAATCTTGGGCTCACGCATCACCGCCTCTCTCTCGAGTGGGCTCGTATCGAGCCATCTGAAGGCGTGTATGACCAACAAGCAATCAGTCATTATCGCGACATGCTCATTGCGGCGAACTCTGCGGGCATTCAACCGTGGGTGTGTCTACATCACTTCACTTTGCCAAAGTGGTTTGCAGACCTTGGTGGATTCTTGGTCAACAACAATCGAGTCACATATTGGACTCGACATGTCGATTTCATGGCCAACACGTTTGGCGATCTTGTGTTTGGGTGGCAACCTGTAAACGAAACCAATTATTACCCTGCTGCTGCGTACCTAGGGCGTGGTTGGTCACCCGGGCATAATGATCGCGATGAATATCGAACTGTCAGCCAACAGATGCATCTTGCGACTGCCGAAGCAGCAGTGCGACTCAAGCAAACAGGCAAACCAGTCGCTTCAATTTTTGGACTCTCAACCCTTGAACTCCTTGACGACTCGCCAGCGACGAACGAATTTGCAACTCGCTTTTATAACGCCAATTGGAATGCCGGCATAGGACTCTTCCGCGATGGAGTACTGAACTTCGCCGATCGCGATCCGATCGTTCGGCCAGACCTGCAGGGCTCATTTGACCTGCTCGGATTTTCTTATTACTGCGCAAACGGCGTTCGTAACGGACATATTGTTCCTTATCCAGAAACAAACGATCCATCGCCGCTCGGATACTCGATTTGGCCAGATGGACTCGGCTTGGTGCTAGATCGGTTGCACACCGAGTTGCCGAATACACCGCTACTCATTGCCGAATATGGAGTTGGCACAGGTGACGACTCGCTTCGCACCGAATATTTGCGAGCAGGGCTCGACATTACACACGATGCGATTGCGCGAGGCATTGATATCCGTGGTCTCTTTCATTGGACTGCAGTCGATAACTACGAATGGCTTCACGGGTTTGACTTGCAATTTGGAATTATCAACGCAGATCGCACGATGAAACCAAGCGCCAAATTGTTGCAGCGCGAAGCGCAACACCCGTTGAGAACAGTAACTTCGTGACCACCAAAATTTCTGCGACTATCCCCTCCGACACATCAATCGAAGTTTGGCGTGCTGATATGGCAGCCATTGCCGAAATGGCACCTATCGCTCGACTTCATGCATGCGCAACCCTTAATCGTGCAATGGCCCAGATGCAAGATGAGGCTGTCAGACGTCAATACCCGACGTACAACGATGCGCAGGTAATGTGCGAGCTCATTAAAAGGCAATACGGATCAAAGATTCTCGACGACATCGACAACCATCAAAATAAGCGACGCAATGATTGATCTCGCCATTGCGCTTCGACGTGTGATCCAAGCCCTCGAAAAAGCTGGTGATCACTCCAACTTGACGAAGATCTGGAAGATCTCATAGTTGCAGTAGAGAGCAATCGGTAATCAACTACTGTTGAGAACATGGAAACTGAAATCAACAAACTTCGCCGTCTCAACATCATCGCTGGAACCCTGCACTTAGTGTCCCTTATTGGAATTTTGTTGCTCTCAAATGATGCCGCTTTACCTGTCAATGCCATCTATCTCACCGACGCCCCGGGTACGGGCAACTTCTCGTCACTGATCAATCTGTTCAACATCAATATCAGTTATATGGTTGCCGCATTCCTTGCACTCTCTGCTTTTTTTCACTTTCTTATTAGTTCAAAAAAAATGTTTCCCAAGTATTCAGCAGGGCTTCGCAACAACATCAACGTATTCCGTTGGATCGAATATTCGATTTCTTCATCAATCATGATCATCGTCATTTTGCAACTCAATGGCACCGCCGACTACATCGCACTACTCGGAATATTTGGCGTCAATGTATGCATGATCCTCTTTGGTTGGCTTCAAGAGCGATACACCAAACCTGGCGATGGCGACATGCTTCCATTTTGGTTTGGATGCATCGCAGGAAGTATTCCGTGGATTGCAACCGCGATCAATGTTGCACACCCAAAAGGTCCGGCTGAATCAACAGTGCCAGGTTTCGTCTATGGCATCATCATTTCTCTATTCATTCTCTTTAACTGTTTTGCGATTGTGCAATGGAAGCAGTACAAAGCCAAAGGCAAGTGGGCCAACTACTTGCACGGCGAACGCGTGTACATAATTCTCAGCCTCGTTGCCAAGTCGCTTCTTGCATGGCAAGTGTTTGCTGGCACACTGGCTTCGTAATTCAATCCCGTTGACTGATACAGCACGTAGAATTACAGATATGACGACCCAAACCTTCACGATGCACTCCACCCAATGGTGCGGTTACTGCAAACGCCTCAAGTCTGATCTACAGCGCGCAGGGATCGAATTCACAGAGATCGACATCGAGCATGACGCCGAATCGGCTGCACTCGTCGAGAAAGCTAACAATGGCAATCAGACTGTGCCAACACTCATTTTTACTGATGGAACCTCTATGACCAATCCATCACTTGCCAAGATCAAGGAGCATCTCGGTCTTTAAAAACCTAGGTCAGCGCTCTTTACAGTTCCACCTCGCGCAGATGCTGTGCGTTGCCAGTTCCAATAAAAGTTCGTATGTGCGATTACCTGCTCTGCGCTCACTGGGGGCTCAGAGTATGTGCAGTCATCGGTGGTATGCGCATCTGAAACCAACGTTGCGTCATAGCCACGCGCTATCGCACCATGCAATGTTGAGCGAATACATGCATCTGTTTGTGAACCGCAAACTATAAGTTTCCCTACTTTCAACTCCGACAAAACGTCTTCTAAATCTGTGGCCTCAAAGGAGTCGCCAAAGCTTTTATGAATGACAGTTTCACCTTGGGCGCTCTGGAGTTCTGCCACATATTCCCAGCCAAAAGTGTCCTTCACTAATTCCTCGTCAGAGTGCTGCACCCACACCACAGGAACATGCTGAGATCGCGCATTTGAAACCAACTGTGAGACGTTGGAGATGACTTGATTACGTCTGAACGCTTTAGCCACGACATCATTTTGCACATCGATCACTATGAGTGCAGTATTTGGTCGATCCTTAAACGCTGACATTAACTACCAAACGATTGGACCGGTTGCCTGGAGAGCACGCCCTTCGGCACGAACACCCTTAGCGACAAGATCTGGAGCCATCTCTTGCCACATCGCGGGTAAGCGGTAATGCGCTACACGGGGGAACAAGTGGTGCAAAGCATGATGATCATGTCCACGAATCAAGAACGTTGATCCTGGAAACACCGCGACGCGTGTGTCCACGTATCGACCCTGTTTATCACCGCGATGATGCGGATACCAAGCAAAAATAAGTGCAACCCAGCCAACCTGCAGTCTCGATGGGAGATACCACAACAGGAACGCCGGCCATCCGAATCCAGTGAGAACAGCAACCAGAAGTACACCATGGGTGACGAGCCAGAAGCGCAGCTGCTTCAAGCCTTCAGCCTTGTTGACACTCCCCCTATTACCACGGGCCATTGCTGGATGCATCAGTTTTCGCATCGGCGGGATGAGGGCAAAGAGTGGCAACAACGCATTGACGGAATTGAGCGAGAGAACTTTCAGCGGCAAATCACGAAGCTCTCCTTGGAAGAAATAGTCAGGATCACGATCAGGGTCATTCGTGTATGCGTGGTGGCGCATGTGTGCAGCGCGATGGAGACGGAATGGAATCAAGGTTGGAATGCTGCACATGGTGCCGACGATTTCTTCCGCCACTCGTCCACTCGTCACTTTGCCCCAGATGTTCTTGTGAACGGCTTCGTGCATCGGCATGTAAAAGGTTGCTGCCAAAACGGTGTTGAGGATGAGTCCGATCCATAGAGGAATCGTTCCATTCATACCAAGAACAAGAACACTGCTCCACAACACTGCGCAGACACCGAACGTCACAACGATGCGCCACTGAATCCCGCCCCAAAAGCGAGCGGCAATTGCATTTTCTAGTTTGAGTGATTCTCGGCGACTATTTTCGTTATTTTGCCCGCCTGGCACTGAGGCATCAAGCAGATAATCGTCGAGCGCATCTGGTGCTGGGAAATTGTTTGACATAAACTTCAATTTACCATCACCGAAAGTTGGTGGTTACGATCAGAGCATGGCCGATACATCCGGAGATCGATCCCGGTTTTTTCCCGCCATTGAGAAAAAATATGGTGAAAAGATCCAACATTGGATCAGCCGGCTACAGGACTTAGAGACCACGAAATACCCTGATCAGATTGCTTACTTGCGCGAAAACTATGGATTTAGCCAAGCACACGCCAACGCATTGGTGATGTACTTTCGCGGCTCGACAACTTCAAAAAGAGTTGCGACACCATCTGAATACTTCAAAAGCATTGACCCTGTTGCGAGGAAAACTGCAAAGTTGATTTTTTCAAGCATTACCCAAAAATATCCAGATCTCGAGTTGGTAATCGCCTGGAACCAACCGATGTTGCGTCAAGGCAAGGCCTACATCATCGGTATTTCAGTTTCGAAGAACCACATGACAATTAATCCATTTAGTGATGACGTCATCAAATTGTTTAAGAAGAGATTGAGTAAGTACACCGTTAATAAAACAACGTTTACTGTTCCACTTGACTGGAAAGTCGACGGCGTGCTTTTACGTTCAATCGCCAAGGCTCGTCTCGCCGAACTTCCCTGAAAATTAAACCAAACAAAGTAAAAAAGATTCGAAGTGACGTTGCATCACCAAATGTGGGCAAACCACATGTGACACAAGATGAACACTGCGCGGACCAATAGACATATGAATTCCTGTACGGTGAACATATGGCCCGATATGTAACAACAATTCCAAGTTCGTTAACCCAAGAAGAGGCATTTGCTTACATGGCAGACCTTCATAACTTTGCCAAGTGGGATAAAGGTGTTGTCAAGGTTGTACAAGTTGAAGGCACTGGTGCTGGCTTGGGAACCATTTTTGACGTGACGGTAAAGGGTTTCGGAAAATCCACTTCAACATTGCGTTATACCACCACCGAATACGACGAGTTCTCAAACATCTTGGTGCGAGGCGTCAATACCCTCTTCACCTCCGTCGATCGCGTGACGATTATCAAAACAGATACGGGGTGTGCAGTAATTTATGATGCAACTCTGACTGCAAATTGGATTATCGCTGGAGTGAATCTTGTTCTTGGAAAAGTATTTAACAAAATTGGCGACACCGCTACTAGCGGCCTTCGCAAAGCACTCGCCTAATTACGGACAACCGAGACAAATAAAGACCTGATTACCTGGTCTATTTAGCGGCGAGCAAGCGCAGATTTTCCCTGACATCTCCAAGATGATGAGATGCTTCATGAAAAGCCTGTGCAGCAATCCATCCAATTGTCATCTGGGTTGCCCACAATGGACTGAAAACAAGTGTGCGATTCTCGAAGCCATCTGGGAGCGCAGCAATGGTCTTTGAGATAAGGCCCGCGGCGAATGCAAGCTCGTTCGCAGCATCATCTAGAGAATCAAGTGAGTAAAAGCCCAAATTGACGCGATCATCTGTGTAAATCGGTTGTCCCGTTGGATTGTCGACAACGGATGCGACAATTAACTTCTCTCTCAAATTGATGAGCACATCTCTCAGATGCCCCGCATACTCAACGATGCTCCAACGATCGGGCTCAGGGCGGACCATCGACATCTCGCCTGCCTCTTCAATAATTCCAACGAATGCCGTAACTGATTCGTTGATGCCTTTGACTGCATCAATACGACTGACACCCTCCCAGACAAATCCACATCCCGGGCAAGAGTTCGAATCAGAAGGCATGCAACAAGCATCTCACATCGCGAAGTTGGCAATCATCATTTTTTGAGGTCAGTGACGACACCACCGCTTACACGCACAATGTCATTCGGTGATGCACCGAAATTGTCATTCCACGTTCCCGCTGCAGCCCACACTTCGTCGTACTGCAACAAGTCCGGGTCTACAAACACGCGCAACTGTGTGCTGTGACCAAAGGAAGGCACGCCAAGTTTGGTTTAGGCAACTCAACTGTTTCGAAGTGCGCGTCGACCAATGGATGGCGCCAATCGAGTCAACCATGGCAACAGTTTGGCTTTGCCAATCCACACGACGGGACGTGGTACCTGAAGTGCGGTGATGATGGTGGCAGCAACATCCACCGGCGACATCTTCTCCGACTCCTTCCCACGCCCGGCCGTCATCGGAGTGTCAACTAATGGAAGCACAGCATCAATAACTTTGATTGGACTACCACCATCTTCAAGTTGGTATCTCAGCGACATCACAAAAGTTCTCAGAGCTGATTTGGTGGCACAGTACACCGGTGCTGATTTCTTTGGGAATACAGCAAGTCCTGAAGTGACAAAGACAAGACGTGGCATCTCTGACTTCGCAAGGTATGGAAGCGATGCTGTGGCGAATTCCAGTGGGGCCGTCACGTTGACGTCGATTTGTCGACGACTTCTTTCGGCGATCTCGCGGAAGTCGCCTGAGAGATAATCCTCAATGAATTGAATACCTGCGTTGTTGACGACCATGTCAAGTCCGCCGAGATAGTCCACCGCTTGCCGAACTATCTCTGAAGGCACTCCTGGCTGTCCCAAGTCGCCATCAATCACGAGAACCTGGGGGAACTCTTCACGTAGACGTGCACATCGGTGAGCATCTCTCCCGCACGTCACCACCCGACAGCCCAACCCCACCAGTTGTGCCACCAACTCCCGTCCAACTCCTGATGTTCCGCCAGTTACGAGGATTCGTGATTGCTCAAAGTTCATTCATCAATTTCACCAGCACCACAGCAGTATTTCTTGTAAAATCACGCCATGAATTCTTGGGAATCTCGCTCCCGCACAGTCAGTCCACTGATCGCAACAGCAGTGTCAAATGCATTGAGTGGCACGCCAGAAACGTCTACCTCAAGTGAACTGGACAACAAGCTCACAGCAACAGCCCCGCCTACCGAATCAGTTCACACACGCAACCTTCAGACTCTCTTGCGCGAAGAGGGACCCAATGCGACTGTTCTCGCCGGGTACAAATTGAGCAAGTTCGGACATCACCCAATTCTCGAGGCATTAGCAAGCTGCCCTGACCATATCGATCTACTTCATCGCTTTAGTCGCGTGGAACCAATGTTGCACCGCGGTAATCGAACACACTTTGAACTGGTCTATAACGGGGTTGACATCACACACATTGCGACAAACAATTCACACATCGATCCTGCAGAGAGCCTTTTCGTCTGTGGGGCCCAAGTCGGGATGCTCGAAAGAATCGGATGCATCGGAGTCAAAGCAACACTGTTTTCCGGAATAAACATTTGGCCGCGTGAACAACAAACAACGTCACTAATGAGCCATCTTGCACCGCGAACAAAACGATTTGAATGGTTTCTGAGATGGGACTCGGCACCCGTTGGTCATCAAAACCCCATTGATGGGATAGTTAGCAACCGAGTACGCGAACTGGTTCGGACAAACCCCGCAAGAAAGTGGACTCTTGCTGACACGGCGATGGAATTACACATCTCAGAACGAACTCTTCAACGAAGACTTAGAGACGCTGGGTCTCGTTTTTCTTCACTTGTTATCGAAGCACGTCTCGACGATGTTGTTTCAATGCTGCTGAGGACAAACCTTTCGATTGGAGTCATTGCCCATCTCTCAGGGTTCTACGATCACGCGCATCTGTCTCATTGCATGAAAACTTTACGCGGGAAGACCCCCACAGCCATCAGACGAATTCCAGAAGAAGAAGTAGCCGTCATCAGGCGCGCTTTAGATCGGTGACTACTCCACCAGCAACGCGCACGATGTCAGCTGGCGCAGCACCGAAGTTGTCGTTCCATGTTCCCGCTGCCGCCCACACTTCGTCGTACTGCAACAAATCCGGATCAACGAACACACGCAGTTGAGTGCTGTGACCAAAGGGAGGCACGCCGTTATTGGTTTAGGCAACCAGAGGCGACTACTGGCTTCACGAAGTTCACAATCACTTTCAACGCCATCTTTCTGCGCCAACTCAGGAAAGCGCGAACTCAGCGGCGGCGGCCGAGTGCAGAGACGTGGTTGGAAAGTAGGCCACACCTAGGTCTTCTGCTCTGACAAGAAGTTCAATCTCTGTGCAACCTGCAATCACGCCCTCAACGCCAAGTTCAGTGAACTCGGAAATCACGTCCATGAAATAACTTCTGGAACTGGATTTGATGATCCCGCGCACCAACTCTTCGTATATCACGCGATGGATTTCATCCCTCTGTGTCTCGCTTGGAGTTATGACTTCGAGCCCAAAGTTTTCAGTCAACCGACCTTTGTAAAAGTCTTTTTCCATTGTGTATTTTGTGCCAAGAAGCAGAACTTTCTTTAGCCGCTTATCCGCAACGGCTTGCCCGGTGGCATCTGCAATATGAAGAAAAGGTATTGAGATTTCTCTCTGAATGTAATCAGCCAAGACGTGCATCGTGTTGGTGCACAATACGACTGCCTCCGCGCCGGCTTTCTCTAGGTTCTTGGCTGCGTGTGCCAGCAAAGCACCTGCTTCATCCCACTTACCAGCTGACTGTAAGGCCTCAATGTCAGAAAAGTTGAACGACCGAATAATCAGGTCTGCTGAACTGGTACCACCAAGTTGATTGCGAACAGCCTGGTTGATAAGTCGTTCGTACTCTATGGAAGACTCCCAGGACATTCCTCCAAGTAATCCAAGTATTTTCATAGTAAAAGCCTAACTATGCTTCTCAACAGAGACGAGAGTTCCCCTTGATTGATTACTCGAAGACATTGGAAAACTTTCGCGAAGGCCTCAGCCGCGCTTCAGGTCGGTGACCACGCCACCGGCGACACGCACGATGTCCGCAGGCGCTGCACCAAAGTTGTCATTCCACGTTCCTGCTGCAGCCCACACCTCGTCGTACTGCAACAAGTCCGGATCAACGAACACACGTAGTTGAGTGCTGTGACCAAAGGGGGGCACGCCACCAATTGGATAACCGGTCGCCGCGCGCACCGCGTCAGCATCAACGCGCGAACACTTTGCGCCACCAGCGGCAAGCGCCAACTTCTTTTCGTCTAATTGATTCGATCCGCTCACATACGCCATCACGATTTCGCCATCCACGGCAAACACAAGACTTTTCACGATCTGGCCAACCGACACGCCAATTGCGGCCGCAGCATCTGCTGCAGTCTTGGTGCCCTCAGGAAATCGCTTGGTGGTGATCTCGAGCCCACGTTCACGTGCGGCTTCCATCACTCTGACAACATTTGGATGAATATCACTCATGCCGCACTCCCATTCACGATTGCATTGATCGAATCTGCAAGTCGATGGTCGCGAGCAGTCACCGTGCGACCAGAATCATGACTGCATAAATTAATTTCAACAACATTCCAAACATTTGACCAGTCTGGGTGATGATCTTGCACTTGCGCGATTGCCGCAACTTTGGTCATGAACTCAAATGCTTCGGCGAAATTGGCAAATTCAAATTTGCGATACAGCGAATTATCTTTTTCGACCCAACCCAATGTCATGGGTTACTAGTTTGCCACTTCTGAGTAAGCGGCGTAGCCGTCGCGTTCGAGATCGTCTGCCAACTCTGGCCCACCGCTCTTGACGATGCGACCCTTTGCCAAAATATGTACAAAGTCTGGCTTGAGTTGCTCAAACATGCGGCTGTAATGGGTAATAACCAATACGCCCAAATCCGACTCTTTCGTTGCGTCCTCAACACGTTGAGCACAATCACGAAGCGCATCGATGTCTAGACCAGAGTCAAGCTCGTCAATAATTGCAATACGTGGTTGCAGCACCGCTAGTTGCAATGTCTCGTTGCGCTTCTTTTCGCCACCAGAGAAATCGACGTTGACTGCACGATGCACAAGTTCGGTATCAAAACCGATACGCGCTGCTTCTGTCGCAATTGTCTTTGTGAGGTCTGGAAGCGAACCACTACGAGCCTTGAGCGCTTCGCTCAGCACTTCATCGAGCTTGACACCAGGAACCTCGGTTGGATACTGCATCACCAAATGCAACCCTGCCACTGCGCGCTCCCACGTTGCCATCGCAAGCACGTCCTTGCCATCGAGCAGCACCTGCCCACCAGTAACCGTGTAACCAGGCTTGCCCATGATGGCAGCCGAAAGTGTCGACTTGCCCGCACCGTTAGGACCCATCACTGCATGAACCTCACCAGACTTGATGGTGAGCGTGATGCCGTTAAGAATTTGCGTATCGCCAACCGACACATGCAAGTCGCGAATCTCGAGCGTGGTCATTTTGCACTCTCCACTGTGATCATGACGTTGCCATCGACAACAGTCGCTGCATAAACAGGCACAGATTGTATGGCGGGAAGCGTGTTGGGCATACCGCTCACCAAACTAAATGCACTGCCGTGCTTCATGCACTCGAGCTCTTTGGTGTCGCACAACACTTCGCCTTCAGACAGCGACACATCGGCGTGGCTGCACTTGTCACCAATGGCATACACGTCGTCGTCGATGCGCACGACGGCGATGTTGCGGCCTTCGACCGCGAACTTACGAACCTGACCCGATGCAATGTCGGCGAGCGCACAAACTTTGATGGCACTCATACGTTGCTCCCCAACTTGGCAATCACTTTGGCACGAATGCCCTCAATAAATTCCGATTTTGGAAGTCGATCGATGACCTCGTCGAAGAATCCGAACACCACCAAGCGTTCTGCAATCTCTGGCGGCACGCCGCGGCTCTCCAAATAAAAGCGCTGTTCGTCGTCGATTGGACCAACCGTTGATGCGTGGCTGCACTTGACATCGTTTGTCTCGATCTCGAGGTTTGGCACGCTCTCGGCCCACGCACCATGTGACAGCGTGAGGTTGCGATTGGTTTGAAACGCTTCGGTCTTCGTCGCGTTTTCAGAAATCTTGATCAGGCCTGTGTACACGCTTTTGGCAGTGTCTTTGACTGCGCCCTTAAACAATAAGTCGCTGCGTGTGCGTGGTGCTTCGTGCACCTGCAATGTACGAAAGTCGTGCATCTGGGTGCCGTCTGCAAAATACAAAGCGGTTTGCTGTGCGTTTGCTCCCTGACCAACCAGGCGCACTTCGGCACGCATACGCGCATAGTCGCCACCGAGTGCCACGCTAAACACGCGCACATTGCTGTCGCGCTCGCCCACTGCAACCTGATTGCCGATCTGCCAGGTCTTATCGCCAAGCTCGTTGATCGCCAAATATGTGACTCGTGCCGACTGTGATGCATGTATTTCCACAACAGGAACCACGAGTGACATGACATTGTCTGCAGATACGAATCTTTCGACAACAGTGATCTCACTATTTTCGGCTGCATCGATAACAAGTCGTGGGTAGACAACAACACCAGATTCGTTAATGGTGTGCGTGATCACCACGGTGGTGGCATGCACTTTGCCTTTTGCGACCTTGAGTGCCACAACGGCAGCATTGTCGGTATTCATTTGCGCAAACACATCTGGCGCAGTCGTGATTGCTACACCCATCAACGCCGATGCTTCAGCGCCAGCAAGTTGAACACCCTCGGCGTTCTCTACTGTCGTAGTTGCGGTGGCGCTACGGAAATTTGCAAGGTCGAGTTCGCCTATGCGGCTATAGCGCCAGACTTCTTCTTCAACTGTGGGGAGTACAAGTGTTGTAGTCATAATTTAAGTTTTCTACTTATTTCTTATCTTTCTTATCTCGGTTTTTCTTGTCGCGAAGCTTCTTTTTGTTTTTTCGCTTGTCGTTCATGTCAGCTACAACATCACCAAATACTGCATTAATGATCGACTCTGCCTCGTCCAAGATTGCTGCTGCGGTGCCGTCATCGAGGCTCTCAGGCGCAACCGGAGTTGCAGACGGAATAACCGAACCGCGCTTCCACGCAACATCAACCATGCGACGGTCGTACTTTTCGCACTCTTCCGGGCAACGCCATGGGGCATCAGGTGCGAGATCGAGATTGCATTTACGCACAGTGTCGCCGGTTGAATACGTGCGACTTTCAAAGTGCTTGCATTCCGTACGCATTGCCATGTCTATAAACCTAAGGCGTGACTGAAACTCAGCCAACCGAGCCTTCCATTTGCAACTCAATCAGGCGGCTCCACTCAACCGCATACTCCATAGGCAATGTGCGTGTTACTGGCTCAATAAAGCCGTTCACAACCATGCCCATTGCTTGCTCTTGTGTGAGTCCGCGGCTCATGAGATAAAACAGTTGCTCGTCAGCAATCTTTGAAACAGTTGCTTCGTGACCAACCTGTGCGTCGCGCTCGCCCACCTCCATGTACGGGAAAGTCTTGCTCTCTGACTGTTCGTCCAAGATGAGTGCATCGCACTGCACATGGCTCTTGCAATTTGTTGCGCCTTCTTCGATGCGCACGAGGCCGCGATAGGTAGTGATGCCACCATCTTTCGAAATTGACTTCGAAACAATCTTTGAAGAAGTCTCTGGTGCAGCATGGATCATCTTTGCTCCAGCATCTTGATGTTGGCCAGCACCTGCGTAGGCCACCGACAACACTTCGCCCGTTGCTTTTGGACCCATCAAGTACACGCTTGGGTATTTCATAGTGAGCTTTGAGCCGATGTTGCCGTCGATCCACTCCATGTGGCCTTCGGTCTCAACGCGTGCGCGCTTGGTGACCAAGTTGTACACGTTTGGTGACCAGTTTTGAATGGTCGTGTACGTGACGTGAGCACTTGGCTTCACAATGATTTCGACAACTGCAGAGTGCAATGCGTTGTTGGTGTACACCGGAGCAGAGCAACCTTCGATGTAGTGAACTTTTGAACCTTCGTCAGCAATGATCAACGTGCGCTCAAACTGGCCAGCCGAATCACTATTGATGCGGAAGTACGCCTGCAATGGCATCTCACACTCGACGCCTGGTGGAACGTAAATAAATGAACCGCCAGACCACACCGACGTATTGAGTGCAGAAAACTTGTTGTCACCCATCGGAATAACCGAACCGAAATACTGCTTGACCAGGTCGGGGTATTCACGCAACGCAGTGTCCATATCGCAAAACAAAATGCCTTGCTCTTCGAGTTCGATGCGATTGCGGTGATACACCACTTCACTGTCGTATTGCGAGGTCACGCCTGCGAGATACTTGCGCTCTGCTTCAGGGATACCAAGTTTTTCGTAGGTTGCTTTCATTTGCTCTGGCAAGTCGTCCCACTCGTCGGTCTGTGCAGCAGCAGGCTTGAGGTAATAAAAGATGTCTTGAAAGTCGAGGTCTGGCATATTGACGTTGAACCAAGGTGCCATCGGCTTCTTTTCAAATGTGGTGAGGGAACGCAGACGCAAATCGCGCATCCACTTTGGTTCACCTTTCCACCACGAAATCTGTTCGATCACTGACTTGTTGAGGCCCTTTTCGGGCGTAAAGGCATACTCAGCCTCATCGCTCCAGCCGAGTGAGTATTTGGTGAGATCGAGATCAAAACTGGTCATAAGTTTGAGCACCTTTTCAGTGGTGGATAATTAACACTACCGTCATAGTAACAATTCCTATGGCCCATGCAACAGTGGGGCTACAGGTAGCGTAACTAGTTCTCATGGAACGCTTTGGCCTTGTCGGCTTGCCCAACGCAGGCAAGTCATCCCTTTATAACGCACTCACCAACGGTGCCGCTCTTGCAGCCCCCTATCCGTTTGCAACCAAAGACCCAAACGTCGGTGTAGCAAAAGTCCTCGACCCTCGACTTGAGGCACTTGCCGAAATGTCCAAAACCCACAACACCGTTTACGCAACTGTTGAAGTTGTTGACATCGGCGGTCTCGTTGAGGGCGCGAGTAAGGGCGAAGGTTTGGGCAACAAGTTTCTCGCCAACATTCGCGAAGTCGATGCAATCGTTTTTGTATTACGCGCCTTTGAAGATGACGACATACCGGGCCCATCAGACCCGCTCGAGCACTTGCGCGTTGTCGAAATTGAGTTAGCACTCGCCGATCTTGAAACAGTTGAGACTCGTTTGTCGCGCACACAAAAAGCTGCACGCATGGATAAGAGTGTCACCGAAGAAATGGAAGCGCTCGAGCGCGCTCAAGTTCACTTGGCCGAAGGCCGCCCGTTGTATCGCGCCGGCATTTCTGAAGATGATCGCTTGTTGCTTGCCCCACACTTTTTACTGACCACACGCCGCGTGCTCGCTGTAGTCAACGTTGCAGAAGACAAACTCGACACGATTCCCGAGATGGAAGCTCTTGTGCGCGCAGAGTTGGCGCCACCGGGTAGCGCAAGTGCAAGCACCGTCGAAGTACTTGGTATGAGTGTGCAACTCGAAGCAGAGGCCGCTCAGTTGACTGGCCAAGACCGAATTGAAATGCTTGAAGCGCTAGGCCTAGGCGAAGGTGCGCTGCCACGAATGGTGCGCTCTGCGTATCACCTGCTTGGACTTCGCACATATTTCACAACTGGCGAAAAAGAAACTCGTGCATGGACCTTTAATGCAGGAGCAAAAGCACCAGAGTGTGCAGGCAAAATTCACTCCGACTTGCAGCGCGGTTTTATTCGAGCCGACGTGATTGCGTGGGATGAGTTGCTCGCCATTGGTTCGTGGAACAAGGCAAAAGAACTTGGCAAGATTCGCGTTGAAGGCAAAGATTACGAAGTCTGCGACGGCGACACCCTAGAAATTCGACACAATAGTTAGTACAAGCGATTGCCAGTTGGTAATACGCTTATCAATATGAAGACTCAGCCGCTTTCTCCAGCTTGGCTGATGTGTGATGGCAAGGTGCTTGCAAGTGCAGATATTGCCAACACTGCAAAGTCGCGTCGGCGTGGTCTTATCGGTCATACCAGTATTGATTCTGCACTTGTTATTTCGCCGTGCAAATGGATTCATACAATCGGCATGAAGTTCGCAATAGATGTGCTGTACCTAGATGCCACTGGATTGGTCGTAAAAACTGAACACCTCGAGCCAATGCGCGTTGCAGCACCCGTCCGGCGATCAAAAACAATTGTCGAGCTGCCATCCGGATCGATTGAACGATTTGGCGTACGTGTTGGCGACTTAATTGAAGTGCGCAGCGCATGAGTGGCACGCTCACACTTGTTGCCACACCAATCGGCAACCTCAGCGACATGTCGCAGCGAGCCATTGACACACTTGGTTCTGTAACTGTTGTTTGTTGCGAAGACACTCGACGCACTGGTTTGTTGTTGCAACATCTTGGTCTGTCAGGTAAAAAATACATCGTCATTAACGAACACACTGAGCACGATGCATGCGAGCGCGTAGTTGCGCTGTTGCTAGACAACACCGATGTCGCACTGGTAAGCGATGCCGGTACGCCAGGTATCAGTGACCCGGGCGAACGACTCGTCAAGGCAGCACTAAACGCAGGCATCACCGTTTCGGCAATTCCCGGGCCATCCGCTCTCACAATGGCACTCGTGATCAGCGGTTTGCCAACTGCGCGATTTGTCTTTGAGGGTTTCTTGCCACGTAGTGGCAGCGACCGCAGTCGACAAATCGACGAAATAGCCACCGAGATGCGCACGGTCGTGTTGTATGAAGCACCACACCGTCTAGAGAAAACGCTTGACGATCTCGAAACTGCATGCGGCGCAATGCGCAGAGTTGTACTTGCGCGTGAACTCACCAAACTGCACGAAGAAATGTGGCGCGGCACCTTGCACGATGCGGTGAAATACGCGCAGACCACAGAACCTCGCGGTGAATATGTGGTGATACTCGAAGGTGCGAAGCCTCCAGCGCCGCCAACTGACGAAGAAATTAATGATGCATTGCGCGACGAACTCAAGAATGGTTCGAGCAAAAAAGATGCTGCTGCCAAGGTCGCTGCTAAGTACGGCATTCAAAAACGACACGTGTACGAACTTGCCTTAATGCTCAAATAATTACTGTTTTGGCACGAGGCCAATCTGTCGCGATTGCGCCACAAGAGTGTCGGTTGAATCCCAGATCTCACCATCTTCTTCAAACATTCCACCTTGCACTACGTGCGCACTAAACACGCAACGCAATGGGCCTGGTGCAGGTGTTGCACGCACGTGCACAGTGAGTTCAACAGTTGGCACCCAGCCAGCCACGGTCATGATTTGAAATACAGGTGGTGGAAATGCATCTGCAATGAGCAGCAAAGACAATGTGTCGATCGGGCGGTTGTCTGCAAAGTTGACCCAACCACGCACAATGGTTTTTCCACTTTGTTCTCCGCGCGCAAAACCGGTGTCGTCTGGATGAAGCCAGATATCAAGATTGTCCATCAGCCCCATGCTGAAACCTGGGCCAGAAGATGATCTTCGCGAACATTCGGTCATTGGCGGCAATTGTGGTGGCGCAATGTCTACGTGAAAAAGAGACGTAGATACTTCATCGCGACCGGCCGCTTCACCAAAAGCACCAATCACTCGCGCCGCTTCTCGCCCACTTTGTCGCATCGAAGCAGAGACCGTGCAAAACGTTTTGCCTCGCTTCACCACCTCTGTCGCAATGTGCACTTCTCCTGGCGGCAACGGCGCCAAATAATGTGCTGTCACCGAGATCGGGTCTTGGCGTTGTGAAGTGTTGCGCATCGCTGATGCAACTAGTGCCATCACATATCCACCGTTTGCATTGCCTCGAATGTCCCATCCGTCGTGCACGACTCCTAAATAGTCACCGTTTTGTTGTTCGTGCACTTCAGTTGCTAAATCAAAGGCAAATGTCATCTGTTAAGACTATTAGTGTGGAGCCGTGACAAAGTTCAGTTCGACGACACCTATTTATTATGTGAATGCTCAGCCGCACCTTGGTCACGCTTACACCACGATCATCGCCGACGCGGTTTCGCGCTGGCACAGGTTGCTGGGTGACGACGTGCATTTGCTCACCGGCACCGACGAACACGGTCTCAAGATTCAGCAAGCAGCAGACGCACAGGGAGTGACTCCTCAAGCATTCGCCGACTCAATCGCACCCCTTTTTGAACAAGCCTGGCAGCGACTCAACATCACCCATGACGACTTCATTCGTACAACCGAAAAGCGTCATGCCGTTGGTGTACAAAAACTACTGCAAGCTTGCTACGACGCCGGCGACATTGAGTCAGACGTGTATCAAGGCCAATACTGCGTTGCATGTGAGGCCTACTTTCTCGAAGACGAATTAGAAAATGGCAACTGCCCTATTCATCACACCAAAACCACATATGTAGAAGAAGAAAATTACTTTTTCCGCTTGTCGCGTTTTGAAGACCGTTTGCTCAAGTGGTACGCCGATCACCCGCAAGCCATCACACCTGGCTTCCGCATGAATGAAGTAATCGGTTTCATCAAAGGTGGACTCAACGATTTCTCGATCAGTCGCAAAACTCTCACATGGGGTATTCCACTTCCATGGGACAAATCGCATGTGGCGTACGTGTGGTTTGATGCCCTAGCCAACTACATCACTGCACTTGGTTACGGCACAGACGAAACAGCGTTTACCGAAAGATGGCCTGTCGATTACCACTTCATCGGCAAAGACATCATTCGCTTTCACTGTGTGTATTGGCCAGCAATGCTGATGTCTGCAGGCATCGAGCCACCAAAAGGTTGGGCAGTTGGCGGTTGGCTGCTCGTTGGTGGCGAAAAGATGAGTAAGACAACTGGAAACGTTGTCAACCCACTCGACCTCATCGACGACATCGGCGTAGACGGCTTTCGTTATTACGTGCTTGCAGACACCGCGTACGGCAATGACGGAGACTTCACATACGAAGGCCTGATCAGCCGATACAACTCTGATCTTGCCAACAATCTTGGCAACTTAGCTGCCCGCATTGCCACAGTTGTCGAAAAGAAATGTGGTGGCCTTGGCCCAAAACCAACGCTCGACAGTCCTCTCGCACAAATTGCTGCAACCGCAGTGAGCGAAACCAAAGACGCATGGGCACAAGTGCAGCCGAGCAAGGCGCTCGAAGCAACATGGAACTTGATTCGTGCAACAAACTCACATCTCGAAAACAACGAGCCGTGGAAAATGGAAGTTGGCGAAGCAGTTGACCGCGTGATGGGCGATGCTCTTGAGGCACTCCGTATTGTCACGATCTTGGCTAACCCCGCTTTGCCAACGAGCACCCAAGAAATCTGGAGCCGCATTGGCCTCAAGGGCTCGATCACCGATTTGCGTATCGATGCCGACACCAAGTGGGGTCAGTACCCCGGTGGCGTCACAGTTGTGAAGGGCGATCCGCTTTTCCCACGCAAAACTGCATGACGAGTCAAATCATGCAACCAATTGAGTGGGTCGACACACACTGCCATGTGTATGAAGAAACTATTCCGGGTGGTGCAAACGGAGCATTACAAGCCGCGCGTGAAGCCGGTGTAACAACAATGATCGTGATTGGCACCGACGCCACCACGACGCAACAAGCAATCGCGATCGCAGCACTTCATAACGACGTGTGGGCAACCGTTGGGCTTCACCCTCATGATGCCAAGCTCGGTCTCGACACCGTGTTGCCATTTGTCGATGCGCCACGAGTGGTTGGAATCGGTGAATGTGGTCTGGACTTTTTCTACGATCATTCAGATCGCGATGTGCAACGCGATGTGTTTGCTGCACAAATAGAACTAGCCAACAAACACAACTTGCCGCTTGTGATTCACACGCGCGAAGCATGGGCAGACACGTTCGATGTACTCGACAGCGTTGGCGTACCCGAGCGCACGATATTTCACTGTTTCACTGGCGGCGAGAACGAGGCCCGCGAGTGTGTGAAGCGCGGCGCGTATCTATCTTTTTCTGGAATCGTCACGTTTAAGACTGCGAACGATGTGCGAGAGGCTGCGTTGTGGTGTCCACCAGAAAATATGTTGCTCGAGACCGACGCCCCATTTCTTGCACCGGTGCCTCATCGCGGCAGACCAAATCAGCCTTCGCTTGTGCCAACCGTAGGTACCTTTATTGCCGACTTGCGAAGTGAGCCCGTTGCCCAACTTGCACAAACAACGACTCGCAATGCACGCCTTGCGTTTCCCGGCATTGCTCCGTAGCGTGTTTTAGGTGGTTCTGTCAGTTTTTGAGCGGAGACGCATCGCGGTGCTCACCGCGATCACACTGATCATCATGTTTGGGGTGCGGGGTTTTAATAGCAGCTCAAGTGATGCAGTTACAACCACAGTCACGATTGCCACGACTATTCCACCAATTGACGAGACCGAGATTCCCGCAGCCGTCATTCTCGGTGGCCCAGCACCACTCGCACCGACTGGGTCTGCTGCTATTGCGTACCCTGCAACGCAAACCGATGTCATAACTGGCACTGCTGCATACAGCAACTTGGGTTACACAGAAACGGCCGTTTGCTACAGCATTGAGGCGCCAATTGGTCGAGTTGTCACTGTTACCAATATCAATAATGGCCGCAGTATTACCTGCACCAATGTATTCAGCCTGCTTGTGCCGAACGGTGTCACGGTTATTTTGCACACTTCGGTATTCATCAAACTCGCCGACCTGATCGACTCACCTATTCCTGTAAAGATTTCCTGGTGACGCACACCCGAAACGACATCTCCGAGTTACTTGCCGCCCATGGTTTGTCACCGCGTCGAGCGTTTGGTCAAAACTTTGTAGTTGACGCAAACACCGTGCGCCGTATAGCGCGACTTGCGGGCGTAGGACCAGGCGACTTTGTACTCGAAATTGGTGCTGGACTTGGTTCGCTCACTCTTGCACTTGCCGAAACTGGCGCGACTATCGTCGCAATCGAAATAGATAACGGTGTTGTCGAAGTGTTGCGCAGCGTCGTAGACCACCTGCCAAATGTCGAGGTCATCCACGGTGATGCGCTGTTGTTGGATTGGACACCGCTGCAGGCGCGCAGCCAACACTGGCATGTGGTTGCAAACTTGCCCTACAACGTGGCCACACCGCTCGTTGCCGACCTGCTTGATGGTGCTCCGGCTGTCGACCACATGTTGGTGATGGTGCAAAAAGAAGTTGCAGAACGATTTGTCGCAGCAGTGCGCACCCCCGCTTACGGGGCAGTCAGCGTCAAGATTGCGTACTGGGCAACCTCTTCAATTGTTGGCGATGTACCGGCATCAGTATTTTTTCCTAAACCAAATGTCGCTTCGGCTCTCGTCGACATCAAACGCCGCACATCACCCGCAGTGCCCGATGTTGATCCAACACAATTTTTCACACTCGTTCGCACCGGTTTTGGCCAACGTCGTAAAATGCTTCGCCGAGTTTTAGCTGGCATCATCGCACCTGAAACATTTACCCGTGCCGATGTGTCGCCCGAAGCCCGCGCAGAAGAACTCGATGTTCATGCATGGGGTCGATTGTGTATTGCACAGCAAGAAAAGTTGGCGGGCAAATGAACACGCATAGCAAAACATCCGACAACTCGTCGATAATGATTGATGCTCCAGCAAAACTTACGTTGAGCCTGCGCGTTACAGGTGTGCGCGAAGACGGATTTCATCTCATTGACGCCGAGATGGTCACGCTCGACTTGGTCGACAAAGTATGCATAACCCCCAACGAAGATGGACTCAACTTCGAAGGGCCGTTTAGCAGCGGAATTTCAACCGACTCGAGTAACTTGGTGCGTCGCGCACTGTCACTTGCAGGTCGTAGCGCGCGCGTGCACATCGAAAAAAATATTCCAAGTGGTGGTGGGCTTGGTGGTGGCTCTGCCGATGCTGCGGCCATTCTCAATTGGGCTGGCTTTACCGATCTCGAGACAGCATCGCGACTCGGGGCCGATATTCCGTTTTGCATGATCGGTGGTCGTGCGCGGGTGCGCGGCATTGGCGAATTAATCGAAACTCTGCCGCCAGTACAGCGCAAAATTACATTGGTCATTCCCCCATTTGGGGTTTCGACACCAGCCGTTTATCGAGCATGGGACGACCTAGCAAGGGCGGGCATTAACACCACGAGCGATCAAAATGATCTGCAGCAAGCCGCACTCGTTATCGAGCCGAGATTGCTTGAGTGGCAAGACAAAATCGCCCAAGCTTGTGGTCAAGCCCCGGTTTTAGCAGGCAGTGGGGCTACCTGGTGGCTCGACGGAGCGTTTTTGGAATTGGCAAAAGACCTACCAAAAGCAACTGTTGTAGTAACACAGACTCGCTAGTCGGACCATCGGTCCGGGCCAGCGATGATGAAATTACTTGCGGCGCTGGTGGCGGGTACGACGAAGCATCTTCTTGTGCTTCTTTTTGCGCATCCGCTTACGGCGGCGTTTTACAAGTGATCCCATAACGCGTGACACGCTATCGGCAACTGAAGCAAAATCTACAATTTGAGTGAGTATCGTGTACCCGTCGCTCCGGGGTCGTTCAATGGCAGGACAACGGGTTTTGGTCCCGTATATAGGGGTTCGAGTCCTCTCCCCGGAACTCGAAAGTAGTGGTGGCATTTTTGCCAGCAACGTGTTCGTTCTACACTGGTCAAAACAGTTACAAAACCTCATCGCCAGTAAGAGAGACCCATGAACAAGACGATTGACAAAGTCACCACAAAACGTATGGCTCTCTACTCGGGTCGCACCCACCCTGTGCTTGCCCAAGAAGTTGCAGCGCACCTCGAAGTGCAGTTGGGCGATGCCAATATTGTCGAGTTTGCAAACGGCGAGTTGCGTCCACGCTTTGGTGAGAGTGTTCGCGGTGGTGATGTGTTCATCATGCAAACACATTGTTCAACTGAAGGTCGCAGCATTAACGACTCGATCATGGAACAGCTGATCATGATTGACGCCGCATATCGTGCGTCGGCCAAGCGCGTCACCGCAGTGTGTCCGTTTTATGGTTACGCACGCCAAGACCGTAAATCAGATGGTCGCGAGCCAATTACTGCTCGCTTGATCGCCGACCTCTTTAAAGCTGCTGGCGCAAAGCGCATGGTCTCGATTGACTTACACAGCGGTCAGATTCAGGGTTTCTTTGAAGGACCTGTTGACCACCTCACCGCAATGCCAGTGCTCGAAAAATATGTGCGCCAACATGCGCGCAACGAAGTTGTGATCGTGTCGCCTGATGCTGGTCGCGTAAAAGTTGCCGAGCGTTTTGCACAACATCTTGCAGACATGAACGCCGACGTTGCATTCATCAACAAGCGTCGTCCAAAAAACACCACCAACGTTGCAGTGGCAAAAGAAGTCATCGGTGAAGTTGAAGGTCGCTTGTGCATCTTGGCCGACGACATGATTGACACTGGTGGCACCATCGTGAGTGCCGCCGACTTATTGATGGCCCGCGGCGCAACCGAAGTGTGGGCCATGGCTACTCATGGCGTACTTTCCGGACCAGCTATCGAGCGCCTCGAAAAATCGGTGATTAGCCGTGTGGTGCTCACTAACACGCTGCCATTGCCAAAGGAAAAGCAGATCGCCAAAATTGAGGTTCTTTCAGTGGCCAAGATCTTGGCTGATGCCCTCGCAGCGATCTTCGACGAGACCTCAGTGAGCGACCTGTTCGACGGTGAAAACCAGTCGTAATCGCTCGTAATCACCCGTAATCACCTGATCCAATTAGCCTTTTACGGCTATACACTGACCAGCCGTTCTAACTTCGGAGTTTTTATATGACAACAGTATTGATCACCAAGACCGGCCGCACAACAGGTAGCCCAGAATCTCGCCGCCTTCGCAATGCCGAGAACATCCCAGCCGTCATTTACGGCCACGGCATGACACCAATATTGTTCACTGTCGGTCGTCGCGATCTCCGCATTGCCTTGTCGGGCCCTGCAGGCGCCAACACCATTCTTGAGTTACAAGTTGACGACAAGAAGTACCCAGCAATTGTCAAAGAGTTGCAGCGCGATCCAGTAAAGCGCACGGTCAGCCATATCGACTTCATGCAGATCAACTTGTCGGAAGAAATCACCATGTCGGTACCTGTTCACTTGACTGGTACTGCCAAAGCAGTACTTGCAGAAGGCGGACTCGTGGATGCTGCTGTTGACCGCATCGAAGTGCGGGCATCAGCCGACAACATTCCAAACGAAATTATTATTGACGTCACCAACATGAAAATGAACGACGTCATCCGCATGGGCGATATCAAATTGCCAAAGGGTGTAACCGCGGTTCTCGACGAAGACATGGTGATTGTCACTGTGTTGACCACAAAGGCTGAAGCCGAAAAGACTGTCGTCGCACCTACTGACGATGATGCTGGCGAAACTGCTGCTGGAGCACCTGCCGCTGGCGACGACAAGCCAGCCGCCTCCTAGTTTTTATGGCGCTGTTCGGTCGCAATAAGCGGCCCGAGCGGCGAGGCACTCCCTTCAATGCACTCATTGTCGGCGTTGGTAATCCTGGTCGCGAATATGCAGGCACACGGCACAACGTCGGTTTCGATGTCATAGATCAGTTAGCCAAAAAATATTCAGTTGCACTCAAATCAGCGCGTGACCGTGCGCTTGTTGCCGAAGTGCATTCGGGCGACACTCACCTGCTACTCGCGACACCAACAACATTTATGAACGACAGCGGTAACGCGGTTGGCCCTCTCGCATTGCGATACGGAATCGACGAACCGAGTCGCATCATTATCGTGCATGATGAACTCGATCTAGAGCCTGGTGTGGTGCGCATCAAGATCGGTGGTGGGTTGGCCGGACACAACGGCCTTCGTTCGATCTCAACGCATCTCAAGACTCAAGAGTTTGTGCGCGTACGCATCGGCGTCGGCAAACCAAGTTCCAAAGACGAAGGTGCCGATCATGTTTTGTCTCGAGTGCCACAAAATGAGCGCCAAGTGCTTGACATTGCAGTTGTAACTGCCGCAGAAGCAGTTGTTCTGATTGTCGAACAAGGCGCGCAAGCTGCCATGCAACAGATCAACGCGCGTTAGTCAACGCTTAATCACTGACTCAAATCCATGCAACTTTCTGATCTTCTTGGAAGCGCAGCACACGAGCCAGCGCTTGGCGAAATTGGCGGCAAAAACTCTGTACTCGCCGTGGCAGAAAATGCGCGCGCACTCATCATCAGCGCATTGAGTACTCGTGCACCCGAAACAACCCTGATTGTTGCAACTCCCACCGGCACGGGTGCGCAGCAATTGCACGACGATCTCGTGCAGTTTCTGGGTCCACAAAACGCATTGTTGTTTCCAGCGTGGGAGACATTGCCGTTCGAGCGTGTAAGCCCGAGTGTCGAAACTATGGGTCGGCGAATGGAAGTGCTGTGGCGCATGCGTGCCGATGATCGTCCGCGCGTGGTCGTTGGCTCGGTGCGAGCACTGCTGCAAAAACTTGGCCCAAATGCCACCACTTTTGAACCGATCATCGTTCGTCCTGGCGACGAACTCGATGCCGACGAATTGCTCAAGCAACTCGTCAACGGCGGTTATCGGCGTGAAGAACTCGTCGAGCATCGTGGCGAAATTGCACGTCGTGGTTCGATCATCGACATTTTCCCGAGCACGTCCAATACGCCTGTGCGCATCGACTTATGGGGTGACGAAGTAGACAGACTCACTTCGTTCAATGTCAACGATCAACGTTCTACCGAACCGCTGAGCGAAGCAGTTATTTTCGCGGCACGCGAGTTACAACTTGACGAGATGGTCATGAGCCGCGCGCGCTCATTAGTTGCGACCGAATCGTGGGGTCGCGAACATTGGGACCGATTGGCAGACGGCAGCAACTTCGATGGCATGGAAAGTTGGTTGCCATGGTTGATTGAAAAAGATTTGCTACTCACCGATGTGTTGCCAGACGACTGCGAACTTATGTTGGTCGAACCTCGACGCATGCGCGACCGCGCACACGATCTTCTCGCAGAAGAAGACGACCTTGCTCGAGCACTTGCATCCACGTGGGCTCGCGATGCCGAAAAAACATTTCCTCGCCTTCACGCCGAGATCGACAGGCTGCTTGGCTCCACGACAACATTGAGAGCTACTTCGTTATCGCTTCCAGCCGAGACAATCGATGCTCCTTCGGTGCAATCCACAGGTTGGGGCCCAATCACTGGCGATGCGCAGGCAACGGCTAAGCGCGTTCAACAGTTGTTGTCCGATAAATGGACGATTGTTATTGCCGCTGAAGGTGCTGGCTCTGCCGATCGACTGAGAGAAGTTTTCTCGCAAGAAGGCGTGACGGTAGACGTAATTGTGGCGCCACTGCATTACGGCATGTCGCTGCCAAATTGCAAACTATCGATCATTGCCGAAGCAGACCTCACCGGGCGTCGGCGCATGCACCGACAACCACGTGCAAAATCAAACAAGCGCGACACCGTTTCAGTGTTCCAAGACCTCAAACCAGGCGACTATGTGGTGCACCATTACCACGGTGTTGGTCGTTATGAGGGAATGGTCAAGCGTCAGATCAGCGGATCTGAGCGTGACTATTTGTTGCTTGCCTACAAAGATGGCGACAAGTTGTATGTACCAACCGATCACATTGACGGAGTGCGCCAATACATAGGCGGAGACAAACCAACCCTGCACCGACTTGGTGGCAGCGACTTTGCAAGGTCAAAACAACGAGTTCGTTCGGCGGTTCGAGAAATCGCGCAAGAACTCGTGGTGCTCTATCAGCGCAGAGTTAATGCCATTGGTCATGCTTTCTCTCAAGACACGCCGTGGCAGCACGAAATGGAAAGCGCCTTCCCCTATGTTGAAACACCCGATCAGCGAACCGCTATTGAACTCGTTAAAGCAGACATGGAACGAAGTGTGCCAATGGATCGGCTCGTATGTGGTGATGTTGGTTTTGGTAAAACCGAAGTCGCAGTGCGTGCAGCATTCAAGTGTGTGCAAGACGGCAAACAGGTTGCAATCCTTGTTCCGACAACACTGCTTGCTTCTCAACACGGCAACACATTTAGTGACCGCTTTGCTGGTTACCCAATTCGCGTCGAGGTCATTTCGCGATTCCTTACTGCTGCGCAAGCCAAAAAAGTTATCGCTGGTCTCGCAACAGGAGAAATTGATTGCGTCATCGGCACACACCGTTTGTTGCAAGACAACATCAAGTTCAAAGACCTCGGTCTCTTGGTTGTAGACGAAGAACAACGCTTCGGAGTCACTCATAAAGAAGCAATGAAGCAGCTCAAAACAAATGTGGATGTGCTCACACTTACTGCAACCCCGATCCCCCGCACACTCGAAATGAGCCTTGTGGGTATCCGCGACCTGTCGCTATTACAAACACCACCTGCCGACAGGCAACCAATCCTCACATTTGTCGGAGAACAAGATGAGCGAGTTGCAACAGAAGCAATTCGACGCGAACTTCTGCGCGATGGCCAAGTTTTCTGGGTGCACAATCGCGTGCAGTCAATTGAAGACCGTGCGCGCGAATTGCGCGAATTGGTTCCTGAGGCCCGCATTGCGGTTGCACACGGCCAGATGGACGAGGCATTACTCGAACAGACTGTGATCGATTTTTGGGAAGGTAAATACGACGTACTCGTGTGTACGACCATCATTGAGAGTGGCATCGATATGCCAACGGTCAATACCCTGGTGGTCGAGCGTGCAGACTTATTGGGCCTAGGTCAGTTGCATCAATTGCGCGGCCGTGTTGGTCGCAGCGGTTCGCGCGCATACGCATATCTCTTTCATCCCCGAGATCGCGTGCTTTCGGAAGATGCGTATGAACGACTAAAAACAATTGGTGAAGCAACAGAACTTGGCAGCGGATTCAAAATTGCAATGCGTGATCTCGAGATTCGTGGCGCGGGAAACTTGCTTGGCGAAGCTCAGAGCGGACACATCGCGGCAGTTGGCTACGACCTCTATTGCCAACTCGTCACTGAAGCCGTTGCCGAGATGAAAGGCGAGGAAGTTCCGCCTGTTGTTCCAGAGCTCAAACTCGACGTGCCAACCAACGCTTTTCTGCCAACCGACTATGTCACCAAAGAAGAGTCACGTTTGGATGCGTACCGCCGACTCGCATCCGTAACTTCGGTTGCAGACGTGGAAGACATTCGCAGCGAATGGCTCGACCGTTATGGTCCACTGCCACAACCCGCTCTAGCGCTTATCAACGTGGGTCTGTTGCGTGCAGAATGTCATCGACTCGGTTTGCGTGAGTTGGTGGTCGCCGACGGACGTGCGCGTATGTTGCCCATCTCGCTTAAGGCAAGTGAAGTTATGCGCTTGCAACGCATTGCCAAAAGCCCAGACTGGAATGAGAAGATCAAACAGCTCGTCATCACATTGCCACGAGCAACGAATTCAAAACTCGACGACGATGTGACGGTCACATTTCTTGTTGGTTTCCTCCAAGAACTTGTCGAACCAGCCAACTAGGCTCTACCAGATGTCAATCGCCGCAAACACCCTTCGCGCCTACCATTTTCGTCGTTCAATAGCGCTTGCAACCATGCTCGTTTCGTTGGTTCTTGTTACTACAGGTTGCGGATCTTCGCCGGTAGCCAATAACGCCGTCTCACTCAATGGCGACAATGTTTCGGTTGAAAAGTTTGACAAAGCGATTCTTCAGCTAGCCGAGGCCGAGCAAATTACCCTTGAGAATGGTCGCGCCACAGGAGATGTCGCCCGTTCAGTACTCGGTGCAATGTTGCGTGGTGTTGCGACCAGCCAGATTGTCAAGCAATACAACGAGGCAGTCACACAGGCAGATGATGATGAGGTACTTGCCCAGATGCAACAGGACCCCAACTTTGATGCGTTGGGACCAGACTTAAAAGATCTCATCTTGTCGATGAATGCAGAGGACTTGGCGCTTGCTCGGATTAAAGCACCGGCAGAAAAAGAAGTTGCCGCAATGTACGAAAAAGCACCTGCATCACTTGGCGCATTGTGTGTACAACACATTCTTGTCAAAGAATCGGTAACTGCCGACAAGGTCTTAAAACTCCTTCAAGATGGTGGGGACTTCAAAAAGTTGGCAGGAGAATATTCGATCGAGCCGAACGCTGGCGAAACAGGTGGTGTACTAGGAAGCGCCGATGGTGACTGCTTGTTGCTCAGTGATTATCAGGCACAGTTTGATGCCGGTTTTACTGCTGGCGCACTGCTTGCAAAACCTGGTGTACCTTTCGGCCCTGTCAAGAGCAGTTTTGGTTACCACGTGATCTTGTCCCGGCCATATGCCGACATCACGCTTTCGCTCAACGCTCTCTTGGCAAAAACACCGGGACAAATGCTGGTTGTTGGGTTGCTTGCCACGAGCAAAGTCACCGTTGGTTCGCAGTACGGTCACTTTGATGCGGCCACCAACAAAATTGTCGCTAACTAAATCGAGCAAGATCAACAAGTCATGACCGCTCGAGTTGTGATCGTTGGCCTTGGCCCGGGGCCACGCAATACCGTCACGCAGGCAACCCTCGAAGCAATCGAACGAATCGACGTACAATTTGTACGCACCAAGCGGCACCCGACCGCCGACTTGATGCCGAGAGCAACAAGTTTTGACTCGCTGTACGACACGCTTCCAACCTTTGAAGACGTTTACCGCGCGATCACCGAAGCGGTTGTAACTGCAGCCCTCGAGTGTGGCGAGGTGTTGTATGCGGTGCCAGGTTCGCCGCTTATTCTCGAATCGAGCGTGGCGCAGTTGCGTGCCGACTCGCGAGTTGAGGTGCAAGTACTGCCAGCTTTAAGTTTTTTGGATCTTGCGTGGGAAGCTCTCGGTATCGACCCGGTGAATGCGGGCGTGCGTCTCATAGACGGTCATCGATTTGCACTCGAAGCATCTGGAGAACGCGGTCCACTTCTTGTCGCTCAGGTGCACGCTGATTGGGTGCTCTCAGATGTCAAGTTGTCTCACGAATCTGCAAACGGCAATGAACCAGTCGTGTTACTGCATCATCTCGGATTGCCCGATCAACGAGTTGAGCACACCACATGGCAAGAACTTGATCGCGTTTTGCCAGCCGACCACCTCACCACTTTGTACATCGCACAAATGGCCGAGCCAGTGGCGGGCGAACTCGCTCGACTACATCAATTGGCCCGCACATTGCGCGAGCAGTGCCCGTGGGATCGCGAGCAAACCCATGACTCGCTGATTAAACATCTGATTGAAGAGACTTACGAAGTTGTTGATGCAATTGAAGCGCTCGATGCAAACGATCCAGCTTCGGATGAGGCGTTGATTGAAGAACTCGGCGACCTGCTCTACCAAGTCGAGTTTCACGCGACAATTGCCGAACAGCAGGGTCGTTTCAGTCTGGCCGATGTAGCGCGATCTATTCACGACAAACTCGTGCGTCGCCATCCGCACGTGTTCGGAAATGTTGTAGCAAATAGCGCAAGCGATGTAGTGCAGACGTGGGACGAAGTGAAGCGCGCAGAGAAAAAGTCGGTTGATAGCGCTGCATCAACATTTACTGGTGTTGCGAAGTCTGGACCCTCGCTCCAATACGCCACCAAAATTCAAAAACGGGCAGCAGATGTTGGTTTCGACTGGCCCAATTCCGATGGAGCATTTGAAAAAATTATTGAAGAGTCCGCAGAGATTCGTCAAGCAGTTGCACTCAACAGCGACCCCGACACGATACGAATGGAGTTGGGTGACTTGCTGTTTAGCGTGGTCAATCTGTCGCGACACCTTGGCCACGATGCCGAGCAAGCGCTGCGCGGTGCAAGTGAAAAATTTCGCCATCGCTTCGAGCAGGTCGAACAACTAGCGCTCTCACGAGACATTGATCTCGCCAATGCACCACTTGAGCAACTTGATGCTTTGTGGGACGAAGTCAAAAAACAATAAGATCACATCATGAGCAAGATCAGTCACGTCTCGGCACGCGAGGTTTTAGATTCGCGAGGCAACCCAACCGTCGAGGTAGATGTGGCACTTGCATCGGGCGCAACTGGTCGAGCGATTGTTCCTTCCGGTGCATCCACTGGTGCACATGAAGCAACCGAGCTTCGCGATGGCGGCAATCGCTTTAAGGGCAAGGGTGTGCTCAAGGCAGTTGCCAACGTAAATAGTGAGATTTCAAAAGCACTGGTTGGCAGCGACGCAAGCAATCAGGCAGCTATCGACAACACGTTGTGCGAACTTGATGGCACTCCAAACAAATCTCGACTTGGCGCCAATGCAATACTCGGCGCAAGTTTGGCTACCGCTCATGCGTCGGCAGCTGAACGCAAATTGCCGTTGTTTGAGTCGATAGGTGGCGACTCTGCGTGCGTTCTACCGGTGCCGATGATGAATGTACTCAATGGCGGCGTGCATGCGGACAACAACGTTGACCTTCAAGAGTTCATGATCATGCCTATTGGAGCAGAAAATTTTTCTGAAGGGTTGCGCTGGGGTGTTGAGACGTATCACACGCTCAAATCGTTATTGCACGATCGCAAACTCGCTACAGCAGTTGGTGATGAAGGCGGTTTCGCGCCAAACCTTGCAAGCAACGAAGATGCGATTGCAATTTTGGTAGATGCAATAGAGGCAGCGGGTTTCAAGCCGGGCATCGATATCGCCATAGCGCTCGATCCGGCAATGAGCGAACTTTACAAAGATGGCAAATATCACTTAGCTGGCGAAGGTCAGATTTTCACCAGCGATCAATTGGTTGCTTGGTGGACAACGCTCGTTAACAAATATCCGATCGTTTCGATCGAAGACGGAATGGCAGAAGACGACTGGTCCGGGTGGTCTTCACTCACCAAAGCATTGGGGTCTCGCGTGCAACTCGTGGGTGACGATCTTTTTGTAACGAATGTAAAACGATTGCAGCGTGGCGTCGATGAGCACATCGCCAATAGTGTGCTCATCAAGGTCAATCAAATCGGCACGCTTACCGAAACCCTCAACACCATTTCGCTCGCTCGCACTAACAACTACACAAGTGTGATGAGTCACCGCAGCGGCGAAACCGAAGATGCAACCATCGCCGACTTGGCTGTGGCTACCAACTGTGGCCAGATTAAAACAGGCGCTCCCGCTCGCAGTGACAGAGTGGCAAAATACAACCAGTTGCTACGGATCGAACAACGCCTAGGAAACAATGCCAAATATCTCGGTAAGCAAGCCGTAAGTCGATAACCACATACTCCACCATTTAGAGCTTCCCAAGAGCCAGAATAGAGGGGTGTCAAGTACCGATCTGCATCTCGTACGCCATCGCGGAGTGCGCGCATTTGCGGTTCCTCTCACAGTCCTCGTGGCATTTGCTCTCGCAACAACACTGTTTGTTGTACCCGTGCGCACATGGATGAGTCAGGGCAACGTACTTAATACGAAGCAGCAGGAATATGCCGCATACGAAGACATCGTTGAGAACATGCAGAACCAAGTGAACTATCTGCAATCACCATCCGGATTACGCGATGCGATACGCACCCAACTTGGCTATCTCTACCCTTCCGAGCGACGTGTTCCAATGATGGAAACCCCCGCGCTCTCCACAACACTTCCCGAGCGCTGGCCATACACAATCGTTTCGACAATGATGTTTGTCAAGACTCTAGAAGCAGCAGAGCAGGACGCTAAGGGCAAGATTGCACTTACCCCACTTGTTCCGTAATATCCCTTACTCACTAACCTTGCTGTAATCCCCTACATAGGAGTGGCAATGGCTGGAAGCATTTTAGGTAACCGAGTTCTTCGCAAAGAAGATCCGAAATTTCTTACAACTGGTGGCGTATATGTAGACGATTTGCGCGATGAGCCATTGCTGGCCGGCGCCGTGCATGCAACCTTTGTTCGCTCCACTGTTGCCCACGCCAACATCACAGGTATCGATGTTTCTGAAGCTCTCACGATGCCTGGGGTCGTTGCTATTTACACTGCGCAAGATCTTGGGCTTGAACTCGTTGAGGCTTCGTTCAATCCCATGGCCAAGCGAACACTTCTTGCAAGTGGAAAAGTTCGTTACGTTGGCGAGCCGCTTGCGGTTGTGCTCACCCAATTTGCAAATCAGGGTGAAGACGCAGCCGAGCGAGTGATCGTTGACTACGACACCCTCGAGGTACTGGTCGACGTTGAGCAGGCAATGACTTCCTCAACCCTTATTTACGAAGAAGTTGGTAGCAACGTTGTCTTTGAGTCGACCGCTATCGGTATGCCCGACAATACGGGAGACGCACTTTTCGTAGATTGTGAAGTCGTTGTAAAGGGTCGGTTCGTTAATCAGCGTGTAGCACCTTGCCCTCTTGAGGTGCGTGGTGCGGCAGCGGCATGGGACAACGGCCGCTTAGTGCAATGGCTATCAACCCAGCATGCACAAGGTGCGCGCGATGCAATTCTCAAAGTCAATGCACTCGAAGCTGGTCAAGTGCGCGTGATCACACCAGATGTCGGCGGTGGTTTCGGAGCAAAGATTGATGCATACCCAGAAGATTTATTGTTGGGACGAATTGCAAAACAGGTTGGCAAACCAGTGCGTTGGACAGAAACACGCAGCGAATCGATGGTTGCCCTCGGTCATGGCCGTGGCCAGATTCAATACATCACCATTGGCGGAACTCGCGCGGGCAAAGTAACCGCATACCAATTACATGCACTGCAAGACTCGGGTGCGTGGGTTGATGTTGGCGCAATCCTTGCCCCGTTCATGACCCGACCAATGGCATCTGGCGTTTATGACATTCCAGTGATTGAAGTGCGCACCACTTCGATTGCAACAAACACAACGCCAATGGTTGCTTATCGCGGCGCAGGACGCCCAGAGGCAACCGCAGCGATCGAGCGTGCGATGGATTTATTCGCGCTTGAACTTGGCAAAGACCCTGCCGAAGTCCGTCGTATTAATTTGATTCCAAAATTTCTCGAGCCCTTCACTACTTCGATTGGGCAAACGTACGACGTAGGAGACTTCGAAGGAGCACTCGACAAAGTCCTCGAAGCATCCAACTACGCACAACTTCGCAAAGACCAAGCTGCACGTCGCGCAAGTGGTGACACAAAACAACTCGGCATTGGCATCAGCGTGTACGTCGAAATCACGGCAGGGACATCGGCCGGCGAATACGGCAAGGTCGAAATTCTTCCAAATGGTCGCGCAATCGTGTACACGGGTACATCACCACACGGACAGGGTCATGTGACATCCTGGTCGATGTTGGCAAGCGATGAAACCGGTATTGCCATGGACATGATCGATGTCTTGTGGGGCGACACCGATGCCATTCCGTCCGGTGGTGGCACCATGGGTTCTCGTTCGCTACAACAAGGTGGCGCCGCAGTACACCAGGCATCAAAAGAACTCGTTGAGCAAGCCCGCAAACACGCAGCACGTTTACTCGAGGCCAACGAAGACGACGTGGTGTTCGACAAGTTCACCGCTGCATTCCATGTGGCAGGCACTCCAGCCGTGGCTAAAACGTGGGCCGACATTTCGTCGGCACTTGCGGCTGACGGTGGCCTAGTTCAAGAATCAAATTTCGTTTCCAACGGCGCAACATTTCCATTTGGTGCACACGTATCAGTTGTTGAAGTTGACACTGAGACAGGAAAAGTGACCTTGATCAGACACGTAGCATGCGACGACGCTGGCCGAGTGATTAACCCACTGATTTTAGATGGCCAAATTCATGGCGGTATTGGCCAAGGCGCTGCACAAGCACTCCTGGAAGAGGTCCGCTATGACACCGACGGCAACCCGATCACTTCAAACTTTGCCGACTACGCATTTATTTCGGCTGCAGAGCTACCAAGCTTCGAGGTGATCCACATGGAGACACCAACGCCTCGCAACCCACTTGGCGCAAAAGGTATCGGCGAGTCGGGCACCATTGGTTCTACTCCTGCAGTGCAATCAGCCGTTGTTGACGCACTCACCCACATGGGCGTGCGTCACATCGATATGCCGGCAACCCCGGAACGAGTGTGGGGCGCAATTCAGTCTGCAAAATAAGAAGCTTCAATAAAGCCCCGATGTAATACCGGCAATACAGTTGGTGCATGAATTCATCTGCTGACCCAATCGTTGCCCAAAATCTTGTTCGATATTTTGGAGACGTCAAAGCCGTTGACGGCATCAATATCACAGTAAAGACTGGCGAGATTTTTGGATTTCTCGGACCAAACGGTGCAGGAAAATCTACGGCTGTGCGCATGCTCACAACGCTGCTACGCCCAACTTCCGGTACCGCGACTGTCGCTGGTTTCGATGTCGCCAAACACCCCGATGAAGTACGCCGCCGCATTGGTGTTGCGTTACAAGATGCAGCGATTGACCCATTGATGACCGGCACCGAATTGCTCCGCTTGCAGGCTGTGCTTTACGGAATACCACAGGCTCACATGAAAACCCGCGCAAACGAGTTACTCGAGCGAGTTGGACTCACCGCCGCAGCCGATCGCCGTGTTGGCACATATTCGGGAGGCATGCGTCGCCGTCTCGACTTGGCGCTCGCCCTCATTCATCAACCAACTGTTTTATTCCTAGACGAACCAACAACTGGTCTTGATCCGATGAGCCGCATGTCGCTCTGGGAAGAAGTACGTCGCCTCAACAATGAAGGCACCACGGTCATGTTGACCACGCAGTATTTGGAAGAAGCAGACCAACTTGCAGATCGCATCGCCATTATTGATGCAGGCAAAATTGTGCGAGAAGGAAAACCACAGGATCTCAAGGCAGGTGTCGGATTTCCAACGCTTCTCATTACCGTTCCGTTCGATCAAACTGAGCGCGCCAAAGCTGTTCTCGCCACATTCGGCGACATGCGTCCAACAGCCGAGGGTTCACTTGGCGTTGGATTACGTGGTGGCGTGACTGTCGTTACCGACGTTGTGCGGAAACTCGACGAAGCATCGGTGCGAGTGCAACACCTTGAAATTAATGAGCCAAGTCTTGATGATGTGTTTGCAGAGGCAACAGGACACCGCCTCGAGGGTGCCAAAGCATGACAGTCGCGACATCAAATATTGTAATTGAGACAACAGCGCACAGCAGGCAACTTTCAATGCGCCAAACCATCGCCATGGCAAAGCGCTCCACAATTGAGCTTGCGCGACAACCGGCACTCATTGCCCCGAGCATGTTCTTCCCCATATTCTTTGCAGTACTGAGCGCTTCAAGTTTTAGCAAGACAACCGCAATTCCTGGGTTCCCAAAAGTCGAATCGTTCATGCAATTCGCACTTGCATCCACAATCGTTCAGGGCGTGTTGTTCGGTTCTGTAACAGGCGCTGCGGCACTAGCAACCGACATCGAAAATGGTTTTTTTGATCGTTTACTTCTTGCACCAACTACTCGCACAGGTATTTTGCTCGGACGGCTTGCTGGCAGTGCATTATTCGGCCTCTTTCAATCTGCATTCTTCCTCACCGTGCTCGTGCCATTTAATGCACCAATTTCGGGAGGAATCCCGGGGGCTCTCGTGATGGTGTTGTCGGGCGGAATCGTTTCGCTTGCTATTGGCGCCATCATGTCGTCAGTTGCTATTCGTACGGGTTCGGCCGAAGCAGTTCAGGGGGCATTTCCATTGTTGTTTGTATTGCTTTTCTTCTCAAGCGCGTTCTTCCCGCGCGAAACAATGAGCGGTGCCTACAAACGAATCGCCGACATCAACCCAATTTCGTATCTTGTTGAAGGTCTGCGCGCGCTCGTTCTCGAAGGGTTTACTTTCTCTGCAGTAGTTCGATCGCTCCTTGTACCAACAGTGATTTGTGCAGCTGCGATATTATTTGCATTGAAAGAACTACGCCGAAAGTTGGCAGCGCTATGAACACTGTTGCAACAACCACACCAGTAGTTACGTCAGTGGCAAAGCCAACGACCATGCGCAGCGCTCGCGGATTGGCTTATCGCGGCATTCGCAATATTCGTCGCCTCCCTTCAGCGTTCTTCCCGGCGATGGCGATGCCAGTTTTCACGATGATTGCATTCGCCGGAACATTTGCGGCCATCACAAGACTGCCGGGCTTCCCTACCGATCGCTCAGTCAACTGGTTCATGCCGCTCGGAATTTGTTTTGGTGCTGCATTCAGCGGCATTGGTCTTGGCTTCTCAACAATCCGCGACATCGAGACCCGTTTCTATGATCGACTGTTGATGTCGCCCGCACCTCGTCGCTCGCTCATCATCGGACCGCTACTCACCGCGTGGGTGCGAGTCGCAATCTTGTGCGCCTTCGTTATCCCTATGGGGATACTCTTGGGCGTTCGATTCACAAGTGGTCTGCTGGGTTTGTTGACGTTGGTTGTTGCAGCCTTGGGAGTCTCGACCATTTCACTTGGCTGGGGTCTCGGACTTGCATTCAGGTTTCGCGATATGCGCGGTGCCGCTGTGATGCAACTCACCATGTTTGTAGTGCTATATCTCTCGAGTGCACAAATGCCGCTCCCGCTCATGCGCGGCTGGTTGCACAACGTTGCACGCATTAACCCAACTACCAATATTTTACGTCTCTCCCGCGAAGGTCTTGTGCTTCCAACTTCACCCGACTACATGAGTTGGTCCAACACATGGGGTGGCTTACTTGCAATTGCCGGCATGTCAACACTCACGCTTGTGTTTGCTCGGCGAGGCCTGAACAAACTCGATAAATAAACCGTTATTGTTGAGCCAGTATGCACACAGCACTCGCACGTCGCACAATGCTCATCCCACGTGTACTGGTGTGCGCGCTCCTACTCGTCATAGTGCCAACAAGTTCGATTGCATCTGCTCGGAACGTCGTTCGGAGTTCGCCGAGCAACACCACTGAAGCAAATTTGTCGAGTGCACGTTTGAATATCAAAAATGCCAAATTCGGCCGCGCCGCAATTGTGGTACCCAAAGGTCGCACCCTCACTCTGACCAATTCCGACAACGTCGCCTACCGGATCAAAATCGGCGCCACCTTGGTAGTCGTCCGTGCCAACGGCTCAAAGACCATTCCGCTTCCCCAACGTGGAATATTTTCCATTACCTGCGCCAAAGCACCGAGTTTAAAGGCAACACTTACCGTCAAGTAACCGAGCAGGTTGCACGAAGTGCTGACTCTCATTAGACAACACCCCACTCAGTGAGGCAGGATATCGTCAAGCAAAGCAACAGTGCACCGCACTAGGGGAAAGTGAGAGCTACATAATGGTTGATATCAAAGTCAGCATCACTGTCAATGGAACCAAGGAAGAAAAAGATGTAGAGCCGCGTACTTTGCTCGTACATTTTTTGCGCGATCAACTTCAACTCACAGGCACCAATATTGGTTGTGACACATCCAGTTGTGGTGCATGCACCGTTCACCTCGATGGCGAAGCAATTAAGAGTTGCACAGTACTTGCCGCGCAGGCCGACGGTGGCTCAGTGACCACCATCGAAGGTCTGAGCAAAGACGGTGTGATGCATCCCATGCAACAAGCTTTCATGGAGAATCATGGCTTGCAGTGTGGTTACTGCACACCAGGAATGGTGATGGCTTCCATAGGACTCCTCAACGAAAATCCAAATCCAACTGAAGAAGAAGTCCGACTCGGCCTCGAGGGCAACCTCTGTCGCTGCACCGGATACCACAACATTGTGAAGTCGGTGCTCGCTGCGGCGAAGAAGTAGGAGACGATCATGACCATGACAGACAATCGCCAAAATACTGTGATCGGTACGCGGCAACTACGTCGCGAAGATCCTGCACTATTAACTGGTGAAGCAAAGTTCACCAATGATCTCAATCTGCCCGGCGCACTGCATCTTTCAATCTTGAGGTCTCCACATGCGCACGCAGCAATTGTGAGCATTGATACTGCTGCAGCAAAAGCTTCACCAGGTGTCGTCGCTGTGTACACCGGTGCAGAGTTGCAGTCTCAGTGGGCAGGCCCAATGCCTTGTGCATGGCCAGTAACTCCAGACATGAAGAACCCACCACACTTCCCACTTGCAGCAAGCAAGGTTTGTTACGTCGGTGACGGCGTGGTTGCGGTGCTTGCAACAAGCGAAAGTGCGTCACGCGATGCACTCGACCTGATTGAAGTGGAATACAAAGTTCTCAAAGCAGTTGTCGATGTTGAAGAGGCTCTCAGTGATGCCAACATCATTCACGAAGATTTGGGAACGAACAAGAGTTACACCTGGAATTTGAAGATCGAGGCAACCGAGGGTTGCGTCGAAGAAGCATTTCAAAAAGCTGCGTTCAAGGTCAGCGAGCGTTACGTCCAGCAACGTTTGTTGCCAATGGCCATGGAGCCACGCGCGGTTGCCGCGGTGCCACAACCATTTGGTGGCGACATCACGTTGTACTCATCTACCCAGATACCCCACATTCTCAAAGTGATGGCCGCGCTCACACTCGGTATTCCCGAGCAACAAGTGCGTGTGATTGCACCGAGTGTTGGTGGTGGCTTCGGATCAAAACTTGATGTATATGCCGAAGAATTGTTGTGCATGGCACTTGCGCGCAAACACGGCCTACCCGTGCGTTGGGTTGAAGAACGCAGCGAAAACTCGATGGCCACAATTCATGGTCGTGGTCAAGTGCAATACGTCGAACTCGCAGCCGACAAGAGTGGCAAACTCACTGCGGTTCGTGTTCGTATCAAAGCCGACATGGGTGCATACCTGCAGTTGGTCACGCCTGGCGTTCCTATCTTGGGGGCGTTCTTGTATGCGGGCGTCTACGACATCCCGCACGCTTACGACTTCAGTTGCGACGGCATCTTCACCACGCTCACACCAACCGATGCCTACCGCGGCGCTGGTCGCCCCGAAGCCACGTACGCCATCGAGTCGGCAATGGATGCACTTGCTCGTCAGATGAAAATCGATCCATTCGAATTGCGCAAGCGCAACTTCATTCAAAAAGAGCAGTTTCCGTACACAGCATTTAGTGGTCTTACGTACGACTCCGGCGACCACTTACAGGCCGCCGAAAAAGCTGCGGGTCTTGCAGACTACGTCGGCATCCGTGCACAACAAGCAAAACAAAATGTGCCTGGCGCCAAAAAACGTCTGGGCATTGGCATGAGTTCGTACTTCGAAATGTGCGGTCTTGCACCGTCGCGCGTACTCGCCTCGCTCAACTATGGCGCTGGCGGATGGGAAGCAGCAACAGTGCGCATCTTGCCAACCTGCAAAGTGCAAGTCGTAACTGGCACATCGCCACACGGTCAGGGTCACGAAACTTCGTGGGCAATGATCGCATCAGAAAAACTTGGCATTCCGCAGGAAGACATAGATGTGTTGCACAGTGACACAGCAATTTCACCACTGGGTCTTGACACATACGGTTCGCGCTCGCTTCCCGTCGGTGGCGTAGCCATCGCAGGCGCTTGCGACAAGGTGATTGACAAGGCTCGACTTATTGCTGCGCACCAACTGGAGTGTTCAGCCGATGACCTCGAGTTTGCTGGTGGCGTGTTTAGTGTCAAAGGTTCGCCAGATCGCGCAGTGCCAATGGCAGCAATTGCTTTTGCAGCCTTTACTGCTCACAACTTGCCAGACGGTCTCGAGCCAAACCTCGAAGCGCAGTACACCTACGATCCGCCAAACTTCTCATGGCCATTCGGTACGCACATGTGCGTACTCGAAGTCGATACCGAGACCGGTCAGATCGAGATTCTCAAATATGTTGCCGTTGATGACTGTGGCGTGCAAATCAACCCACTCATTGTCGAGGGCCAGGTGCATGGTGGTGTAATTCAAGGGCTTGCTCAAGCGCTGTTCGAAGAGGCGGTTTACGACACTGATGGCAACTTGAAGACAACGACACTTGCAGAATATTTGGTGCCGGCAGCAAGCGATGTTCCATCGATTACCACTGCCCACACCGTTACGCCATCGCCCACCAACCAGCTTGGCGTGAAAGGCATTGGCGAAGCCGGAACCATTGGTGCAGCGAGCACTGTAATCAACGCAGTTGTTGATGCACTGTCTGGTATCGGAGTCACTTCGATGCCTATGCCAGCATCACCACAAACCGTGTGGCGCGCAATTCAATCAGCGGCAAAGAAATAACCGAATCATCAAGCGAACAACGAGAATTATTCAAGGGAGCACATCGTGATACCAGCAGCATTTGACTACAAGCGAGCATCTTCGGCAGCCGAAGCAATTTCGCTCGTCGGACAATACGGCGACGAAGCCAAGTTTTTGGCAGGCGGACACAGCCTTATTCCGTTAATGAAACTTCGCCTGGCCCAGCCCGCGATGCTCATCGACATCGGTCGTATCAAGGATCTTTCGTACATCAAAGATGGCGGAGACTTCATTGCAATCGGTGCACTGACTCGCCACATGGATGTAGAGAAATCGGCGCTCGTAATCAAAGAAGTGCCACTGCTCGCCCACGCAGCCGGCTATGTAGGGGACGCTCAGGTTCGCCACCGCGGAACCATTGGTGGATCACTTGCTCATGCCGACTCGGCGAGCGATCTTCCTGCAACAACGCTCGCGCTCGGTGCAACATACGTTGCACAAGGCCCAAAGGGCGAACGACTCATTGCCGCAGCAGACTTCTACAAAGGCTTCCTTGAAAGCGCACTCAATCCAGATGAAATGCTGACCGAAATTCGTGTGCCAAAAATGAATGGCGCAAAGTGGGGTTTCGAGAAATTCAATCGCCGCGCCCAAGACTGGGCAATTGTGGGTGTGGCTGCATGGCGCAGCAAAGACGCATCAGGTGTTGCACTAGTCAACATGGGGAGCACCCCAATCTTGGCGACCAGCGTCTCTGATGCTCTCAAATCAGGTGCATCAGTTGCAGACGCAGCCGAAAAGGCAGCGGCTGAAGCCGAACCACAAGATGATCTCAATGCGTCGAGCGAATACCGCGTGCATTTAGCCAAAGTTCTTGTGCGTCGAGCTCTCGAAAAAGCTACCGCATAGCTGTTTCGCTAAACTCGTAAACCTGTCAGTCGCAACTTTTCTTCGGAGTAAACCAACACGCACTCGTGTAGTTGCTGTTGCGCTATACCTAGCGCTATTTGCATGGTCTTTAAAACGGTTTGGTTTGCCAGTTGATCGCATTGCGGTCACTGGATGGGTGCTCGTTGCATTTATATTTGCCAACGCTGGCAAGACAATGAAAGACCAAATTGCGATGATTCGCGACTGGTCGATCTTTGCGGGAATATTGTTTGCTTACGAATACAGTCGAGGTCTTTCCGACCAGCTAGGTCGCCCCATCTCGTATTTGGCCGTTCGCAATATCGATCGTGCACTCTTTTTTGGTACAGACCCCAATGTGTGGATGCAACAGCATCTCAATGTTTCGAAAGTTCTCAGTTGGTACGAATACCCCCTTGCAGTCACGTATATGACGCACTTCATTTTTCCACCTGGAGTCGCGGTGCTGTTGTGGTGGATCAATCGAGACATGTGGGTGCGCTACATGCGCAGACTTGGAATCTTGTTCTTCTTGGCATGTGCAACATTTGCAGCATTCCCAGTTGCACCACCCTGGCTCGCAGCAAAACAGGGTTACATTGCACCGATACATCGCATCACCGCTAGAGCTTGGTCGCACATGGGCATTAAGTCAGTGAGCAAAGTGTTTGACCGTGGTACCGCCATTACTAATCCATACGCGGCAATGCCTTCGCTACACGCGGGTTGTGCCCTCTTGGTCGTACTCTTCTTTTTCCCGTACATGCCAAAGTGGATTCGAGTAATCTCGCTTGCATTGCCGGCAAGTATGGCTGTCTGTCTTGTCTATTTCGGCGAGCACTACGTTGCCGACATTTTGGCTGGCTGGCTCTACGTAGGCGTTGCTATTTGGATTTCAACCAAGTGGGAAAAACGAAATTCTGGCGCCGTGAAAGCTCAGCGCGCGCGTTAAAAAGTGATTTGAGCTGATGCTCGCGACGCAATATATGGCTTGAAGTACTTGGCGCGAATCTCGTTGTGCGATTCGTCTTCGTCGTACTGACGCCACCCATCAACATCGTCAAATATTGCAACGATCAGGTAGTCGGCATTGACCGCAGTCGACACACCCAAGTCGGGGCCGCAATGATATTCACGCACCGACGAAATATGTGATGCCATTTTTTGCAGCACAGCCGAAACAGTCTCGGCATAATTCGGTGGCACCTGATCATTCCACGTGATTGCTACGACATGCTGCAGCATTACAACAAACCTCCATACGATCCACCGTCTACTTGCAAACTTGCACCGGTCACAAACTTTGCACCCTCGCCACACAAAAAGGCGACTACCTGACCAAAGTCCGCAGGGTCCCCCGTTACTCCGGCAGGAATACCAAGCGCCGACGCATCAGGTGTCGCTCCGTACAGTTGCGTGATTCGACTGGTTGCATGAATGCCTGGTTGCACGGTGTTGACCGTGACACCATCTTGTGCAACCTCGCGCGCAACTGTTTTTAAAAATCCTGTTACTCCAGCGCGTGCAGTGTTAGACAAAATTAAGTTTGCCATTGGCTGACGCACAGCCACCGATGTGATGGCCACTACACGCCCCCACTTGCGTTCTTGCATGCCTGGCAATACTTCTTTGCACATACCGATTACCGACAATAAGTTTTGTTCAAGAGCCGCCGGGTATGCATCCAACTCTGTTGAAGCAAAGTTTCCGGCTGGTGGTCCACCACCGTTTGCTACCAAAATATCGATGTGTCCGAGTATTGCGGTGGCTTCGCGCACAAATTTTGCGCCGCCTTCTCCGGTCGAAACATCAGCAACAATGCCGATGCAACCATTACCTATAGCTTTTGCAGCTTCGGCCACACGCTCAGCATCACGGCTACAAATAACCACTCGCACTCCCTCGTTGGCAAGTGCCTGCGCAGTCGCAAAACCCAAACCTGCAGAACCGGCAGCAACTGCCGCAGTTCGCGTGCTAATCCCTAGGTCCATAGCCCAAAACGCTACTGCCGCTGGTGCTAACTCGGTGCTAACTTAGTGCCGTTAGGTGGTGAGAAAACCCATGCCCGGGTACCAAGAAGACGAACGCTTTCTGGACGCGATCGCTGATGCCGAGCCGTATCCGTATTGGATGGAAGATGTCGATGAACCCGACTCCAATCCGATGCTCGTGCGCGACGACTCGTGCGACTTGTGCATTGTTGGTGGTGGTTACACCGGCCTTTGGACAGCAATCTTGGCCAAAGAACGCAATCCTTCTGCAGATGTCATTCTGATTGACTCACACGAAGTTGGTTCTGCAGCGAGCGGTCGCAACGGAGGCTTCATGGATTCGAGCCTCACTCACGGAATAGCGAACGCGCAACAACGCTTCCCAAAAGAAGTTGACTTGCTCGAAGATTTGGGGCTTGAAAATCTCAACCAAATTGAAGCAGCAATTCGCCGCTACAACATCGACTGCGACTTTGAGCGCAATGGCGTAATCGAAATTGCGAGCACGCGTCATGCTGCCAACTATCTCGAAGAGATGCGCGAAGACTACGACCAACTGCTCCAGTTGGGGCACAAAGTTGAATGGCTCGACCAACAAGCAGTGCAACGCGAAGTTGCATCGCCAATTTTTACTGGCGGCATGTGGTGCAAAGACACCGCTGCGCTGGTCGATCCGGCCCGCCTCGTGTGGGGTCTCAAAAGTGCGGCCGAAAGTCTTGGCGTACGCATCTTTGAAGATACGCGAGCAACTGGCCTTGATTACTCAGGAAGTGGCGTCTCCATCGAAACTGCGTTAGCGGACATCAAAGCCAAGCATGTTGCTCTCGCCACCAACGCCTTCAAACCACTACTCAAGCGCATGCACAACTACATCGCTCCGGTGTACGACTATTGCCTCGTTACCGAGCCGCTCAACGCCCAGCAACTTGACAGTTTGGGTTGGAAAAATCGCCAAGGACTTTCCGACATCTCCAATCAGTTTCACTATTACCGACTCACTGCCGACAATCGCATTCTGTGGGGCGGCTACGACGCAATGTATTTCTTCGGCGGAAAAATGAGTGTCGATCTGGAATCAAGACCGGAGAGTTGGGCGAAGTTGTCGCAACACTTCTTCGAAACATTCCCCCAACTTGAAGGTGTTAAGTTTTCGCACGTGTGGGGCGGCGCCATTGATACATGCAGCCGATACAGCGTGTTTTGGGGCCAAGCAATGCGCAATCGAGTTGCATACGCAATCGGCTACACCGGTCTTGGCGTGGCGAGTTCGCGCTTTGGGGCCGAAGTTATGCTCGATTTACTCGACGGGCGCAAAACCCAAGCCACTCAAACCAAATTCGTACAAAGCAAGCCGCTCCCGTTTCCACCCGAGCCTTTTCGCTTTATTGGCATCCAAACAACGCGCTGGGCGCTCAACCGTGAAGATCGCACGGGCAAACGCAACCTCTGGCTACGCACCCTCGACCGGCTGGGTTTGGGCTTCGACTCGTAACCCTCATGCCTCTACAGTGAGTCAATGAGTTTTCCCGCACTCACATCGGTAGCCCAAGTACGAAACGCCCTCGGTGGGCAAAGCTATTTGGCCGATGAAGGACTCGCGACTGCAGTTTTTTTGGCTTTGTCGCTCAAGCGCCCTCTCTTATTAGAGGGTGAAGCGGGTGTTGGCAAAACCGAATTAGCAAAAGTTATTGCAGCAATGACAGGAGGCGAACTCATCCGCCTGCAGTGCTACGAAGGTATCGATGCGTCGCAGGCCGTGTACGACTGGGATTACTCGCGTCAGCTGTTGCACCTACGCGCGGCCGAAGCATCTGGTGAGGCTATGTCAAAAAATACTTCGCTACTTGAAAGCGAGTTGTACAACGAAAGGTTTTTGATTAAGCGCGCACTGTTGCGTGCTATTGACAACCGCACCACTCCTGCAGTGCTGTTGATCGACGAAATCGACAGAGCCGATGACGAGTTTGAGGCATACCTCCTCGAGATTCTTTCCGATTTCCAAATCACTGTTCCTGAGCTTGGCACATTTAGTGCAACCAGCCCACCAATTGTGGTGCTCACTTCCAATCGAACGCGCGATGTGCACGATGCACTGAAGCGTCGATGTCTCTATCACTGGGTTGAACACCCAAATTTTGAGCGCGAAGTCGCCATCGTTCGGCTACGTGTTCCCCAAATCGCCGAGTCGCTCGCACGACAAGTCGCCGCAGCAGTTGAGGCCATGCGTGCTCTCAATTTGTACAAGCCGCCCGGCGTTGCAGAAACCATCGATTGGGCAACTGCACTTGGCCAACTAGGGATTCTTGAACTTGATGAGACCAGCGTTGCTGCAACACTTGGCACAGTGCTTAAGTACCGCGAAGATCACGAACGTGTGCGCGAAACGGGCATTGCCGATCTTGTTAAACAAGCCTTCGACCGCGGCTTGTCGCATAACTAGAGCACATCAGCCATGTCAACAGCGCTGAAGCAGCCCGCTGGCTCATCGGCAGACGAAATGGCGGTTTCGTTTGCGCGTGTGTTGCGCGGCGCGGGCATCAATGTACCCATCGATTCAGTGATCACTTTTGTGCAAGCACTCGATGTTGTATCAATGACCAAGCGCGACGATGTGTACTGGGCTGGGCGAGCCACGTTGGTACATCGACCAGAAGATCAGCAACTGTACGACCGAGCGTTTGCGGTTTTCTGGGAACGCCGTAATGCAACAGATGTCGACGAAGACAGTCCACCACAAAAGATCACGCTGTTGCTCGACGACGAAGACGGTCCAGACCAAAGCAATGCTGATGCACATGACGACAATCAGACAATGCAAATGCGCTTTACCGCAAACGAATCATTGCGCAGCAAAGATTTTGCTCAGTACACCGATGAAGAGCTGCATGAATCGCAACGACTCATGCATCAACTTCGTCTCGCTGGACCTCCCCGACAATCGTTGCGCCTCACTCATGCAAAACGCAGTGGTTCTCGTCACGACTTGCGTCGTACCGTTCGTGCATCACTCGCCTTTGGTGGCGAGCCTGCTCGTTTGCACTGGCGCAAACCAAGCGAACGGCAACGCCGACTCGTGGTGCTCCTCGACATCTCAGGCAGCATGGAGCCATATGCGCGAGCGCTTCTTCGTTTCATGCACGCAGCCGTTGTCGGTAGGCAACGCGTAGAGGCATTTACATTTGGCACAAGGCTCACTCGGCTAACAAAAGAACTCAACAGCCGCGACCCAGACAAAGCCCTTACTCGCGCTGCAGCACAAGTACCCGACTGGAGCGGAGGCACGCGACTCGGCGAAAGCCTCCGCCGATTCAATGCAACATGGGGGGTTCGCGGAATGGCCCGTGGCGCAATTGTCGTAGTACTCAGCGATGGATGGGACAGAGGCGACCCAGCAGTACTTGCCGAACAGATGCAACGCTTACAACGAGTTGCATTCAGAGTCGTGTGGGTCAATCCGCTCAAAGTCACACCTGGTTATGCGCCGCTTGCTCGGGGCATGGCTGCCGCACTTCCATACGTAGACGACTTTGTAGAGGGCCATTCCATACAGGCTCTCGAACATCTCACTCGAGTGATTTCTCGCGATTGACTGATACCTATGCGTGAACTACTCAACGACATCGAGCGCTGGCAGCAGGCAGGCAAACAGATTGCGATTGCTCGTGTTGTCGATATCGAAGGCTCAGGACCACGCGATCCCGGCGCCGCAATGGCTGTTAATGAAGACGGTGAAGTTGTTGGTTCGGTGAGTGGCGGTTGCGTCGAAGGTGCAGTGGTTGCTGAGGCACTTGAGATATTGCGCGGCGACCAACAACCTCGACTTGTCAAGTTTGGTTATTCAGATGACGAAGCATTTGCAGTCGGTCTCACGTGTGGCGGCATTATTCACCTGTTTATCTCACCGCTCACCTGGTAACACATGTCTCTCCAACCAATGTCGCTCTACCCCATTTTTGCCGAACGAGTCCGCTCCAATGTTCCGGTTGCACTCGTCACCGTCATCGACGGCCCACATATCGGCGCAACGATGCTCGTATCGCCATCGACAGACGCAGTGGGCACGCTTGGTGATGGCGAACTCGACCGTGTCGTTGCTCGCGACGCACTAGGCGAAGTTGAAGCAGGACGTACGGGTGTGCGTCACTATGGTCCGAACGGTCAAACAACTCCAGAAGACTTAATAGACACGCCAACAGTTCGTGTGTTTATCGAAGCATTTTCGCCACCACCAACAATGTGGATCTTTGGTGCCGTCGACTTCACTGCCGCACTTGCCAAGGTTGCAAAAGTTCTCGGCTATTACGTGGTTGTATGCGACGCACGCGAAGTTTTTGCTACTCGCCGTCGTTTCCCAATGGCCGACGAAGTTTTGGTCTCGTGGCCAGCACCACTCTTTTCGCAGCGTGGGTCGGTGCTCACCTCTCGCGACGCAGTATGCATTTTGACCCATGACCCAAAGTTTGATGTTCCTGCCGTTCAGGGTGCTCTTGCCACAAACGTTGGTTACATCGGCGTGATGGGCAGCCGCAAAACACACGCAAAGCGGCTCGAAAGACTTGCCGAAGTTGGTGTTTCAGGAGCTGATCAATTAGCTCGACTCATGTCCCCTATTGGTCTCGATATCGGTGCAAGAACTCCAGAAGAAACAGCAATATCAATTGTTGGAGAAATTATTGCTCGGCGCACAGGCCGCGTTGCACCGTCGCTGCGCGACAGCGACGGACCAATTCACAAATAAATTCAAATTAATGGGTTCGCGTATTTCACCCAAGAAGTGATGCGCTCATTCATCTTTTGTAATTCAACACTTCTGCCCGAATATGGAGTTTGCAAGACTGCACTTTGCACGCCCAAATACATTGCAATGTGACCGGGACGCCAAATCAGGTCACCAGGTTGCGCTTCTTCTACCTTGACAAGCGTGGCGCTCGCAAATTGCGCTGATGACCCACGCGAGAGTGCAACCCCTGCTTTTCCCCATGCAAATGCAACCAGTCCCGAACAATCAAAAGCAACATTTTCAATTGCCGAATTCAATTTGTATGGCACACCCAGTTGTGTCAGCCCATTCATGAGCGCCCGTTGATGCACCAAATCTGCAGCCAACCATGCTTGTTGCATCACACGCACATCTACTCCCAAAAACATTGCTGCCTGTCTAGCAATGTCGGCAACATGCGCAGAGAAAACATCACTTCGATCTGCCGCACCGATTTTATTAAGCGAATCAAAAACCGCAACGGCATTTTGTGCAGATCGTGCGATCACTCGCTCTTGACCTTGTGGCATCGGTTTGGCAGATACTTGTTGAGGCAATCCGATCATCACAATCACAGCGACAAGCACCACGGCAACGAGTGCTCGGCACGCAGACCTAATACGCGGGGTGCGTACTGCTCGTCCGATACCTGACTGGCTATAGCTATAGCTATAGCTATCGAGATCTGTTGTGGTCATGGTTTTGGGAGGTGACAGGGGGGCCCTGACTCGACCGGGGGGCGGTCGAGTCCACGGGGGCGATTACTCGCCGTATGTCAACTAGGTAACAGTTTATGTCATCTAACTGTAATATTTGGGGATCCCCCAAAACCCAAGTAGACATTGAATATGACAGGGTCTCTCACCGTTGCTGTAGTGCTCGCTGCAGGAAGTGGAACGCGATTCATTGGATCAACCCACAAGCTGCTGAGCGTCGCTCAGGGGCGCCCTGTGTATCACTGGGCGATCGAATCAGCCATCGAAGCCAGTATCGGGCCAGTGCTTGTCGTGACCGGCAAAACACCGCTTCCACTCGATTTTGCTTTCAGTGATCAGGCTCAGGCATCTATCGCAAAATGGGGTCTGCCACATTCGATCAACAATTCCAATTGGTCGACTGGCATGGCAAGTTCGGTGCAAAGTGCAGTTCAATTCGCCGCCTCGCTCGGTGCAGAGGCAGTGGTCATCGGTCTCGCCGATCAACCGTGCGTTCCGCCGAGCGCATGGCAACGTGTTGCCAGCAGTACTTCCCCACTTGCAGTTGCGACATACGACACCAAGCGCGGCAACCCCGTCAAGTTGCATGCAGAGATGTGGTCTCACTTACCAACATCAGGCGACGAAGGAGCGCGCAACTTATTGCGCTCTCATCATCAACTTGTGAGTGAAGTATCCTGTATTGGGTCTGCAATCGACATCGACACGATCGAAGACCTCGAACAAGCAAGCAAACTCATTGTCGAATCTCGGAGAATTGTGTAATGGATCTGAATCACGAATTCATCGTCAATGTGCCAATCAATGACGCATGGGTAATTCTCACCGACCTCGAGCGCATCGCACCATGCTTGCCGGGCGCGCAACTCACCGAAGTTGAAGGTGATACTTACCGCGGTCAAGTCAAGGTCAAAGTTGGTCCGATCGTTGCTCAGTTCAAGGGCCAGGCAAGTTTTGTGACACGCGATGACGCCGCCCACACAGCATCGCTCAAAGCAGAAGGGCGCGACACCACGGGCAAAGGCACGGCAGCTGCAACCATCACCGCCCAACTCACCTCGGTCACACCAACTTCGACAAAATGCACCGTGGTCACCGATCTCACCATCTCGGGCAAAGTCGCACAGTTTGGTCGCGGTGCACTTGCAGACGTGAGCGACAAACTGCTTGCACAATTTGCCGACAATCTCAATCAATTGATCTCCAGTGCACCAGCGACGACAACTACATCGACAACTACATCAACCACTACGACAACACCTGCACCAGTTGCTGCTGCAAGCCCAGAAATTCGCAAGATCGAGAGCGCCGAAGTTGCACCACTCGATTTACTTGGCACTGCAGGTGCACCAATACTCAAGCGTGCTATTCCTGTTGTCGTTGCACTCATTGTGGCTGTGATTGCCGCAATCAAATTTTTGTAACCATGAATTCTGCCGACAATGCCCGAGTCGGCGAGCTTTTGGGTCGCATTCCCCAAGGTCAATTTGAAATAGTTGTTCGCACCAAAAGCGGTGACCCAGTTGTGTTACGCAATGCCCCGTTCCTCGATGACGGAACACCAATGCCGACGCGATATTGGTTATTGGGCGAGCATGAGACAGTTATTGTCGGACGACTCGAAGCAAGCGGCGGTGTTAATCAAGCCGAAGCAGACATAGGCCCAACGGCTCTCGAAGAGACACATAGTCGTTACGCAGCCGAACGCGATGCCGCGATCGATCCCACCCACATTGGCCCTCGACCCTTCGGTGGTGTTGGTGGCACGCGTGTTGGAGTCAAATGCTTACATGCGCATTTCGGTTGGTGGCTCGCAATGGGCGATGACCCAGTTGGTCAGTGGGTGGCAGACAAGTTGGGCATCTCGCGTGATGAGTATGTTGTCACCGAAAATTCTGCTGCGAATACTGTGCGCGCTCGTCCCGTTTTTACATCACCCGTTGCAGCAATCGACATCGGTACCAACTCCACCAATTTGTTAATTGTTGATCCACAGGGCAACGAGATGGTTCGCGAAGTGAACGTAACTCGGCTTGGCAAAGGCACCGCTGCATCCGGCTTGCTCGACGATTTCGCGATTGCTGCAACTGTGCAGCAACTCGTGATCTATGCATCATTGTTAAAACAGCACAATGTCGAAACTTTTCGAGTAACTGCAACCGAGGCATGTCGTCGAGCATCCAATGCCAACACATTTCTCGATCAAGCCGAAACCGTGCTTGGCAAGCGTCCAGAAATCATCTCTGGTGTCGAAGAGGGGCAACTCGCATATCGCGGAGCCTTAAGCAAATTTGCACCACACAATGGCACCACCATCGTTATCGACATTGGCGGTGGCTCAACCGAAGTCATGATTGGCTCAAGCAACTCACTGCAACATACGTCGAGTTTTCCGGTTGGCGCAGTTGTGCTCACCGAAACAGAGTTTCACCGCGACCCGCCGCGACCAGAAGAACTCACTAATGCAATCGGTCTTGTTACCGATTTCATGGATGATCTCGTTCGTGAGCAACCACAAGTGCTTGAAACAACCAGAGTTGTGGGCGTTGCTGGCACCATTGTCACGATCGCTGCCATCGAGTTGGGTATTGCACGTTTCGACCCTGTTGCACTACATGGCATGACGCTCACACGAGAAGCTGCCGAAGATGTTTTTCGCACTCTTGCCACCGAGTCTTTGGCCGACCGAAAATCAAACCCTGGACTACCGGCCGAACGCGCCGATGTCATTGTGGGCGGCTGTTGCGCACTCGTTGGCATTATGCGCCGACTTCGCCTGCCCTCCATCACGGTGTCTGTGCATAATTTGCTTGACGGCGTCGTGCAACACATACTGGATCCACAATGAGTTCACCTTCTAGCCACCAACTGCACCCGGCAAGTGTCATCGCATCAGCAGGTGCACCACTGCGCCTCTATGGCAAACGCATTGTTGTACGGCCGCTTGTCGCAACAGACTTTGAAGCCTGGAGCGAAGTTCGCCACCGTAACGGCGAGTGGCTCAGCAAATGGGAGCCCATCAAGTCGGCATATCTTCCAGACCCTGCAACTAATCGCGATGCGTTCAACAATCGCTGTACCGCACGCGATCGCGAGCGCCAGACTGGCGGCTCGTATGCATTCGGAATTTTTATTGAAGGCTCGTTTGCCGGCGAAGTCAATATCAACAACGTTGTGCGTAGTGCCATGCAGTGCGGCACCATCGGTTACTGGATCGATGTGGCTCGCGCTGGCAAAAGTTATATGTCAGAAGCAGTGCTCGTGGTGTCAAAATATGCGTTCGAAGATCTCGGATTGCATCGCATGGAGATCTGCATCATCCCGCGCAATTACAACAGTTGTCGCGTGATGGAAAAACTTGGCATTCGCCAAGAGGGGCTAGCAGAGCGTTTTCTAGAAATCAATGGCGTGTGGGAAGATCACGTGCGCTACGGATTCACTGTTGAAGAGTGGCGCCAACGCAGTGAACAGCTCAGCGCCGAGTGGCTGCAGTAAAAACTAAAAGATGGGAAAAGAGATAGAGCGAGCTACGCGATGTCGCGCAGATGTTCTATCTCGATCACTCGTTGCTTTCGCACAACCTTGCGCCGCTTCCAAGCTTTTGTCTTCCAATGCCTAATTGCTTGTTTGCGCGAATGCTCAATACCAATTTCTGCATCGTGATGATGCAGCGGCTTCCAAGCCGGACCAGGCTCGATGACATCATCGGGTTCTATCCCATGGCTCACCATGTTGGTCACTAGATGTAATTCTGTGTTCACTCGGTGACGCTCACCGTGAGCATGTGCCCGAGTCTCAATAGTAGGTGGCAATACCACTTGTCGGTGTTTATGACGCTTGCTCATATCTTTCCCGCCTTTCATATCTCTCGATAATGACGAATTCGACACTGCTAGCTCCCCTTGTTTTTACCATACACCATCGGCCTACACCGACGCGACTTCAGCGCTATCAGCTACTTGTACTTACTTTTTGGTGATTTTTGCTTGTAATGCAGCCAGACGCTCGGCGAACCAAGGTTGGCGAGTGCTCCACAATTGCGGGGTAAGTTCGCGCGCCACGGCGTCTGGGTGTGTTTGCACATCGGCCATTGCCGCAATAGTTTTTTTTGTTTCAATCACAAGTTCGCGCGGCGCGCTTGCAGAACGGGCGGCCATCTCGTGCGCGACACTCATTAAATCAGCATCTTCAACACAGCGATATGCGAGCCCAACTCGTTGCGCTTCAGCACCATCGAGCACCTCACCAAACAGTACCGTCGCTGCTGTCACTTGTGGTCCAACTATCCGACGCAGCATCCATGTGTGTCCTCCGCCCGGATGAATACCAAGTTGCAAAAATCGTGTATCAAACTTTGCTCGTTTGGCGGCGATGCGCACGTCGCAACCAAGTGCCAAATTCATACCTGCCCCAACTGCAGCACCATTGACCGCCGCGATCGTTGGTAACGGACTGCGCGCTATACGCAAGAAACCTTCATAGATCACACCGAGCGATTCTCCATCGGCTTCTGCCAGGTTTCCAAGATTGGCGCCAGCACAAAAAGCGGGGGCAGTTCCAGTCACCACAATTGCGCCGATCGCACTGTCGCCCTCAATGCGGTCCATCGCCGCAACGATCTCGGCAACCATTGGCGCAGTCATCGTGTTGCGCTCGTCTGGGTTGTTGAGTGTGAGTGTTGCTACACCATCCGCAATTTCAAGTAAGACCAATGCCATGGCTCAAGGTTAGCGACTACTCTAAATACGCATGCTCGACCATGTCTTCACCGATGCAATAAGTGCTCTTCGCGATGCTTTTGGCAATGCATTTCTTGAGCGTCAAGCGTTTGAAGAACATCTGCAGTCCGACATTCTGCTTGGTGACTTGGTATGGGAAACGAGTTACGGATTGCCCGGAGAAGGTCAACCACCGCGGGTAGTTGCACACATCACGTTCAATTGGCCCAGTCGCAGCCAAGCCGCTTATCGCAGTTGGTATGTGGAAGAAGTGCTCGACCATAATCCATCCATCGAAATCGAAGTCGTGTTTCGTATTCAGCGACTCGAACAACAACCAGACCCTTCAGTGGTCGACGATGTGGCAGTCATGTACAGCCCTGTCGTTGGCAATGGCAAACTCGAGCGCGACAACATCACGATCGAAATGAGTCATCCAACTTCTAGCGACACCACCGACTTTGCACTCGAAATTACCTACGAAGGCGAATATGAGTTGGCTGAAGAAACTTTGCAAGATGGCACGAGCGCGGTGTTGGACGAACACTTTGGCGCTCTCGGCCATTGGGTTGCTTCAACGCTGATCAATCTCGGAGATCTCAAGTTGCAGTTTTTGCCACCCGACGAAGATTTGTAGCTAATTAGCGGTTGCGTTCGGCAACAGCGTGCACTTCAATGCCGCCGCGCGGACGCTGCGTAAGTTCGACTTTGACCCACATTGGTTTGACAGTGACCATCACTTCGTTTGCAATCTCTGCAGCAAGTGCCTCGGCAAACACAGCCATGTCACGAAAGCGCCATAGGTACAACTTAAGCGACTTCGACTCAATGCAATATTGATCGGGTTTAAATTCGATTGTTACGTGCGACAAGTCGGGTTGCGAAGTTACTGGGCAAATCGATGTCACTTCGTCTGTCGTAAATCGCACCAATGTGACGTGCGCGGGTGCAGGAAAGATTTCCACGTGGTCGATGGCATGACGAATTGTTGAGCCAAGAACAGTGAGATTGTCGTGCGAATCAGTTGCCATACGTATCAGCGTAGGTGGTTAGGAATCAGACTGCTCAACTGCACCAATGGGCGCGGACCAACATGCGTAATCACCTCTGATGCCGAAAGTGACCCCAGCCTTCCGCAATCTTCAATCTTCATGCCTCGCGTAAAGCCAAACAAAAAACCTGCTGCGTACATATCGCCAGCACCAGTTGCATCTACCACTTGGTCAACTGGCTCTGGCTCGATGTGTACAACATCGTCACCATTGATGACAACCGAGCCTCGCTTGTCGCGAGTAACGGCACCAAACTCGCAATCGTGGCGCAACTTTCTGAGCGCTTCTTCATACGAATTTGTTTGGTATAACGACTGCAACTCAAGTTCATTGCAAAACAAAATATCGATGTCGTTCTTAATCAGCGCCATGAAGTCATCACGGTGGCGATCAACACAAAACGAATCTGAAAGAGTGAGTGAAACTTTGCGGCCAGCCTCATGTGCGTATTTTGATGCTGTACGAAACGCTTCTTTCGCATGATCACGATCAAACAAGTAACCCTCAAGAAATAAGACCGCACCAGATGAAACCGCTTCACGTGAAATATCTGCAGGGTCGAGCAAACTCGCAGCACCCAAGAATGTGCTCATCGAGCGCTGGCCGTCTGGGGTTACTGCAATGATGCAACGACCGGTTGGTTCGGTTGTCGAAGTCATTCCAGGGTGAAACCCAACGCCTACTTCTTTCATGTCGTGGCCAAACACTCTGCCAAGGTCATCTTCGGCAATCTTGCCAATGAAGCCCGCTCGCCCACCGAGGCTTGCAAGTCCATATGCAGTGTTGGCTGCCGAACCACCACTCGTTTGTGTTGGCTTCGTGATGCGCGAATACAGATGCGCCGAGCGATCTGCGTCAACCAATGTCATCGAGCCCTTCACAACTTGCTCAACTTCTAGAAACTGATCTTCAACTGCGGCGATTACGTCGACCAAAGCATTTCCGATCGCAACTACGTCGTATCGCACTCCGTCATCACGGGTCAGATCTATTGGTGGCACGTGACAAGACACTAGTTGCCAAGGGTGTCAAGAGAGAAGCCACTACCGTGCATATGTGAGATCTGGTTGGCTTTCCGTACCCGCAAGTGCCTCCGCAGACGGCCGAATGCTTCTTGGCACACGAGGTATTCGTGGGTTTGTTGATGGCATGGTTTATGTCATGTTGCCCGCCTACTTGCTGGCGCTTGGATTCAGCGGTGTCCAGATAGGCGCAGTGATCACTGCATCACTTTTTGGTTCAGCAATTTCCACTATGGGGACCGGCCTCGTTGCCCACCGAATTGCACCGGCTCGCCTACTCGTTTATGCATCGTGCATCATGATTGCTACTGGTATCGCATTTTGCATTGCAGGTGGGTTTGTCGCTTTATTAATCATCGGTTTTTTAGGCACGCTAAATCCATCAGCCGGCGACGTGAGCCTGTTTTTGCCACTTGAGCAGGCATCCGTTTCGCAATCGGTTTCAGATTCAGAGCGCACCGCCATGTTTGCCATCTACAGCCTTCATGGCGCACTTATCGGCTCGATAGGAGCGCTCTGCGCCGGCATCCCACTCTGGCTTGCCCTGCGTTATAACCGCAGTTCGCTTACTGGGTACAGACTTACTTTCGTGATGTACGCACTTGCAGGAGTTGTTGTGCTGTTTATTTATCAACGATTATCCAGTCATGCCAACACTCACCCGACCAATACACCTCATGCCCTCACCGATTCACGTCGTGTCGTTTACAAACTTGCTGCACTGTTTAGCATCGACTCGCTCGGTGGAGGGTTTGCAACGCAGGCAATCTTTGCTTTGTGGGTTTTTCACAAATTTGATCTTGCCGTCAGCACGCTTGGAGCAATCTTTTTTGCAAGTGGTGTGCTCGCAGCATTTTCCTCATTGCTCTCCGTGAGTATCGCCAAGCGCATTGGTCTTGTGCGCACCATGGTCTTCACACACATCCCTTCGAGTTTCTTGCTCATCGGTGTTGTATTTATGCCAAATGTTTGGCTTGCTATGACGCTGTTTATTTTGCGCGGTCTACTTTCACAAATGGATGTGCCAGCACGCCAAAGTTACGTCATGGCAGTTGTTAAGCCAGAAGAGCGCGCAGCGGCGGCCAGTATCACCAATGTTCCGCGCAGCCTCGCAACAGCTCTCCCACCAATTGCAGCGGGTTGGATGCTCGATCAATCCAATTTTGGATGGCCGCTGCTTGCATGTGCAGCGCTCAAGATCATCTACGACTTGCTATTGCTTGCACAGTTTCGGCACATACGGCCACCCGAAGAACAGTAACTATCGTTTTGTAGGAACGAGGGTTCCTTTAACCACTCCTTGCTGCAAGTCTCGCTTCAGAAACTTGCCAGCAGCGTTGCGCGGCAACGGCTCGTTAATGATCACAACCTGTGTAGGGATCTTGAACTTGGAAATCTTGTTATCAAGAAATGCCCACAGTTCTTCTGCAGTAATGATCATGTTGTCGTTGGGGTAAATAGCAACAGCAACTTCTTCACCGAGACGCTCGTGCGGCACGCCAAATACTGCAGCTTCGTGAATGGCAGGATGTTCATAAATTGCATTTTCAACTTCAGCGCCATAAATGTTTTCTCCTGCGCGCAGAATCATGTCCTTCACGCGATCTTCAACGTAGACAAAACCCTCTTCGTCAACCCGACCTAAGTCTCCTGAGCGCAACCAACCGTCAACAATTGTTTCCTTGGACGCATCGGGACGATTCCAATAGCCACGAATCAGCATCGGCCCAAAGAACCAGATCTCTCCCGACTTGCCAACTGGTAGGGCATTCAGATTTTCGTCGCGTATTTCGACGCGCATCGGTAACACCGCACGCCCAGTAGAAGTTGGGTGAGCCAAGTAATCAGAACCCGCAATGCCAGGACCAAATGCATTGGTCTCGGTCATGCCGTAGCCCAACTGCGGGCTTCCGTTCTTGATTTTGTCATTGACCTTGCCCACGAGGCTTGTTGGCGATGGCGCTCCGCCACCGCCTACCGCGCGCAAACTTGACGAGTCGTATTTGTCGAAGGCCGGCGAGTTGACCAAGTCCCAGCTCTGCGTTGGCACACCAACGAAGTTGGTGATCTGCTCACGCTCGATCATCTCGAGAGCCTTCTCGGCGTCCCACTTGTACATGATTGCAAGTTTGAGTCCGGCAATAAAGCAGCTCATCATTACAGGCACGCAACCTGTTACGTGAAAGAGCGGCACAATCAAAATAAATGATGTCGGAATTTCTGGACCGTCTACTTCTTTAAGTTTTGTCCCTGCAAGCGTGAGCACTGAATTACGCGACGAGAACCCCATCAACGACGAGACAATGGCTCGGTGAGTTGACACCGCACCTTTTGGTCGGCCAGTTGTTCCGGATGTGTACAAAATCGTTGCGTCATCATCTGGGTCTATCTCTGCACCTGGATGCGCTGCACCAAGTGGCAACACTTCATCCCATTTATCAACGCCTGCAGGCATTGTTTTGTCGGTACGTACGACCAAGACTTTGATTCCGTGCTTCGCGCATGTTGCTGCACCAACTTCATATCGCTCTTGATCGCAGATATACACAATCGCACCAGAGTCTTCGAGTGCAAAATTCATTTCGTCTTCCGTCCACCACGAGTTCATCGACACGTTGACTGCTCCGGTCGAGATAATTGCAGCGAATGAGATCACCCATTCTGGAAAGTTCCGCATCGCCACTGCTACGCGATCGCCTTTGACAACTCCATAGGTATTCACGAGTAGCGATGCAAGCGCATCAACATGATCCATCGTTTTTGTGAACGACCAAGTTTCGCCTTCATAGACCAAAAATGTTTTGTCACCATGGCCACGTGCGCCCGCAAAAACCTGTCCTAGGTTCTGCGGAGCATTCTTGAAAATTTGCGTCTTGACGCCCATCACTTCAGCGTCGATCAATTCAAAGATTTGTCCTGGTGCAGTTACTGCTGCATTCGCTTCTGTCCAACTAAGTGCCACTTGTTGCTCCCCTATTCGTGTTGTGTCGCCGCTGGCGTGGAGCTGAGGGGAATTGAACCCCTGGCCTGTACATTGCGAACGTACCGCTCTGCCAACTGAGCTACAGCCCCTATTTGATTAGCAAACCCTAGCGGGCAGCGGCTTTAGGCGACGCGTCGAAACTGACGCAGGTACCGCTCGTTCTCGTGCTTGATACGCAATTGCACCAGCACGTAGCAGTAACCGCACAAGGCAAGCAGGCTCGCGGTAAACAAGTAGATAAAAGCACTCGACCCAGTGGTGAATGCCAAGAACAATGAGATACCAACTACTACCGCCATGCCAACCACCAAGTTTTGGCGGCGCTGACGCACCATGGCCTGTGGTGTCAACAGTGCTGGAGCACGATGATGACGAACGCCTTCTGGACGAATCAACGCGCCCGTAATGTTGCTCAAGGCACCCTGTTGCGGGCGTGAAGTGCGTGCGGATGCACTGCGGTATTGCTGCGATGGGGCAAGTGGGCGCGCCATATTGCGTAACTGACCTTGCTGGCTGCGGCTACCCGAATGCTCGAGTGAGTTCAACTGACGACGGAAATTACTCACCGAGCTAGAGGGGCTGCCGTGCAATTTGGCTCGGACCATTGGAGGCAAGAGAACTGCGAGCCAAGCGGCGCAGACGATAATCAAGATCAATTTGCTCATACGTGTTTGAGTGTATTACAGAATTGCTACAAAATTGCTACAAACAGGACAACAACCAGGTAATTTGATCAGTCAATACGACCAAAACCCTTATATTGATTGACCTTGCTGGTCTTCTCGACGATAAAGACCTTGGCGACCACCCGACTTCTCCCACAGAGTCAATTCACCGATGACCATGGCCCTATCGGCGCTCTTACACATGTCATAGATGGTCAAGGCGGCAACGCTACAAGCATGCAGGGCCTCCATCTCAACCCCTGTGCGATCAACTGTGTTGACTTGAGCCTCAATAGCAATGAAGTCGTCGGCGATTTCAAAGTTGATATGCACTGCGCCGATGAGCAGCGGATGACACAGCGGAATCATGTCGCTTGTGCGCTTGGCGGCTTGAATACCAGCAACTCGCGCGACTGCAATCACGTCACCCTTCTTCACTTCACGATTGGCAATCGCAGCGGTTGTCTCGGGCTTCATAAACACTTTGCAGCGTGCCACTGCCCGACGATGCGTGGCCTCTTTGGGTGTGACGTCGACCATGCGAGCATTGCCGGCTGGATCGAGATGCGAAAACTGTAAATCAGACATGATTACTACCCAGATTAGGACCCATGTTTTTATCCGCCTATTTGGCTCATTGAACGGCGCGGCCGCACAAACGTGACGTTGCCTATGTTGTGCCCCGCCCACTTGGTGCCCACTGCGCGCTTAATCTCTGCAGCAATCGCATCATCGCTTGCACCTTCGCGCAACATTGCGCGCAAGTCAAACTCGTTGGTCGAAAACAGACATGTTCTAAATTGCCCGTCTGCAGTAAGGCGCACTCTGTCGCAGTCACCACAAAATGGTTTGGTCACTGACGGAATAACTCCAACTGTGCCCTTGCCGTCGAGATAGCGCCAGCGGTCAGCAGGTGCCGCGCCGCGAGCCGGCATCAGCTCGAGCGGATACACGGAAGCAATCGCAGCAACAATCTCGTCTTGACCAACAACCTGATTGTTTTCCCATGTGCCTTGCGCATCGAGTGGCATGAACTCGATAAATCGAACCTCAACGCCCTTGTCGCGACCAAAGGTTGCCAAGTCAACAATCTCGTCATCGTTAATGCCGCGTTGCACAACAGCATTGAGCTTGATCGGCGAAAAACCAGTAGCAATCGCAGCATCGATGCCGTCAAGCACATGCTGGAGTTCGTCGCGTCGCGTCATTTCATAAAAGCGTTCGCGCTTCAGCGTGTCAATCGAGATGTTGATGCGCTTGAGTCCTGATTCGCGCAGTTCTTGTGCAATGAGTCGCAGAGTCGCACCGTTAGTAGTGATAGCAAGATCGATTGGTTTTCCAGCACGCGGCGAGTTGGCTGTTGCAGGCACAATTAACCCTGCAAGTTTTTGCACCAACACGGACAAGTGCGCGCGCATAGTCGGCTCGCCACCGGTGAGTCGAATGCCATCGACATCAAAGTGGTTGACGCATATAGATGCGAGGCGATGCAGTTCTTCATATGAAAGCACTTCGGTGCGGGGCAACCATTTCATTCCCTCTGCAGGCATGCAATACGTACAACGAAAGTTGCAGCGATCAGTAATCGAGATGCGCAGGTCGCGCACGGTACGCCCAAATGGATCGATCAGTTCCATGACCACATCCTACGGCTCAATATCATTTGGGTCACCACGTGGTTACCCGAGTACGTCGCCAATGACATAGACATCGACCTCTGCGCCCGCGTCTAGACCGGTTCCATCAACCACATAGGCAAGCCCGTTGGCAAACGCCGTGGCAGCCAGTTGGTGACTCCCCTGTGGTCCAGTATCCCTCACATGCAGTCGGCCGTCATTTTCGAAGCTACCGAACACGCGCACATAGTGCACCTTGCCATCTAACTTACGAATGATTGGAGAGTCCAACAAAGCCCGCACTGGTGGTCGCAACAAATCCCGCGTGTGCCCCATCATTTTGCGCAACGCTGGACGAGCAATCAGCTCATAACTGATCAGTGACGACACAGGGTTTCCAGGCAGTCCAAAGATCGGGACAATACGACCATCTGCTGCAGTGAGTTGTCCAAACGCAAATGGTTTGGCCGGTTTAATAGCCATCTGCATCCAGTTCATCGTGGCAATGCGTGACAACACTGCCTTAATCACGTCAAAATCGCCCATGCTCACTCCACCACTTGTGACAACTGCATCACAACGCAGGACAACCTCGCGAAGAACTCGTTCAATTTCGACTTCATCGTCACGAACAACCCCCAAATTGATCACTTCACATCCAGTTGCCTCAATAAGTGAATGCAACATCGTCATGTTGCTTTCACGAATTTGACCGATCTTCAGCGGTGAGCCATCACTGATCAGTTCGTCACCTGTGGACAGCAGTGCAACGCGGGCTCGCGGATAAGCGCGTACAACTCGAGCGTTGACACTAGCCAAAACACCGATGCCAGCGGCATTGAGCACAGTTCCAGCAACAAACACCGTATGGCCCGCCATGATGTCGCTGCCCGCGTCGCGGATTGCTTCGTGTGGTCGCGCAGCACGAGTGAGGCGAACAATACCTGGACTCACAAGTTCGGAATCCTCCACCATCACCACCGCATCAGCGCCCGGCGGAATTGGTGCGCCAGTCATGATTCGGATCGCCTCGCCAGCATTTACCGCGATCTTTGGCTCAGCACCAGCAGCAACGGTGTCCACAATCCGCAACTCAACAGGAACTAGTTGCACATCATTCATCCGCACCGCAAATCCGTCAACTGCAGAATTTGCAAACCACGGCACATTTTCCGATGCCACCACATCTTGTGCCAGCACCCGTCCTGTCATCTGCTTGCAAGAGCTATCTACAGGCGTCAAGGGAGAGCAGGCTGCGAGTACGGTTGCTTGTGCTTCTTCAATAGGAATCATGGACTCGTTACGGTACCGCCACATGACAGGCTGTAACCATGAGTGATTCACACGCTGGCTCTCCGGCTCATTATTCGGCCCTTCTCCCGTCAGGTCACCGTGCATCGTGGAAGCACGTTGCCACACCCCACTCGAGTCACGTTGATTTGCTGTGGGAAAACGAGGGCTGGACAGCCAATGGAGTCCTGGGATCCGAAAATGTTCACTTCGTTATCCGCATGTCAGCAATGTGGGTTGTGCAGCAGTTTTTATTGTTTCGCGACATGGACGAGCCCGACTTGTGGCTCGCAACCGATGGTCACGGCAGGTGGGGCGAGATGAATGGCGAACATCGCACCGAACTTGACGGTTGCATCGACATCGATCTGCCTGGCACGCCGTTTACCAACTCGATCCTGATTCACAGATTGCCACTTCATGTTGGGCATTCATCGACCCAAAACGTGATCACGGTTGACACCGAGACACTTGGCGTCACCGTGGTGCCGCAAATGTATACGCGACTCGACACTCATCGCTGGGAGTACATCAGCCTGCTACAAAACAAGACCGTTGAAGTAATTGTTGACGAGTTTGGTTTCGTGATTGATGAACCCGGCGCATTTTCTCGCGCCGACTAACCACCGCTATTCGATAATTGCGCCGTACACCATGCTGCGCAAAAATGGTCTAATGGGATACGTCGTCGACGGCATCAACTGCGTATAAAAAGTCGCAGTGATCTCTTCAACAGGGTCGATCCAAAATGCAGTGCTGAATATTCCGCCCCAACTAAACGTGCCATCCGAGCAAGCGACTTTGGTTTTTGCCTGATCTATTACGACAGCAAAACCCAATCCAAAACCAAGACCGTCGTAAAACACTTCCTCGCCTACTACTCGTCCAAATTGTGAGACGTCTTGATGGTTCGGCAAATGGTTCTTGGTCATGAGATCGAGAGTCGTTGGCGAGATCAATCGAGCACCATCAAGTTCGCCACCGTTTTCGAGCATTTGCAAAAATCGCCAGTAGTCATATGCGGTTGAAACCAATCCTCCACCACCAGAAAAAGCTTTTGGTTGAGTAAGCACCGTGGCCTCCATTGACGGCATGCGCACTGCTTTTAATCCGGTTTCATCTGGCGTGTACACCGCAGCCAAACGTGACTGCTTTTCTTTTGGAACCCAAAACCCTGTGTCTTGCATGCCCAGCGGCTGCAAAATACGAGTCTGAAAAAAGTCGCTCAATGACATTCCTGATGCAACTTCAATAACACGACCCAACACATCGGTGGACACCCCGTAGATCCATGATGAACCAGGTTCAAAAACAAGAGGCATGTCAGCCAAGCGATCACATGTCTCTTCAAGAGTCGCCTCTTCGCGCGAAATCAAACCGATTCCTGCATTGCGATACATCTCGTCTACAACATTTGCGTAGTTATGCGCATAGGTAAGTCCAGAAGTATGTGTGAGCAGGTGCCAAATGCGCATTGGCTCTTTCATTGGGGCAAGCACTGGGTTTTGCGCAGTGCCACTCTCGTACACCTGGGTATGGCGAAATTTGGGAATAAACCGACTCACCGGATCGGTCAGCTGCAATTTTCCTTCTTCAACCAACATCATGCAAGCAATTGACGTAATCGGTTTGGTCATTGATGCAATTCGATACATGGTGTCAAGTTCGGTCGGCAATTTACTTTCCATGTCGCGCATGCCATACGTACTCACATGCGCAAGTTGTCCATAGCGAGCCACAGTAACGGTGTAGCCAGGCAACCTGCCATCGTCTACATAGTTCCGAAAGTGTTCATCGATGCGCTTAAGACGCTCTGCCGACATGCCAACTTCTTTGGGGTCAATAGTTACTTGTAATTTGCTCACTTGAATCTTCCTTCTAACCATGTAGAGAGTTCTGTACCTACATCTTTGCGCTTCAGCGCGATCTCGATCACTGCCTGCAACCAGCCCATCGGCGTACCGGTGTCGTGGCGCTCAATGTCGCTCACCACACCCAACAAGTTGCCAGCAGTTGCTGCCATAAGTAGCGCATCGGTGAGCAAGATCTCGCCGCCTTTGGCTGGCACAAGTGTGTCGAGCATGTCAAACATGTCGGCGCCTAAAACGTAACGACCGATCAAAATCAGATCGCTTGGTGCTTCATCGATCGCAGGTTTTTCTACAACACCGGTGACAGTGACAACACCCTGTTTGTCGGGTGCACCTGTAGTTGTCACGCAACCGTATGCACTCACATCACTCATCGGTACTTGCTTAAGACCCACAACATGTTTGCCAACTGCATCGTGCATCTTGCACATCTGTGTCAACAATGAGGCATCGCCCATTAATTCGTCGGGTAACAACACCGCAAAGGATTCGTTGCCAACTGCTTGGCGCGCACACGCAACTGCATGCCCGAGGCCGCGCGGCACATCTTGATACGCGACGGTGATCTTGACGTCGGTGCCAATGAGTGAAAGTCGATCTGCCAATTCGTAGCGACCGCTGTCGCGCACACGCTTGACCACGTCGGGCGATGGCGCCAAGTACGCCTCAATGCCGCTCTTGGCTTTGTTTGACACCACAACGATGTGGTCACACCCAGCCCCAATTGCTTCATCCATCACGAGTTGGAGGGCAGGCGTGTCAAAGATGGGCATCAATTCTTTTGGCACCGCCTTGGTCGCAGGCAAAAATCTGGTCCCTAACCCTGCAGCGGGGATAACAGCGGTGTGCATTGCCACCCTTGCATCCTAGAATTGTTGACCTGATGCCAACGTATGTCTACAAATTCATTGATTCTGGCGAGACGATTGAGGTCTATCAGGCTTTCACCGACGACCCATTGACCGAGTTGGCTCACCCACAAGACGGTGTTGTAAAGCCAGTCAAAAAGGTGTTTACCCCTGTGGGCGTTTCATTTAAGGGTGGCGGTTTCTACAAGACCGACAGCAAATCGACCTCGAGTAGCACTACCCCAGCGTCAACTTCGCCAACGTCTACTGGCACCTCGGCGCCAGCAGCATCCGAAAACACGACAGCCGCACCCGCCGCCGCACCCGCCGCCGCACCCGCCAGCACACCCGCTTCGTAACACAGTTTTATTACCCCGCATTTTTAGTGTGCCTCGCGCACACAACAATGCATGAACAACAAACATATCCCGGCATCGTTGCACAAACTTTTAAAAACCATCGCTCCCGTCATTGTACGTATTCGCGAAACAAGCGCAGCCAACTACATGGCGTTGTGCCGCAACAACCGTCGTCGACTGCAAGTCATTGCGGGTCTCTCATTTTGTGCAGGTTTGACTTTTTTTGTGACGTTGTCGCGGATGCAATCGGCTACAGCATCACTCGGATTAACCACGCCAGTACTCATTGCAACAAGCGGCATTAAGCCAGGCGACATCATCACCACACAATTATTTAGTCTGCGCACATTTCCTCGTTCTGCGGTTGCTCCAACCGCACTGCACCATATGCAATTTGGTTTAGTTGCACAACAATCAATCTCGATTGGCGAATTACTCACCACCACGAATACCGGCACGAGCACTTCTAAACAGTTGCAACTTCCAGCCGGTTTTCGGTCAGTGGCCATCGTCCCACCTGCGGCATTACCACCAATGCACGTTGGCGATCATGTTGACATCATCGCTAACGGCGTAGTGCTTGCTACCGATGCGCTCGTGTTAAGCCTGATCGAAAACACAACCGTTGTAATAGTTGCTGTGACTGCAGAACTTTCTGCAGCAGTTGCCAGCGCCGCAGCAATTGGCGACGCAACGTTGGTGGTGTCGAGTTAGCGAACTTGTCTAGCGAATTGAGCTTGCAGCGAGCAACAACACGCCTGTGCCAATAAGTACTCGATAAATAACGAATCCATTAAAGCTACGACTGCGCAACACGCGCATCATTCCCCACATCGCAATCCAACCAGAGATACCTGCAGTAACAATGCCGACAATCATTGGTGTGAGTAAGCCCTCGGGTATGCCGTCTTTGGCAAGTTTGGCCAACTTAAACAACACCGCTCCGCCAATCACTGGCACACTCATCAAAAAGCTCACTCGTGCAGCGGCATCGCGTGTAAAACCAAACTTGCGCGCCGCAGTAATAGTGATGCCTGAGCGTGAGGTGCCCGGATTGAGGGCGATGACTTGGGCAAGACCGATCAGCATTGCATCACGTGCGGTAAACGAGCTTTCTGTACGCTCGCCAGCTAAGCGGTCGGCCAACAACAACACAAGACCAAACACGATGAGCGAAATAGCAATCATTACTGGCGTACCGAGTTTTTCGGTCACCCATTGTTCGCCAATTGTGCCTGCTATGCCTGCAGGAATCGCTGATGCAACAAAGAGCCACGCCCTTCGGCCCATCTGTTTGTCTGCGCGTTTTGGTGCAACAACAATGCGAATACCCTCGCGCACATAACCAATAAGTTCTTGGCGCAAGTAGAACAACACCGCGAACAATGTGCCCAAATGCAATGAAGTGTCAAACGCTTTTTCTACTGCAGCGCCATTGGCCAGATTACCAAAGTCATTCCATCCAAATAACCACGGCACCAAAGCCAGGTGACCACTGGATGAAATAGGTAAGAACTCTGAGAGCCCTTGCACCAACCCAAGGATGATTGCGTGCAGAATTGGCATGAGTACAGGTTTAGTAGATCGTGTTAAACAAAGATGGTTTCAAGGTCGTGCAGTCCTTCAAACGCACTGTCTTGGGTCACTAATGGAATTCCTTGCTGAATTGCAGTCGCGGCTATCCACAAGTCATTCTCGGTTATTTGCCGTTTTCCTCCACGCAAAGACGCCCGCAGACCGGCCCAGATGTTTGCAACTTCAATCGTAATTTCGAGCGCTTCAAGAGTTGCTGCATGCTGATATGTGGCCATCCGAATCTTCTTCTGCTCTAGGTTGGCCGCCTTGTAAATGCCATGCTGCAATTCTGCGAGTGTGATGACCGAAACGGAAATCTCATCGGGCATGCTCGCGACGTCCAGAGGTCTTCTCGTTTCACGAGAAATAAAGATGTTGGTGTCAAGCAACCCGCGCGTCACTTTGTGCCATCCCACATCGCATCAGTTCGTCGATCAAGCTCTGCCATCGTCGGAAGCCCTTCGCGAATATCGCGCAACATTGCGGCATCGGCTTGTACGAAATCTGCAAAGAAAATCTCTTTTCGTACCCACTTTGGCTTGCTTGGAACAGGTTGCAACTCTGCCATTGGTATGCCGTCAACAGTTATCACGATCGTTTCTCCTTTGTTTGCGCGCGTGATGAGGTCACGCGTGTTATTTCGCAATTCGCGGGAAGGCACTTCGGTCATTTTCGAACTGTAGCACATATGCTACAGCAGGGGTACTACGCGGTTATTTACTCGCTACTGACCGCTCGTTACTGACCACTCGCTATTGACCGCTCATGGTCACGTCGCTGATCACGAGTGTCAAGCCCACAGCACGTGATGGCAACCAGTCGATGTCGCCGCCAATGGCCACGATGTCGAGCAACATACGTTGCAGTGTCGAAGCAATAGTGAACTCGCGCACAGGCTCGGCAACTGCACCATTACGAATCATCATGCCCGATGCGCCAGTAGAGAAGTCACCAGAGATTGGGTTAACACCGCTGTGCAGGCCCTGCACCATCTGAATCCATACGCCGTCATCAACACCCTTAATCAACTCTTCTTGGCTCTTTGTACCCGGCTGCAATTGCATCGCCAAACAACCAACGCCAGGTGTGCCGCCAAAGCCACCACGTGTTGCATTACCCGTGCTCTTTGTGCCGGTGCGGCGCGCGCTGTAACTCGACTGCACAAACATCTTGAGCACACCATTTTCAATCAACACATTGCGACGCGCAGCCAAACCTTCACCGTCAATGTCGGTTGCTGTGTATGCAAGTGGGTTTGTTGGGTCATCAACCAGCGTGATGCGTGGGTCTGCAACTGTTTCACCAAGTTTGTCGGCAAAAAAACTGCGGCCCTTCGAAACATTTTCTCCGTTGAGCGTGCTCGACAGCACTCCCAAAAATTGCGACGTCACGTATGGGTCGAGAACTACTGTGGTGCGTTTGCTTGGCGGCTTAACAGCGCCCAACAAACGTGTTGCACGGTCAGCAGCTTCGCGCGCGGCCTTGGGCAAATTGAATTCTTTTGGCGAGTCGCCAACTGAAAAACTAAAACCTGTCTGTGTCTCATCGCCATCGTCGGCAAGCGTGCTCACCGATACGTAGCACGAATTGCCTCGCCCACTTTCGCGAATGCCTGTAGTGGTTGCAACCGCAACTTCACCCCAACCATCGTCGTAGTTCGATTCTTCAACGCGCACACGCGAGTCCATGCCAAGCGTAAGTTTTTCGAGTTCTTTTGTGAGCGAGATCTTGTCGGCAGTTGCGTACGCAGCCAATTCGTCGTCCCAAAACTTTTGCGGAATTTGAGCAACACCGTCTGGTTCGGCAAGCCCTGCGTATTCATCGGGTGTTCCGAATGCCACGTTGTCACGCGCATCGGCGAGCACTTCAGCAATTGCGTCGGCATCGAGCGTGCCCGCATAGGCAAAGCCCGTGCGACCATTTTTGATCACGCGAATACCGATGCCCTCACTTTGTGCCGAAACAAAATGCTCTACTTCGCCTTCATACACGCGTACTGCTGTCTCGCCACCACGGCTGACATAGGCCTCAATTTGCTCGCCCGTCTTGGCTGTTGCGACTACTCGGTCAACAATTGCCTGCAGATCCGGAACGCTATTACTTGAGCTATTGCTCATGCGGCGGTTCCACCAATGGTCATTGCCTTTACACGCAGTGTTGGTTGTCCATCACCCACTGGCACACCCTGGCCATCTTTTCCGCACATGCCTGGGTTGCCCATTGCAAAGTCGTTACCAAGCAAGTCAATGTCTTTCAACACCTGTGGTCCGTTGCCGATCAAGTTGCTTTCACGTAGCGGCTCAGTGATCTCGCCGTTTTCGATGAGGTATGCCTCGACCATGCCAAACACAAAGTCGCCGCTTGCGGTATCAACACTTCCGCCGCCAAGCTTGGCCACGTACACGCCGTGTTCGGTTGCGCGCACGATGTCATCTGGGTTTTCGGTTCCGTTGGTCACAAATGTGTTGGTCATGCGCACCATCGGTAAGTCTGCATAGCTTTGGCGGCGACCGTTGCCGCTTTGGCGACGGTTCTCTTTGCGTGCTCGCAAAAAGTCCCACATGTAGTCAGTCAAAATTCCATTTTCGATCAACACATTGCGTTGCGATGGATGACCTTCGTCATCGATGCCAATTGCGCCCCACTCGCCGCTCATTGTTCCGTCATCAATCAGTGTCACGAGTGGTGATGCAACGAGTTCACCCATCTTGCCGCGATACACGCTTGCGCCTTTGCCAACTAAGTCCGCTTCGAGACCATGTCCACATGCTTCGTGAAACAACACGCCGCCACTGCCCTGCTTGATCACAACAGGTAGCGAACCCGATGGTGCAGGACGGGCCTGCAGTTTGACGATTGCTTGCTTGGCGGCACGTATTGCCATCTCTTCAACATCGTTTTCATCAAACAACTCAAATCCAATGGTGTGGCCAAGCGAGTCATAACCGGTTTGCATTCCAGCATCGCCGGTTGCCACAACGCTCACTCGAAACAAGGTGCGCACTTGATCGTCGGCGCTAAACACACCGTCGCTATTGGCAACCAAAATGCGCTTGTACGAGTCGCCATAACCTGCCGATACCTGCACGATCGCACCGTCGATAGACCGAGCAGCAGCATTAGCCCTCTCGAGCAGCGCAACTTTGCTGGCCTTTGGCACATCACTTGGTGCAATGCGCACGTTGTTGACTGGGTGCCTCAATAGCGGTTGCAGCGCAATCTTGTGCACTCCGCCATCACCTTGGCGCGCTGCAGCAGCAGCAGCTTCAGCAGCGGCAAGCAACCCACGCTCCGACAAATCTGAAGTATGGGCAAAACCTGTTGTTTCTCCTGCGACAACACGAATGCCGGCGCCACGGTCGCGGCCGCTCGTCACCTGCTCGACCTTGCCATCATCGAGCCCAGCAGAGGTGGAGCGCTTGTCTTCTATATAGATCTCCGAAAACTCGGCCCCGGTGCTCCGACCCTTAGCCAATACTTTGGCTATTACATCGGCTTCAATAAGATTTGCTTGGGTACTTACGGGCGCATTAATAGTCATGCTTGTCAGCCTACAATTTTTATGTGACAAGCAGCCCGAAGCCAGTAACTGCAGTTGCGGTTGCCATGCCACGCCGACACCGCACACTGTGGTGGAAAGAGGCGCTCATTGTCGCTGTGTTTTATACCACATACACACTGATTCGAAACCGATTTGGTTCGGCGTTGGTTAACGGTGCGGACATTCCACTCCATTCATTTACTAATGCAGTGCGTGTGATCCGCATTGAACGCGCACTCGGTCTTTTTCACGAAGAGTCGATTCAAGATTTCTTCCTCCCACATGTTTGGCTAATCAAAGTCATGAACACGTATTACGGCACTGCGCATTTCTTTGTAACGCTTGGTGTATTTGTGTTGTTGTTTCGACGCAGACCAGATGTGTTCGGTCAGTGGCGCAATGTGTTGGCCGCTATGACAGCACTTGCCATTGTTGGCTTTATTTTATTTCCCCTGATGCCACCACGACTTCTCGATGCACCGTGCCCCCAAATTGGTATCAACTTTGGTGGAGCATGTATTCCTCACGAGATGCGCAACTACAACGGTGCACTGAACTTCGGATTTGAAGACACGGTCGAGATATACGGCGGACCACTGCAATTCAATAGCGGTGCGGCGGCAAAACTTTCCAATCAATATGCAGCAATGCCTTCATTGCATATTGGTTGGTCGATGTGGTGTGTATTTGCACTGTGGTCATTTACCAAAAAGCGATGGCAACGCATTGCACTATTTTTATATCCGATGCTGACCTTGTTCTGCATCATTGTCACCGCTAACCATTTTTGGCTCGATGGTTTGGGCGGATTAATTGTCTTTGGAGTTGGCTACGTAATGGGAACGAGACTCCATCGATGGAACCATCGCAGGCTCGACCTGCAGTTGGAAGCCCAAATGGCCTCGCATCCGTCTCGTTAGTCACAACCCCAAATCGCCTTATTAGCGCGGCGGGTTGGTCAGATAGCGTAGTAATCCATGGTTCTTGAAGTAATCCGCCAACCCAGCGATTTGCGAGGTTTGACCACTACCGAACTCGAGCAACTGGCTGCCGAGATCCGTGATTTTATAGTGGCTGCAGTTTCCGAAACGGGTGGCCATCTCGGTTCCAACTTGGGTGCAGTCGAACTCACACTTGCATTGCACCGCGTATTTGATTCGCCGCGTGACGCCATCTTGTGGGACACAGGACATCAGGCCTACATTCACAAAATTGTTACGGGTAGGCGCGGGGGCTTTAGCCAATTGCGCCAAGCAGGTGGCATTTCTGGATATCCAAGTCGTGAAGAAAGTGTGCATGACTTCATCGAAAATAGTCATGCATCAACTGTGCTCAGTTATGCATACGGTCTTGCCGTTGCGCGCGATGCCGGCCAAACACCAGATCGCCGGCACATCGTTGCTGTGATTGGTGACGGTTCGATGACGGGCGGCATGGCATATGAGGCGCTCAATAATCTCGGACATTCGAGCAAGCGAGTCATCATTGTGCTCAACGACAATGGTCGTAGCTATGCGCCGACGATTTCAAATCTTTCTCAAGGTGCACCCGGCGAGCGAGTAACACGAAAACTTTCCAAAACACTTATCGGCATTCGCATCAATCCTGTGTACGTTCGGCGCCAACGCAAGATCGAAAAATTTCTCAAAAATATTCCGCTTATCGGCACGCAAGCCGAGCGAGGAATGGAAGCATTCAAAGCTGGCGTTCGAGAGTTTTTGCAACCTCCAGCATTTTTCGAAGCACTCGGTGTTCGCTACATCGGTCCAATAGATGGTCACGACATTGAAGCAATGGAGCACGCATTTTCTGCGGCCGAGCAACGCGTCGAAGAGGGTCCAGTTGTCATTCATGTTTTTACCGAAAAGGGTCGTGGCTACTCGCCCGCCGAAGATGACGATGAAAAACATTTGCACGACGCACCGATATTTGACCCAATCAATGGTCCACCAAAATCTGTGCCAACTGGTTATACCGAAGCATTTGCCGACACCATCATCAAACTTGCCGAGCAAGATGCACGCATCGTTGCAATCACTGCCGCGATGCCCGGGCCAACAGGCTTGATTCAGTTTCAAGAACATTTTCCAGATCGTTTCTTCGACGTAGGAATCGCCGAACAACATGCAGTTACTGCAGCTGCCGGCATGGCCATGGGTGGCATGCGCCCCGTCGTTGCGTTGTACTCAACATTTCTCAATCGCGCATGGGACCAAGTTGTCTACGACGTTGCACTCCACCGATTGCCTGTTATCTTCTGCATTGATCGCGCAGGCATTACAGGAGACGACGGCCCAAGCCATCACGGTGTTTACGACATGGCACTGCTCTCCAAAGTGCCCGGCATGCGCGTGCTCGCGCCGTCGAGCACTCAAGACTTGCAACAGATGCTGAGCGACGCCATTTCGCTCGCCGACACTGGCCCGGTTGCTATTCGATACCCAAAGGGATTGGCTCGCAATGTCGATGAAAACGACATCGGTTCGGGCCTGCAGGCTCGAAAACTTATCAATGGCACAACCCAGCGCGTGTGTATTTTGGCAATAGGCAAAATGGTCGGTGCCGCTCTCGAGGCCGCCGAAACACTCAAGTCCAGCAATATCGATGTGACGGTGTGGGACGTGCGCTCGTGCGCCCCGCTCGACCCAACAATGATCTCAGATGCGATGCAACACGACCTTGTCATTACCGCGGAAGACGGCATTCGTGACGGCGGCATTGGCATGACGATCGAGAACACGATCAACGACACAAGCAATAACATGAGCAAATCATCAACGGCACATAAGCGCCCGGTTGTTCATGTGATGGGCGTACCTACCAAGTTTGTTGCCACGGCCAAGCCGAAGGTCATCCTTCACCAAATGGGCCTCGACTCAGAAGGCATAGTTGCTCAAGTTTTACGCGCATTAAGCAACGATTAACCGTGTCAAACCTGCAAGAAGATTTTGCCTTAGCGGTCAGGGCAACAGATGCGGCAGACCAAATAAGTCTTGCGGGCTTTTCGTCCCGATCATTTGGGGTTTCGCGCAAGGCCGACAACAGCGAGGTCACCGAAATCGACCGCGCGACAGAGAAGGCAATTGTTGAAGTGTTTACAGCCGAGCGACCTGGCTATGGCATTTTTGGCGAGGAATATGGGGTTTCTGGGCCAGCCAATGCCGAGTATCAGTGGGTCATCGACCCGATTGATGGCACCACCAACTTTGTGCGCGGCGTACCGGTGTGGGCAACGCTCATTGCATTGGTGCATAACGGCGTGCCCGTGTTGGGCGTGGTCTCTGCACCTGCAATGGGGTTTCGTTGGTGGGCGACTACTGGCGACGGCGCATTCTTCTCAAATGCTGGTCGCGATGCCACTCGTATATATGTATCGAAAACACAAACCATCGCTGAAGCTCACGTGAGCACGACCCCCAATGTGGGTTGGCAAGCAGTTGGTGGCATCCCCAAGTTGGTACAGCTACAAACTGATGCATTACGTGCACGTGGCTTCGGAGATTTTTGGCAGCACATGCTCGTTGCTCAGGGTGCCATCGATGTTGCAGTTGATGTAATTGGTCTTCAGCCATACGACAACGCAGCCATCTACCCCATCGTGCAAGAAGCAGGCGGCACCATCACCAATCGTTTTGGTGTAGCCGACTGGCGAGCCGACTCATCGGTCAGCAGTAACGGAATCCTGCATTCCGAAACCATTGCCCGCTTGCAATAAGTTACGTGGCATCCTCAGCTATTGGCGTAGAACCCGTTTTTCGAAGTTGTAGCAACATTCTTGCTGCGATGACGACCAACAGCACCGCAAACAAAAAGTTTGACAAAGCAGCTGACATCATTGATGCGATCCAGCCGCCAATAACTGCGGCAAATATTCCAGTAACGCTGACCAGAAATGCTGCAGTTAAATCTGTATTTTTGTTTGAAAGGTTCTGAAGTGTTCCGCTCAGCGCTGTAGGTATTACAACCGCGAGCGCTGTTCCTTTAGCCACTGCCGGTGGAACATGAAAAATAATAATCATGATTGGAACTGTGATCAAACCTCCGCCAATTCCCAGCATTCCAGCTAGCGCACCAACGAAAAATCCAATCACGACGAGAGCAACTGCTGAGCCAGCATCAATTACCGTTACTCCGGTTGTATCAATTTCGAAAAACATGCGAATTCCCGCAATTGCAAGGACCGCTACGAACAACATTGTGAGTACGCGCTTTGGCAAAACAGTCAATAATCGAGCACCGACCAACGCACCAACAATCGACCCAATCGCCAGCCAGATAGTTACAGTCCAATTAATGTGATCATGTGCCCAATAGGTCATGATGCTTGCCATCGAAATTGGAAGAACTCCAGCTAATGAAGTGCCGTGTGCACGTCGCTGATCCATCTTGAGTGCAAACATCAGACCAGGAACAATGATGATGCCACCACCAAGACCGAACATGCCCGAGAGTAAGCCGGCGCCGATACCAAAGCCCATCAACATGATGGCGCGCTTTCTCTCAATCTTCACTTGACTAGTTTGCTAGATAGGCCGTTGCGCAACAGCATCGAAATCTCGCGCACAGCCCTGACATGGACTTGGGCTTGTCGTGTTGACAAGGTTTTGCCCAACTCAACAACAAACGCCATTCCATTTTTTACACTGCGTCTTTGCCAAGTCGCAGCCACACCTGTGTAGGTGCCGCCTGTAATCCGCTTGATCGGTATGCCCGTGAGTCGCGAATATGTTGAGCGCATCGTGCCCTCAAGACCAGTGCCTGGCGAGATGATGTTGAGATCTTGGTGATACCAAATGCCCAGAGCCGGCTTAATTTCGCGCATAAATGCAACGACGGCTTTGGTCTCTGGCTCTGACGCTTTGCTTTTGCCAGCAAATTGCCAATACCCCGGCTTGCCCATCTTGGCCCAGTTATATGGAAAGTTGCGATTGAGATCGACCTGATTTGCATTACCACGTTGGTCGAGCGCAGTGCCATCTGGGTTCATGGTGGGGACAATCCACAAATCAATCCCCTTCGGCACGACCGACTCTTGGAGTTTGTCAGTGATCAGAAGTCCTGCTGCTTCGTTGCCGTGAATCACGCCGACCACCACTACAACTACTCCACCTTTTGTACCGAGTCGCACGGCTTCTATCGGCTTACCCATCACCGAGGTTCCGATAACACGTCGCTCTAGAAACGATGACGATTGTGCATGCGCAGATTGCGCAACAACTGCCGTCCCAAACAATCCAATTACTACTGCAAACGCTCTCAGTTTGCGCAAGCAATCCCACCGGCAAGAACAAAATTATTAGTGACTTCGTACAGCACAACACTTTGGCCCGGCGCAATTCGGCGCTGAGGTTCGCGCCAAGTCAGGCGAATCTC
>ERZ888423.133-NODE-133-length-77497-cov-15.951305_pt1 | contig 77497 bp, 58 predicted proteins | sample MGYA00520523_ERZ888423 | MGnify/ENA primary metagenome ERZ888423 (study PRJEB32303, sample SAMEA104408611) | aquatic metagenome | biome: Brackish water; feature: Pelagic; material: water | place: Baltic Sea | collected 2014-06-08T10:24:00 | depth 30,27 m ... | reverse complement strand
GCCGCAACGGCACCCGAGGCAGGATCTTGGACTGCGCGGCAGGGGAGTCCAGCAGACCTTCGGTCATGGCGGCCTTGGTCCAGCCGGGCACGATCGCGTTGACCCGGATCTTTTCGCGGGCCAACTCCACCGCGAGTCCGCGCGCCATCGCGGTCAGGGCGGCCTTCGCCGCCGCGTAATGAGTGGCGAAAGCCAACCCGTCGCTCATCGACACGCTGCTGGTGAACACGATCGAACCGGTGCCCCGGGATTTCATGTGCCCGGCCACCGCGCGCACGGTGTAGAACTGGCCATCTAGATTCACCGCCAGCACCCGGCGCCACTCCTGGGTCGTCATGGTGTCGATGGGCGCGGGATGTCCCGCGACGCCCGCATTGGCGAAGCAGGAGTCGATCTGGCCGAACGATTCCAGGGTCTGCGCCACGCCTGCGGCGACGGCATTCTCATCGCTGACGTCGACGCCAAAAGCCGCCACCGGCGCATCCGAGGGTTCGGCTTCCAGCGAAGCCACTGCGGCGGCATTGTTGGCGACGTTGGTACCCCAGATCGCCACCGACGCACCGGCTCTGCGCAGTCCTCGGGCCATCCCCAGGCCGATGCCGCTGTTACCGCCGGTCACCAGCGCGACGTGCCCGGTCAGGTCATGCCATGGCGTCACGGTCCATCCCCTCGGTTTCGGACGAGCAGTTAGATCATGTCTCGCGCGGTCAGCCACCGCATGATCGGCCAGCCGACGAACACCGGCAGCCAGACCGTCAGCACCCGATACAGCAGCACCGAGGGCACGGCGACGGCGGTGGGCACCCCGAATGCTGCCAATCCGCCGATCAACGCCGCTTCCACCGCGCCCACCCCGCCGGGCGTGGGAGCCGCCGCCGCCAAGGTGCCGCCGACCATCGTCACCACCGTGACCGTCACGAACGTCGTGCCCCCGCCGAAGGCTTCGACGCTGGCCCACAGCGCGAGCGCCGCACCGAGTGTGGTTCCTGCACAACCTAAGACGATGATCGCGAAGCGTTTCGGATCGCGAACCAACTCGATCAACTCACCGCCGACCTCGTTGATCTTCGGCCTGACGGCGGTGTCCAGCCAGCCGCGCAGTTTCGGTACGAACAGGAACGCTCCCAGGACGCCCAGGGCTACTCCGACGATGAGGTAGACGAGGGTGAGCCTGGGCACAAAGGCCGACAGGTCCGCCGAGGCGCCGGCTGCTACGGAAAAGAAAATCAGCAGGGCGACGTGGGTGATCACCTGAACGGCCTGCTGAACGGCCACCGCCGCCGTGGCCCGGACCGTACCGAGGCCGGCCTTCTGCAAAAAACGAGTACTCAGCGCCAACCCACCCACACCGGCCGGTGTCGTCGTCGCGGCAAAGGTGTTGGCGAACTGCATGATCACCAGATGACGGAAGGGAACCATTCCCGAGGCGCATGCCCAAAGTCCCGCCGCCGCGCCGATGTAGGTGAGCGCCGAAACCGCCAGTCCCAACAGCGCCCACCACCAGTTCGCGCTGCGCAACTCATTGAAGAAAGCCGGTACCGTGCTGATGAACGGATAGGCGACGTAGACCAACGCGACCAGTAGGACAAGCTGAATCACCTGCTTGCGGGTGAACCGGGTGATGGTCTCGGCCTGAATCTGATCGGCGCCGGTCTGTTTTTTCACCTCGTCGCGAGCCGCCGTCATCAGTGCCTTGGGAGCGGTGACCGACCGTCGGATTCGCGCCGGAATGGCCGACTTCGTCAGCCGACGCGACCCGTCGAGCACGGCCTCGGACCCGAGCGCGGTGACCGCGGCACTGACCGACGCCTCGGCACCGAATGTCGCGGTCGTCGTCAGTAGGAGTTGGGCGATATCGGACTGCAGGTGTTCCTCGGAGGCGCCGTATTCGGAGTTGCCGAAGCCGCCGAACAGCGCGGTGCCGTTGTCATCGACGGTGATCTCCGAGGACCGCAAGTCCCCGTGGGAGATCTGATGGCCTTGCAGGACGGCCAGGGATTCCCACACCTTCGGGACTGATCGGGTATCGGTCTGGCCCAGGGGTGTGCCGCGGGGTGGCGTGTGGGAGAACATCGTCCAGCCCCGGTCGAGGCCCGCGACGGTCAGGGTGGCGGTGTTGGCGACGCCCAGGTCGCCCGCGGCGATGGTCATCAACGCGCGATGTTCGACGGCGCGGTGCATGGATGTCTGCAGGGGAGCGGTCTCGCTGTCTCGCAACACCAGCCAGCGCCAAAACTGGCGCAGCGCCCCGCCGCTGCGCTGGTTGGGACCGTACAACTCGATGACGGCGCCGTGGCCTGCGCCGTCGACTGCCGACAGCTCCAGTGGACCGCGTCCGGCGGGACGCACCACGGTCAACGCGTCAACGGTGAAACCCCGCCGCGACAGGGCGCGGATCGCGCCATCGAGGGGTACCTCGAGTGCCGGTGTTCCGACCACCAGAACGATCAGGGCGCCCACGAACCAGCCCACCGCCAGTCCGAGCAGGGTACGGGCCGGCACCACGGCGCTGACCACGAGGTGAATCGGCACGAATGCCAGTAGCAACGTCCACCACCACCGCCGCCACCGACTGGGCAGCCACGGCCCGGAAACGGTGAGCACCGCGGCCAGCATGGCGATCCAGCGGGGGTCGTCGAGGAACTGCGACAGCATGGTTGACAGCCGCTCGGAGAGGTCTAAGTGCCACTGCGGGGCTGCGACGCCCTCTCCGGTGATCGACAGCGCCAACACGGCGATGATTCCGGCCGCCGCATATGCCCCGAGCAGCTTCCACTGCCGGCCGGCGATCAGGCCGATCAGGATCACGAATGGCAGGGCCACGATGACGATGCCGTAGGCCAGATACACCAGGTTCGACTGGGTAGGTGTCAGCACGCCCACGATGCGCGAGACCGACTTCTCCAGCCCAACCCAGTCGCTGCGGGTGATCACCGAACTGGTGACGACGACTGCCAGGAACACCGTTGCCAGAGCCAACCGGACAATGTCATTGGTACGCCGGGTCAGCGGTTGCAGCAGACTGCCGACAACCGTGACCTCGCGTCCGTCGACTCGCACCGCTCGAACCTACCGTCCCGGCACCGGGCCGACCCCAAGCCGCTCAGCCCGGTGGCGAGTCCGGTTCGGGCAGCATCGGCTGGCCGTTCTCATCCTTGGGCAACTGGCCCAGGAGCGCGCCGGTGAGGTTGCCGGCCTGATACATCTGGCGCAGTCGCCGCAGCAACGCGATCCGGCCATCGTCGGGAATGGCGGCATTCGGGCCGATACCGGGCGCCGGGGAGCCCTCGCCCGGAGCGGCCGGCGCCAGGTTCAGGGGAACCAGATACTCGTCGGTGAATGCCGCGAGGCTGGGTACCACGGCCTGCTCGGCGGTGCCGGGAACCGACGGGGCCGGGTTCTGGCCCAGCAACAGGGTGGGGCCATAGGTCGACAGGTCAGGCAGGCCCAGTGGGCCGGCCGGTTCGCTTCCGGTCTGGGCCAAGATGCTGCCGATCGTCGAGAGCGGTGGGATGTAGCCGATCGGCGCCGGTGGCACCGGTGGTGCCTCGGCTGTCGGGCTGGGATCGACGGCCTGGTCGTCGGGCCCTTCGGCCGTCGCCATCGTCGCGGGTGCCACCGCGACGGCGATCACCGCGGCCCCGATCGACCAGCGGCGCGCAGTCATCGGCCCACCGTATCCATTACTTGCAGAGCCCGCCGATCTTTTTGTTGGCTTGATCTGCCGACTTCAGCAAACCCGTCAGTTCGGGATCCTTGTCGGGGACCCCGGCGAGCAACTTCATCGCGATCGTGTCCAGGGTGTCGGCGAAACTCCGGACCTCTTCGGTCAGGTCCGCCGCGGCGTTGGACGGCAGGTTGCGCAGCAGATACGCCGACCCGCCGGACATCGCCAGGCGGGCGTTGGCGGCGACCGCCTCCTGAGCAGCGGGCAGTGCCGCCCCGAGATCGGCGGGAAGGTTGACGTTGGTGTAGCGGTAAACGGCCTCGCTGACCGTGAAGAACGCGGAACAGACCTGGCCTTTGGGATCGCTGCTGACGTTCACCGCCGCCGCCTGCGGGGCAGGTTTGGCCAGTGCCCATCCCGCCGCGCCAGCGGCCAGCAGTGAGATCGCCAGCGCCAGGGGCGCGATCCAGCGGGCCGGGCGGTGAGCGACTGCGGGCGCCGGGTTCGGGTCCGGAAAATCGGCGGGGAAAGCCGTCGGCTCTGACATTTCCACGACGCTACGGCATTGCCACGACGCTACGGCTAACTGCGCGAGAGTGCCCTATTGAGCAGTCGGGCGGCCCAGTTCGGTGACACCTGGGACAGAGCAGCCAACACCTTGGTCTGCCGGCCGACCGGGTAGTGCACCCGCGACGGCCACCTCCGGTCCGGGTGGGTGGCCTGGTAGATGGCCGCGGCGACGTCATCGGCGCTCAGGTGCACGCCCAGGGACTTCGTACTGCCGGTTTCGACCCCGTCCACCATCGCGGTCGCGACGAACAGCGGCCACATGGCGATCACTCTGATTCCGTAGCGGCGCCACTCAAGTTCGAGGGCTTCGGTGAGTCCACGCACTCCGAATTTGGTGGCTGAGTAGACGGCGAGTTCGGGTTGTCCGTAGATGGCTGACGCCGAACACAAGTTGACCACCCGGGATCCCGGCGTATTCCGCAGGAAGGGGAACGCGGTGTGCAGGCCGGCCATGGTGCCGTAGACGTTGATGTCGACCATGCGGCGCTGAACGTCGAGGGCGACGTCCTCGAATCGGCCGGCACTGAGGACACCGGCGTTGTTGATCAGGATGTCCAACCGCCGTGAGCGCCCGGTGAATGCCTCAAGCTGGCGGGTCCAGTCGGTGGCGTCGACGACGTCGAGGGTTCCGATCGTCACCTCGCCGCCACCGGCGATGATCTCGTGGTGCAACGTGGCCAATCCGGCGGTCTCGATGTCGTAGGCACCGACGCGATAGCCGCGTCGCGCGAAATGCAGCGCGGTGGCGTGACCGATACCGGCGGCTGCCCCGGTGATGAAGACCGTTGGTGAGTCCATGGACCCAACCTAACTGCGGCCTACCACCGGTGCGCGCGGCCCTGCTCCCGGTACCAGTCGATGAGGTCGGGGTGGTCGATCGCGCGAGGATCCAACGACACATCTGCGTGGCCGGACATGATCCCGGTGAGGGGTACCTCCAGTTTCTTGCCGGTGCGGGTGTGCGGAATGCCGGGGGCGGCGATGACGTCGTCGGGCACGTGTCGCGGGGAGAGCCTGGTCCGGATCTGAGTGCCGATGGTGTCGACGAGCGCGTCGTCGAGTTCCCGGCCGTTGGTCAGCGTCACGAACAATGGCATCCAGTAAGCCCCGTCGGGGCCGTTGATACCGAGCACGAGGGCTTCAGCGACGGCGTCGATCGACTCGACCACCTCGTAGATGTCGGCTGATCCCATCCGGATGCCGTGCCGGTTGAGGGTGGCGTCGCTGCGGCCGTGGATCACCAGTGATCCACGCTCGGTGAGGGTCACCCAATCGCCGTGACGCCACACGTCGGGCGCGGGGCCGTCGGCCCAGTGGTGATCGAAATAGGCTGCGCGATAACGGGTGCCGTCCGGATCGTTGGTGAAGCCGACCGGCATGGATGGCATCGGGGCGGTGATGACCATTTCACCGACCTCGCCGATGAGGGGTGTGCGCTGCGGGGACCAGCTGTGCAGGGCCACGCCCAGATAGCGCGTCGCCAGTTCGCCGGGCATCGCCGGCACGCCGGTGGTACCGCCGGCGAAGGCGGTTACCACGTCGGTACCCCCGCTGATCGAGGACACCTCGACATCGTCACCGACTTCGGTTCTGACCCATTCGAACAGATCGCCCGGCAAGGGCGACCCGGTGCTGCCCAGGGCGCGTAGCCGGCTGAGGTCGTGGCTGGCTCCGGGGTGAAGTCCGGCCTTGCGGGAGGCCAGCAGGTGGCCGGGGCTGGTGCCGAAAAAAGTGACCCGTTCGGCTTCGAGGATGTCCCAGAGTCGGTCGGCGTCGGGGTACATCGGGTGCCCGCTATAGCAGACCACGGTGCCCCCGCACAGCAGGCCCGCGAGGCGGAAGTTCCACATCATCCAGCTCAACGAGGTCTGCCAGAAGAACACATCGTCCGCGCCGAGGTCGGCATGCAGTGCGGCGGTCTTCAGATGTTCCAGGACCACGCCGCCGTGTCCGTGCACGATGCCCTTGGGCGCCCCGGTGGTGCCGGAGGTGAACAGCACCCACAGCGGGTGATCGAAATCCACCGCGGTCACATCGGGGGCGACGGGCTCGGCGATCAATGTCTGGTAGTGATCGCTGTCCAGGAGTAACAGGTGGGGTTCGCCGGGCAGCAGGCGTGCGAGTTCGGCTGTGTCGGAACGTTTGTCGATCCAGCGCCCGCTGAGTCGATACCCATTGCAGCTGAAAAGCACTTTCGGCTGTAGCTGGCCCAGGCGTGCGGCCGCGCCCTGGGGCGCGTAGTCCTGACCGCAACCTGACCAGACCGCACCGAGGGCGGCGGTTGCCAGGAAGGCCACCATTGCTTCGGCCACATCGGGCAGATAGCCGCCCACCCGGTCCCCGGGGCCCACTCCGAGACGGCGTAACTCGGCGGCGAGAGCCCCGATGCGGCCCGGCAACTGCGCCCAGTCGATCTGGGTCCGGGTGCCGTCCTCGTCGATGCCGATGATGGCGGGCCCGCCGCGGTCGCGGTGTCGCAGCACCTGTTCGACGTAGTTCAGGGTGACGCCGGGAAACCAGCGCGCGCCGGGCATCGCCGGGTCGGCCAGCACGGCGGAGTCACCGACGCCTGGTCCGGTGACGGCCCGGATGTCGAAGAACTCCCAGACCATCCGCCAGAACCGGGCCGGGTTATCCACCGACCATTGCCACAGCGCCGGGTAATCCGCGGCCGGGGTCCCGGCCGCCTCGGCGAACCGGTGCCAGCGCGGTCTGGTGGAAGCCTTGCTCACACGAACTCGACGCCCGACATCTTGATCTGGTCGCCCTCGCGCTCCAGCGTCAGAACCACCCGCCAGACCTGAGGTCGCTGCTGGTCCTTGGGCGCCTGTTTACCTTCGCGCTGCGACGTCGCCGAGACCATCACGACGGCGGACGTCTCGGTCATCGACCCCGGTTCCACCGCGGCGTCGTTGATCGTCGCGGTGGTGATGATCTTCTCGTCCCGGAGGGCTCGGGCGAATTCATCCGCGGTCTCATCGAAGTTGGCCCGGAACCTCCCGGTGGAATTGTCGAGGACGCGCTGCACACTCTCCTGGGCTTTGTTGTAATCCATCGACATCAGGTTGATCACGTCCTGGCGTGCGGCTGCGGTGAATTCGGCGGCACTGCGGCGCGTTTCGGCTGCCTTCTGGTGCTGCCACACCATGTATCCGGTCGCCCCCAGCAGGCCCGCTGTCAGCAGGGTGGTGGCCGCTACGGCGATGGTGCGTAACAGCCCGGTTGGTGGCGGAGGTGGGGGCGGCGCCGCGAGCGGGATGTCGGTAAACGCGACGTCAGCGACGTCGACGGCGTCGAGCTCGCGGCGCAACTCTGCGGCGCGGATCCGGGCGGCCTCAGCGCGGGCCTCGGCGGCGAGAGCTTCGGCCTCCGCCTCCCGGGCGAGTTCATCGGCTGTTCCGAACGGGTCAGGACCATCAATCGGCATAGGCACTTCCTCATCGTCGGAACTTCGGGCCGCATGCGTCGTGATATGCGACAGTAGGCACGTGCGAATGACCGTAGCTGCTACCGCCGCGCTGATGGTCGCCGGATTGCTCACTCCGGCTCCGGCGCGGGCGGCGGAGTGCAACGACGCGTTCTGCACGCCCGGGATCACCGGCGGGGTGGTGTTGGGTGCCCCCTGCGCGAACACGTCGTTCTATGTTTTCGGGACGACGTCCTGGGGCAGGCTGGTGTTCTGCGGATCGCCGCGGCGCTATGAGCCGCGCTATTTCCGGTCCCCACCCATGATGGGCGTGCGGGAACTCAATTCCAGTTGCTCGGCGAATGAGAACGCTGTGGCGCAGGCGCCCGACGGGCTCTTTTTGACCTGCGCGTTCGAAAACAATCAGGCGATCTGGGTTCGCGGCGACGCCTGATCACCACTGCCGTAGCGAGCACAACGCGCCTTTCGGGCCGGAATTGGTTTTCACCACCACCCCGTCGACGGCCAGCGTGCAGTGAAAGTTCGGTGGGTTCGGGGACCCTTCGCTAGTACCCACCACCATTGCCCAGTACTGCGGGTTGGCCAGCCGGACATTGAGAACCCAGGGCTGATCGGGACCCAGGTCGGCCTCGACATTGGGGCTGAACAGGAACGGGTTGTGGCTGTAGTCGGCGAAGTTCGCCGGTTCGAAGTCGCGGTAGTAGATCTCGGCGAAGAACGGTGTCTCGGTGTAGACGGTGTAGGTCACGTCGTGAAAAACCGGCCCTTGGGCGGTGGCCGGGGCCGCCTGGAACGTGCCGATGACCATTCCGGTGGCCATCGCGGCGGCCACGACTGTGAGCGGGGCACCGAACCGGATCGAGGGCATGATGTGAGAGTTTGGCATGACACCTGCGACCAGGACGAGTGTTTGGGCGGTCTAGGATCGGGGACTTCGGCGTCGAGGAAGGTTTTGCCCCCATGACCTCTGAACGTTTGGACGCCGATGTCGGCGTCCAGACCCCGGCGGTGGATGTGTTGACCGAACTTGCCGAGGCGGAGGCCGCCGAAGCGGATGCGCGCGCCGAAGCTTCGGAGGCCAAGGTCAGGGCCGCCGAACTGCGCGACCGCGCGACCCACGGCGTTGGCGCGCAAGCCCAGCCCACCGCCCGGCTCGGGTGGCGGCGTGCGGCGGCGTTGGCCGGCGGCGCACTGCTGATCGGTGCACTGGTCGCGCTGACCGTCCTGATGGCCGTCAAGCACAGTGAGGCCGATGCTGCGCGTGCCCAGGATCGAGAACTCGTGGAGGCCGCCAGCAACGGAATCGTGGCTTTGCTTTCCATCGACCACGGCCGGGCCGAAGCCGACGTGCAGCGTATCCTGGATCTGTCCATCGGGGCATTCCGCGATGATTTCGCCAGCCGCGCAGGCGATTTCATCAAGGCGGCGCAGAAGGAGAAAGCCGTCACCCGGGGCACGGTCACGGCTGCGGCATTGGAGACGGACGGCGGCGACAATGCGGTCGTTCTGGTTGCCGCACAGTCAGAGGTAACCAATGCCAGCGGCGCCCGCGACGACCCGAGACCCTGGCGGATGAGCGTGACGGTAAGTCGTGATGAGGACCAGTGGAAGATGTCGAATGTGGAGTTCGTGCCATGAGTACCAACGATCAACCTGAGACGACGGCCGACGAGGCTCTCCCAATCGAGGTCCTCGACGACGAGGCCGTTGAGGTTGAGGTCTTCGACGACGAGGCCGTCAAAGTTGAAGCCCTCCACGACCCGGAGCAGGGTGTCCCGCCGGTGGCATCCGGGCGTCGCTGGCGACTTTCGGTGGTGCTCCCACTGGCGCTGCTGGCGTTGTCGGCGGCTGCCGCGGCGTCGGTGTACTGGTTTCTCTACCGTCCCGACCAGATGACAGACGCCGATGCGCAGCAACAGGTCATCGCCGCCGCCAAGGAGGGCACCGAGGCGGTGCTGTCCTACTCCCCGGAAAATCTCGACCAGAGTCTCGCCACCGCCAAGTCACACCTGACCGGCGGATTCCTCGACGAATACAGCACGTTCACCGACGAGGTGGTTCGGCCGGCCGTCACTCAGCGGGGGGTCAAAACCGAGGCCAATGTGGCCCGGGCCGCCGTCTCCCAGATGGACCCGGGCAGGGCGCAGGTGCTCATTTTCGTCAATCAGGTGACCACCAGTAAGGAACGACCCTCCCCGGCGCTGGCCACCAGCAGCGTCATGGTGACCATGGTCGAGAACGGCGGACGCTGGCTGATCTCCGAATTCAAACCCATTTAGCGGGGAATACGTGAGTGCAGTGATCCTCACCGGTGCCCAACTGGTGGTCGACGGGGGAGTGACCAGCCGGCACGCGTGAGGTTCACCGGAGATGAGGACTTCGGTCTCTGGTGTACGACAACCGGCGACGATAAGAGTGTCGCCATGAGCGCGAACTATCCGGACTTCGAGACCATTCGCGCCGCCCTCACCCTGGCAACGCGAGCCCCCTCGGTGCACAACTGGCAGCCGTGGCGCTGGCGGGTGGGCCCTGATCGCCTCCACCTGTACGCCGACCCCAGCCGCCACCTGCCGAGCACCGATCCCAATCGCCGCGGCATGCTGGTCAGCTGCGGGACAACCCTGCATCACTGCACGGTGGCTCTGGCCGCGATGGGTTGGCACACCAGGGTCGCCCGGCTGCCAGACCCGGCCGACATCGACCATTTGGCGGCGATCACAGTGATCCGACAAACCCCCGGTGAACTTGACGTGATGCTGGCCGCTGCGATCGACAGACGCCGCACGGATCGCCGCAATTACAGTTCCCGGCCGGTCCCGTGGGGCGACATCGCCCTGATGGGCGCGCGGGCGGCCCGCGCGGGGGTGATGTTGCGCCAGGTCGCCGGGCCTGCGCTGCACGAGCCGCCGCAGAGTCTGCCGGGTGGGGACGACGCGATCATGGTCGCGCTGGGCACTGAGGCCGATGACGACCTGGCCCGGCTGCGGGCGGGTGAGGCCGCCAGTCTGGTGTTGCTGTCAGCCACCGCGATGGGACTGGCCTCCTGTCCGGTGAACGGGCCGCTGGAGATTCCGCTGACCCGCGAGGCGATGCGCGCCGATGTGTTCGGCACCAGTGGCTATCCGCAGATGCTGCTGAGCGTCGGGTGGGCACCGGTCAGCGCCGACCCCTTGCCGGCGGCCCCGCGCCGCCCATTGTCGGAGGTTGTCGACTGGCCGCTGGACGGAATGTTCACCGGCGCTGAAGTGATCGCATGAGGACGCGGGCCGCGGGCGCTAGCCGAACCGCAGCGAGGTGCCCGGTGTCAGGGTCTGCACCCGGCCGTGGCACTCGATGTCGATCGGCGGATGGTCGGTGGGGTCGATGCTGAGTTCGACGCTGCGGCCAATGATCGTCAGATGCAGCCGATAGCCCCGATAGTGAATGGGCATTCGCAGCGCACCAAGGCTTTCCGGCCACATCGGATTCAGGATCAGGCGGTCAGATCGCGTCTCCAACCCGGTGAAACAGCGTTGAAGCAAGTCGATACTGCCGGCCATCGCGGCGATATGAATACCTTCGGCAGTGGTGCCGCCCTGGATATCGGCCACATCCGAGGCGAGTACCTGCTGGAAGTACCGCATCGCACGGGCGCGATCGCCGCGGGCCAGCACCCAGGCATGCACGACGCCGGACAGCGTTGAGCCGTGCGAGGTGCGCTTGCGGTAGTAGTCCACCGTGGCCGGTATCTGCTCGGGTGTGAATCGGTATCCCATTCGGGCGAACAGTTCGCGCAACTCGTCAGCTGAGAGCAGATAGAAGAGCATGAGTACATCGGCCTGTTTGGAGGCCTTGTACCGGTTGACGCTGTCGTTGTCGGCTTCCAGAATGCGGTCGAGTCGGGCAATGTTGCCGTGGCGCTCGCGCAGACCATGCCAGTCGAGCTCCTGCAAATCGCCGTAACCCTCGAATTGGCTGATGACCCCGTCGGCGTGGAATGGCACGTACATCAGCCGGCTCACCGCATCCCACCGTTGGAGTTCGCGGCCGCTGATTCCGAGGGACTCCATCAGATCCAGGCGGTCGCACAGGGGCAGGGCGTCGAGGGCGTCGAGTGCCCGCACGATCACCCACACCGCCATGACATTGGTGTATGCGTTGTTGTCGATGCCGTCAAAGGGCCGATCGGGGTACCCGGAGTGAAACTCGTCCGGCCCGATGACGCCGCGAATGACGTACCGCCCGAGGGCTTCGTCGAACTCCGATCGGCTCACCCAGAACCGGGCGATCTCGGCGAGCATCTCGGCGCCGTTCTCGACGAGGTAGGCAAGATCGCCCGTCACCTGGTAGTACTGCCACACGTTGTAAGCCACGGCGATCCCGATGTGGTGGGCCCGCGCGCTGGCATCCGGGTTCCACCGGCCCGAATTCGGATTGAGGTGCAGTGTCTGGCTTTCCTCCCGGCCGTCACTGCCGGACTGCCACGGGAACATCGCTCCCGCATAGCCGGCATCGCGGGCGGCCTGCCGGGCCTCCGGCAACCGCCTTTGCCGATAACGGAGCAGGGAGCGAGTGGTGTCTGGTGAGCGCAGGTTGAGTACGGGGAAGACGAACAACTCGTCCCAAAAGATGTGGCCGCGGTAGGCCTCGCCGTGAAGGCCACGGGCGGGCAGGCCGGCGTCGACGTCCTCGGCCCGGCTGGGCACCGTCTGCAACAGTTGCAGCAGGTGCAACCGGACCACCCGCAGGGCATCGGCGCTGTCGTCGAAGGCGATGTCGAAGCGCTCCCACAGGTGGGCCCACTGGCGAATATGGCCGTCGCGCAGTTCTGAGTACCGGCCGAGTCGGGCCAGCAGGCGCTGTGCGGCGGCGCCGGGTTCGGAGATCGCGGGGTCGCGCCCGGTGAACACGGCGACCATCTTCTCCACCGTCACCGACTGGCCGGCGTCGACTCCCACCACCAGGTCGTGCCCGGTGCGCCGCGGTTCTTCGACGAACCGCATATCGGCGATCAGGGGGGCATCGCCGCGCCACACCGTGGTGCGGGCCGCCACGGCGATCGGCACCCGGGACTGGACCGTCTCGCACACCAGAAGAGCCGAGTCGGGACTCAATTCCCTGGTGGTGGTGGCGACCAGATGGTCGCCTGAGAAACTGCGGTAACGATCGACGCCGCAGTTGCGGACGTCGCCGTCGATGATCGACAGGAATTCGATGGTGCCCGACCAGTCCTCGGCCCACACCGTTGTCTCCAACGCGCAGGCGTGCGGGAGGTGCATGGCAGCGATTCGGCGCTGCCTCACCGCGGTGGTACGGCCGGCCGGATCGCGGAAGCGGAACTCACGGGTCAATTCGGCTTGCCGCAGATCCAGATTCTGCCGATAGGAGATCAACTCGGCCGAGTCAACGTCGAACCAGTCACCGCCGTCGATACGGAACTTGCACGACAGCCAGTTCGGCAGGTTGACCAGACTCTCGTTCTCGATATCGACGCCGGCAACTTCATCGGTGAGCCGGTTGTACAGACCGGCGGCGTAGTTGCCGGGATAGTGCAGTGGGCCGGCGTCGGCCTCGGGGGCGCAGCCCCGGGTGGCTCGGTAACCGTTGCCTACAGTGCACAATGCCTCACGCAACCGTTCCTGGTCCGGAATATAGCCGCCGTACGTGAACGACCAAGGGCTGGAAAGGATTTGGCGGTCGATGTCACAGTGTTTGACCAATCGCTCGATGAACTCTCGCACCTGGTTCGGGTCATCGAGGCAGTATCGCGCGGCGGTCGCTCGGTCTCCGTCCTCGGTGTGACGCACCACGATCCCGACGCCGTCATGCAGGACGGCATCAAACGCATCCTCATCCGTCAAGTCGTCGCCGATGAAGATTGGTAACACCGGTTCCTGGCCGACCACCTTCTCGACGATCCACTCCAGTGTCTTGCCCTTGTCCCAGTCCACCTGTGGCCTGAGTTCAACGACCTTGCGGCCGGAGGTCACCTTCAACCCGTTGAGCCTGCCGACGTCGTGCACGGCGGCGGTGACGGTACCGGCCGCCTCCGGCGCGGCGTTTCGGTAGTGCACCGCGACGGCATAGCGCTTGTGTTCCACCGATACCCCGCTGATGCCAGAAAGTTTCTCGGTGAGCTCAGCCGCCGCATTCGTCAGGATCGGAATAGCCTGTGCAGCAGTCTGATTACTGTGATGCACCCCGTCCGGACTGACCATCTCAAAGCCGTGACTGCCTGCATACCACAGGCCGGGAATGCCGACCCGCTCGCGGACGTCGGCGAGGTCGCGGCCGGACAGCACCGCCACCGGATAGAGCGAGGCCAGCGCCTCCAGGGTGTCGGCGGCTCCGTCCACGAGTGCGGCTGCCGCCGGTTCATTGACGATCTTCGACAGAGTGCCGTCGAAGTCGAAGAAGAACACGGGTCGGCGCGCACCCACCACCCCGGCGAGCTGTCCGAAGGATGCCAGTGCATCGGGCAGGGTGGACATCCGGCGTTCGATGGATCGCACCGTGACCTCGGCCAGATCCCCGATCACCGCGTCGGCCCCGCACGCGCACAGTTCGGCGCCGGCTTCGCCGGTGCGGTCCACACCGATGACGAGCCCGAATCCGCCTGCGCGGGCGGCCGTCACACCGGCCTCGGCATCCTCCACGACGACGGCACGGCCCGGGCGCACGCTGAGGCGGCGGGCAGCTTCGAGCAGCATTGCCGGATCGGGCTTTCCCGGCAGGTGGAGTTCCTCGGCGACGACACCGTCCACCCGTACGGCGAACAGATCGGCGATCCCGGCCGAGGCGAGCACCGTGGCACAGTTGCGACTGGCCGAGAAGACCGCGACGGCCACTCCCGCGTCGGCCAATCGCCGCACCAACGCGACAGTGGATTCAAAAACCGGCACGCCGGCAGCGATCTGCAGCGCAAAGTGGCGTTGTTTGCGGTTCCCGAGACCACAGACGGTGTCCTCGTCGGCGGCGTCCGCCGGCGTACCCCATGGCAACGAGACGCCGCGGGAGGCCAGGAAGTCGTGCACCCCGTCGTAGCGAGGTTTGCCGTCGATGAAGTGGCGGTAGTCGGCTGGGATGAACGGGCTGTGGTCCTCATCGGCCGACGGTTCACGACGGCCGAGGTAGTCGTCGAAGAGTTCCCTCCAGGCGGCCTGGTGCAGGGCGGCGGTATCGGTGATGACCCCGTCGAGGTCGAACAGCACGGCATCGTGGTAGCGCGGGTCGATCCGCACCGGGGTACCGACGTTCGACATGGGACTGACGATAGGCCACCGCCGACCGAGCGCCGGATAGGACACCGAGCGCCGGATGGGGCGAAGTGCCCTCAGGGACGTCTGGCCCGGGGCAGGTGACCAATGCCCCCAGAGGGTCGGGCCCGGCCGGCACTAGAATTCGGTTAAGGGTCTGAATTGAGGAGTGAAATGGCAACCGCGGCAAGCGCTCAGCCGATTGTGGTCGGTACCGATGGTTCACCGGCGTCGAAGGTGGCCGTCGATTGGGCCGCGCGGGCCGCATCCCGACGGGGAGTTTCGCTCACGTTGGTTCATGTGCTCAACCCGCCGGTGGTCATGGCTTTCCCGGAGGTGCCGATGCCGGAGGGCTACCCGCAATGGCAGGAGGATGAGGGCCGCAAGGTGCTTGCCGCGGGCCTCGCTACCGCCGAGGAGGCCATCCTTCTACTCGGTGCCGCAGCGAAGCCGATCGAAGTGAGCAGCGAAATGGTCGCCGGTAGCCCGGTACCTGAACTGGTCAGGGAGTCCCAGCGGGCGCAGATGGTCGTGGTGGGCTGCCGCGGCCGCGGCGCACTGGCCCGCGGGCTGCTCGGGTCGGTGAGCACCGGTCTCGTTCATCACGGACACTGCCCGGTGGCGATCATTCACGACGAGGATCCGCTGATGCCGCACCCGTCGAAGGCTCCGGTTGTGGTCGGTGTGGACGGCTCACCGGCATCAGAGCGGGCCGTGGGGATCGCCTTCGACGAAGCATCGCAGCGGGGCGTGGACCTGGTGGCGGTGCACGCCTGGAGCGACTCCGGGTTCTTCGAGTTCCCCGGCGTGGACTGGTCGGAGTTGCGGACCAGAGCCGAGGCGACTCTCAGTGAGCGGTTGGCGGGATGGGGAGAGCGCTACCCGGACGTGCTGGTTCGTCGAGTGGTGGTGGCTGACCGTCCGGCCCACCAACTTCTTGAGCAGGGGCAGTCGGCTCAGCTTCTGGTGGTCGGCAGCCATGGCCGGGGTGGCTTCGCCGGCATGGTGCTGGGTTCGGTGAGCACCGCGGTGATCCACGGGGCTCGGATGCCAGTCATCGTCGCGCGTTGACCCCGGCCGCGCGCGTCGCGCCCCAGAGTCCGACGCCGATGCCGATCACCGCACCACCGAGGCCGATCACGCGCTGAGAGCGCTTCATCTGGTGGTGCACACCCACCCCACCCAGCAGATCGGCGCCGTCGGCGCCCGCGGAGGCGAGAAACCAGCCTCGGGTGTCGTTGCCGCGCAACGCTGCGGCCGCGAGCAGTCCGCCGATCAGGGCATCCCGGTAGCCCATGGAACGCAACAGCAGGCGTGCGGTCGGCGCCGGTTCATCGGGATCACCCCACAGCCGGTTGGCTCGGGCCGGGTCGATGAGAAATGAGACGCCTGACGCGAACCGGATGCTGCCCGCGGCCAGTGCGGCGCGGTCAATTGCCATGGTTGGCAGCCTAACCTCGCGATTACGACAGGGGCGCGGTCCAGCGCAGAATCGTTCCGCCGCCGGGGGCCTCGGTGATCGCCAGTTCGCCGCCCATCTCCTCGGCGCGGGTTCGCATATTCGCCAGCCCGCTCGCGATGACGTCGGCCGGCATACCGCAGCCATCGTCGATTACCTCCAGGCTCAGGTTGTCCTCGACCCGGACGTTGATGGTCAGGCCCGTTCCGGAGAAACCGGCGATGACCTCGTCGAGGCGTTGACGCAACCTGGTGGTTCCCGAGGAGCCGCCGTGCAGTTCGAAGATCGTGGTGCGAATGTCGCTGATCACACCCTGCAATTCATCGACGGTGTCGGCGAGGCGCGCCTGCACCTCCGACGAGCGGGCCCGCGGGATCGCGCCCTGCAGGGACAGACCCGCGGCGAACAGTCGTTGGATGACATGGTCGTGCAGGTCGCGGGCGATCCGTTCGCGGTCGGCGATCACGTCGAGTTCGCGCATCCGATGCTGGGTGCTGGCCAACTTCCAGGCCAGGGCCGCCTGATCGGCGAAAGCCGCCATCATCGTCAACTGCTCGTCGGTGAACTCCCGGGCGCCCCGGTGTCGCACGGCCACCACCACGCCGGCGACGGTCTCGGCCGAACGCAGCGGCAGGATCATCGCGGGGCCGGCGTCGTCGACCAGCTCCGCGAGGTCCGGCGTAGCGCCGACCCGGCACGGTGTGCGGGTGACGAAAGCGGTCCCGATCGCTGTGGTAGCCACGGGTAGCGACGCCATAGCACCGGGCGTGCATCCGTGGCCGACGGCCTCGACCACCACCAGTTCCTCGACTTCGGATGTCGGTACGTCGGTGTCGGCGGGCACCGCTACCAAGACCACGTCGGCCTCGCTGAGCTTATTGGCCTTCTCGGCGATGAGCTGGAACACCTGCGCGGGCTCCTCGCCCCGGAGCAGGTCGGTGGCGATGTCGCGGGTGGCCTCGATCCAGGACTGTCGGGCGCGGGTCTGCTCGTAGAGTCGGGCGTTGTCGATGGCGATCCCCGCCGCCGCGGCCAGTGCCTCGGCCAGCACCTCGTCTTGTTCACTGAACGGCCGGCCGCCTGCCTTCTCCGTCAGGTAGAGGTTCCCGTAGACCTCGTCGCGGATCCGTACCGGCACGCCGAGGAACGTCCGCATCGGGGGATGGTTGGCCGGGAACCCGACCGAGGCAGGATGCTTGCGAATGTCATCAAGACGAATCGGCTTCGGTTCGTCGATGAGGACGCCGAGGACGCCCCCTCCGGCCGGCGGCGGCCCGATCAGTGCGCGGGTCTCTTCATCGATGCCTGCGGTGATGAACCCGACCAGATCCTGTTCCGGTCCGCGCACACCGAGGGCCCCGTAGCGGGCGCCGACCAGTTCGGTCGCGGTCGCGATGATGGTCTTCAACGTGGCCTGCAGGTCCAACCCGGAGTTGACCGCCAGCATCGCCTCGATCAACAGTTCCCGAAGTCGCAACTCGGCCATCGCAGTTCAGTCGTCCCGACGTCGTTGCTGGCCGAGCTTGGACACGAAGACCGCCGCCTGGGTGCGTCGTTCCATGCCCAACTTGGCCAACAATCGCGACACGTAGTTCTTCACTGTCTTTTCGGCAAGAAACATCCGCGCGGCGATCTGCTTGTTGGTCAGTCCTTCGCCGAGCAGGTTCAGCAGCACTTTTTCTTGATCGGTGAGACCGGACAGCGGATCGGTGCGTTCGGCCGCGCCGCGCAGTTTGGACATCAGCGCCGCAGCGGCACGATTGTCCAGCAGCGATCGGCCGGCCCCGACCTCCTTGATGGCCCTGGCCAATTCCATTCCCTTGATGTCTTTGACCACGTAGCCACTGGCGCCGGCCAGGATCGCGTCCAACATCGCTTCGTCGGAGGTGAAGGAGGTCAACATCAGGCACCGCAGGTCCGGCATGGCCGACAGCAGATCGCGGCACAGTTCGATGCCGTTGCCATCGGGCAGTCGCACATCCAGGACGGCGACATCGGGGCGTAGTGCCGGGATCTGGGCCATCGCCTGGGCCGCGGTACCGGCCTCTCCGATGACCTCGAGATCGGGGTCGGAGCCCAGCAGGTCGATCAGGCCACGGCGCACAACCTCATGGTCGTCGACCAGAAAGACCGTGACCATGGTCCAACCCTAACGGGCGGGCGGCCCGATCACAGCAGCCGTTGGCGATCGACGACCAGGATTGTGCACTCGGCGTCGTTCAGGGTGGTCAGCCCCATCGGTCCGAGCAATTCGCCGACGCTGCTGGCGTTCGGTGCGCCGACCACCACAAGACCGATTTCCGCGGCGTGCTTGGACAGATAGTTCAGCGCGCTGCCGTGGATGGCCACCGGCCGTACATCCAGGTCGGGGTAGTGGTGCTTCCACTGAGATAGCCGGCGATCCAGTTGTGCGCGTACCCGGCGGTTGCCGTCGGCCACCGCGTGCGAGTCATGGATGTCGGTGTACCTCGACTGCCATGTGCCCAGCACCCGCAACGGCGCTCTGCGCAACCTCGCCTCCGCGACACCGAACTGCAGTACCGCTGCACTTTCCGGGGTGTCGTCCAGTTCCACGACCACCCATCCTGGATCGGTAGAGATCCTCCGGGGTGGGGAATGTACCACCGCCACGGGGCAATTGGCCGAGGCCACCAGGGCCTGCGTCGTCGAGCCGACGCGGTGATGCGTGAGTTGTTTGATGCCCACCGAACCGATGCAGATCATCACCGCAGATCCGGTGGACGCCAGCAGGGTGGGTATCGCAGCGCCTTCGATCACCTGAGTCTCGAGTCGGAGCGGCCTCCCGTTTGCCTCGACAACCGCGGCGGCGACGCGCACGGCTGATGCGGCAGCATCGGCTTCCTGGTCGCCCGGTGCCGCGGCCGCCAGTAGCCGAAGCGGAACGTCACGACTGATTGCTTCGTCGATGGCCCAGAGTGCGGCGTACTCGGCGGTTCGGGATCCATCGATGCCGACCACGATCGATGGCGAGACGTACAGTTCGGACATCGCGCTCCTAGTCGGCGTACTGGCCGATGTCGACGGGTCTCTCAGTCTGCTCCAAGAGCCTTTCGGTGTCCGCACGGGTACAGGGCGCGGTTCCCGGCGTGAGCAGCGTGGCCGCCCCGGCGGCGATGCCCAGTCGTACTGCCTCGGCCAGCGGCCAGCCCCGGGTGAGCCCCACGGCCACCCCGGCCACCATCGCATCCCCGGCGCCGACTCCGCTGCCCGGTGGAACCGCCACCGGCGCGAACAGTTTTCCGTCGTCGCGGCTGGCGAGCAGTGCGCCACCGGCGCCGCGGGACACCAGGACGTACTGGGCGGTGCCCCTGGAGATGAGTTCCCGCGCTGCTCCCAGTTGCTCAGCGTCGGTGTTCAGTGCGCGCCCCACGGCCTCCCGTAACTCCCGCAGGCTCGGTTTGACCAGGAATACCCCGGCGTCGACTCCGGCGAGCCCACCCCCGGAGGTGTCGAGCAGAAAGGTGGCGTTGAGGTCGGCGCAGACGTTCGCAACTTGCTGATAGAAGTCCTTCGGTACCCCGGGCGGCAGGCTGCCGCTGGCCACCACGACCGCGGCCGAGGCTGCCGCCTGGCGCAGCCGCAGCAGGCACTCGGTCTGCTCGGCGATCGTCAGTTGCGGTCCGGGCAACACGAAACGGTACTGCCGTTTGGTACTGAGTTCATCGACGGTGAAACTTTCCCGGGTCGATCCGCCGATCATGACCCGATGGGTGGTGAGCCCCCCAGCCACCAGCAGACTGTCCACCAGTTCGCCCGCCGGACCTCCTGCCGGGAAAACCGCCGCCGCGGTGGCGCCCAGTACCTGTGCGACGTGGGCGACGTTGATGCCGCCGCCACCGGCGTCGTAGCGGGCCGCGGCGCACCGTAGTTTGTCCGTCGGGCTCACCACGGCGGTGCTCGTCGTGATGTCCAGAGCCGGATTCATGCACAGTGTGACAATCGGTCGCGCGCCACTCATCTGTGCCAACCCAATTCGACGTCCTCTCCGGGTTACGCTATCGGCCGCTCGGGTGGGTCTCCGGGTTTTTGCCGTCGCGAGCGTCGACGACGAGTTCGGCCGGCCCCGGCCAGGTCGAGAGCAGGTCGCGGACTTCGTCATCGGTCACCTGCCGGAAGTCCCAGAAAGATTCACCCACGGCCAGAAAGGGTGTCGGCATCGACGCACAAACGACCTCGTCGACCAGTCCGGTGAACTCTCGGGAGGTGGATTCCGGTGCCGCGGGAACCGCGATCACGATCCGGGCCGGTTCGGACCCACGCAAGGCCTCGACCGCGGCGCGCATGCTTGATCCGGTGGCCAACCCGTCATCGACCAGAATCACCGTCTTGCCGGTCACGTTCAGTGGCGGTCGGCCGCCCCGGTAGGCGGCCTCCCGGCGCTGTAGTTCGCGGGCTTCGCGCTCAGTGATCTCCCGAAGTTGCGCTGGACTGATCGCCAAACCGCGCACCACGTCATCGTTGATGACTGCTCGGCCACCGCTGGCCAGTGCCCCGATTGCGAACTCCTCGTGGCCGGGCGCACCGAGTTTGCGGACGATGAACGCATCCAGTGGCGCGCCCAGGTACCGCGCCACCTCGCAGGCCACCGGCAGGCCTCCGCGGGCCAGTCCCAGTACGACCACATCGGACTTGCCGCGATAGGCCTCAAGCAAGCCGGCGAGAACCTTGCCGGCCTCGCCGCGATCTTTGAACATCCGGCGCGGTCGTTGGTGGCGAATCCCGGAAGTTTGAATCATCGGTGTTCTTCCAGTGCCTCCGACAGTGGCCGACGCGGGGTGGCCGGTGGCTGCAGACCGGGGACGGGAACCCTCCCGATCCGGATTAGCAGCTGCGGGTTGCCGGAGCCACCGGTGAGCCTCGCGATCATCTCGCGGCTGGCCTCGGATTCGGTCATATGGCTCAACGTGCAGGTGGCCATCCCCGCCAGGGTCGCTTCCAGCAGTACATCCGACAGCACCTCGCCACAGCCCAGAGCGTCGCGCCGACTGTCACCGTGGGTAGACAGCACCACGACGACCGAGTGATCGCGATCCACCTCTGGCCGGCGATCGGGGTGCTCGCCGGCCGGGAACCTGCGGGCGATGTCCACCCGGTCGCCCTCGGCGGTAGACAGCAGGGTGCTCTGGGGTAGGCCGCTGCTGGGGAGGCCGTCGGACAACTCGGAAACCTCGGTCCACCATTGCAATTCGGCGTGGTAGGAGGAGTCGTAGCGGCGCAGCGACTCAGTGAGTCGGGAGGCCTGCGCCAACTGCGGCCGGGCATCCGCGGACAGCACGTGCAGGGTGGCCTTGTCGGTGTCGACAGTGCTACGTAGAACAGCTTCGAACGCCGGGAATGCCTGCGGTGCGGCGAACGGTAGCCGATCGGTGCGGCGCCGACTGATGGCTTCGGCCCGGGCGCGGGCCGCTTCGGTGACGAATTGCGAGCGGCCGAAGGTTGCGGTGGCGAGGTGGTCGAGATCGTTGGGATTGGGGAAGCGGGCGATGTCAGCGTGCCAGCCCGCGGCGGCTGCGCTCACCTGCAGATGACCCAGTGCCGCACCGCAACTGATGACGGCTTCCCGGCCGGAGCGGTCGGTGGCACGCGGTATGCGCCGGGGATCGAGGAGCAATCGCACTTCGCCACCACCATCGGCGATCCAGCGCCAGGGCTGGCTGTTGTGAACCGACGGGGCGCGGCAGGCCGACTCCACCGCATCCGCCATCACCCGGTAATCGATCACCGTCTCGGTCATGGGCAGATCACCGCCTTTATTCCTGCACCATCAACCCTGCACTATCAACAATAGGTCGAACTTGGCCGGACGGCAGGGCCGTAAGTCACCTACCGTGCGCTAGCGCTTCCACCCGCGCGGGCCGGGGTGCATGATCGCAAGGTGATGGTAGGTCAGCGATGAACGACGTCGTTGAGACGCACACCGGCCTGGTATTCCTCGTCGGTGATCGGGCCTACAAAGTCAAGAAGCCCGTCACCACCGATTTCCTCGACTTCGCGACACCGCAGAGTCGCGAACGGGCCTGCGCGCGAGAGGTCATGCTCAACAGTCGGTTGGCTCCGGCCAGCTATCTGGGGGTTGCGCACGTCAGTTTCCCCGACGGCCGACAGTCCGAACCGGTGATCGTGATGCGGCGCCATCCCGATGAGCGCAGGTTGGCCACGTTGGTGCGCCAAGGCGTGGAGGTCAACGAACAGCTTGTGGCGGTAGCGGCGGTGCTGGCCCGGTTCCACGCCGAGGCGCATCGTGGCCGTGAGGTCGACGAGGAAGGCCGCCTCGAGGCGGTCGCTGCGCGGTGGCAGGCGAGTCTCACCGAGTTGGCTGATTACGCCCAGGGTCGGGTCCCGGGCCTGGACGCCGGTGTTGTCGCCGAAATCAACAGGTGCGCAATGGGTTTCATTGCTGGCCGCGCGGTGTTGTTCGTTGATCGAATCCGAACAGGCAGGATCGTCGACGGTCATGCCGACTTGCTGGCGGATGATATTTTCTGCCTGCCAGACGGCCCGGCACTGCTGGACTGCCTGGAGTTCGACGACCGGTTACGGTACGTGGACGTCATCGATGACGCGGCATTCCTTGCGATGGATCTGGAATTCCTCGGCCGGCGCGATCTGGGTGATTTTTTCCTGCAGCGCTACCGCACTCTCACCGGTGATGAATCACCGGATTCGTTGCGGCACTTTTACATCAGCTACCGAGCGGTGGTGCGCGCCAAGGTCGATTGTGTCCGGTTTACCCAGGGACACCCTGAGGCGGGGGCCGACGCGGGTGCTCACCTGGAAATCGCTCTGGCGCACCTGCGGGCCGGTGCGGTCCGGTTGATTCTCATCGGTGGTGGTCCGGGCACCGGCAAGACCACCCTGGCTCACGGCATCGCCGATCATCTTGACGCTCTGGTGGTCTCCACCGACGATGTCCGATCGGAGATGACGAGTCGCGGGGAGATCACCGGCGCACCCGGAGCCCTCGGCGAAGGTCTCTACAGCACCGAGAACATCGACGCGGTCTACGCCGCCGTGTTGCGCAAGGCGCATCTGCACCTCTGCGAGGGACGATCCGTGATTGTTGACGGCACGTGGACTGAACCCCGCCATCGCGAACAAGCTCGGGCCGTCGCGGAGCAAACCTCGGCGGCCGTCGCCGAAATCGTCTGCGCTGCGAAACTGGAAACCTCTGTTGCACGGATTCGCAGTCGCACAACAACCACCTCCCAGGCGACTCCCGAGATCGCCACCGCACTGGCCGGCCGCGAGCATCGGGACTGGCCCACCGCTCATCGCGTAGACACCACCGGGCCGCTGGCCGAATCCGTCGCACAGGGGCTTCAGATCTGCCGGCTCACCTACTGAACCACCCAGAGACAGCACGAGGAGAGACCGATGACCGGATACGTCGAAGACATCGCGAATCTGCGGATCGCCGATGCCGAGGAGGCCGGCGGCAAGGGTGCCAACATGGGCGAGATGGTGGCGGCGAAGCTTCCGGTTCCGCCAGGGTTCGTCGTGCTGCGCGACGGCTACCTGGCATCGATGACAGTGGCGGGGTTGGCCGCGGAATTGAATAGCGCCCACCGGATGGCGATCGACCATGCCGGCGAGACCGGGACACTCACTGAGCGCTGTCAGTTGATGCAGGACCTGGTCATCAAGGCGGGAATGGACGATGAAGTCCGGACCGAGATAATCGCCGCTTACCGGGCGATGGGGGCCAATATCGTTGTTGCGGTTCGCTCATCAGCTACCGGTGAGGACGGGGCCGATGCATCGTTCGCGGGTATGAACGCCACTTTTACTAATATCAGCGGCGAGGACTGTCTGGTTGATGCGGTGCAACGTTGCTGGGCTTCGCTGTTCAGTCCCCGGGTGGTCACCTATCGGGCCAGTCGGGGATTTACCGCCGACCCCGCGATGGCGGTGGTAGTCCAGCAGATGATCGCCTCGGAGCGCTCCGGTGTGGCTTTCACCGCCGACCCCACCACCGACGCCGTCGACCGGGTGGTTGTCGAGGCCGCATTCGGTCAGGGCGAGGTGGTGGTGTCGGGCTCCGTCGAGCCCGATACCTACATCGTTGCCAAGGAGTCCGGTGAGATCCTCAGCCGCCGCATCGGTCATCAGTCCTTCAAGATCGTCCGGGGCGCCGACGGCCACGACCAGAACGTCGCCCTCGGTGAGGCGCAGGCGCAGGCGCAGGTTCTCAGTGACGACGAGGTTCGCGAGATCGCCGGTATCGCCGTCGCCAGCGAGCGGCACAGCGGTTGTCCGCAGGACACCGAGTGGGCCATTGCCGACGGTAAGACCTGGATTGTGCAGACCCGCCCGATCACCACCCTGACGAGAGTCGGGAAGCCGGTAGCCGACAGCCACGAGATCCTGGTCCAGGGCCTACCCGCGGTGCCGGGCTCGGCCTCCGGAACTGTGCGGGTGCTCGCCGATGTCGGTGAGGGCGGGCGCCTTCAGGACGGCGAGGTGCTGGTCGCCCAGATGACCAACCCGGACTGGCTGCCCACCATGCGCCGGGCGGCTGCCCTGGTGACCGACACCGGGGGGATGACCTGCCACGCCGCCATCGTCGCCCGTGAACTCGGGGTGCCGTGTGTGGTCGGCGCGCGAACCGCCACCACCGATCTCACCGACGGTGAGATGGTCACCGTAGACGGAACTCACGGCCGCGTGCTGGCCGGTCGGGTGAGTGGCGGCGCCCAGACCGCGGCGATCGCCGGCGCCGGCCAGGTGATGGTGGTCGGTGCGGTGACCGCTACGAAGATCTACGTCAACATCCTGCTCCCCGATGCTGCTGAAGCCGCTGCCGCCCGGGACGTCGACGGAGTCGGGTTACTTCGTGCCGAGACCATGCTCACCGACGCACTCGGCAACCGGCATCCGCGCGATCTGATCGCCAAGGGTGAGCAGGACGGTCTCGTCAACAAACTTGCCGCCGCCGTCGGGCGGGTTGCGAGCGCATTCGCACCCCGGCCGGTGATATACCGCGCCAGCGACTTTCGCACCAACGAGTTCCGCAGCCTCGATGGCGGCGAGCAGTACGAACCCCGCGAACACAACCCGATGATCGGGTTTCGTGGCTGCTTTCGATACGTCAAGAACCCCGATCTGTTCGATCTGGAACTCAAGGCGCTGGCCAGGGTGCGCGAGCAGAGTCCGAACCTGCACCTGATGATCCCGTTCGTCCGGACGAAGTGGGAACTCGAGGAGTGTCTGGCGTTGGTGGACGCCAGTCCGTTGGGCCGCCAACGCGGACTACACCGGTGGGTGATGGCCGAGGTGCCCTCGGTGGTGTATTGGCTCCCCGAATACGTCGGGATGGGCATCGACGGGGTGTCGATCGGCAGCAATGACCTGACGCAGTTGATACTCGGCGTCGATCGTGACTCCGATCAGTGTGCCGAACTGTTCGATGAGGCCGACGAGGCCGTCCTCGACGCGATCGGCCGGATCGTTGGCACCGCCCGCCGTCTGGGAATCACATCGTCGCTGTGCGGTCAGGCGCCTTCGACCAACCCGGCTTTTGCCGAACATCTCGTCGCGATGGGTATCACCTCGATCTCAGTGTCCCCGGACGCGGCGGATCAGGCCCGCCGTGTTGTGGCAGCCGCCGAACGCCGTCTGCTGCTGGAGTCAGTGCGAGGCTCCCAGTAGCACTGCACCGGCAATCCCGGGCATCTGCGGTCGGGTGTCTTAAGGTCATCGGCATGCCGGTGTCCCGTCGTGACCTGCTCAGGTTGGCCGCCGCCGCCCCAGCCGCCGTCGGCCTGGGTGCCCTGAGCCTGGGTGCAATGAAAGGATCGCTGGCGCCGCCCACGGCGTCGGCGGAGTCGCTCGGCATCCTGTTCGACTACGCCGCCGGTGTGCTCAGCGCGGCAGACATCAAGGCCGCCGGTGGACTTGGGGCCATTCGTTATGTGTCCGACCGCCGTCCCGGCGGCTCTTGGATGCTGGGAAAGCCGATCCTGCTGGCTGAAGCTCGGGATCTCTACCAAGCCGGCCTCAAGATCGTGTCGAACTACCAGTACGGCAAGCAGGACACAGCGGACTGGCTTGGCGGTCAGACTGCCGGGGTCAGCCACGCCAAACGTGGCTGGGAGATTCACACCGCTGCCGGTGGACCCGTTGCCGCGCCCATCTACGCCTCGATCGACGACAACCCCACCTACGAGCAGTACCGGCAGCAGGTAGCGCCGTATCTTCGGGGCTGGGAATCGGTTCTCGGGCATCGGCGGGTGGGCCTCTACGGAAACTCGAAGACCATCGACTGGGCACTGCAGGATGGGTTGGGCTCCTGGTTCTGGCAACACAACTGGGGAACGCCACGCGGGTTCGTGCACCCGGCGGCGCATCTGCATCAGTTCGAGATCGACGCCCGGACTGTGGCCGGTGTCGGTGTCGACCTCAACAACATCCTCAAGCCGCAATTCGGGCAGTGGGATTGAGGGGAACGGGAAACCTACTCAGAAGTAGGTTATTGCCAGCAAACTAGCGCCCGAAATTTGGAAGATTTATTAGCCGCCGAAAGTTTGGGCGGGGGCTTGCCGGCGCGGAGTCTCCGTGCGCGACGGCGACGAAACCGCGGGTAACGATTCCATAACAATCAGGCGTTGAACAGCAGTGTTGTGGCTACTCAACCGTAACCACCTGCACGCAGGCTCTTTGGCCCGGACCGTTGCAGCGGCGATTTGCATGGCCGTTACTCATTGTCGGGTTACCCGTGCGTAGAACTCATTAGTAACCAATATCGGGCAGGGAATTGCCACCGTCACTATGGGAGCCTTAATTCAATTAAGCCGTTCGAGGGAGCCTGACACCGGTGACGATCCACGAGCACGACAGCCTGCGCAGTGACGGCGCCGACCGCGCGGGCACGCAGGCCCTGGTGGATCGTCTCAACACCGGTGAACCGTACGCCGTGGCCTTCGGCGGACAGGGCAACAGCGCATGGCTGGCCAATCTCGAAGAGCTCGTCACCATGGCGGGAATCGAGTCCGAACTGGCCAACGTCGTCGGGGAGGCCGAACTCCTACTGGAACCGGTCGCCCACGAACTCGTCGTGGTGCGCCCCATCGGCTTTGAGCCATTGCGCTGGGTTCGTCAACTGGCCGCCGATGAGCCGGTACCCGCAGCCCGGCACCTGACGTCCGCGGCCGTGTCGCTGCCCGGCGTTCTACTGAGCCAGATCGCGGCGATCAGGGCACTGACCCGTCAGGGGCTGGACTTTTCGGCGGCCCCGCCGGTCGCGGTCGCCGGTCACTCCCAGGGCGTGCTGGCCGTTGAGGCACTCGAAACCGGCGGCGCAAAGGATGTTGAACTGCTGGCTCTGGCCCAGCTGATCGGCGCGGCCGGAACATTGGTGGCGCGACGCCGTGGCATCGTCGCCCTCGGCGAACGTCCGCCAATGGTGTCGGTGACCAACGCCGACCCGGAACGAATCAGCGAACTTCTTGCCGAGTTCGCCACCGACGTCCGCACCGTGGCGCCCCCGGTGCTGTCGATCCGCAACGGCCGCCGGTCGGTCGTCATCACCGGAACACCGGAACAGCTGTCCCGATTCGAACTGTATTGCGAGCAGATTGCCGATGCGGAGGCCGCCCAACGCAAGAACAAACTGCGCGGCGGTGCGGCCTTCGCACCCAATTTCGATCCGGTGGCGGTCGAAGTCGGATTCCATACTCCGCGATTGGCCGACGGGGTGGACATCGTGGGCAGGTGGGCCGAGACGGTGGGTCTCGACGTGCCGTTGGCCCGCGCCATGGCCGAGGCCATCCTGGTGCAGCCGGTCGACTGGGTCGAGGCGGTCACCGGCCTCTCCGATGCCGGGGCCCGGTGGATTCTCGACCTCGGACCAGGCGACATTCTGACCCGGGTTACCGCGCCGGTGATCCGCGGGCTGGGGGTCGGCATCGTGCCCGCCGCCACCCGCGGCGGCCAGCGCAACCTGTTCACCGTGGGCGCCGCCCCGGAGGTGGGCAAGCCGTGGTCCAGCTACGCCCCGTCGGTGATAAGCCTGCCGGATGGTTCGGTGAAGCTGTCGACCAAATTCACCCGGCTCACCGGTCGCTCACCGATGCTGTTGGCCGGAATGACGCCGACCACGGTCGACGCGAAGATCGTCGCCGCCGCCACCAATGCCGGACACTGGGCCGAACTTGCCGGCGGCGGGCAGGTCACCGAGGCGATTTTCGAGCGGCGAATAGCGGAGTTGAGCACGCTCCTCGAACCCGGCCGGGCGGTTCAGTTCAACGCGCTGTTCCTGGACCCATACCTGTGGAAGTTACAGGTCGGTGGCAAGCGGCTGGTCCAGAAGGCCCGCGCCGCGGGCGCGCCGATCGACGGTCTGGTGATCAGCGCCGGAATACCCGAACTCGAGGAATCCGTAGAGCTCATCGACGAACTCCACGGCGTCGGCATTGCCCACGTGTGCTTCAAACCCGGCACCGTCGAGCAGATCCGCGCCGTCATCCGGATCGCCGCCGAGGCACCGGCGAAGAGCGTCATCGCCCATATCGAGGGCGGCCGGGCCGGTGGTCACCACTCCTGGGAGGACCTTGATGATCTCCTGTTGACCACCTATTCGGAGTTGCGTTCGCAACCCAACCTCACGGTCTGCGTGGGTGGCGGCGTCGGGACGCCCGAGCGCGCCGCCGACTACCTCACCGGCCGCTGGTCGCTTTCCTACGGATACCCGATGATGCCGGTCGACGGCATCCTGCTGGGCACCGCCACGATGGCTTGCCTGGAGGCCACCACCTCACGATCGGTCAAGCAGTTGCTGGTCGATACGGTTGGCACCGATCAATGGGTCGGTGCCGGAAAAGCCAACGGCGGCATGGCGTCCGGGCGTAGTCAACTCGGCGCCGATATTCACGAAATCGACAACTCCGCATCGCGTTGCGGCCGGTTGCTTGACGATGTCGCCGGTGACCCCGAGGCGGTGGCGGGCCGGCGCGAGGAGATCATCGCCGCGATGGCGCTCACCGCCAAGCCGTACTTCGGTGATGTCGGGGAGATGACCTATCTGCAGTGGATGCAGCGCTACATCGAGTTGACCAACGGCGACGGCGGATCCTGGCTGGACATTACCTGGCGGGATCGCTTCACCGCGATGCTGCAGCGTGCCGAGGCTCGACTGCACCCTCAGGACAACGGCGCGATCGACACCCTCTTCGACGACGGCCAACTGTTGGAGGACCCCGATCGCGCGATCGCGGTCCTGCTGGCGCGCTACCCCGACGCCGCGACGGTGCTGCTGCATCCGGCCGACGTTCCCTTCTTCGTGCAGGAGTGCAAGACCCCGGGCAAGCCGGTCAACTTCGTGCCGGTGATCGACAAAGATGTCCGCCGCTGGTGGCGCAGCGACTCGCTGTGGCAGGCCCACGACGAGCGCTATACCGCCGACCAGGTGTGCATCATCCCGGGTACGGCGGCAGTCGCGGGTATCACCGAAATTGATGAGCCGGTGGGTGATCTGCTGGACCGATTCGAGAGAGCCGCTGTCGATGAGGTGCTTGCCGCCGGCAACCATCCGCAACCGGCGGCCTCGAGACTGCAGGGACGCACCGATGTCGGCGGCGCGCTGGGTATCGTCCTTGATTCCCCGGATGTGCTGTGGGCCGGGCGGACGGCTATCAATCCGGTGCACCGCTTGGCGCCACCACACGCCTGGCAGGTTCATGATTCACGAACGGCGACAAGTCATTCCACCGGTGCCCGACTCGAGGTCATCGGTAGCGATCGGGTGGTGCTCAGTGTCCCGCTGACAGGGACATGGATCGACATTCCATTCACCCTGCCCGCCACCGTGGTCGACGGCGGTGCGCCGGTAGTCCTGACTTCCGACGCCGCCGCGGCGATGCGCGCCGTGCTGGCGATCGCCGCCGGTGTCGATGGGCCCGATGCGCTGCCCGACCTCGTCGGTGGCTCGACCACCGTCACGGTGGACTGGGACCCTGAGCGGGTCGCCGACCACACCGGAGTCACCGCGACCTTCGGATCCCCGCTCGCCCCTACTCTCTCGACGGTGCCCGACGCGCTGGTCGGCCGGTGCTGGCCCGCGGTCTTCGCCGCGATCGGTGGCGCGGTCACCGATGTCGGTTTCCCGGTCGTCGAGGGTCTGCTGAGCCTGGTGCACCTTGATCACGCCGCGCGTCTGCTCAGGCCGCTGCCGCGGGAGAAGACCCGGTTGGTCATCACCGCAACGTCGTCGGTGGCGGTCGATACCGCGGTCGGCCGCGTCGTGCCGGTCACGGTCAACGTGAGCGATATGTCCGGCACCGTGCTGGCCGTGTTGGAGGAACGCTTCGCGATCCGCGGCCGCACCAGCGCGATCGAACTCAGCGACCCGGTACGAGCCGGGGGAGCCGTTTCGGAGAATGCCACCGACACCCCGCGACGCCGTCGGCGCGATGTCACGATCACCGCCCCGGTCGACATGCGGCCGTTCGCCCAGATATCCGGAGACCATAATCCCATCCACACCGACCGGACCGCCGCTCTGCTGGCCGGCCTCGATGAGCCGATCGTGCACGGTATGTGGCTTTCCGCTGCCGCACAGCACGTCGTTGCCGCCACCGACGGCAACCCGTTCCCGCCAGGAAAACTGGTGGGGTGGACCGCGCGATTCCTGGGCATGGTCAAGCCCGGCGACGACATTGACTTCCGGGTGGACCGCGTCGGAATCGACTTGGGCGCCGAGGTTTTAGAGGTAACTGCCAAAGTCCAGGGCGAGTTGGTGATGGCGGCGACCGCTCGGCTGGCCGCGCCGAAGACGTCTTATGCCTTCCCCGGCCAGGGTATCCAACACAAGGGCATGGGCATGGAGGTCCGGGCCCGATCCAAGGCGGCGCGCAAGGTGTGGGATCGCGCCGACGCATTCACCCGGAAGTCTCTGGGCTTTTCGGTGTTGCACGTGGTCCGCGACAATCCCACCAGCCTGATTGCCGCCGGCGTGCACTACCAGCACCCCGAGGGCGTGCTGTACCTGACTCAGTTCACCCAGGTCGCCATGGCCACGGTGGCGGCCGCCCAGGTGGCCGAGATGCGCGAGCAGGGCGCCTTCGTCGAGGGTGCCATTGCCTGCGGGCACTCGGTGGGCGAATACACCGCGGTCGCCTGCGTCACCGGGGTCTTCGAGTTGGAAGCGCTGATCGAGGTGGTGTTTCACCGTGGCAGCAAGATGCACGACATCGTGCCGCGCGATGAGCAGGGGCGCTCGAATTACCGACTGGCCGCCATCCGGCCGTCGCAGATCGACGTCCACGACGCCGACGTCACCCGGTTTGTCGCCGAGATCGCCGAGCGCACCGGGGAATTCCTGCAGATCGTCAACTTCAACCTGCGTGGCGCGCAATACGCGATCGCGGGCACGGTGCGGGGTTTGGAGGCACTGGAGACCGAGGTCGAGCGCCGCCGGGAGATCACCGGAGGCAAGCGGGCCTACATTCTGGTGCCCGGTATCGACGTGCCGTTCCACTCCGATGTACTGCGCATCGGAGTCGATGAGTTCCGGCGGTCGCTGGAGCGGATCATGCCGCGCGACGCTGATGCATCGGCATTGATCGGGCGCTACATCCCCAACCTGGTTCCCCGGTTGTTCAGCCTGGACCGCGACTTCATCGCCGAGATCCGCGACCTTGTCCCGGCCGTGTCACTCGATGAGATTCTCGCCGATTACGACACCTGGATCACCCAGCGCCCCGACGAGGTCGGCCGTCGGGTGATCATCGAACTGCTCGCCTGGCAGTTCGCCAGCCCGGTGCGCTGGATCGAAACTCAGGACTTGCTGTTCACCGAGGAGGCCGCGGGCGGACTGGGCGTGGAACGCTTCGTCGAGATCGGGGTGAAGTCGGCGCCGACGGTGGCCGGCCTGGCCAACAACACCCTCAAGTTGCCGGAGTACGCCTACAGCACGGTGCAGGTTCTCAATGTGGAACGCGACGCCGCGGTGCTGTTCGCCACCGACACCGATCCGGAGACCGAAGCCGAGGCCGAGGATGAGACACCACCGCCGACTTCGGCGGTAGCCACTGACGCTGTTCCCGCGCCGGCCTCTCCAGCACCGGCAGCGGCCCCCGGTGCCGCGCGCCCCGACGACATCGGGTTCGGTGCCGCCGACGCGACATGCGCGCTGATCGCATTGTCGGCCAAGATGCGTCTCGACCAGATCGAGGCGCTGGATTCGATCGAGTCGATCACCGACGGGGCGTCCTCGCGACGCAACCAGTTGCTGGTCGACCTCGGCTCGGAACTGGATCTTGGCGCAATCGACGGTGCCGCCGATGCGGACCTCAGCGCCCTGCGTGGTCAGGTCAACAAACTGGCCCGCACCTACAAACCCTTCGGTCCGGTGTTGTCCGACGCCGTCAACGATTCGCTGCGCAGCGTCCTAGGGCCGTCCGGTAAACGGCCCGCGGCAATTACTGAAAGGGTCACCAAGACCTGGGAACTCGGCGCTGGCTGGGCCAAGCATGTCACCGTGGAACTCGTACTGGGCACCCGCGAGGGCAGTAGCGTCCGAGGCGGTCCGCTCGGTGGTTTGCACGACGGCGCGCTGCCGGACGCAGCGGCGGTGGATAAGGCCATCGACGAAGCGGTGCTCGCGGTCGCCGCCAGAAATGGCGTGGCGGTGGCGCTTCCGTCGGTCGGCGGAACCGGTGGCGGCGTGGTCGACTCGGCCGCACTCGACGAGTTCGCCGAGACCGTGACCGGTTCCGGGGGCGTGCTGGCCTCAGCAGCCCGCCTGGTTCTTGGACAACTGGGGCTGGACAACCCGATCACGACGGCGCCGGTGGCTACTGACGCCGAACTCATCGATCTGGTGACGGCGGAACTCGGCTCGGACTGGCCGCGATTGGTCGCTCCGGCATTCGACGCCAAGAAGACGGTCCTGCTCGACGACCGGTGGGCCAGCGCCCGTGAGGATCTGGTCACGCTGTGGCTGGCGGACGACAACGACATCGATGCCCGGTGGGTGACGTTGTCCGAGGGTTTCGAAGGTGCCGGGCACGTCGTGGCCACCCAAGCCGACTGGTGGCGCGGTCGTGCGCTGGCCGAGGGCCGCCTAGTCCATGCAGCGCTGTACGCGCGTATCGCGGCCGGCGCCGAAAACCCCGATGGCGGCCGTTACGCCGACGAGGTCGCCGTCGTCACCGGTGCGTCGAAGGGTTCGATCGCCGCATCGTTGGTGGGCCAACTTCTTCATGGCGGTGCCACCGTCATCGCCACCACGTCATCCCTTGATGATGCCCGGCTGAGCTTCTACAAGTCGTTGTATCGCGACAGCGCCCGTTTCGGCGCTGCGCTGTGGGTGGTGCCGGCGAACATGGCGTCATATTCCGATATCGACGCACTCGTATCGTGGGTTGGCAACGATCAGACCGAGAACCTCGGGCCCCAGGCGATCCACGTCAAGGACGCCCAGACTCCAACGATGCTGTTCCCCTTCGCCGCACCCCGGGTCGCCGGCGATCTCTCCGAGGCAGGTTCCCGCTCCGAGATGGAAATGAAGGTGCTGCTGTGGGCCGTGGAACGCCTCGTCGGGGGATGCGCGGCGATCGGCTCCGAACGCGATATCGCCTCCCGACTGCACGTGGTGCTGCCCGGATCGCCCAACCGGGGAATGTTCGGTGGTGACGGCGCCTACGGCGAGTCCAAGTCCGCGCTTGACGCGGTGGTCACTCGGTGGGGTGCGGAGTCGTCGTGGGCCGCGCGAGTCACTCTGGCGCACGCTTTGATCGGCTGGACCAAGGGCACCGGCCTGATGGGTCGCAACGACGCAATCGTCGATGCCGTCGAGGCGGCGGGGGTACAGACGTACACCACCGCTGAGATGGCGGCGATGCTGCTGGAACTGTGCACACCCGAGGCCAGGGTGGCCGCCTCCGCTGCTCCATTGAAGGCGGACCTGACCGGTGGACTTGGCGACATTGAACTCGACATGGCCGAACTCGCAGCCCGGGCGCGCGAGGAGATGGCCGCCAACGCGGGCGGCGCTGACGATGATGAGCCGGCGGCCGGCATGATTGCGGCATTGCCGTCCCCCCCACGCGGATACCGGGCGGCCCCACCGCCGGCTTGGGAGGATCTCGACGTCGACCCGGCGGACCTGGTGGTGATCGTCGGCGGCGCCGAACTAGGCCCGTATGGTTCATCGCGAACTCGTTTCGAGATGGAAATCGACAACGAACTCTCAGCGGCCGGCGTCCTCGAATTAGCCTGGACAACCGGACTTCTCAAGTGGGAGGACGACCCCAAGCCGGGTTGGTACGACACCGCAACCGGCGCGCTGGTGGATGAGTCGGAAATCGTCGAGAACTACCACGACGCCGTCGTGCAGCGTTGCGGCATACGCGAATTCGTTGCCGACGGCGCCCTGCACGCCGACCACTCGGCAGAATTACTCGTCAGCGTATTCCTGGATCGAGACTTCTCTTTCGTGGTGTCCTCCGAAGCCGAGGCTCGGGCGTTCGAGAATGCGGATCCCGAACGCACCGTGGTGCGACCGACCGGCGACTCCGGGGATTGGGAGGTCATCCGCAAGGCGGGCACCGAGATCCGGGTGCCGCGCAAGGCGAAACTGTCTCGCACCGTCGGCGGTCAGATCCCCACCGGGTTTGACCCGATGGTGTGGGGCATCAGCGCCGACATGGTTGCCGCCGTCGACCGGGTAGCGCTGTGGAACATCGTCGCCACCGTGGATGCGTTCCTGTCCTCCGGTTTCACCCCGAACGAGTTGATGCGTTGGGTGCATCCGAGTCAGGTCGCCAGCACCCAGGGCACTGGCATCGGTGGTCTCACCAGCATGCAAACAATGTTCCACGGCAACCTGTTGGGCAACGCCAAGCCCAACGACATCCTGCAGGAGGTGTTGCCGAACGTCGTTGCGGCACACGTGATGCAGTCCTACGTCGGTGGTTACGGGGCGATGGTCCACCCGGTGGGTGCCTGCGCCACCGCCGCGGTGTCGGTCGAGGAGGGCGTGGACAAGATCCGGCTCGGCAAGGCCGACCTGGTGGTTGCCGGCGGTTTCGACGATATGACCTCGGACGCCATCACCGGCTTCGGCGATATGTCGGCGACCGCCGACACTGAGATGATGCGCGCCCGGGGCATCAGTGACTCGAAGATCTCCCGCGCCAACGATCGGCGTCGGCTGGGCTTCCTTGAGGCCCAGGGGGGCGGCACGATCCTGCTGGCCCGCGGCGACCTTGCGCTGAAGATGGGCCTTCCGGTGCTCGCGGTGGTCGGCTACGCACAGAGCTTCGCCGACGGAGTACACACCTCGATTCCGGCGCCCGGCCTGGGTGCCCTCGGTGCCGGTCGGGGAGGCCGGGATTCGGTACTGGCCCGTTCGCTGGCGCGACTCGGCGTTGGCGCCGACGACATCGCGGTGATCTCCAAGCACGACACCTCCACGCTGGCCAATGATCCCAACGAAACCGAACTGCATGAGCGGTTGGCCGATGCGCTTGGCCGCTCGGTCGGAGCGCCGCTGTTCGTGGTGTCGCAGAAGACCCTCACCGGCCACGCCAAGGGCGGCGCGGCGGTATTCCAGATGCTCGGTCTATGCCAGATCCTGCGCGACGGCGTGATTCCGCCCAACCGCAGTCTGGACTGCCTCGACGACGAACTGGCCGTCTCCGGCCATTTCGTCTGGCCCCGTGAAACGCTGCGCCTGGGGGACCGGTTTGCGCTGAAGGCAGGCCTGGTGACCAGCCTGGGCTTCGGGCACGTGTCCGGGCTGATCGCTCTGGTGCACCCGCAGGCGTTCCTGGCAGCGCTCAGCGCCGATGAACGCGATGACTACGCGCGCCGGGCTCGTACCCGGGTGCTGGCCGGCCAGCGCCGCCTGGCTTCGGCCATCGCCGGCGGAACCCCGATGTACGAGAAGCCCGCCGACCGGCGCTTCGATCACGACATACCGGAAAAGATGCAAGAGGCCGCCATGCTGCTCGACTCGTCCTCGCGTCTGGGCCAGGACGGGATCTACATCAGCTAGGGTTCGCGGCGTGGCGATAGTGGGAGTCGGGATCGACCTGGTGTCCATCCCTGAGTTCGCGGAGCAGGTCGACCAGCCCGGGACGGTGTTCGCCGAGACCTTCACCCCGGGTGAGCGGCGTGATGCCGCCGATAAGAGTTCAGTCGCCGCCCGCCATCTCGCTGCCCGCTGGGCCGCCAAGGAGGCCGTCATCAAGGCATGGTCGGGATCTCGGTTCGCCCAGCGCCCCATGTTGCCGGAGGCCGTGTACCGCGACATCGAGGTGATCACCGACATGTGGGGCCGGCCGAAGGTGCGGTTGACCGGGGAGATCGCCGATCATCTGGCCGACGTGGTGATTCATGTGTCGCTGACACATGAGGGCGATACCGCCGCAGCGGTCGCCATCCTCGAGACGCTATGACACCGTGAGTGACTTGGTCGCACGTGTGCGCGAGATCCTGCCCGACGTCCGTCGCGATCTCGAGAATCTGGTCCGCATCGAGTCGGTCTGGTCCGACCCGGCCCGACGCGATGAGGTGCACCGCAGCGCGGACGCCGTCGCCGCACTGCTACGTGACGCCGGGTTCGCCGAAGTCCAGATCGTGAGCGAGGGCGGTGCGCCCGCGGTGATCGCCCATCATCCCGCGCCACCTGGTGGACCGACAGTTTTGCTGTACGCCCATCACGACGTTCAGCCCGAAGGTGATGCTCGGCAATGGGATTCGCCACCGTTTGAGCCGACTTAGCGCGACGGCAGGCTTTACGGCCGCGGTACTGCCGACGACAAAGCCGGCATCGCAACGCACCTCGCGGCTTTTCGCGCCCACGACGGCCAGCCGCCGGTGGGAGTGACGGTCTTCGTCGAGGGTGAGGAGGAATGCGGCTCGCCGTCCCTGGGCCGACTGTTGGCCCTTCATCGTGACAGACTCGCCGCCGATGTGATCGTGATCGCCGACTCGGCCAACTTCTCCGTCGACGTGCCCGCGCTGACGGTGTCACTGCGCGGACTGGTGGACCGCGCTCATCCGACTGCTGGCTACCCTGCACGACGAACAGGGCAATGTCGCCGTAGCCGGCCTGCACGAGGCGCACGCTGCGGCCGTCGACCGAGATGCGCAGTGGGTCAGGATCGAGTCCGGACTACTTGATGGGGTCAGCGAAATCGGTTCGGGGACAGTCGCTCAGCGGCTGTGGGCCAAGCCGGCGATCACCGTCATCGGAATCGACACCACGCCGATCGCCAAGGCCTCGAACACACTCATCCCGAGCGCGAAGGCCAAAGTGAGCATGCGGGTGGCACCCGGCGGCGATGCCGCAGCCCATCTCGAGGCCCTGCGCCATCACCTCGAGGAGCATGCCCCGTGGGGCGCACAGGTGAGCGTCACACCGGGTGACGTCGGCCAGCCCTACGTGATCGACGCGACCGGTCCGGTCTACGCGGCCGCGCGCTCGGCGTTCCGAAAGGCCTGGGGCGTCGATGTCGTCGACATGGGCATGGGCGGGTCGATACCTATTATCGCGTTGTTTGCGGAGGCGTTTCCTGATGCCACGATCCTGCTGACCGGCGTCGAGGACCCCGGCACGCAGGCGCACAGCATCAACGAGAGTCTGCACCTAGGAGTGCTCGAACGCGCCGCGGTGACCGAGGCGTTGCTGCTGGGCATGCTCGGCACTGCGGTGTGACTAGTCCAGGAAATTCTCCCGGCCGGTCGGGTAGCCGCCGCCGTAGGTGGCGATGTGGACGTGGGTGAAGTGGTTGGCGTCGGGATTGCCGGCGTCGTTCATCAGGTACGACTTGCCCTCGGCGGGAATGTACATCCGCTGCCAGATGAGGTTATCGAGTCCGAACCGCCTGCCGTTGTCGGAGACGAACTTGGCGATGCGGTCACCGAGTGCCCTGCCGGCCGGCGTCTGCCAATCCGGAATGATCACGTCGATCGCCAGGCCCTCGGGGTGCCACTTCATGCTGTCGGGCCGGACCCCACCGATCTCCCGAATCTCGGGGAATCGCGAGACGATGGCTCGTCTGGCCATGATCGTCTGAATCTGCAGTCCGCGCTCGGAGCCTGCAACCGATACGGCTGATCGCTGGCTGGAAACCAGTTGAGCGTCAGATGGCTCGGTGGCGTGTGCCGGTGCTACGAATACGCCGACGAGCGAGATGGGAACAGCCACAACGGCCACCAGCCGGCTGAGCAGGCGTCCGCGCTGTGTCATGCCCGTGATGTCGTTGCCTGCGTCTCCCGCGTTACTTCTGCGTCACGTCACTCGGACCGATCACCCCGAAGACAAAACCCGGCCCGGGCGTGGGGGCGACGCGGCTCAGTCGACCCCGGCGATGATCTTCTGGATCAATGTTGCGGCGTGGGCAGCCTTGACGTTGTACCGCGCCATCTCGATCTTGCCCTTCTCACCGACCAGGAATGTCGAGCGGATCACGCCCTGCACGGTCTTGCCGTACATCTTCTTCTCGCCGAAGGTGCCCCAGGCACTCAGCACCGTGCGATCCGGGTCCGACAGCAACGGGAACGACAGCGACTCCGCGTCGCGAAACCTGGCCAGCTTCTCCGGCTTGTCCGGCGAGATGCCCACCACGTCGATATCGGCGCCGTTGAGCTGGGCCAGACCGTCCCGGAAATCGCATGCCTGTTTCGTGCAACCCGGAGTGGAGGCGGCCGGGTAGAAGTAGACGATTACTTTGCGGCCCCTGAAGTCTGCGAGCTTGACGATCCTGCCGTCGGCATCCGGCAGACTGAACGGCGGCGCGGTGTCGCCGATCTCAAGGCGTGCGGTGTCGGTCATGCTTCATCCCTTCGGCGATCACCTTGTCGGTCCGGCCGTTACGCCCGCGTTCATCCCCCGATGGCCTCGTGGGACCTGACGCTGCTCTAGGGTAGTGCGGCAGTGCTGCATGGATGGCGGAAGCGAGGACGGACGTGGTGGACCGGGATCCCGAGCTCATCAAGCAGGACATCGCTGCGGCACGTGATCGGCTGGCGCTGACCGTCGACACATTGGCCGAGCGGGCCAATCCGCAACGGCTGGCTGATGACTTCAAGACCTCGGTGCTGCGTTTCGTCCAGAAGCCGGCGGTGACGGCGACGTTGGTAGGTTTCGGCGCGCTCACCCTGGTGGTCGTGCTGCGGGGAATCCGCCGCCGTTAGCGCTCGGAGTGGCCCCGGAGCCAATCGCCGACGGTTTTGCGGCGTCCCGGGGGATTGGCCTGCAAACCCACTCGGCTGCAACTGTGCACACGCAGGGGCAGGCCTCGCTCGGGGTGCGAGGGCAGTTCCCCCCGCGGGTCCATCCCCATGGTTGCCTCCTCCTCACGGCCCAACCGCAGCACTACAGCAAACTATAAGTCTAACACAGACGGGCGTGTAAGTGCTTGTAGAACCGGGCAGGGGGTATCTTTCGGGGAGTATCCAGTTACTGAAAGCTCTCAGCTGAGGTAGCGTTGACCACCCGTGGGATAACCGCCGCCTTCGGTCGCGATATGGACGTGGGTGTGGTGGTTGGCATCGTCGGAGCCCAGGTCGGCCATGGGCCGCGGCGCGGCACTGGTCGGGATGTAGACCTGCCGCCAGATCACATGCACCAGACCAAAGCGCTGGGCGTTCTCGAAGACGTACCCGACGATGCGATCGCCGAGTGCCTTCCCGGCCGCTGTGTCGTAGTCCGGGATGATCACGTCGATGGCGAGGCCTTCGGGATGCCAGTGCATGCTGTCCGGTCGGACTCCGCCGATCTCGCGGATCTCGGGGAACCGCGCACTGATGGCACGAGCGGCCAGGATGGTCTTCACCTGCAATCCGCGCTCAGAACCAACGCCGACCCCGAGCATCTGCGGTGCTGGTGCCTCGGCGATCAGTGGCTTCCAGGCGGCATGGTCTGCCGAGGCGTGTCCGCCGTTGGCGCCGGCGGAAATCAGGAGAGCGGCCGGGATGGCAATGGCGGCCGTAACCACTGGGAAAACGCGATGTCGTCGACCAGGCATGGTGAATTCGACATCGGTGCCCGTGATACGTACGTTACAAACGTGCCGATTGGTGCGGTCTTACGGCGGATCGTGGGCTACGCGGCAAGCCCGTAATCGTCTTGCCCGCCAGGTCTGTCTTCGCGGCGTCGACGCACCCATGTGCCGATAGCGACGATCAGGGCATGCACGGCCAGCGAGAGCGTGATGATCGTGAATACGACCACGACCGCCAGGTGCAGCGACGCAACCCAGTCCCCAATCTTCAGATTGAGCACGATGGCCAGCAGGGCCGCGGCACACACTGCCGCCGACGTCACGCGCATATACGACTTATTGGTGGTCATGGGCGCCTCGCTGCGGTCGGCTTTGCTATTAGACACACGTTAGCAACGACGCCGGTTCGGGATCGCAAAACCACGTTGCGGCCGAGGAATTTCTCAGTGGTGCGCCTGTTCAGAGTCAGTTGATGCTTGACCTTTCTATGTCGGTTGATCCTTGACACTCTGGATGTGGTTTAGACCGTTCCGCGGGTGCGGGCGTAGTGACGGCCTACCGAGACCTGCTGCCAGGACACCGAGACCACACCATTGCCGCACACCCGGCGGCTGACCCAGTCCCCACCGCTGCGATCGGGACCCACCTCCACCGGCACTGAGACCCCCGCCGGGCCGAGTGCGGGGGCGGAACTGAACCGGGCTGCGGGGGTATCCATCCTTGGGAGTTATCGGTCAAAATCTGCACCGGCGCTCCATAGGCGCTGATCGCCGCCCGCAAACCGTCACAGACTGCCCGGGTGCGCTCCCGGGCCATCAACCGCGCCGACATACAGAACCGGGAATGATCATCAACACCGGTCAACGCCTTCGCGCAGCTGCCGTCAGCCAGCGGGAACCCACCGACGACATCCATCTGCCACAACTCCATGGCCACGCCGCGTTCCCAGCGTTTCCACTTCCGGGACCGCCGATCCCGCGCCGCCGGGTCGATCATCGCCGCTCGCACCAACGCCCGATACACCGCCGACTCCGACGGAACCGGCGCCACCTTGCGCCTGGCCAACTCAAACACCAGCCGCCGCGGACCCCAATACGGCCGCGACCGCCGCAGCTCCAACACCGCCGCCTCGCCACGTGCCGGCATCTGATGCGGACAACTTTCAGGCCGACGCGACCGATCCGTGAGCCCCTCCAGGCCTTCGGCCTCATACCGGGCCAGCCACGTATGCACCGTCTGCCGCGACACCCCGATCTTGCCGACCACCTGCGAAATAGGCCGAAGTAACTGTTATGGATCAGCCGAAACACTGTCAGGCATCACCCGAAGCCGAAATGGCAAGCATCAACCGAAGTAATACAACCCGATGGTGCGCCGTCAGGGTTTCGAACCCCGGACCCGCTGATTAAGAGTCAGCTGCTCTACCAACTGAGCTAACGGCGCATTCGAGCGACAATAACAGGCGGGCGTCGGTGCCGTGAAATCCCGTGCCCCGGCATCTGACCGGGGAAGTCGCGAAGGATATTCGGTAGCCCTTAGGATTAAAGCAACACCAAAAAACACACCCGGACTTTGGAGCCAGTATGCGACCACCCGCGCCGGTACGCCGGTTGCACCGGCGTACCCGGTTGGCGGCGCTGCTGGTGGTTCCGATGCTCGGCGTCAGCGCATGCGGTTCCCAGGGCCCGCCGACTCCCGCAGTGCTCGCGGACAAGGGCACGCCCTATAGCGACCTGCTCGTTCCGGAGTTGACGGCGACGGTACGGGACGGATCCGTCGGGGTTCTGGTAGACCAACCGATCAATGTCGCGGTCCGGGGCGGCGTGCTGGGTTCCGTGACGATGGTCGACGACGCGGGCGATTCGGTGCCCGGCGTGCTGAGTCCGGACGGACTGGATTGGACGGCCACCGAACCGCTGGACTACAACAAGCAGTACACCATCACCGCGAAGTCCTTGGGCCTCGGCGGGGCAAGTACCCGGACGATCGCCTTCGAATCACATTCGCCGGCCAACCTCACGATGCCCTACCTGATGCCCAACGACGGCGAGGTGGTCGGGGTTGGGCAGGCCATTGCGGTGCGCTTCGATGAGAATATTCCGGATCGGGTCGCTGCCGAGAAGGCCATCGTGGTGACCACCGACCCACCGGTCGTCGGAGCGTTCTACTGGTTGAGCAATCAGGAGGTGCGGTGGCGCCCGCGGGACTTCTGGGCACCGGGAACCACGGTTGACGTCGCTGTCAACACCTTCGGTCTCGACCTCGGCGAGGGTTTGTACGGGCAGCGCAACCGCAACGCCCGATTCAGCATCGGCGATCGGTTGATCGGCACGGCCGACGACAGCACCAAAACGCTGACCGTCAGGCGCAACGGCCAGGTCGTCACCACCATGCCGATCTCCATGGGCAAGAACAGCACCCCGACGCCCAACGGCACCTACACCATCGGCGACCGCTACCGGAACCTCATCATGGACTCCTCTACCTTCGGGGTCCCGTCCAATTCGCCCGATGGTTATCGGCTCGAGGTGGACTGGGCCACCCAGATGTCCTACAGCGGCGTCTACGTCCACGCTGCCCCATGGTCGGTGGGCTCCCAAGGCAGCGCAAACGTCAGCCACGGCTGCATTAACGTCAGTCCGGCCAACGCCCAATGGTTCTTCAACAACAGCAAACGCGGCGATGTCATCGAAGTGCGGGGCACCGTCGGATCCGTACTCCCCGGCACCGAAGGCCTTGGGGACTGGAACATCCCCTGGGAGCAATGGAAAGCGGGCAACGCCTCCGCCTGAGTACGGACCCGCCGGACCCGCCCCGATGACGCAATCTGCGTTCACTCAGGCTATTCTCAGGTCTGGCTCTGCCCAGGGCGGGGTTTCGACGAGGGGAGTTTGCCGTGCAGATCTCAATACGTTCCCACCTGACCGCGGGGATGGTCGCCGTCGTGGGGGTCGGTGCGATCGCACTGGCACCGGTCGGCCCGGATGACGCCCTTGCGTTCTCGACACTGCGCCCGCTGGTTCCGGCGGCCGCCGCGACAGAGGTCGCACTGGCCGGGATCACACTCCCGTTCACCGACGTCCTCGCACTGCTGCAGACCCTCGGTATCGGCGGGGCCATCCCGGACATCAGCGGACTGGTTCCGGCCGACTTGGCCAACGCCATTGCTACCGAGTTCCTTAATCAGGCCACGCCACTGGTCACCACGGCGGCCACCGAGGTGTTCGGATATCTCAACACCACCATCGCCGGTCTGATCAGCGGCCCGGATTCGATTCCGGCGAGGTTCGGAGCAGCCCTCGGTGAGGTGCCCGGAGTGCTGCTGACCGCATTCGAGTCCTTCGGTGCCGGCGACTTCGCTACCACTCTTCAGGTGCTCAGTAGCGGAATTCTCGCCCCGGTCACTGCTATCGGGCAAGCAGTTATCGACGCCGGCGCGGCGCTTCAGTCCTACGTGAGCACTCAGATCACTGCGGTGACCAACGCATTGCCCGCAGTCCTTCTCGCGTCGGTCTCGACGGTCATCACCAATAATCTGCAGTCGGTGCTCGACGCGGTTCGCACCGCTATCTCAGATCTGTTCGGCGGGTTCTTCCCCAGTGCGGCCAGCGTGCCGGCGGTCCCGCGGGCGGCCGCTGTATCCGTGGCTTCCGTGGCTTCTCCGACCCCGGCGGCTTCGCCAGCAGGTACGGGCGCTGCCCCGACCGCGGTCTCCGCCGCAATGGAGTCGGTCACACCGGCGACCGCGGACCGGACCACGACATCGGTCAGGTCCCGGGTCCGTTCGGAGTCGAGTGGCCCGGCGGCGCGGACCCCGGTCTCGGCTACCGACGCGGCCGACGCCGCCCGGTTCACGACGACACCGCGCACCCGCGCGCTGGGCGCATCCCGGTCGGCGGAGAAGCGAATCGCGGGTTCCCCGGCGGCCGACACGACGGCGTCCGCCATCACGGCGGCCAACACGACGGCGTCCGACACGACGGCGTCCGACAAGACAGCGTCCGACAAGACAGCGGACAAGACTTCGGCGGATTCGTCCGAGGCCGGTTCCTAGCCGCCGGGTGAACAGTCGGGGCCAACCGGCGGTGCGTCGATGCCGTTGATTTCGGTGATCACCTGCGTACTTCCGCGGACCTCGGAATGGTTGGCGCAAGCCTGGCGCAGCCTGCAGAGCCAGAGCCTTCCCGCAGGATGGGACTGGGAATTCCTTCTGCAGATTGACGGCGAGGGCGAACTCACATCCGCCATCCCCGAGCACGATTCCCGCATTCACGTTTTCCGCAACCCGAAGTCTCTTGGGCCGGCGATGGCGCGGAACATGGCGCTGGGTCGGGCCGCTGGTGAATTTATCAAGCCGCTAGATGCAGATGACATGCTCCCGCCGGGAGCGTTGGCCCGCGAGGTCGACGTGTTTATCCGGTACCCGCAGATCGGGTGGGTCGTCAGCAAGACACTGGACCTGCGTCCCGACGGCACGACCGTGCCCAACCCGCTAGGCATGGGACCAGCCGAGGGTCCGCTTGGTTCCGGCGTAATCTGCGACACCATCCTGGCGTGGGAGAGGCATCCCGGTTACCCCCCGGATCGCCCGCGGACTCGGTCCGAGCCTGATCCATGGTGGGCCGCCGTCATTCAAGAGCGAACCGATCAGGGCCTACAGAGTGCGCCACTGCATCCCAACGCCCTTATGGTTCGGACGGATGTCCTGGTGATGCTTGGTGGATGGCCCGGCGTCTACTCGGGCGAAGACACCGCATTGTTGTTGGCGTTGGAGGCGGTAGCGCCCGGCTACTTTGTGAGCACGCCGGGTCTTCTATACCGCGAATGGCCGGATTCATTCAGGGAGACCGGCATACCCAATGACCCGCGGATCGCCAAAGTTCACCAGCACCTGATGATGTCCCGTGTCGAGGAACTGCGTCGGTCGGGAATCAGATGGAATGCAAAAAACCGCCTCTGAACTCGTCAGGGGCGGTTTTCCGCATCGGGTGGCTGACGGGGCTCGAACCCGCGACAGCCAGGATCACAACCTGGTGCTCTACCAACTGAACTACAGCCACCATCACCGCGAAGTGCGGCGACATGATTCTAGCCGTTTTCGGCTGCGGGGGCCGAATCAATATGTCGCCCGTGCTCCAACTCGACCACCGCGTCGGAGATTTCGCTGCTAGATGGCCCCGGCGGCGGGACGAAAGCGATCCGGCGGTAGTAACGCAGCTCGCGGATTGACTCCTGAATGTCAGCCAGCGCTCGATGCGCGAGCCCTTTCTCGGGTTGCCCGAAGTAGATCTTCGGGTACCACCGTCGGCACAATTCCTTGATCGAACTGACGTCGATCATCCGATAGTGCAGGTAATCATCGAGGGTGGGCATGTCCCGGGCGAGGAATCCGCGATCGGTGGCGATGGAGTTTCCAGCCAGGGGAGCGGTTCTGGCCTGCGGAACGTGGCCGCGGATGTAGTCCAACACCAGGCTCTCGGCGGTGGCCACATCAATGGTGGAGGCCCGAACCTCCTCGGTGAGCCCGGAACTGCGATGCATCCGGGCGACAACGTCGACCATTCCGTCGAGGGCGGCGTCGTCCGTGTGGATGACCACGTCGATGCCGTCGCCGAGGACGTTCAAATCGGCGTCGGTGACCAGGGCCGCAATCTCGATCAACCGGTCGGTGCCCAAATCGAGACCGGTCATCTCACAGTCAATCCATACCAATTCATCCCGCACAGCGCTTAACCCTAAGCCCCGACGGGCCATACGCATGGCTCACCCTCGTTCCTTTCGGCCAGCGCAGTAGTCTCGTGCGCTATGACCGAACCGACCGGCACCCCCGCTCAGCAGATCGCCGCCGGCTACGACACCAGCGGCGCCGCCCTTGAACTGGGTTCGGTCATCGTGGGCGGGGCGGTTGACCCTGCGGCGCAAATCCGCATCCCATTGGCGATGATGAATCGGCATGGTCTGATCGCTGGCGCCACCGGTACCGGTAAGACGAAGACTCTGCAGGTGATCGCCGAGCAACTCTGTGCCGCGGGCGTGCCGGTGGTGATGGCCGACTTCAAGGGCGACCTATCCGGGCTGACGAGACCCGGGGAAGCAAACGAGAAAACCGCCCAGCGGGCCAAAGACACCGGCGACGAGTGGGTGGGATCGCCCTTTCCGGTGGAATTCCTATCGCTGGGAACAGGTGGCCTCGGCGTCCCGGTGCGCGCGACAATTTCCGCTTTCGGGCCGATCCTGCTGTCGAAGGTATTGGGCCTCAACGCGACTCAGGAGTCCACGCTCGGCCTGATCTTCCACTGGGCGGACCAGCAGGGCCTGGGCCTGCTGGATTTGAAGGATCTGCGTTCGGTGATCACGCACCTCACCGGCGCCGAGGGCAAGGCGGAGTTGAAGGCGATCGGCGGCGTTTCGTCGTCGACCGCCGGGGTGATCCTGCGGGCGTTGATCAACCTTGAGGCCGATGGCGGTGACACGTTCTTCGGTGAGCCCGAAATCGACCCGGCTGATCTTCTTCGCGTCGACGAGCAGGGCCGCGGGATCATCACTCTCTTCGAAGTTGGTGAACAGGCTGCTCGGCCGGTGATGTTCTCGACGTTCCTGATGTGGGTGCTGGCGGATCTGTTCACCTATCTGCCCGAGGTTGGCGATCTGGATAAGCCCAAGCTGGTGTTCTTTTTCGAAGAGGCGCATCTTTTGTTCAAGGACGCGTCAAAGGCGTTCCTGGCGCAGGTCGAGCAGACCGTAAAACTCATCCGCTCCAAGGGGGTCGGGGTGTTCTTCTGCACCCAATTGCCCACCGATGTGCCCAATGCGGTGCTCTCCCAGTTGGGTGCGCGCGTCCAGCATGCCCTTCGGGCATTCACTCCCGACGATGAGCAGGCCTTGACCAAGACTGTGCGGACCTACCCGAAGACCGAGTTCTACGATCTCAAAACCGATTTGACGTCACTGGGTATTGGCGAGGCGATCGTTACTGTGCTCTCTGAACGGGGTGCGCCGACGCCGGTGGCGTGGACCCGACTGCGCTCGCCCCGGTCGTTGATGGACACCATCGGTCCGGATCAGATCACAGCCACCGCGCAGTCCAGTGCGCTGTTCGCCAAGTATGGTCCCACCGTTGATCGCGAGTCGGCCTACGAGATGCTGGCCGCGAGGATGGCCCCGCCGCCGGAGACGGGAACAATTGCGGTGGAACTGCCACCCGTCCTGCCGACTGATTTCGATCTGCCACCCATGCCGACCGGTTTCGACCTTCCACCCATGCCGGAGCCAGCCGGACGGGCCGAACCGGGCGTATTTGAGCAGATGATGGGCAACCCGGTAGTCAAGAGCGCGATGCGCTCAGCCGGAGCGGTGATCGGCCGCGAGATCACGCGCAGTATTTTCGGCACGGGTCGCCGGAGGCGCTAGGCGCCGACATCAGATTCCGGAGGCGCTAGGCGCCGACATCAGATTCCGGAGGCGCTAGCCGCCGCCGAGTTTTTTGTAGACCAGTCCCACTATCGGCGTCACGATCGCTCGCGGAGCGTAACCACTGGCCACGGACATCGCTTTGGAGGTGACTCCCGGCACCACGCGCATCTTGTTGCGCGTCAGGCCGTCCAGCGACAGCACTGCGGTGTGTTCGACGGAGATCCACAGGAAGTCGGGGATCAACCGGTCCACCAACGACGCCTCGCTCGCATCCGGTACCTCCGTGCGGACCGGCCCGGGCGCCAACACGGTGACGTGGACGCCGGTGCCGATCAGTTCCCCACGCAGCGACTCGCTGAACGTGTTGACGAATGCCTTGCTCGCCGCGTAGGTGGCATTGTTGGGAATCGGAGAGTTCCCGGCGGCTGAACCTGAAATGAGAATGCCACCGGCCCCGCGCGCGAGCATGCCGGGCAGTACGGCCAGCACTAAATCGTGCACGCCCAGCACGTTGAGTTGAACCTGCGCCCGCTCCGCGGCGGGATCCAGTTCAGCCACTGGGCCGAAGGTAGCGGTACCGGCGTTAGCGCACAGGATCGAGATGTCCCGCTCGCTGAGTTCGGCCGCCAGTCGCTCCCGCTGGGAAGGATCGGCCAGATCGACCGCGCGGACTTCCACGGTCACGCCGTAGCGCTGGGTTAGTCGCCCCGCGAGTTCGGCGAGTACCTCCTCGCGTCGCGCGGTGATGATCAGATGGTGACCGCGCGCGGCGAGTTCGGTCGCGAGTGCCTCGCCGATGCCCTGCGAAGCCCCGGTCACGACGGCCCGACTGTTCGGGGAGGGTGGGGGAACTGGCATGCGGCAATGGTAGGCGGGGGTGGATAGGGTGAAACGCATGGCACCGCGGTCCAAGGTCGCCGCCTGGGCGCTCTGGGATTGCGGATCCACCGGGCTCAACGCGGTCGTGGCGACTTTCGTATTCTCGGTCTATCTGACCGGCACGGTGGGGCAGGACATCGCCGGTGACACTTCGCCCGCCGGTCTTTTGGGCCGGGCCCTGACGCTTGCCGGGGTGGCGGTCGCGCTTCTGGCTCCGCTCACCGGTGTTCTAGTCCAGGCTCCACATCGCCGGCGGGCTGTCCTGGCGACGCTGACCGGGCTGGCGGCAGTATTCACCGCCGCGATGAGCTTCATTCGCGACGACCCGCGCTATCTTGTGCCCGGATTGGCACTGCTGGCCCTCACCGCGGCTTGCTGCGACCTTGCCAGCGTGCCCTACAACGCGATGCTACGGCAGCTATCCACTCCGAATACTTTTGGCCGTATCTCGGGATTCGGTTGGGCTGCTGGCTATTTGGGCGGTGTGGGTCTGCTGCTGTTGGTGTATTTCGGCTTTATCGAAGGCGAGGGTCCAGACCGCGGACTGCTTGGCTTGCCCGTCGAGGACGGCCAAAATGTCCGCGCCGCAATGCTTCTGGCGGCTCTGTGGCTGCTGGTATTCGGACTGCCCCTGATCCTTACCGCGAAGGCCGAAGTATCCCCGGATTCGGTGCAAGCCTCGCCAGGACTGCTCGGTGGATACCGGTTGCTGTGGAACGATCTTCGCAGCGAATGGCGACGCGACCGCAACTTCGTCTACTACCTGTTGGTCAGCGCCGTTTTCCGGGACGGTCTGGCAGGTATCTTCGCGTTCGGGGCGGTACTCGGTGTGAGTGTCTACGGCATTTCTCCGGCCGACGTATTGATCTTTGGAGTCTTCGCCTCGACGGTGGCCGCCGTCGGCGCAGTTGCCGGCGGGCGCCTCGACGACCGCATCGGTGCCAAACCCGTGATCGTCTGGTCACTGAGTGCGCTGATTGTGGTGGGGATGACACTGCTGGTGCTCTCTGGGCCGACCGCCTTCTGGGTATGCGGTCTGCTGCTGTGCCTGTTCGTCGGGCCCACCCAGTCGGCCGCCCGAACCCTGCTGTTGCGGATGACCGGAGAGGGCAAGGAGGGAATCGCGTTTGGGCTCTACACCATGACGGGTCGGGCGGCGGCCTTCCTGGCCCCGTGGCTCTTCTTCGTCTTCATCGATCTGTTCGGCACCGACCGGGCCGGCCTTGTCGGCATCTGTCTGGTGCTGGCTGCTGGACTGCTGGGAATGCTACTGGTCCGGGTACCGGATCACGCTCGCTCCTGACGGAGTCAGGCGATGCCGGTGCAGATCGTGAGGCCACGACCGGTGCGCTGGCGAACCTGGGCTCCATCGACAGAGACGCTGCAGGTCACATCTCGACCGACATTGATAACGGCGACGCTGGCTGAACTCTTGGCCGGCAGCGCGAGGCTGACTTCTTTACTCCAGGGCAATGCCACATTGAACTCGGTCTGCATCACGCCACCGGTGTCGACGTAGGTGATGTTGATGGCCCGACCCTCGCCGGTGACGCTATAAAAAACGGTTTCGGTTTGACCCGAATCTTCGGTTGCCTCACCGGGCACGACCGGTGTGCTCGGTTGCGCCGAGTCGGTGGGCACGGGACGTTCGGTGGTGGTGGGCGCGGGACGTTCGGTTGCGGTGGGGATCGGCGGTCGTGCCGTCGTTGTGATCGGTGCCCGAGGAATCGTGGTGGGGGATGGCGTCTGAGTCGGCGACGCCACCACGGTGGAATCCCTCGCGGAGCCCGTCACAATCATCAACGCTAGGACCAGTCCGCTCACCAGCAGGACCGCGGCAGCAGCGACGATCCACAACCAACGCGGTGACTTCTTCTGTGGAGGGGGTGGTGGCCCGGGCGGCGGGTATCCGGCGCCGGGCTGCCAGTAGGTCGGGAACTGTTCGGTCGGCTGGGTCATCGGCCCGCCGTAGGCCGGCCCGCCGTAGATCGGTCCGGTGTAGCCGGGACCGTAGTACGCCGGGCCCCAGTTTCCCGGGTGCTGTCCTGAGTAGGCAGGGTCGGGATTGGGGGAGTAGCCGGCGGCCGCGGCCTGCGTGGGGTCCGACCATTCTGGCCCGCTGGGATTACTCATGCCCGCATCACGGAAAAAAGATTACCCGCGCGTCGATGCCGGTGTTCCACCACGCCGCAACGCGGCGAGTGTCATCGACCGCAGCAACTCCCGAGTTCCCTCCGGTGCGGCCGATCGGTGGGCCGGTTTCATGCTGTGTGGCGTGGAGTTGAGCAGTCCGAAGGCGGCGTGCGCCATCACGCGGGCCTGGTCTTCGGCGAGTGTGGGATCCAGCGAACGCAGCGCACCCACCCAGGTCTCGACGTAGCGTCGCTGTGCCCGGCGGACCTGTCGTTGCGCTGTGCCCGGGAGGTTCGCCAAGTCGCGGTCTTGGATCCGGATCAGATTGGGTTCGCTGAGCGCGAAATTGAGATGGAACTCGATCAGGCCGTCCAGTGCGTCGGCGGGATCAGGGTCTCGCGCAAGCACCGCTTGCGCCCCGGCCAGCAGCCTGGTGCTGATTCCGACGAGCAGTTCGACCAGCAGTGCCTCTTTGCCGGTGAAATGTCGGTAGATGGCCGGACCGCTGATACCGGCGGCGGCACCGATGTCCTCCAGTCGCACCGCCAGGAAACCCCGTTCGGCGATCAGTTGTTCGGCGACAGCCAGCAGTTGCGAACGGCGATCGGATTTCCGCCGACTTCGACTGGTGAGCGTCGTCATGGAACCTCCCCCGCGAACCCCGCTGTACGTTTGAGTTAATTGCCACTAACATAGCATCTAGTTAGCCGCCATTAACCGAAGGTGAATTCGATGTCATCGCCCGTCGCCAACCGTGAGGCGCATCTGCAGCTGGTCGCCCAGTTACGCGGCAAGCTCGCGGCAGCGGCTCGCGGTGGCCCGGAACGTTCCCGCGAGCGTCACGTCGCACGAGGAAAGCTGCTACCGCGGCAGCGGGTCGACGAACTGCTCGACCCCGGCAGCCCACTGCTGGAGATCGCTCCGCTGGCTGCCGACGGTATGTACGACGACGAGTGCCCCGCGGCTGGAATCATCACCGGGGTCGGCCGGATTTCTGGGCGGGAATGCATGGTGGTCGCCAACGACGCGACCGTCAAAGGTGGCACCTACTACCCGATCTCGGTCAAAAAACATCTTCGCGCCCAGGAGATCGCGGCCCAGAACCGGCTGCCGTGCGTCTACCTGGTGGATTCCGGTGGCGCATTCCTGCCGCGCCAGGACGAGGTGTTTCCGGACCGGGATCACTTCGGGCGCATCTTTTACAACCAGGCCACCATGAGCGCGGCGGGCATCGCACAGATTGCCGCCGTGCTCGGCTCGTGCACCGCCGGCGGGGCCTATGTTCCGGCCATGAGCGACGAAGCGGTGATCGTCCGCAACCAGGGCACCATTTTCCTTGGCGGGCCGCCGTTGGTGAAGGCCGCCACCGGCGAGGTCGTCACCGCCGAGGAACTTGGCGGGGGGGACCTGCACTCCAGGACGTCCGGCGTCACCGATCATCTCGCCCGTGATGACCGTGATGCCCTGGCAATAGTGAGACGCATTGTCGCCACCCTGGGGCCACGTCTTCCTGCGCCGTGGGATGTTCGCGCACCGGTCGATCCGATTGCCGACCAGCATGACCTTTACGACGTGGTACCGGTCGACGCCAGGATCCCTTACGACGTCCGCGAGGTGATCACCCGTGTGGTCGACGGCGGTGAGTTCGCCGAGTTCAAGTCCGAATACGGCACCACATTGGTGACCGGGTTCGCCCATATTCACGGCCACCCCGTCGGCATTGTGGCCAATAACGGGGTGCTGTTCGGCGAGTCCGCCGTCAAGGGAGCGCATTTCATTCAACTCTGCGATAAGCGCACGATCCCGCTGGTGTTCCTGCAGAACATCACTGGGTTTATGGTGGGCCGCGACTATGAGGCCAGCGGAATCGCCAAGCACGGCGCCAAGATGGTGACCGCGGTCGCGTGTGCCCGGGTTCCGAAACTCACCGTTGTGATCGGCGGTTCCTACGGTGCGGGCAACTACTCGATGTGCGGCCGGGCGTACTCGCCGCGATTCCTCTGGATGTGGCCTAATGCCCGCATCTCGGTGATGGGCGGCGAGCAGGCCGCCTCAGTACTGGCCGCGGTGAGTGGCGAGATGACAACGGAGGAATCGGAGGCGTTCAAAGCCCCGATCCGTGCGCAGTACGAACAGCAGGGCAATCCGTACTATTCGACCGCCCGACTGTGGGACGACGGGGTGATCGACCCCGCCGACACTAGAACAGTTCTTGGCCTGGCACTTTCAGTGTGCGCGGGTGCTCCCGTGGAAACGGTCTCCTATGGCGTCTTCCGGATGTAGGAAACGATGACTACAGCCCTTTTCGATACCGTTCTGGTGGCCAACCGCGGGGAGATAGCGGTTCGGGTGATCCGCACACTCAAGGCGATGGGCATCCGGTCGGTGGCTGTCTACAGTGATGCCGACGCGGGCGCCCGGCACGTCACTGAGGCTGACGTCGCGGTCCGGATCGGCCCGCCGCCGGCCCGGGAAAGTTACCTCGACATCGATGCCGTCATCGGTGCCGCACTGCGTACCGGGGCCCAAGCCGTGCACCCCGGATACGGATTCCTCTCTGAGAACGCTGACTTTGCGTCCGCACTTGGCCGCGCTGGTTTGATCTTCATCGGTCCGCCGGTGCCGGCCATCGCCACAATGGGCGACAAAATTATGGCTAAGGCTGCAGTGTCGGCCTTCGGGGTGCCGGTGGTGCCCGGCATCGCCGAGCCGGGTCTGTCTGACGCCGCACTGATTGCAGGAGCTGACGACATTGGGTTCCCGGTGTTGGTCAAGCCCTCGGCAGGAGGTGGCGGCAAGGGGATGCGCCGCGTCGACGACCCGGCCGAACTCGCCGCCGCGCTGGCCGCGTCGCGACGTGAGGCGAGTGCCGCCTTCGGCGACGGAACCCTGTTCCTCGAACGTTTCGTGCTGCGCCCCAGGCATATCGAGGTGCAGGTACTCGCCGACAGCCATGGAACGGTGCTGCATCTCGGGGAGCGGGAGTGCAGCCTGCAACGTCGACATCAGAAGGTGATCGAGGAGGCGCCCTCGCCGTTGCTCGATGACGTCACTCGGGCCCGAATCGGCACGGCGGCCTGCGATACCGCCCGCAGCGTCGACTACGTCGGCGCAGGAACGGTTGAGTTCATCGTCTCCGCGGACGCCCCCGGTGAGTTCTTCTTCATGGAGATGAACACGCGACTGCAGGTCGAACATCCGGTCACCGAGATGGTGACGGGTTGGGATCTGGTCGAGTGGCAGATACGCATTGCCGCGGGGCAGCGGCTGACTGCGACCCAGGGCAACATAGTGATTCGCGGCCATGCGATTGAGGGCCGGGTGTACGCCGAGGACCCCGCAGCGGGCTTCCTGCCAACCGGTGGGCCGGTGTTGAGTCTGACCGAACCCGAGGGCGCCGACGTTCGTGTCGACTCTGGGCTGCGCGTCGGTATGACGGTCGGCAGTGACTACGACCCGATGCTGGCCAAGGTGGTCGTCCACGCGGCTGACCGCGCCGCGGCTTTGAGCGGCCTGGATCGCGCATTGGCCGAGACCGTGGTGCTCGGGGTGGGCACCAACATCGACTTCCTGCGCCATGTCTTGTCCGACGACGATGTTGCCGCGGGCCGACTCGACACCGGACTGCTCGAACGACTGGGGTACAAACCCGCCGAGGCGTGCGATGCGGAACTGATCGCCGCGGCGACCCACCGCTGGCTGCGGCGCTGGCCGACCGGACCGGCCGACCCGTGGGCGGTGCCATCCGGATGGCGGCTGGGGGACAGGGCCGTCACGAGTGTTCGACTGCGCTGCGGCGACCGGACCGCCTGCGTGCACATCGCCGGATCCCCACGGCGGGCTGCGGTCCGGATCGGCGACGGTCCGGAATCCTCGCTGAGCGCGCATGTGTTCGGTGAGGTACTGACGCTGGTCCTTGATGACGTCAGTCGTGCCTACCTCGCCGTCGACAACCATGACCAGATCTGGATCACGGGTGGGGGACGGACGCTGGTCTTCGATGAACTGCGCGAAGAGCCGGTACGGCCGGATGACGTAGCGGGCGGCGATGCTGAATTGGTAAGCCCCATGCCGGGATCGGTGGTTGCCGTCAGCGTTCGCGACGGCGACCAGGTTGAGGCCGGCGCAACCGTGCTGGCTGTGGAGGCAATGAAAATGGAACACGCATTGCGCTCGCCGATCGACGGTGGGGTCGAACTTCTCGTCGCCATCGGCGACCAGGTCAAGGTGGGTCAGCCGTTGGCCCGGATAGTAGCGATTGAGAGAGAGGCCCCGAAGTGACTGAATTCCTTTCCACCGGAACCCTTCCTGACGAGTATCAGCAGTTAATCAAGGCGGTGCGCGACTTCGCTCGCGAAGTCGTCGCACCGGTGGCGGCCCAGCATGACGCTGATCACTCGTTTCCCTACGAGATTGTCGCCGGGATGGCGGACATGGGGCTATTCGGACTGCCCTTCCCCGAGGAATACGGCGGGATGGGTGGCGACTACTTCGCGTTGTGCCTGGCGCTGGAGGAACTCGGCAAGGTGGATCAGAGCACCGCGATCACTCTGGAGGGCGGGGTGTCCCTGGGAGCGATGCCGATCTACCGGTTCGGCACCGAGGACCAGAAGCGGGAATGGTTGCCGCAGTTGACCAGTGGTGCCGCCCTCGGTGCGTTTGGGCTCACCGAGTCCGGCGGTGGTACCGATGCCGGTGCCACCAAGACCACGGCCCGCCTCGATGATGGGCACTGGGTGATCAACGGCTCCAAGCAGTTCATCACCAACTCCGGCACCGACATCACCCGGTTGGTGACCGTGACCGCCGTCACGGGCGGCACTGCTGAACGCCGCGAGATTTCTGCGATCCTGATTCCTGTTCCGGCAACGGGATTCATCGTGGAACCCGCCTACAACAAGGTCGGCTGGAATGCCTCCGACACCCATCCGCTGACATTCATCGATGTCCGGGTGCCGGAGGGGAACCTACTCGGCAAACGGGGCCGCGGCTACGCGAACTTCCTGCAAATTCTCGACGAGGGCCGGATCGCGATCGCCGCACTGGCCACCGGTGCGGCGCAGGGCTGCGTGGACGAGTGCGTCAAGTACGCGCGAGAGAGGACGGCGTTCGGTCAGGCGATTGGCCGTTATCAGGCGATCGAGTTCAAGATCGCCCGAATGGAGGCCCGGGCCCACACGGCCCGCACCGCTTATTACGACGCGGCCGCCCTGATGCTGGCCGGAAAGCCGTTCAAGAAGCACGCTGCGATCGCGAAACTTGTCGCCGGGGAAGCGGCCATGGATAACGCCCGCGACGCCACCCAGATCCACGGGGGTTACGGGTTCATCAACGAGTTCCCGGTCGCGCGGCATTACCGGGACAGCAAGATCCTTGAGATCGGCGAGGGCACCACCGAGGTGCAGTTGATGCTTATCGCCCGGGAGATCGGCCTGCGGTAGTTCTCCATCGATGTCGGCCTGTTGCCTCATGTCAAGATGCGCGCGGCGGGGGAATCGTTGCCTCATGTGAGGATGCGCGCGTACGGGCTCGGACGTTGATCGTTGATCCTGCTTTGTTGGTGGCCAGGGTGAATAGCTGGGTGCTGAGGGCTTGGATCTGGCGCTGGGTAGCGGCGGGATTGATCAACGAGTAGGTACGGGTCAACGCCACGATGCACTGAACTGTCGTGGTGGGGTGGTCGATCGCCCGATGAAATGGGGTGGTCGCGAGGTCGTGTTTCTTGGACACCTTGGCCCCGTGGCGGACCTTGGAGATCAGTTTTTGCTGCGGGTAGAAGTAGTTGGTCAGCTGGGACTGTAGCTGCCAGATTTCGTTGAGGAGCAACAGTTCCGGGGCGGTGTCGTAGCGGTGGTTGCCGACCACCCTGCGTACCACCGTCCAGTTCTTCTGCTCGACGTGACAGCCGTCGTTTTTGTTGCCTGGCCGCGCCCGGGTGAAGGTGATCTGGCGTCCTTGGCACCAATCCAGCAGGTGTTCGTTGATGAACTCCGATCCGTTGTCGGAGTCCACGCCCAGGATCGGAAACGGCATCTTGCCGGCGATGTCGTTGAGCGCTGCTAGGACGTATTTGACGGTCTTGTTCGGCACGGATCGGTTCTCGGTCCAGCCGGTCGCGATGTCGGTGACTGTCAGCGTGAACGCATGGGGTCCGCGCGGATTGCCGCCGTCGTGCCAGACCAGGCCGATTTCGACGAACCCGGGTATGGCGTCGTCCCACTCAGCCCAGGTGCGCACCGGGATCTGACTTTTCAGCAGCGAGCCCGGCTTAGTACCCCCATGCCCCCTGAGCTGGTATCTGCCACGTTGAGGAGCTAGGCGGCGGTCGATGGTGGCTGCTGACATCGACACCAGCAGCTGCGTTGTGGGCTCGTCGATCGCCAACTCCCCGAAGTGGCGCAACACCGCAACCAACTCCGTCAGCATCGGCGCCAAGCGCCCGGGGCTGCAGCGCTGCACGCAGCGCCTTGCGGGCATGACTACGGTGCCACCCGGTGTTGGCGCACAGCTCGTCAAGGATCACGCCCTTGCCGTGCTTTCCCGCCCGCTGATAGCGAGTCGCGGTCGTCTCAGTGATTGCTCTGCGCTCTGCCAATGTCAACCCCATCTACTGGGCGTACGCGCGCATTTTCAATGAGGCAACGAAGCCCCGTTTCGCGCGCATTCATGACGAGTCAATTCGGTCGGACCCGTGGAGTACCATCGAACCTATGTTCGAATCATTGTTGTTATCGGATCCTGGCGCCGATGAGTCGGCTCTTGTTGAGGGCATCGTATCGCTGGAGCGACTCAAGGCCGCGGCTGCCGCCCGGCAGGCGCGACTGGCCGTGGCACTGGACGTGACGCGGCGGTCCGCCGAGGCAGCGGCCGGGGTTCCGGCCGATCGGCGCGGTCGCGGCGTGGCCGCGGAGGTGGCGCTGGCCCGGCGGGATTCGCCAGCCCGGGGTGGCCGGCACCTCGGTTTTGCGAGAGCGCTCGTGAACGAGATGCCCCACACATTGGCGGCACTGGAGATGGGTGCGTTGTCGGAATGGCGGGCCACCATCGCGGTCAGGGAGTCGGCCTGCCTTGACGTCGAGGATCGTCGCCGTCTGGATGCGGAGTTATGCTCCGATGTGGGTCGATTAGACGGAATGGGAGACGCCGCACTGGCCGCCGCCGCCAAGGCGATCGCTTACCGACTCGACCCGCAAGCGATCGTCGACCGGGCGGCGCGCGCCAAAGATGACCGCACGGTCACCATCCGGCCGGCACCCGACACCATGACCTATGTGACCGCGCTGCTGCCGGTGGCTCAGGGTGTGTCGATATACGCGGCACTCAAACGGGAGGCCGACGTCTGCTTCGATGGCCGTTCGCGGGGGCAGGTGATGGCCGACACGCTCGTTGAGCGTGTCACCGGCCGCCCGGCGGATCAACCGGTTCCGGTCGCCGTCAACGTGGTCATCTCCGATCAGGCACTGTTCGGCGTCGAGTCGGCGGCGGCGGTCATCGCCGGTTACGGCTCGGTGCCCTCGGCGCTGGCCAGGAACTTCATCACGGAGGCGGTGACCGATCAGCGTTCCCGGGCCACGCTGCGCCGGCTTTACGCAACCCCTGCCACCGGCGCTCTGGTGGCACTTGAGTCCCGAGCGCGAGTGTTCCCGAAGGGTTTGGCCGACTTCGTCGGCTTGCGCGATCAACGATGTAGAACGCCCTACTGCGACGCGCCGATCCGTCATCGGGACCACGCCAAGCCACATCGGGCGGGTGGCAAGACCAGCGCAGTGAACGGCCTCGGGATGTGCGAGCGTTGTAACTACACCAAGGAATCCGACGGCTGGCTGGTCAATTCGATGGCCCCCGAGAATGGCACGCACAGGGCCGAATTCACGACTCCGACCGGTGCCTGCCACCACTCCACGGCTCCGCCGATGCCGGGCACCCCCGCGCAACCTCCGAGTGCGGTCGAAGTGTGGCTCAACTGCAGTCTGCTGGGGCGCTTCGCGGCCTAACGGCGCTCCTGCGCAGCGGCCAGGCGCGCCCTGAATTCCGGCGACTCGATCGACATTGCCTGCGGGCCAAGCTCGATGTTCTTGGCGGTTTCGTGATGCTCGCTGTCGACGAAGCCGGGGATCGCGGTGGCCCGCATCGACGCTTTGGTTGCCAAAACCACCTCGCGTGGGGCCGCTGCGGGTCCGGCCGCTAATGCTAGGGCGGCTGCCACCGGATCTTCGGCCAGTTGCAGTGCCAGGCCGTAGCGGACAGCCGCCTCAGCATCGAAGCGCATACCGAAAAGCAGGGCGGCACGGGCCACCTGCGGGCCCACGGCGCGCTGAAGCATCCAGGTGGCCCCGCCACCGGGATGAATTCCGAGTTTTTGAAAGCGTGGATCGAACCACGCGTGCGGGCCGGCGATCCGGACGTCCGCGGCCAGCGCCAGATTCATCCCGGCGCCGACGGCGGCACCGTTTACCGCGGCGATTGTCGGCAGCGTGCAACGACCGACCGCCATGAAGCCCGCGTAGATGCGTTCGAGGCCCTCCCGTGCTGCCGCACCCAGTGCCGAGAGGTCGGCGCCCGCACAGAACGCCTTGCCGGATCCCGTCACCACAACGGCGTGCACGGCAGTGTCTGATTCAGCCCTCCGCACCGCGTCGCTGAGTTGCTCTGACATCGTGTCGGTCACCGCATTGCGCCGCTCAGGGTCGTTTACCGTGATTACGGCCACGCGGTCAGTCACGTCGTACAACACCAGATCCGCCATGATCAGCGAGATTAACAGCAGCTCGTCTTCCTCAACTTCGCGGAGCGATCGCCTGTTCGGCAAGCATGCCAAGCACCGGTGCCAGCCGCCGTGCGTAAGAGACCGTGATGTGGTTGTCGTCGCGGTAGACAAGGTCGCTGCCCACGATGGCAGGACATCGGGTCGCGGCGCAGAACAGGTCAGACAGATCTGCATACTCCCCACCGGCACCCCGGGTGGCGCGGGTTTCGGCGGCAATACCGGCGGTGTTCAATCCGGCTGAGCGTTGCGGCGCACATGCGAGGGCATCGTCGAGATGTCCGGACAGGCAAACCGGAACATCGGTGCCGGGGTCGGGGACCGGTCCGAGCACCAGGACTCGTGCGGCCGTTGCCGACCGCACATCGGCAACGAGCGCGGAAATGCTTCGCACCCACTCTCGGTCGTAGCCGGTGAACCCGAAGTCAGCTCCGTAGCGGCGGGACATGCCTATCACCACGAGTTTCGGCCGCTCCGCCACGAGGCGTTGCAGTGCCTCCGTGCGCCACTGGCCGCACTCCGTATAGGTGCGGCCGAGGTAGGGGCTGGTGATCGCCAAATCGAGCAACGGGCAGGTGACCTTTGCCATGGTGATCAAGCGCCAGTTCCTCTGTTGAGCAAGCGGTTCCAAGGCAGGCTGCCACATCGCCGCATGGGAATCACCTACCAGGGCGACGGTCGTGCCGCCGAGCTGGCCACCGGTAACGCAGTCGGGCACCCCCACCTCCGGCCAGGAACGGACGCAACCCTCGAGAAACACCGATGGTTTGTCGGCGGCCGCATCGACCAACGGAGGTGACAGATCGCCTGGCACCTCGGAACGATTCGCCGAGTACCGCACGGCCCGGTGCGCGGTGGCAATGGCGTCGGTGAGGAAATCTCCGCTTGCCCGCTGCTCGCTGGCCACCGCTGCGGTCGCGGGTTCGCCATGCCCGACCGGAGCCGGTACCAGCATCGGCAACAGCACAGCGACGCTGACCGCAGCGGCGGTAATGGCGCCGCCTGCGGCGATGCTGCGGCTGACCGAACGGCGAAGCCGCCTGGAATAGCGCACGGGGCGTTCGATATAGCGCAGGGTGAGCACTGCCAGGGCGAAGGAGGCCGATACAGCGCCGAGGCGACCCGCCCACCCGATCGGGTGTCCAACCAGCAGCGGCGCGAACACCAGAATCGGCCAATGCCAGAGATACCAAGAGTAGGATAGTCGCCCAACGGCCCGCATCGCTGGTATCGCCAACAAACGCCCTACACCACCGATAGGGGTCGAGCAGCCTGCCCCGATGATCAGGGCGGTGCCCAAGACCGGCATCAGCGCGGCGGTTCCCGGATACGCGGTTTGATCATCGAGTTCGATTGCGGCCCAAACGACCAGGGCCAGCCCGACGAATCCCGTGGCGGCTGCTAACGCGGCCGGCAATCGGCGCCACACATTGGTGGACAACGCAACGAGTGCGCCGGTGGCGAGTTCCCAGGCCCGAGTGGGTAACGAGAAGAAAGCCCATGGCGGCGATGAGTGCGTCAGGGTCACCGACAGCGCCAACGATAGCGCCGCGACGACGGTCAGCGTGCTGAAGTAGGGGAGCGCCGATGGTCGACCGCGGCGGGCCCCTGGACGAGGCCCTCGACGGCGTAGCAGCCACGCGGTACCGAGTAGCAGCGCGGGCCACAACAAATAGAACTGCTCTTCCAAGCCCAGTGACCAATAGTGCTGGAACGGCGATGGTGCCGCATGCGCCAGATAGTCGGTGCCGGTGATCGCGAGGCGATAGTTGCCGATGTAGAGGGCACTCGCGAGGCCGTCATCGAGGGCGGTTCGCGCCTGCAACGGGGGCAGCAGCACGACTGACGCGATAGCGGTGAGCACCAGAACGGTGGCGGCCGCCGGCACCAGTCGGCGCGCCCGCGCCGCGTAGAAGCGCATCAGGTCGATCCGTCCGGTCGCGTCGAGTTCGATCCACAACAGCCGGGTGATCAGGAAACCGGAGATGACGAAGAACACGTCTACGCCGATAAAGCCGCCGCTGATACCGCCGGTATGGAAGGCGATGACAACAAGGATCGCGACCGCGCGAAGTCCTTCGATGTCGGGCCGGAACTCGGGTCGCGGGCCACGGCGGGTCCGGTGGCCCCGGTGCCGCGTGTCGATGTCGGCCACAGCCTGGATTGTGGTCGGCTTCGCCGGTCCGGCGACGTTGCCACGCCCGCGGCGCAGTAACTTCCACTGCCGACGCACACCGCCGTAGGCTGCGCCCATGACCGGTGCCGGACGACTCGCGTTGGTTGGCAGTGGCGAGTACCTACCGGTAATGCACGAAATTGAAGAGTGGCTCCTGCAGGACCGACCGGCGCGCTACGTGCAACTTGCCACCGCGGCAGCCCCGGAGGGTCAGAGGTCGCTGGATAACTGGCACAACCTCGGCGCGCAGGCCGCACGACGACTCGGTGTCGAGCAGGTAGTTCTCGATGTGCGCAATCGCGACGATGCCAACGACCGGAAATGGGCGGATCTGGTGTCAGGCGCCGGCCTGATTTATCTGTCCGGCGGCAACCCGAGTTTCCTGGCGCGGACCTTGGCCGGCACGATGGTGTGGCAAGCGATCGAGCGCGAGTGGCGCCAGGGCGCGGCCCTCGCTGGTTGCAGCGCGGGAGCCATGGTCCTTGGGGGGTACGTGCCCGAACTGCGGATTCCGCGTGCGGGTGGAGTGGATGGGCTACACGTCATTCCAGGCGTTCGCGTCTTGCCGCACTTCGACCGCTACACGAGGTGGGTACCAAATTTTGCAATGCGGACCCTGGCGGCTCCTGCGACCCACATCATCGGTATCGACGAAGACACTGCGTTAGTCGGTGAGCCGTCAACACAAGAGCCAACGTTGGATGATGACGCTGAAAGTGGGCTAGAAACTTGGCAGTTTCGCGCCCGCGGCCGCCAATCAGCGTGGCGGATCGAGGCCGATCGGCGCTACCGAGTCACCAGTGCACTCGGACTGCGTGTCAACACCGGAAACTAGGGCCTGGGCGTCTCACACCACAAAAAGCGCCTACAAAAAAAGCGCCCCCGGCAGGAATCGAACCTGCGACCTAGGGATTAGAAGGCCCTTGCTCTATCCGACTGAGCTACGGAGGCACGCCGTTCGAAGTGTATCCGCATTATCCGGTGGCGCCGGTGGCGCGTCCCCGGGATTTTGCGCCGTGTCGCGACCGTTTCTTTTCCTACTGTGAGCTGCGGGAACAACTCTTGTAGAAGATTTTTCGGGGAGGAAATGCTGTGGGCGGAGGGTCCCGATAGTTAGTGTGAAACGCGCCGTACCGCGCACCGACCCGGTGCCTCGGTATCGGAAGGCATGACCAGACGACGATGTCGAGGGAGCCGACAGTCATGGACCTCACCACCGGTATCAGCGTGATCGACGATGTCACGACGCGCTGCGTCCGGGGTTATCAGACCGGGTCGCTGGTCCTGCGCGGTTCGCCGATGGCCGCCGGCTGGGTGTTGGGGTGGTTGTCACATGAATTCGGCCCGCATGTCCTGACCGGGCACGCATTGTCTGCCGTGCCCTCGCCGCTGGAGCGGATGGCTCGCGGACTCGCTCTCCAACGGGCGGACGGGGTACTCGAGGACGCCCTGCGGGAGACGTTCGGCGACGGCTACGAGGAAACCGTCCACCATCCGCTGGAGTCCTACACCGCCCGTCGCCCGAGTTTGGCCGGGCTGGTGGCCGCCCTGCGGGACCGCCGGCGCTATTCGGCGACGACTTCTGACATCGTCTACGGTCCGGGCAGTCGAAACCAGCTTGATATCTGGCGCAGGCCGGACCTGCCCGACGGTTCGCGCGCGCCGGTGCTGATCCAGGTACCGGGCGGCGGCTGGTCGATCAACGACAAACGAGGGCAGGCCTACCCGCTGATGAGCCGGATGGTCGAACTCGGCTGGATTTGTGTCCCGATCAACTACAGCAGGAGTCCGCGCTCGGCGTGGCCGTCTCACATCACTGATGTCAAGAGGGCAATCGCTTGGGTCCGAGCCAACATCGCCGACTATGGCGGAGACCCCGATTTTGTCGCCATCACCGGCGGATCTGCCGGCGGCCACCTGAGTTCGCTGGCGGCACTGACGTCCGGCGATCACCGTTTGCAACCGGGTTTCGAGGACGCCGACACCAGCGTGCAGGCGGCCGTACCGCACTACGGGGTCTACGACTTGACCGACCTGGCGTCGATGCCCGCGCTGATGAAGCCGCTGCTGGAAAACCTGGTCATGCAGGCTCGATTTGACGAGAATCGGCAGCTGTTCGAGGATGCCTCGCCGGTGTTCCGGGCCCACAGCGAGGCCCCGCCGTTCTTCATCCTGCATGGTGAGAACGATGACGTGGTGCCGTACTCGCAGGCTCGCGCTTTCGCCGGGGCGCTTCGCGGCGCCGGTGCCCGCACGGTGTCCTACGCCGAGATCCCCAACGCCCACCACGCGTTCGACACCATCGCCACACTGCGTTGCCAGCTTGCCGCGGAGGCGGTTGCGACCTTCCTCGGCATCACCTACGGACGGCATACAGCGGCGGCGGCGCGCGGCCGGCGCCGGCCCGCGGCTCGCTCAGCGGGCTGAGTCGCAACAGGTCGGATATTCGACTCCGCCAGCGCCTTGGTCGGACTACCGTGGTGAGACAACCGCAGGTAGAGCGGCTTGTCGAATCACAGGAGGTCCGCAACGGTGAAGAGGCGGCGATGACTGGATCCGCGGATGCCTCCGGTCCTGCATCTGACCTCGGAGCCTTCGATCTTCTGATGCACCGCGGAGAGGCGAACCCACGGACCCGTTCGGGGATCATGGCGTTGGAAATACTCGACTCGACTCCGGATTGGGATCGGCTGCGGGCACGCTTCGACAACGCCTCTCGCAAGGTGTTGCGGTTGCGGCAGAAAGTCGTCATGCCGACGCTGCCGACGGGACCGGCACGCTGGGTTGTCGATCCGGATTTCAATCTCGACTTTCATGTTCGCCGGGTCCGGGTACCTGAGCCAGGCACCCTGCGCGAGGTACTCGATCTCGCCGAGGTGATCCTGCAGTCACCGTTGGATATCTCCCGGCCGTTATGGTCGGTCACCTTGGTCGAGGGCCTTGCGGGAGGCGGAGCCGCCACGCTGTTGCACCTGAGTCACGCCGTCACCGACGGAGTCGGCGCAGCCACCATGTTCGCCGAGATTTACGATCTCGAGCCAAGCCCGCCGGACAAGCCAGCCCCGCCGATGCCGGTTCCGCAGGACCTCAGTCCCAACGAGTTGATGCGCGACGGCATCAATCAACTCCCGGGAGCGATCGTCGGGGGAATCCTCGACGCGGTGTCGGGCGGGCTGGGGTTGGTGGGCCGCATGGCGCGCAGTCCGGGTTCGGCCCTGTTCGGTGCGATCGATTACGCACGCTCTGGGCGCCGGATGGTGCGTCGCGCCGCGGAGCCGTCCCCGCTGTTGCGCCGCCGCAGCCTGTCCACCCGCACCGAGGCCATCGAGATGAAACTCGGCGATCTGCACCGGGCCGCCCGTGCGATGGAGGGCTCCATCAACGATGCTTACCTCGCCGGGTTGTGCGGGGCGCTGCGGCTTTATCACGAGGCCCTCGGTGTCCCGATCAACTCGCTGCCCATGGCCGTCCCGGTCAACCTTCGGGCGGAGGCCGATCCCGCGGGCGGGAATCGGTTCGCCGGGGTGAATCTGGCCGCCCCGGTCGGTGTGGTGGATCCGGCGGTGCGCATCCAGAAGATCCGCAAGCAGATGATCCAGCGCCGTGAGGAGGCAGCGATCGACATGATCGGCGCCGTCGCTCCGTTACTCGCATTGCTGCCGGATGCCGCACTTGAGGCCGTAAGCGGCTCACTGGTCGCCTCGGACGTCCAGGCTAGTAACGTGCCCAGCTATCCGGGCGACACCTATATCGCGGGTGCGAAAGTGTTGCGGCAGTACGGAATCGGGCCGTTACCCGGAGTCGCCTTGATGGTTGTGCTGATTTCGCGAGGCGGTTACGCGACCATCACCGCCCGCTATGATCGTGCTGCGATCGCACACCCCGAACTGTTCGCGCGGTGTCTGCGGCGAGGATTTGACGAGGTGCTCGCTCTGGCTCCGGGGCCGCGCGCGCGAGTGGTGCCCGCCTCCTTTCCCGATCATCAGGACCAACCAATCACAGCGACGAACGGATCGGCGGCTTACTCATGAGCGACGGCAAGGCTTCGGGGAACGCGAGACTCCCGGGTTCGGTGGCCGAGGTGATGGCCAGCCCGCCCGGGCCGAAGATCGGAGCATTCTTCGACCTTGATGGCACCCTCGTCGCGGGGTTCACCGCCGTGATCCTCACCCGGGAACGGTTCCGTAGCCGGGATATGGGAGTAGGCGAACTGATCAGCTTGATTGCCACGGGTCTCGAGCATCAACTGGGACGACTTGAGTTCGAGCAACTGATTGGCCGGGCCACCGAGGCGTTGCGCGGACGCTCGCTGTCTGACCTGCAGCAGATCGGTGAACGCCTTTTCGCCGACAAGATTGAGAAGCGCATCTACCCGGAGATGCGCGATCTCGTGCAGGCCCACATGGACCGCGGGCATACGGTGGTACTCAGCTCGTCTGCGCTGACCATTCAGGTAGAACCGGTGGCGCGGTATCTGGGCATCCCCGACATCCTGACCAACCGGTTCGAGGTCGATAACGACGGCGTGCTTACCGGCAGGGTAATTCCGCCGATCCTGTGGGGACCGGGCAAGGCCGACGCAGTGCAGAAGTTCGCCGCCGCGAACGACATCGACCTGCAGGACAGTTACTTCTACGCCGACGGCAACGAGGACGTCGCATTGATGTATCTGGTGGGCAACCCGCGTCCAACAAACCCCGGCGACAAGATGGCCGAAGTGGCACGCAAGCGAGGCTGGCCGATCCTGGAGTTCAGCAGCAGGGGCGGCGGCGGATTGATGGGACAGGTGCGCACCTTGCTCGGCGTCGGTTCGGCAGTGCCGGCGGCCTATTCGGCGATTGGCTGGGGACTGCTCACCCGCAGCAAGCGGCGTGGAATAAATGTCTTCACGACGGCTTTCCCGCAATTGCTGTTGGCGTCCAACGGCGTGGATCTCAATGTGCTTGGCCAGGAGAACCTGACGAAGAGGCGACCGGCGGTTTTCATTTTCAATCACCGCAATAACTTTGATCCGGTCATCGTCGCGGCCCTGGTCAAAGACAACTGGACCGGTGTGGGCAAGAAGGAACTCGCGAGCGACCCGATTTTCGGCACGCTGGGCAAGCTGCTGGACACGGTGTTCATCGACCGCGAGGATCCCAAGGCCGCCGTCCAGTCGCTGCAGCAGGCCGAGGAGTTGGCCCGCAAGGGCCTGTCAGTAGTGATCGCTCCGGAGGGAACGCGGCTGGACACCCGGTCCGTCGGCGCGTTCAAGAAGGGGCCGTTCCGGCTTGCCATGTCGGCGGGTGTGCCGATCGTGCCGGTTGTCATCCGTAACGCCGAGGTGATATCCGCGCGAGATTCCTCGACCCTGCATCCGGGAACGGTGGATGTTGTTGTCTATCCGCCAATTTCGCTCGATGACTGGACCCTTGATGACCTGCCGCAGCGTATCGCCGAGGTTCGCCAGCTCTACGTCGACACCCTCAAGGACTGGCCGGTAGGAAAGGTGCCCGCCGCGGATCTCTACGCCGATCATCCGGCCAAGAAGGCACCGGCCAAGAAGGCACCCGCGAAGAAGGCGTCGGCCAAGAAGGCACCCGCGAAGAAGGTGCCGGCCAAGAAGGCGCCCGCGAAGAAGGTGCCGGCGAAGAAGGTGCCCGCGAGGAAGGTGCCCGCGAGGAAGGCGCCGGCCAAGATGGCGCCCGTGAAATTGGTGCCGGTTGCGAAACCCAGTGCCGAAACACCTGCACCGACCCGAGTGAAGGGCCGCAAATGAACGCTTCTGAGCACCCCCAAAATTCCAGCTACCCCCAGGACTTCAGCACCGCCGACGATGCGCTAGTGCTGGCCTCGGTGTCGTCGAAGGCCGAGTCCGACCTCCTCAGCAAGTGGTTGCAGGAGCAGCGTCGCGCTCATCCCGAGGCCCGGGTCGAGGTCCTGCGGCTGCCTCACGAAGATCCTCCGCCGCAACTCGTCGACCGGCTCGTCGGTGAACTGGAAGCCGGCGAGGATCGAAGTGTGGTTCCGGTACGGGTTTTCTGGGTTCCTGGCGGACTACCGACCCGGGTCAAACTGGTGGGTCTGGTCTCGGGTCGCGAGACCTACCGACCACCGGAACGACTTCAGCAGGCCATTCTTCGCAAGGATCCATCTCGCGCCCGCATCGTCGCGGGTGAACCGGCCAAAGTGTCCGAACTGCGTCAGCAGTGGCGGGAGAACACCGTCGGCGGCGACCGGGCAGACTTCGCCCGGTTCGTGTTGCGTCGTGCGACCCTGGCGATCGAGCGGATCGAATTGCGGCTACTCGGGCCGGAATACAAATCGCCACGGCTGATGACCGACGAGTTGATGGCGTCCTCGAGGTTCGTGGCCGGCATCGAGGGCATACCCGGGGCCAGCGCCGAGAAGGCTCAGGCGATGCTTGACGAACTCGCGACCGGTTGGAGCAGGTTCTCGGTGGACCTGATTCCAAACATTGGCCGCGCCATCTTCAGCAGGGGCTTCGACCCCCGAATCGATTATGACTCTATCCAGATCGAGTCGATGCGCAGTGCACTCGAAGACCACCCGGCGGTGTTGCTGTGGTCGCACCGGTCCTACCTGGACGGCGTGATCGTTCCGGTAGCGATGCAGGAGAACAAGCTGCCGCCGGCTCACACATTTGCCGGGATCAACCTGTCCTTCGGTTTCATGGGCCCGATCATGCGCCGATCGGGTGTCATCTTCCTGCGTCGGAAACTCGACGATCCGCTGTACAAGTATGTACTGCGCCAGTTCGTCGGCTACATCGTGGAAAAGCGCTTCAACCTCAGCTGGGCGATCGAGGGCACTCGCTCGCGGACTGGAAAGATGTTGCCGCCCAAGCTCGGTCTGCTTTCCTATGTCGCCGACGCCTACTTGGATGGCCGGAGCGAGGACATCCTGCTGCAACCGGTGTCGATCAGCTTCGATCAACTCCACGAGACCGCCGAGTATGCGGCCTACGCACGCGGCGGGGAGAAGATCCCCGAGGGTGCACAGTGGCTGTACAACTTCATCAAGGCGCAGGGTGAACGCAACTACGGCAAGATCTACGTCCGCTTCCCGGCCGCGGTGTCGATGCGCCAACATCTCGGTGAGCCCGATGGCCCGATCGCGCAGGACCCGGCTGCCAAACGCCTGGCCATGCAGAAGATGGCCATCGAGGTTGCCTGGCGAATTCTGCGGGCTACCCCGGTGAATGCCACCGCGCTGGTTTCCACCGTATTGTTGGCCACCCGCGGCCGAGCGCTGACCCTGCGGCAGTTGCACCACACCCTGCAGGACTCGCTGGACCACCTCGAACGCAAGAAGACCCCGATGACCAACAGCGCGTTGCGGCTGCGTTCGACAGATGGCGTCCGCGCCGGAGTCGACGCGTTGTCCAAGGGCCACCCGGTCACCCGTGTCGACGGCGGGCACGAGGCGGTATGGCAGATCGCCTCCGGGCAGGAGCTTGAGGCAGCGTTCTACCGCAACTCCCTGATTCACGCGTTCCTGGAGACCTCGATCGTCGAGATGGCCCTGGTCCACGCTGCGCGGGCTGCCCGCGGCGAACGAGTTGACGCGTTCTGGGCGCAGGTGATGCGACTGCGGTCGTTGCTGAAGTTCGACTTCTACTTCGCTGATTCGGCGACGTTTCGGGCCAACATCGCCGAGGAACTCGAGTGGAACGGCGACTGGGAAGCACGGCTCGACGCAGGCCCGGACATGGTCGACGCTCTGCTGCGGGCTAAGCATCCACTGATGGCCAACGCCATGTTGCGCCCCTTCTTCGAGGCCTACGCGATCGTGGCCGACGTTCTGTGCGGCGCTCCGGCCGGCATCAGCGACAAGGAATTGACCGCGCTGGCACTGGGTGTGGGTAGTCAGTACGCGGCCCAGGGTCTGGTCAGCAGCACCGAGAGTGTCTCGGCGCTGCTATTCGCCACCGGCCGCCAGGTGGCCGCCGATCAGAAGCTGTTGGAGCCCGCATCCACTGACCCGCTGCCTGACTTGAGCGCGAGACGGCAGGCCTATCTCGGCGAGTTGCGCGCGATCATCGCCGACATGGAACGGATCTACCAACTTTCGCGCGAACAGTTCTACGCCCGTGAGGCCTCGCTGCACTCGACCGGTTGATTCCATTGCCCGCTCAGGGCATCTTCGACGCCGCGATGAGGGAACGTTTTTCCCCAGAAGGGTTTTCCCCAGAGGGGTTTTCATCCACAGCGTCGAGGTGGCAAATCCTTTCGGACGTGTCGGGCGTCGGTCCCAGCGTGCCCAATGAAGGTGCACATTCGTACCTCAGAAAGGACACCCCAATCATGTTCGAGACACCGATGACCATCGTCGGCCGCATCGTCACCGACCCGCGCCGACGCGTGGTAGCCGGCGAGGAGCTGATCAGCTTTCGCGTGGCCAGCAACTCACGTCGCCGCACCGCGGAGGGCACCTGGGAGCCCGGGAACTCGCTGTTCGTGACGGTCAACTGCTGGGGCCGGCTGGTCACCGGTGTGGGCGCGGGTTTGTATAAGGGTGCCGCAGTGATCGCGGTCGGTACCGTTCACACCAGCGAGTACGAGGATCGTGACGGCCTCAAGCGGTCGTCGCTGGAGATGCGAGCCACCGCGGTAGGGCCGGACCTCGGCAAGGTGATCGCCCGGATTTCGCAGTCGGGCTCACCCCAGCACAGCCAGCCGCCGGCCACGGGCGCCGGGGACGCGGAAGGCACGGGCGCCGGGGACGCGGAAGGCACGGGCGCCGGGGACGCGGAAGGCACGGGCGCCGGGGACGCGGAAGATGCCGACTCGGAGGGACTGGTGCTGGGGGCGCCTGCCTAGGATGAGGGGGTGGCCGAATTCATCTACACCATGTACAAGGTCCGCAAGGCGCATGGCGACAAGGTGATCCTTGACGACGTCACGCTCAGCTTCCTGCCGGGAGCCAAGATCGGGGTCGTCGGCCCCAACGGCGCCGGCAAGTCCAGCGTCCTGCGGATCATGGCCGGGCTCGACCAAGCCAACAACGGCGATGCGTTTCTTGCTCCGGGTGCGACGGTCGGGATCCTGCTGCAGGAGCCCCCACTCAACGAGGAGAAGACCGTCCGCGGAAACGTGGAAGAGGGCCTCGGTGAGATCAAGGTCAAACTGGACCGCTTCAACGAGGTCGCCGAGTTGATGGCGACCGACTACTCCGACGAGTTGATGGAGGAGATGGGCCAGCTGCAGGAGGAACTCGACCACGCCGATGCCTGGGATCTGGACTCTCAGCTGGAACAGGCCATGGACGCGCTGCGCTGCCCACCGCCCGAGGAGCCGGTTACCCACCTCTCCGGTGGCGAACGTCGCCGGGTCGCGCTGTGCAAACTGCTGCTCAGTAAGCCGGATCTGCTGCTGCTCGATGAGCCGACCAACCACCTCGACGCGGAGAGCGTGCAGTGGCTCGAACAGCACCTGGCTGACTACCGGGGCGCGATCCTGGCCGTTACCCACGACCGCTACTTCCTGGACAACGTCGCTGAATGGATCCTCGAACTCGACCGCGGCCGCGCCTACCCCTACGAGGGCAACTACTCGACCTACCTGGAGAAGAAGGCCGACCGCCTTGAGGTGTCCGGCAAGAAGGACCAGAAGCTGCAGCGGCGACTGCGCGACGAACTGGCCTGGGTGCGCTCGGGGGCCAAAGCCCGCCAGGCTAAGAACAAAGCGCGATTGCAGCGTTACGAGGAGATGGCAGCCGAAGCCGAGAAGACCCGCAAGCTTGACTTCGAGGAGATCCAGATCCCCGTGGGTCCGCGTTTGGGCAGCATCGTCGTCGAGGTCGAGCACCTCGACAAGGGTTATGACGGCCGGATCCTGATCAAGGATCTGTCCTTCACCCTGCCCCGCAACGGAATTGTCGGGGTGATCGGGCCTAACGGCGTGGGCAAGACCACCCTGTTCAAGACCATCGTCGGGCTGGAGAAGCCGGACAGCGGCACTGTCCGGGTAGGGGACACCGTCAAGCTCAGCTACGTCGATCAATCCCGAGGTGGCATCGACCCGAAGAAGAACGTCTGGGAAGTTGTCTCCGATGGGCTCGACTACATCGAGGTCGGCCAGAACGAGATTCCCTCCCGGGCCTACGTGTCGGCCTTCGGATTCAAGGGCCCTGATCAACAGAAGCCGGCCGGTGTGCTCTCCGGTGGTGAGCGCAACAGGCTCAACCTGGCGCTGACCCTCAAGGAAGGCGGCAACCTGTTGCTCCTCGACGAGCCCACCAATGACCTGGACGTCGAGACCCTCGGTTCGCTGGAGAACGCGCTGGAGAAATTCCCCGGTTGTGCGGTGGTGATCTCCCACGATCGCTGGTTCCTGGACCGCACCTGCACCCATATCCTCGCTTGGGAGGGCGATGCCAGCAACGAGGCGACCTGGTTCTGGTTCGAGGGCAACTTCGGGGCCTACGAGGAGAACAAACTTGAGCGGCTCGGGGCCGACGCGGCCCGGCCGCACAGAGTCACCCACCGCCGGCTCACGCGCGACTAGTGTCAGCGTGCGTACCAGCGTTGGTACGCACGCTGACACGGGAGTGCCCAGGGTATGACTGTTGACCACACCGTCGCGCAGGCTTACGCGGCCACCTACCGCGGTTCGGGTCCCGACGTTCCGGGCGTCGAGGAGACCGACGCGCCGGAACTGGCCGCGCTGGTCGCTGCCCAGCGGGAGCTAGCTCGTCGGCGCCGGATCTCAGAGACCCTCGTCGAAGTCATCCCTGCCGAGCATCCCGGGGGATTCGGCCCCGCACTGCAGATCGTCACCGACCAGGCCGACATGCTCATGGACTCTGTCACAGTGCTGCTGCACAGGGTCGGCGTCGGCTACGTCGGGTTGATGCATCCGGTGATGCGGGTCCGTCGCGACGCCGACGGCACCCTGCTCGATGTTCGGCCCGGGGACGATTCCGAACCTTCAGACGCCGAACCTTCAGACGCCGAGCCGTCAAGCCCTGGGTCCGTAGTCCTCAATGAGTCCTGGATTCATATTCAGCTTCCCCGGTCGGTCGACCGACCGGGCTTGGCCGAGGCCGTGCGTTTGCTGCCCATGGTTGTCTCCGATGCCCGCCAGGTGGCCCAGGACTCCGCCGCGTTGGCCGTCGCACTGGAGGCACTGGCCGGTGAAGTTGCCGCTGATTCGGGTGCCCGATTCGGCGGGCCCGACCGCGTCGACACCGCCGAACTGCTGCGCTGGCTGGGTGAGGGGCACTTCGTTGTGCTCGGAGCGCTGCGCTGCGACGTCGGCGGAGGGCAGGTGAGAGTCGATGAGTCCAGCAGGTTGGGGGTGGCGCGGTCGCGTATCGAGGTGCTGCCCGAACTCAGCCGGCCCGGCGAACTGCTGGTGCTGGCCCAGGCCACCATGCCGAGCTTCCTCCGCTACGGTGCCTACCCCTACGTCGTGGTTGTGCGTGAGTCCCCGGACGTCGAGCACCGGTTCGTCGGACTGTTCACCGGGGCGGCCATGAACGCCAACGTTCTGGACATACCGCTGATCTCCCGGCGAGTCCAGGAGGCACTGGCGATGTCGGCCGATGACCCCAGCCGTCCTGGGCAGTTGCTGCTCGACATCATCCAAACCATCCCGCGCTCGGAGTTGTTCGCGCTGAGCGCCGAACAACTGCTGGAGATGGCCGGCGCGGTGGTCGACCTTGGCGTGCGGCGACGAGCACTGTTGTTTCTGCGCGCTGATCGCTTCAATAACTTCATCTCTTGTCTGGTCTACCTTCCGCGGGACCGTTACACGACCGTGGTTCGGTTGGCCATGCAGGACATCCTGGTTCGCGAATTCGGTGGCATCAGCATTGACTACGCTGCCCGGGTCAGCGAATCAGTATGGGCGGTAGTGCATTTCACCGTATTACTACCCGACGCCGCGGAGCGCGATCCCATCGACAGTTCCGAGGCTAATCGAGCCCGGGTCCAGGAATTGTTGACTACGGCAACCCGCACCTGGTCCGACCTTTTTCTGGGTTCCCCAGCTCCGATTGACCAGGCCGTCGCCAAGCACTACGCCGAGACGCTCCCAGATGAGTACAAGCAGGCGATCAGCCCGGCGGAGGCGATCACCGATATCGCGATCATTGAGGCCCTGCAGCGCGACTCCGTTTCCTTGCAACTGGAGCCCGGCGGCGCGATAGGAGAGGCATTTCTGACCTGGTACCTCGGCGGGGGTTCGGCATCGTTGAGTCAGTTGCTACCGATGTTGAGTTGCATGGGAGTGGAAGTGCTGGAGGAGCGGCCGTTCACCGTGACGCGCCCCGATGGACTTTCAGTGAAGATCTACCAGTTCACCATTCGACCCGACGCCGATGTCGCGAGGTCGGTCTCCCAACAAGAGTGGGATGCCACCGCGCACCGGTTCACCGAGGCCCTCACCGCGATCTGGCAGGGTCGGGCCGAAGTCGATCGATTCAATGAATTGGTGCTGCGGGCCGGACTGAACTGGCACCAGGTGATGGTGTTACGCGCCTATGCGAAGTACCTGCGGCAGGCGGGCTTCCCGTACAGCCAGTCCCGTATCGAGTCGGTGCTGGGAGAGAACACCTCGACGGCGCGATCCCTGGTGGCGCTGTTCGAGGCGATGTTCGACCCGGACTCCGCTGCGGGGGGTCTTGAGGCCAAGTCTGCCGCGATCGCCGTCGCCGCCGACATCGACGCGCTGACGAGCCTGGACACTGATCGGGTGCTGCGGGCGTTCGCCTCGATGATAGAAGCCACGCTGCGCACCAATTTCTTCGTCACCGACGCCCGTTCGGCTCGGGCCCGCGACGTGTTGTCGATCAAGGTCAATGCGGAACTGATCGCCGAACTACCGCTTCCGCGGCCGAAATTCGAGATTTTCGTGTACTCGCCCCGCGTCGAGGGGGTTCACCTGCGATTCGGCCCGGTAGCCCGCGGTGGGTTGCGCTGGAGTGACCGCCGCGAGGACTTCCGCACCGAGATCCTGGGACTGGTGAAGGCCCAGGCGGTGAAGAACGCCGTGATCGTCCCGGTCGGGGCCAAGGGCGGATTCGTGGTCAAGAATCCACCGCCTCCCACCGGTGAGGATGCCGCAGATCGTGAGGCGGTGCGTGACGAGGGAATCGCCTGTTACCGGTTGTTTGTGGCCGGACTGCTCGACGTAACCGACAACATCGACGCGGCCGGTGGGCAGGTGGTGACTCCACCACGGGTGGTGCGCCGCGACGGTGACGACGCCTACCTCGTCGTTGCCGCGGACAAGGGCACTGCAACCTTCTCCGATATCGCCAATGCCGTTGCCGACTCGTACGACTTCTGGCTGGGCGATGCGTTCGCCTCGGGTGGTTCCGTGGGTTACGACCACAAGGTCATGGGCATCACCGCCAAGGGGGCGTGGGAGTCGGTGCGGCGCCATTTCCGTGAGATGGGTGTGAACACCCAAGCCGAGGACTTCACTGTCGTCGGCATCGGCGACATGAGCGGTGACGTGTTCGGCAACGGCATGCTGGCCTCGGAGCACATCCGGCTGATCGGGGCCTTCGATCACCGCCACATCTTCATCGATCCGGATCCGGATCCAGTTCGTTCGTTTCAGGAGCGGCGCCGACTCTTCGATCTGCCGCGATCGAGTTGGCAGGACTATGACTCCAGCCTGATCAGCGGTGGCGGCGGCGTATTCGGCAGGCAGCAGAAGTCGATTTCGATCAGCCCGCAGATGCGCCAGGCTCTCGGGCTCTCAGACGGGGGTACCGACGGGCCGGTTACCGAGATGACCCCGCCGGAGTTGATCCGTGCCATCCTCCGCGCGCCGGTCGATCTGCTCTTCAACGGCGGTATCGGCACCTATGTCAAGGCTGAGTCCGAATCCGATGCGGTGGTCGGAGACCGCGCCAACGATGCCGTCCGGGTGAACGCAAATCAGTTGCGCGCCAAGGTAATCGGAGAGGGTGGAAACCTCGGCGTGACGTCGCTGGGGCGGGTTGAGTTCGATCTATGCGGTGGCCGCATCAATACCGACGCGCTGGATAACTCTGCTGGCGTGGACTGCTCCGATCACGAGGTGAACATCAAGATCTTGGTGGATTCCCTGGTCGGCGCGGGGCGAATCGGTGCCGACCGGCGCGGTGAACTGTTGGCGTCGATGACCGACGAGGTGTCCCGACTGGTGCTCACCGACAACACTGACCAGAACGATCTGATGGGCACCAGTCGCGCGAACGCGCCGGCCCTGCTCAACGTGCACGCCCGCCAGATCCGGCAACTTGAGGAGCAGCGCGGGCTCAACCGTGAACTCGAGGCGCTGCCGACGGACAAGGAGATCGCCCGGCGCCAGGAGTTGGGCGTGGGCCTGACCTCTCCGGAACTGGCGACCCTAATGGCCCACGTCAAGCTTGCCCTCAAAGAGCAGGTGCTGGCCAGCGACCTTCCTGATCAGGAGGCGTTCGCCGCTCGGCTACCGGAGTACTTCCCGGCCCAACTGCGGGACAACTTCACCGCCGAGATCCGCCACCACCAACTCCGCCGCGAGATCGTGGCCACCATGCTGGTCAACGACATCGTCGACACCGGCGGCATCACTTTCGCCTACCGCGTCACCGAGGACGCCGGCGTCGGCTACGTCGATGCGGTGCGCGCTTTCGCCGCCGCCGACGCCATCTTCGGAGTCGGCCGGACCTGGCGGCGGATTCGCGCCGCCGCCCAGACCGCGGACATCGCGGCCGGCGTCACCGACCGAATGACACTGGATCTGCGCCGGCTTCTCGACCGGGCCGCGCGCTGGCTGCTCAACTATCGGCCGCAGCCCCTTGCCGTGGGCGCGGAGATCAACCGATTCGCCGCCAAAGTCGCCGAGCTGACCCCGCAGATGCCGCAGTGGCTGCGCGGCGACGATCAGGTGATCGTTGCCAAGGAGTCTGCGGAATTCGCCGCGCGCGGCGTGCCGACCGACCTCGCCTACGATGTGGCGTCCGGGCTCTACCAGTACAGCCTGCTGGACGTAGTCGACATCGCCGACATCGCCGAGCGCAACTCAGCTGAGGTGGCCGACACGTATTTCGCTCTGATGAATCACCTGGGCACCGACGGCCTGCTGACCGCGGTGTCGGGTCTGCCCCGCGACGACCGCTGGCATGCTCTGGCCCGGCTCGCGATTCGCGATGACATCTACGGCTCCCTGCGTGCCCTGTGCTTCGACGTGCTCGCGGCCGGGGAGCCCGAGGAGAGCGGGGAGGACAAGATCGCCGAGTGGGAGCGTGCGAACGGGTCGCGGGTGCCACGGGCGCGCCGCACCCTTGCGGAGATTTACGCCCAAGAGTCCCGGGATCTGGCCACCCTGTCGGTGGCCGCCCGCCAGATTCGCAGCATGACCCGGACGAGTGGAACGGGCGCCAGTGGTTGACGGATTCACCACCGGTGTTCACGTGCGCTGGTCCGACATTGACACCTACCAGCACGTCAACCACGCGACGATGGTCACCATCCTGGAGGAGGCGCGGGTAGATTTCCTGCGGGAACCCTTCGCCGCCGATGTCGCGACGATCGGGCTGTTGATCCATGAGGTGCGAGTGCTCTACAAAGGTCAACTGCGCCTCGCTGATTCGCCCTTACAGGTCACGATGTGGACCAAACGATTAAGGGCGGTCGATTTCACGCTCGGCTATGAGGTGCGGGCGCTGGGTGCCGAGCCGGGCTCCAAACCCGCGGTGATAGCCGAGACCCAACTGGCCGCCGTGCACATCGAGGAGCAGCGATTGATCCGGCTCTCGCCTTGCCACCGGGGTTACCTGCAGCGCTGGCTTCGATGACGGCAGCCGGGGCTGACACCGA
>ERZ888423.132-NODE-132-length-77677-cov-22.178532_pt1 | contig 77677 bp, 69 predicted proteins | sample MGYA00520523_ERZ888423 | MGnify/ENA primary metagenome ERZ888423 (study PRJEB32303, sample SAMEA104408611) | aquatic metagenome | biome: Brackish water; feature: Pelagic; material: water | place: Baltic Sea | collected 2014-06-08T10:24:00 | depth 30,27 m ... | reverse complement strand
TCTGATCTTTCAGCGACAGTTCGTGCAATCATTCATGCGCGCGGGCATCAAATAACCTCCCATTACAGCATTCTCAATCGGTGCAGACATGCGCTGCTTTCCATTGGCGATTTCGTCACCCATGAGCCTGTCTTGCGCCAAAGCAACAGCTGCTGGCTAACCAATGTCGCTATGGCACTCTAAAAACTGGCCATTTATGGTCATTGCGCAAGACGACGACAAGGACGAATGATTGATGTCATCCCTGAGCTTTTATCGTCATTTTTAGACATTTCAACAACTTGACCCCCAGGTTGGGCTGGCCTTTGCAGGCCCAGAGTAGGTCAAGCCGAATTCCTGCCACTGTACTGCTGCTGCCCTGCCGCTTGCCAGTGTTCAATATTTCATTTATCTTTTTACTGTAGGGCGCAGTCATAACCATACTGTCATTGACAGTCACAACGGTCTGATCAGTCATGATCGACGTTAACTGTGCGGTACATGCGAATTTTAAAATCAATCGGTAGTCCACCGAGCAGTCAGTGGCACTGCCAAAAAGGCTGGGTTTGCTTGATGATTGACCGTTTGGTGTTTGACTCAAACGAATGCTAACTCAATGTTTGAAAAAGAGAGGCCATTGACGTTAATGTGATTGTGCAAATCCCTTAAGTGGCACCAGCAAGACCATTGCCACGAACCACAGCAACGACACCGCCAAAAAGTAACGCCCGACGAAATCAGTAAGAGGTCGATCCATGGAAACTGAGACCAAGGTTCAAACCGCCCAAACGAGCGCCACCTCCAAGATGTATACGCTCATGGAGGAGCTTCTAGAGTCTGCCGATATTCGAATCAACGGCGACCGTGACCAAGACATTCAAATACATCACCCAAAACTGGCTGATCGCGTTTTTGCGATGGGCAATGTCGGTTTGGGTGAAGCCTACATGGATGGGCAGTGGGATGCCCATCGGCTTGACGCTTTCTTCACCCACTTACTGGCGGCTCGGCTCGATCATAAAGTCAAACCCCTGCGATTGATTTTTCATGCACTACGCACGCGGCTGCTGAATCGGCAAACACTCAAACGTGCTTGGGCTGTGGGTCAGGTTCACTACGATCTCGGTAATGATTTTTACGCGGCAATGCTTGATAAACGGATGACCTACACCTGCGGTTTTTGGGCTGATGGCGCTCAAACACTTGATGCAGCTCAAGAAGCCAAGCTTGACATGATCTGCCAAAAGCTTGGGCTCGAACCGGGCATGCGCTTGCTTGACATTGGTTGCGGCTGGGGCAGCTTGATGGGATTTGCAGCCGAGCGATATGGGGTCAAGTGCACGGGGGTCACGGTATCAAAAGAGCAAGCTGCTTGGGCAGCCGAGCGCTACAAAGGCTTGGATCTTGAATTCAAACTTCAAGACTACCGTACGGTTGACGGCAAATATGATCGCATCGCCAGCGTTGGTATGTTTGAACATGTTGGTCGTAAGAACTTCAGGCAATACATGATCACGGCTCACCGGTGCTTAGCAGATGGTGGCCTGTTTTTACTTCACACCATTGGCAAAAACTTGCGTGACAGTATCCCAGACCCCTGGATCGATAAATACATCTTTCCCAACGGAGACCTGCCATCCTTGGGACAACTCGGTGACGCCTACGATGATCTCTTTATTGTCGAGGATATGCATAATTTTGGGGCTGACTACGACAAAACGCTCATGGCTTGGCACCAGAACTTTGAAAACGCCTGGCCGCGCTTCAAAGACCAGTTGGGTGAACGGTTCTACCGCATGTGGCGCTACTACCTGCTGTCATGTGCCGGTGCGTTCAGGGCCCGCGACATTCAACTCTGGCAATGGGTGCTAAGCAAAGAAGGGGTGCGCGGGGGCTATGAGCGCCCCTATCCCCTTCACACGACGGGTCAAGCCGCACAATAACCCCAGTAACGAGGCATCTCACAACCCCTTGGTTTTAGCGACTTTTTGGTACCCTACTCCCGAAAAGTCGCGACTTTTAGGGATTAGGGTATAAATAGTCGGATGAAACGATATTTAGACGGCCTAATCTTGACTGACCTGCACCGCAAAATGGTGATCGTGACCGGTCCGCGTCAGGTCGGGAAGACGACCCTCTCCAAGCAACTTTTACCCGCCTTTGAACGAGCCCAGTACCTGAACTGGGACGTCAGTGATGATCGTTCGGTCTTGACGCGCCAATCTTGGCGCTCTGACGCCCAACTGCTTGTTTTTGATGAAATACACAAAATGGCGCTTTGGAAAAATTGGCTTAAGGGTGTGTTTGATGGGCGTGCAAACAATCAAGCCATTTTGGTCACGGGCAGCGCGCGCATGGAAACCTTTCGTTATGCTGGCGACTCTATGGCGGGTCGGTTTTTTGCTTATCGGCTCCACCCATTCTCAGTTAAAGAGTGGTGTGATGCGTCAGGCACAGCACCCAAAGACGCGCTAAACCACTTGATTGAGCGCGGCGGATTTCCTGAAGCCTGTTTGGCTCAAAATAAAAACGATGCTGACCGATGGCGAACACTGTACTTGGACCGAATGGTGCGCGATGACATTTTAGAGTTTTCGCGGGTTCGAGAGGTCAACACCATGAGGGTCTTGGTTGAGCTTTTGCGCGACCGCGTAGGGTCACCCCTTTCGCTGGCCTCTTTGGCTCGGGACTTGGGTTCTTCCGCCAAAACAGTAAGCAGTTACTTGGAAATTCTTCAGGCACTTTTTATTGTTTTCACCGTGCGGCCTTGGCACCACAACATCGCCAGAGGTCTTTTGCAAACCCCAAAAGTTTATTTTTACGATACGGGACTGGTGCGCGGCAACCACGGGGTAAAGCTTGAGAATGCCTCAGCGGCCATGTTGCTCAAACACGTCCAGTTTTTGTATGACAGCCAAGGACGTGAGACTAAATTGCACTACGTGCGAACCAAAGACGGTGCCGCAGTGGATTTTGCCATCAGTGAAGATCAACGCCTGACACATTTAATCGAGTGCAAAGCCACCGACAGCACGCCGCATGCGGCGCTCAAGCGATTTGCAAAAGAACATCCAGACGCCATTGCCGTTCAAATGGTTGGTGATCTGCGCCAACCCCAAACCCGCGACGGTATTGAAATTATTGATGCCGCCACATGGCTCGCTGGACTAGCGGCTTGAGCCCTTGACTGCGCCCTTACCAAACTTTAAGACCAAGGAACTGGAGCAGCCATCGCCAACAAGCCAAGGTCGCTCTTATCAGCCGCAAGATAGCTTTTGCTTGAGTTGCTTGAGAGCACCTGGATTTGGTTAAACGGTGGGTGATCGGTGAAGCCCGTACGATGGCCAAACATGCCGCTCGCACAACACACGGTTGGCGTCAGGGGAATAGTTCAGAAAATAAGAACAGCGAGCCGCAACTCGATCCCACCGCGTGACTAACCCCAGTTTGTAAGGTATCGAGCCTCTGATTGAGCAAGGCAGTCGAAGGCGTGACCGAATCGGTCTTCCCACCCCTTTTCGAGATCTTGGTCATGATTACCCCACAAGTCAGATCAATGGCTGGTTCGATTTTTACTGATCAGGGACGACCAGTTTTGGATATTGCACCTTTAAGTGGATGCCGCAAGAAAAACACAAACAGGTAAAATTGATGTGCGTAGCGTTACAGGCTACAATCATTCATGATCAAAAGTTTTAGGCACAAAGGCATCGAACGGTTCTTTAAAACCGGATCTAGAGCAGGTATACAAGCAGTGCATGCCCCTAGGCTAGCTCGTCAGTTATCTGCTCTGCACGCTGCGAGGAGAGGCGAAGACATGAATCGTCCCGGATGGAATTGGCATTCATTAAAAGGCTCGCTTGCTGGACATTGGTCGGTCAGTGTCAATGGAAATTGGCGTTTGACTTTTACATTTGAAAACGATGATGCCGTGCTTGTCGATTACCAGGACTATCATTGAGGTACGTATGAATACCATGTTTAACCCCCCTCACCCAGGACTAACATTGCGCGATGACATTCTTCCTGCCCTGGAACTAACCGTAGGCGAAGCCGCATCGCAGTTGGGCGTTGACCGCACCACCTTGTCCAAGGTAGTGAATGGTCGTGCATCAATCAGTCCTGCAATGGCATTGCGAATAGAGCGTTGGCTTGGTCGAGATAACGGTGGTGCTGCCGAAGTCTGGCTAGACCAACAGACTGTCTACGACCTCTGGCACGCAAGGCAAGCTGCGAAATCCTCGAAAACACTATCGGGCGTCAAGGCGCTGCGACTGCAGCTAGCCTAATAAGAGGGGAAAAACCAAAAAGTCCAGCCAACTCTCGCTGACTGGGATATTCATTTTCTGGTGGGTCGGCCGGGACTCGAACCCGGGACCAACGGATCAAAAGGTGAGACGGCGAAAGTTACCGCCTACATTTCAATGAGTTAAATCATTCTTACCTCAGTGTGTAGCAAAGCGTATCAGCAAACAATAACTCAACCGTTAGATAACTCTTTGAAACGGGCCGCCATCTCACGTTTGCTCTTGCGCAGTAATTCTATCTCGAATGGTGTCAGCATCCGAGGTGTTTGTAAGGTATCGAGCCTCTGATTGAGTAAAGCAGTCGAAGGCGTGACCGAACCGGTCTTCCCACCAAATTTCGAGATCTTTGCCATGTTTACTCCGTAAATCCGTTAGTTGCTGCATTTCTACTGTAATTTTTGCCGAATATGGTTTACCAGTCAAGGAAGTTGCACCCAGCACCGTTGCACCCATATGCTCCAAGTAACCCCGCAAATTCGCCAAGGTTCCGCCTTGACCAATGAAGTCGTCAACTAAAAAATAGTCAGCACCCGCCTCTACTGGGCCATTGAATAGAGCCTGTCTCGCTAAGCGAGCAAATCCACTGGCACCGGTATGACCAACAATGTTGGTCTGAACGATAGAGGAATCCACAGGCAAGCAAAGCCGTTCACCAACTTCATCTGCTAGCGCTTCAGGTATCGCGTTCACGCCACTACGTTCTAACGCGTGGGCAGAAACCAAATACGGACGCTTATCACCAACAATTAATTGGATTTGACGCAATGCGTCTTCCACCAGCGTATCTTCAACCAAATGATAGGCCGCGTCTAAGTCTCCCGACTTAGCAAGTGCATATGCACTATGATGCTTCACCATACTTTCAGGCGAATGCAAAACCACTTCTGGAAATTGATGCCAGGGGCAACGGAAAGGTTTACCAGCCAAAAATCACTCCACAACTAACGAATCGAATCGATTGATACGTATGTGAATTATCGCAAAGTAAGCTCGAACATTGATGTCACATGGACAAATCAACCCCACCAAAAATCAAAATCCCAGCCAACTCTCGCTGACTGGGATTTTCATTTTCTGGTGGGTCGGCCGGGACTCGAACCCGGGACCAACGGATTAAAAGTCCGCTGCTCTACCAACTGAGCTACCGACCCCAAGCCCGCTATTATGACTTTGCAGAACTTGTCTGTCAAATCACTAGGCTAATGCCCTTAAAACACACCAACACCACCCTATCTTCACAGATTAGGCCAAGAACTTAATCCGAGCGCGCAATGCCTCTTGGTCAATCAAAACGTCTGTCAGCGCGCCATCAGGTGCCGCCACACCCACTAGCAGCGCACTGCCTGCCACGGGGGCTAACGTGTCGAGCTGAAACCGGCCTGGCTTTTGCTTGATGAAGCAGTCCTCATCAAAACACAAGCGATCGCCGCCAGCAGCAATCTCGTCGAATTCAAGGGATTTGGCGTCAAGCAACTGCTTGACTTCGGCATCGCCATTTGTGAGCTCGATGGCACGGATTTCATTTTTTTGGGGATCAATAAAAAACGCTTTCATTGGCTATTATGTCCAGATAAATTTTGATTGTTTGGGTTGGCTCAAGACCCACGCGAAGCCAAGTGTGCTGAAGCGATGTCAAACGTTAGCATGTTTAAACGACTACTTAGAACCGAATGCCATCTCGCGACGTACACATCCAAAATCGTACGCCATGCGGTAAGCTTTAAAACAAATAACGCACAAATGGTTAAGGAGATATCCCATGCAGAAAGAAGGTCGATTGGTCCTCGCTAGCCTCAAAGACAAAGTCTCAGCCCAAGAGTGGCAGGCCCGCGTTGACTTGGCTGCTTGCTACCGCTTGGTTGACTTTTATGGTCTCTCTGACATGGCTGCCAATCACATCTCAGCTCGGGTGCCCGGTGAGCATGGCACCTACCTCATTAACCCCTACGGCATGATGTACGAAGAAATCACCGCCTCTAGCCTCTTAAAGGTCGATCACGACGGGCATATTTTGACCTCGCCTGACTTCGGGGACTTGAAATACGGCATCAACCGAGCCGGCGCTGTGATCCACAGCGCCATCCATGAAGCCCGCGATGATGTCGGTTGCGTCATCCACACCCACAGCTGGGCTTCCATGGCGGTGTCGTCACTTGAATGTGGATTGCTGCCGCTCACTCAAACCGCCATGCGCTTTTTAAAGGTTCGCTATCACGACTATCAGGGCGTGGTGCTCGACGATAATGAGAAAGAATCCTTGGTGGCTGATTTGGGTACGTCAGAGGCGCTTATTTTGCGCAATCACGGCGCCTTAACTGTCGGTAGAACAGTTGCTGAGGCATTTAACTGGATGCACCGCTTGGAATTGGCGTGCCACTCACAGCTCGCTGCCATGGCTTGCAACACTTCCTTTTCTAAAGTGCCAGAGAGTGTTCTCGAGGAAACGTGGGATAACTATCAACCCGGTACCCGTCGGCCTTATGGTGTGATGGAATGGCCTGCACTACTCAGAAAACTGGATCGTATGGACCCAAGCTACAAAGAATAAAACTCAGGACCACCGGCCGTTAAACAATCACGACTGTCTCAACCAACTGATAGCCTACATTGCGAATGGCTTTAATCGCGGGCTTTTGGCAACCGACTTGGAGTAGTTTTTTTCTCAGGCGCGCCATATGCACTTCGAGCGTGGCCTTGCCTTTGGCATCAACCTCTTGGTCTAAAAGCTCAATCAGTCGATAGTATTCAATGCGTAGATTAGGTGCCAAACAAAGGCACTGCAGAATCATCGTTTCGGCTGAACCCAGCGACACGCGCTCGGTACCCACCAGCTCACGTGACTGCGCGTGAAATTGGATCCTCGGCTCAATCGCTGGAGCTGCCGTCTTTCGGCGACGCCAGCTGTTGATGGCGGCCACTAACTCTTCGCCTGATGAAGGCTTGGTGATATAAGCATCTGCCCCGCTTTCATAGCCCGCAATACGGTCGGCGCTGGCGTTTCTCGCTGTCATCATGATGATGTACAACTGTGGATAGATACCCCTTAGTCGCTTGGCGATACTTAAGCCATCTTCGTCGGGTAGATTTAAATCAAGCACCACCGCATCAAAGGTGTGTCGCGCCATCTGTTCATCGAGACCTGCCGCATCAGCGGCGCCACGCACAAGGTGTCCGTGCTGTGACAGATGGCTCTTTAAAATCTCTCTTAAATTATCATGGTCTTCGACAATTAAGATTTCGAGACTGGCATCCATAGTTCAAACCTTATTTGATTGTTTGCCGCTTGATATCGCAAGTCACCGCCTATCTTACCGGCAAATGATTTCGCCACAAACAAGCCAAGACCCGAGCCCGTGATTTTTCTGGCGCGCGGTGCTCTGTAATACTTGTCAAACATCTTGGCGGCATCTGGTGCACCAGCCGGTCCCGCAGTGTTGATGACCGTAAAGCTAATGCCTTCTCGGTCATCACGCGTTTGCGCTTGCACCAAAAGATCAATCGGCGACATTGGCGGCGAATACTTCAACGCATTGTCAATCAAATTTGTCAGCACAATTTGAAAGAGAGCCGGGTCAGTGGTAATCAACGCCAGCGCCACTGATTCGACATCACACTTGATTCTCTTTTGATAAAACCCCTTGAGTGCGGCGTCGGTCAAATCAATCACGGCGACCGTTTCTAAGCGCAACTCCTCACGGCCTTGGTCAGCCCGATCGGCTTGCACACAACGTTCAATGATTTGATCAATTTCTTCGATGCCATGCTTCACATGGTCACTTAACTGGCCTTCAGGCATCGGGGTTTTGGCGGCGTAGGCCATCACCGTCAATGGCGTGCGAATTTCATGCGTTAGCATCGCAAAAAACTCGTCTTGCTCTTGGCGCTTATTTTTTTCAAAGCTCGCCGATTGTTCAGCGGCAGCTAACGCACGCTGACGACTCTGCTCTAAAAAACGACCCCGTAAAAAAACGATCCCAGCCAGCGCACCCAAGGACACCACACTTTGAACAATACTTCTTCCCAAGGACGTTGAGGTTGGCTCTATCAAACCAAACGCAGGCAACGTTAGCAAAGCATAGACCCAAGATAAAACAAGGTAATAGCCCAGTAACCAATATTTAGACAACAAGGGCGTTTGATCTTCAGATGGCATGGGTTGTTTCACACCCACAAACAAAATAATACAAATCCAAATCAATCCTGCCAAAGCAAGCATTGCATTGATGGCCAACGCTTCGGTGGGGTGACCCCAAAAAAATAACAGCAAACCAGGCACGACGTAATACTGTGGCAACAGTAAAAGCTGGAACATCCAACGCGGGGGCTTGTATTCTGATATCAATTGGCGATGGAACAACATATAGGCTGCAGGCATCAGCATGACCAGCACCGAGTAGGCCGCATCACTAAATCCCACCGGCAAGTCGTCGGCAAAAAAGATTCGGTAGTAGCCCATGTAATTGGTCGCAAAGAAAAATGACACGACCATCGACAACAAAAAGGCGCCCACGACCCGGTCGGGACGCATAAAGAAGAGTAGCCCTCCCCAAAAAATGAAAAACAAAAGTAATGCCACGTCGATGCTATTGGTGATTTCCTGCTGGCGTTCAAGCCCTCTCATCACGACGTAAGGATAAACATCCACGCCGACCAACATGGTGCTGGTTGACTGCAAACGCAACCAAATGTCCCTTGGTTCGATCCCCTTGGGAATCACAAACCCATGGTTAAACGAACGCAATTCATCTAGCAACCAAGGGTGACGATCGCCCGTGATGCGCTCAGGGCGACTCAGCTCAAGTGGGTCATAAAGGCGAATATCGTTCAAATATGTGGGCCGCACTCGCAGCACCAGTTCATCAGGCCTCTGCCTAAATTGCCCAATGTCAAATCCACCGCTTCGGCTGGCTGATTGCACGGCTAATGCTGGGTTCACCCGAAGCTTGAGCCAAAACGCGCCACTGGTGTAACCCTTGGCCAAAATACCGGTATAGGGAGAGAAGTTTTTGTCTTGAACTTGCGCGAACGTCAATTCGCCAGTGGGGTCGACAAAGTAGGCTTGGGTCTGAATTAAATTGGTTGGGGTAGCAGCCATGGCCGAACCGGCCAGCCCCAGACCCAATAAAACGCCAAACAGGCAAACAATCAAACGGCTTAACGCGTACAGCGCCCGAGAACCGAGTCGACCGAGACTCATGGCGTGGGTGTTGTCTTAACGTGCTCGGGAGATGCGCACTTCGGCTCCCCTGCGTTTGACTTCTAAACCTTCCGACGGCAAGATCTTCAAGCCCTCTAGTCCCTTAATATAACTGGACCCCTGCATTTGCATGACGCGGATTTTATTGCGCATGACCACAGGGTTATGCACGGGCATACCGAACATCCAAACTTCATCAAGAATTCGAGCTGAATTAAATTCACTGGTGTTCGGCGCCACAGGGCCCAGGCAAAGCATGTGACCTTCGCGCCCAAAGACAGGTAAGCGGTCCAACTCAACATCCATTTCAAGTACGGCGCCACCTTCATAACGCCAACCGGTACTTAAATCCCACCACGCATCACCGGCCGGCAAATACACTTGGGTCAGTCGACCCGGCTTGGTCAATGGTGCCACCAATAAAGCGGGTCCCAGCATGTATTGTGAGTCCCAACGATGGGCCTCTTGATCATTGGCAAAGCACATGGCCATCGAACGCTGTACTGGCAAACCGGTACGCCCAGCGTCTTCAACGGCACCCAAAATGTAGGGTATCAATCGATAACGCCACTGCATCCACTGTGCAAAACACTCGCGCGAAGCGTCATCCCATTGAGGTGACTCGAGCTCGGCCAAGTTTTCAAATTGCATGTTGCCAGAAAAAACCGTCATGGCCAGCCAGCGAAGGTACAACTCGGTGTCAAGACTCGCAGGCTCGCCCGCTTGGCTGCCAACCGCATGCATCTGAAGCGGCACGCCGCTTGCACCCACTGACAGTGCTGCGGCAATCGTCTGTCGCAAGCCGTCCCAAGTTGGCTCAACCAAGACGGGCGCCTGCCACGGATAGCGTTGGGCAGCTGGCGTTAAATCGCTTGTGAGCACGACCCCTTCTGGGGGTACTTTGTGACCGGCGCACGCTTCGTAAAGCGACTGACGAACCAACATGGGATAAAGGGCCTGCAACCGTGATCCCGTCTCACCACCACGCGAGGTCACAGCTGCTGGGATTTCAAAGGGCACATCACAACGAACGGCACTGATGCCATCTTCAGCCAACTGTCGGTGTCTTTCCACCCAATGCTGATAAATGTCTTTATAGGTTAAATCGAGCAAGCCAAAATCTTTGCCACCGGTTGCTTCATTGCCCTTGAATACACAGGCATCACCGCTTTCATGCGCGAGTAGCCAACCCCGGTCCTCAAGCTCTTCAAAAGTGTTGGTGCCAACTTCAATGGCAGGTAAGGTTGTTAAGCAAACCTGAATCGAGCGTTTGGCGAATAATTCCAAAACTTGTTTGGGATCAGGAAATCGGGTGCTGTCCCACTCAATGGCCAGCTTTGCATCTTGGAATCGCCACGCCATCGGCGATAGAAGCATAACCGTGTCTATACACACACCGCGTGCGCGAACCTGCTCGACCTTCTCGAGCAGTTCGGTCAGCGTGCAATTTGGAGGCTGCTTAAGCCACGCACCCAACGCCCAAAGCGAGGGTTGACCGGCGCGCCCGGTCAGGGCGGTGTACTGATTGAGCATTTCGCAAGGGTCGCCGGCCAAAATGAATAGGTCCAGCGCTTGCGCTTGGGCGTGGATTTCATAGGTAGATGATTCCGAGTGCGCCACGTCGTGGTCGACACGACCCAAGGTATTGACATAAATACCCCACCCGGACGGGCTCCAAGCAAAAGGCAAAGCTCGGTGCTTGGGGTCGTCGGAAACGACGTACTCGCCACGACGGTTCAAGTCCGTCAATGTCTGACCCAAGCCATAAACAGATTCATCGGCTTTGAGTTGGAAACCAAATGACCAGTGTTGCTCTTCGTTGCTGATACCGTCCTCAGTCAGCGCGAGCAACACATGCTCGCCGCGCATCACCGATAAACCAAAAGGGGCTTGACCAACAACCAAGGCCGTATCGGCTTGCGCCAACCGCCAACCCATGTTGCCCGGTAACGCCTCGGTCTCGATTTCAAAAATGGCTTCTGGCCGCGCCACTAAGAGATCCGCATGCAACTTTGCACGTCCACTCATGGGCGAGTCGGTCGCCACGCTCGCCTCAGCGCCGAACCGGATGCGGTACATGCCAGGCGCATGCGGCTCAATCACGAGCCTCGTGCCTGAGCCAGCATCAAAAATCACTTTTGAGGGAGAGCTCTGAAGAAGTTTTAGTGATTCAAGATTCATGTGGGTTGCGCAAAGTTGGACAGCCAAACCTCTATTTTGACGGATTTAATCGTTTTTATAAACTCCGAAGGCAAATTAAATCGTATTTAACCCCTTGGCGAGCCTCAAATTTCCTAGAAAATAGGGGCTAAATACCCGGCAATAGGCGATTTAAGAGCGATTTTTGCAATGCCAGCGGCACACCCTCTATGGCGTCAGCAACCAGTTCCGCCCCCAAAACAGACCACGTTAAGCCCCTGGATGCACCCGCTGTTTGCATCCAAAGGCCTTCGCAGCCAGCACTTGCCAATGGCCCAAGGGCGGGCAAGCGGCCAGGCAAGACCGCCCGAAACCCAGCCCAACCAGGTAGGTCGTCAGCTTGCAAGCGATCCGCCAGCGACGGCATATTCAGTAACGCTGCGGCCCTCTGGATGTTGGTTTGACGGCCCTCTGGCGTGCACTGCGTTTGACTGCGCTCACGCTCATAAGTCCCACCAGAAACGCACCAACCGTCCACAGCCGGTAAGACGTAACCATCGCCGCCAACAATACAAACCGGCCCACCCCCAAGCGCCTGAGCTGGCAAACAAGTCACCTCCCCAGCCAGTTGATGCAAACCTGTCAACCGAAACTTAGTACCGACGTCGTCAATCGGCCACAACGTTGATCGCTGCAACAATACGTTGGTGTCGGCAGCATTGGCCATGATCACCAACGGGGCTTGTGCCAAAACCTGTGCCGAACCATCGATGACTTGCCAAATACCGGCCTGGCGACGCAAGCGATTGGCGTGGCCTGCCATCACATTGACACCAGGCATTTGCGCCAAAACCTCAAGCAAGCGCGCCACTTGTATCAGCCAGCCACCGGGCATCCAAAGTCCACCGCGAGCAAGCGTCATACCCGCGGCATCACTGGCGTCTTGCGCGTTAACCCAGCAAGCCCACTGTGGCATGGCAAACGCCTCGCTGACGGCCTGTAAGTCAACCCATCGCTTTTGCGTTTGCGGCCGTTGCAATTGCAACGCACCGCATCGCCGACCAATGACAGTCGGTAGCACCGCCCAAAACCGATCGGCTGCAAGCGCACCGGCCCGTGACAACTGCGATCGCTCGTTATCGTCACCAGACACCACCGGCGTCAACGCCGCTGCCAAGTGCGTCGCATGACGACTGTTGGGACCGGGTGGGTGCGGGTCTAAAACCTCGACCGTCCAACCGCGTGCCCCCAAAACAGCTGCCATCGTTAAACCACTGATACCCGCGCCAATGACCACCGCGCGGCGATTTGGTGCTGCCGCTTGATCACCTGTTTTTGGTTGTGCTTGCGTCCATGCCTGCAAAGGGTCTGAAACGGCTTTTGTTGCGCGGTTTGCTATTTGTTCAATAGCACCAACCGAAATCGGCTTCACAACAAAATCCGACACCGACAGCCATTGGGTTAAAGGATGTGCCAAGTGAGACAAGTGCGCCAACGAAGAACTGGCGAGATGGGCATCGACCATGACCCAGTCAGCGCCAAGCATCAATTCATTGACCAGTTGATGGGGGTCACCCAAACCGATGGTCAAGCTCACGGGTCGCAAGCCTCGCTTAGACCAACAGCGATGAATACCAGGCAACGGTGGTGGCCAGTGCGTGGGGGCAAACGTTAAATCGCTTGAGGCGATCATGGGATCCTGATCTGGCCATTGGTTGGGCCATTGTTCGGGCGCCCCCGCCCAAACCCAATGCAGTGCGGCCAGGCCCGGCGTCTTGACCCACTGGGCCAAGACTTGAGCCATGCGCGCGAGACTGGTCCTCGCATCTCCAGCGAGATCGAGACACACCAAAGGTTTATTGGCTCGAGCGTGCGCCACAAGCCATTCTTGCGCCCAGTCACCCTGTACCCATAAACCAAACTGCGAGCCTGAACCGCTTTGCATGGGACTTTCCTGTCTTTTGTGTTTTTTCTGACTCTTTGTTACTTTTTGGTGATCGGCTTTATTTTCTTTAATAAGCCTGTCATCACGCGAGTGCAAGCTATAAAGTATCAATGTGGGTACGATTCAATACAACCATCTCCCGCATTTTTTGACCCAACTTAAAAGCGACTATGTTTCCATTATCCGACTATCTTGATGCGGCCGTGCGTGCGGCTCACGCGGGTGCTGCCATTTTGCAGCAACATCGCACCTCGCCCAATGACTTGGTGATTGATCACAAAGGTCGCAATGACTTGGTTTCTCAGGCTGACCGAGAGTCAGAAGATGTGGTGATTGAAATGCTGCGTCAAGCCACGCCAAACATCGGCATCATCGGTGAAGAATCCGGCGGTGCGCGCGGTGCCGAACTGACGTGGTACATCGACCCGCTCGATGGCACAACCAATTACTTACATGGCGTGGAGCACTACGCCGTCTCAATTGGTTTGGTGGCACATGCTGGGGCCTCTGACGCCATGGGCAAGCCTTTGGCGGTTGACACACCGATTCTGGGTGTTATCTACGACCCCAACCGCGAAGAAATGTTCACTGGCATGCACGGCGTGGGCGCTTGGTGCAACGGTCACCGTATTCAAACCGCACGGATCGACAGCCTCGCTGAGGCCTTAATCGCCATCGGCATCCCCATGCGCGACTTCTCCTACATAGACCCTTATTTTGTGGCTTTGAAAGAAGTGCTCTTGCACAGCCGCGGTGTGCGACGACAAGGCTCGGCCGCACTTGATCTCGCTTGGGTGGCCTGTGGCCGTGTGAACGCCTACTGGGAACAAGGTATCCAGTCTTGGGATGTGGCCGCAGGCACCGTTATCGCCCGAGAGGCTGGGGCTTGGGTTAACGACCCTTACGACCCTGAGGCCAGCTGGCCAGAAAGTGGTCGGGTTTTGGCGGTCCCACCCGCACTCAAAGACGAGCTTCTGGGCTTGATACAGCCGCACATGGGGCCTGTGTTTAACCGCTGATTTTTAGAGGCGCTGTGCGCCGCAGCACTTAAACACCTGACTTCGTCGGCTCAATGAGCAAGCGCCTGAGGGTTTTACCGACAGTGTTTTTGGGCAGGCTATCGACAAAGACCACTGTTTTGGGGCGCTTGTACCCGGTCAATTGCTCGCGGCCCCAGACTTTCAGTGCTTGCTCGGTCAAACCATCGCCCACTGTCTGATCGACCACCGCAAAAAGTCGTATCGCATGCCCCGTAACATCGTCATCCACGCCCACAGCAGCACAATCCAGTACCGAGGGATGGGCCGCAAACACTTGATCAATTTCAGCGGGATAGACATTGAATCCAGACACCACGATCATGTCTTTTTTGCGATCAACCAGCTTGATAAAACCTTGTGCATCGCGCAACCCCAAGTCACCAGTCAATAAAAATCCGTCAGGTGTCATGGCCGCAGCCGTTGCCGCTGGCGCTCGCCAATAGCCCGGCATGACTTGCGGCCCTTTAACGGCGATTTCACCAACCTCACCATCCGGCACCGGTTGCTGGGCCTCGTCAACAATCAGAACGGTGGTTTCCGGTAGTGGCAAGCCCACTGTCGCTGAAAAAACCGTGCAATCGGTGGGGTTGGCACAAATCACGGGCGATGTCTCTGACATGCCATAGCCCTCAACGATGGTTTTACCGGTCAGTTCCTGCCACTTTTGCGCCACCGTGGGATGAACCGCCATGCCACCACCCAATGCAATCCGCAAACGTGAGAAATCGACTTGCCGAAAGGCGCTTTGGCGCACTAATGCAGCAAATAACGTGTTAACCGCTGGGAAAACGTGTGGTGACTCTTTTTTCCAGAGATCAATGAGTGCAGGTAAATCACGAGGATTGATCACCAAGACCACTCGCATGCCAGCGTGTAAGGCATACAGCGCGCACACTGTCATGGCAAAGACGTGATAAAGCGGCAAGGCCGTCAACATGGTGAGAGGATTGGGCATCACATCACGCAAAACGGGATTGGCGATATCTTCGACTTGCAAAATATTGGCCACCACGTTTCGATGCGTCAACATGGCGCCACGCGGGTCACCCGTCGTGCCACCGGTGTACTGCAAGATAGCCACATCCTCGGGCAGCAGCTCAGGAGGTGCAAACGAGGCTCGATGGCCTTCAGACAAAACGCTTTCAAAGGAGGATGCATTAAGCAGGCGCCAAGCAGGCACGCGTTTTTTGACGTGCTTGGCAACAAAGTTGATCAACCATCGTTTGGGGATCGGTTGCAGCGCCCCAGGTGATACCACCACGGTTGTTTTGGGTTGGCAGGCTGGATCCACTTTTTCTAGCACGTGCGCAAAGGACTCAAAAACCACGATCACATCCGCTTCACAGTCCTTGAGTTGTCCCTCGAGTTCGCGCGGCGTGTAGAGGGGGTTGACATTGACCACCAAGTGGCCTGAGCGCAAGGTCCCGAGCAAGCAAACCAAACTCGCCGCGACGTTCGGCAGCATAATGGCCACGCGTGATTTGGGTGCCAGTTCAAGCGATTGCAACCACGCCGCCCAGTCTCGTGAGAGGTGGTCTAGCTCACGGTACGTCATCTCGCGACCCATACTCACGCACGCCACACGGTCTGCGTGCGAGGTTAGGGTTTGATCTAGCAAATCCACCAAGGATGAATAGCTGTCGATTGATCTCACCTTTTGCTCCTGTTTTTGTGGTGCTGTTTGGTCTTTGAACTGCTTTTGCAACGATAATAAAGGTCATTTGATGATCGGCGGGAAATTCCATGAAACTACTAGAACCATTTCTTGACTGGCAAGATGACATCAAAGCGTGGCGTCGGGACATTCACGCACACCCAGAGCTCTCTTATGAAGAAGTTCGAACCGCTGACCGGGTTGCTGAGCGACTCACCGAGTGGGGCATCCCTATGCATCGTGGTTTGGGCGGCACGGGCGTGGTGGGCATCATTGAAGGCCGCCAACCCGGCTTGGGTGCGATCGGGTTGCGCGCCGACATGGACGCACTGCCTCTGCAAGAACAAAATACATTTGCCCACGCGAGCCAACATCCCGGGAAAATGCACGGCTGTGGCCATGACGGTCACACGGCCATGTTGCTCAATGCGGCGCATTATCTGTCACAACATCGCGATTTTGCAGGCACTGTCTATGTGATTTTTCAACCGGCCGAAGAAGGAGCAGCGGGTGCCAAACGCATGATTGAAGAAGGACTGTTTGAGAAGTTTCCCATGCAAGCTGTGTTCGGCATGCACAATTGGCCTGGCCTGCCCCTCGGTCACTTTGGTGTCACACCAGGCCCCATCATGGCATCAAGCAACGAATTTGTGATCGAGATCGAAGGCAAAGGTGCGCACGCCGGCATGCCACACTTGGGGCACGACCCCATTATGGCCGCGGTCAGCACAGCCCAGGCGTTGCAAACCATCATCAGCCGCAACCGACACCCACTTGAAGGCGGCGTGGTGAGCGTGACGCAAATACACGCTGGCAGCGCCATGAACGTGATTCCAGGGCTTGCCACACTCAAAGGCACCGTTCGCACGTTTACCAATGAAACGCTCGACATGATCGAGCAGCGCATGACGAGCATCGTCACACACACCGCGATGGCGATGGGTTGTGAAGGTCGGTTGACATTCAAACGCAACTACCCCGCCACCATTAACAGCGAAAAAGAGACCGCATTTTGTGTCGAGGTGATGACCAGCATCGTTGGCCAAACTCAAGTGGATGCCAAAGTGGTACCAACGATGGGTGCTGAGGATTTTGCCTTTATGCTTGAACAAGTGCCCGGCTGCTATGTCTGGATCGGCAATGGCATGGGTGAGCATCGTGACGCCGGTCACGGCTTAGGGCCTTGTATGCTGCATAACGGTTCTTACGACTTTAACGATGATTTATTGCCATTGGGCGCGACTTACTGGGTGCGCATCGTCGAACAATGGTTTACCAAAAATAGCTAAGGTATCGGACCGACGACCAAACAACGGGCGCTTGGCCAAAGCACTCACTGACATCAGCGGATTTTTTTATGGCAGAAGCTTCTAGTATCAACCCCGGCACCAATTCAAAAACTTTTCGTCGTTTAGACCCGGAAGACGCTCAGCTGGCACTGGCTCGCGTGCAAGAGCAGCTACGCCGACATGCTTTGGTCGAGCACATCGTCAGTCGACAACAAGAGGGCGATGACCGCGCCCCACTGGTTGAGGGGCTTTTGCATCGCCAGCACGAAAACGAGCTGCGCGCGCTCGTTAACGAACGACACCCCGCCGACATCGCCTTCATCTTGGAGTCACTGCCCAAAGCTGACCGACAGCTGATTTGGCAGTTGGTGAGAGCCGAGTTTGATGCGGAAGTGTTGCTCGAAGTGGCAGACTGGGTGCGCCAGTCGCTGATTGAAGCCATGGACCGCGAGGACTTGCTCGCCGCCACTGAAAACATGGAAGCCGACGAGATCGCTGATTTGGTGGCGAATTTGCCCCCAGACGTGGTCGCCGAGGTTCAAAAAGGCCTGACGGTCAAAGAGCGTGCCCAACTGATCGAGGCCATGGGCTACCCCGAAGATAGCGTGGGTGGCATCATGGATTTTGAGATGGTTCGAGTTCGCGATGACGTCACCTTAGAGGTGGTGCTGCGTTACCTAAGACGACTGCCTGAACTGCCAGACCACACTGACCAAATATTTGTGGTGGACCGTACCGACCGCTTATTGGGTGTTTTGTCGCTATCAGCACTACTGGTCAATGATCCCGAAGTCATCGTGCACGATGTCATGAGCACCGATTACCTCACGCTAAACCCCCTTGATCAGGACGCTGAGGCCGCAGGCGCTTTCGAGCGATACGACTTGGTTTCGTCGCCGGTGATTGATGATCGCGGGCGATTAATCGGTCGCGTCACGATTGCCGACGTCGTTGACGTGATTAGAGAGGACTCTGACGAGCAAGCACTGTCACGGGCAGGTTTACAAGAAGAAGATATCTTCGGTCCGGTCAATATGGCCATCAGAAACCGAGCGCCCTGGCTGATGCTTAACCTCTGCACGGCTGGCATCGCCGCTTTTGTGGCGTCTCGCTTCGAGGACACGGTTAGTCACATCGTTGTATTGGCTTTCTTAATGTCGATTGTGGCAGGGCTTGGCGGCAACTCTGGTAATCAGACCATGACGATGATTATTCGCGCTTTAGCGGTTGGTCGGGTGACTGCACAGAACGCTTGGCAACTGATTAAGCGCGAATTGCTGGTGACGCTTTCCGTATCACTTTTGGGTAGCGCTGTCGCCGGCGGCTTCGCGTGGTGGATTTCGAATTCAATCCCCATTGCCTTGGTCATGGTCGCAGCGATGATTTTCAACATGCTGGTCGGCGCCATGGTGGGTGTGCTCGTACCCATGGTACGTTCCCGACTCGGTAAAGACCCCGCACTTGGCTCGTCTGTTTTGCTGACCTTTGCCACCGACTCGCTCGGGTTTTTTATCTTTCTGGGTTTAGCGACCCTGTTCTTGATCTGATACAGGTGCTTGGATCTCAATGGATTCATTGAGCCAAGCAACCAATAAGGTGTAGGTCACAGCCAGAACCACGGGTCCGATGAAAATGCCGATAAGCCCGAAGGTCAGTAAGCCACCAATCACGCCAATGAGTATCAGCATCAACGGCAGGTCAGCGCCCCGACGGATCAACCAAGGCCTTATAAAGTTATCCATGGTTATCACGACCAGGCTCCAAACGGCCAGGAAAATGGCCCATCCCGTGGACTCCCCCTGCCAAAACATCCAAATGACAGCGGGCACAAGAACGGGCGACGGCCCGACCTGAGCAATGCACAGCAGTAGCATCACGCCACCTAACAAAACGGCGTAGGGGATGCCCGCAAGCGCCAACCCGATGGTGCCAAAAAGCGTCTGCAGTAGCGCGGTCACGCCAACACCCAAAGCGACACTCCGAATGGCTTGAGCCGTCAACAAAATCGCCGACTCCCCACGTTCGCCGCCCAAGCGTCGACCAAACTGGCGCGCAAAGACCGCCGCTTTTTCACCCTGCAGATAGATCACCGCTGATATCAAGGTCATCAACACGAACTGCAAAATCAGACCGCCCACACCCGACAAAGAACCAAGCAACCACTGCCCGGCTTGGCTTAAATGCGGCAATGCATACTGCTTTAGCAAGTCCGCCGTGCCACTGGCGGCAATACCATTCCAAAATTGGGTCAAGGGTGTGCCGACAAGCGCGACATCATTGAGCCAGGTTGGCGCTGGCGGCAGAGATCCGCCAGCCAGTCCCTTTCCCATCTGCACCAAAGCATCGCTGTGCTGCACTGTTGTAGAAATCAAGAGGATCAGCGGCAGAATCAACAATAACAAGATACCCAGTGTCATCACCAACGCGGCCAACGCACGACGCCCACCAAAGGCTTTTTGCAGACCAATCAGCAAGGGCCACGTCGCCACAACAATTAACACAGACCAAACGCCTGCAGCCATGAATGGCAGCAATACCCAGCCTGAAAGTAAGGCAAGTGCGACAACCGCCGCGATGGACAGGACATAACGCATCACATCGGGGTTCTTATAAGATTGCATTTCACATCCCCTTATTGGCAAAACATTACAACGCATCATATCGTTTCAAATAAGGCGATAACGTAACATGGCAAAAACTGTTAATAGGCTGTCACTAGACTGTCACGGCCCAGACATAGAATACGGTTTGGTGTCCATTTTCATTCACTCATCTGTCCCGCGCCATGTCGAACACTGCAAACTCGTCAGATTTTCAGAAAAAAGCCCATGCTGATTTGATAGACAGCTATGACGAAGAGCTCGAAATGGAGCTCGACGATGACCGGCTTGATGAATTGATTCTAGCCGTGCCTTCTCAAGGCGCTGAAAACGAACATGGCATGGATCGTCGTTTGTATTTCAAGGAGTTGTTTCGTCTGCAAGGCGAATTGGTGAAATTACAAGATTGGGTTATTCACAAAAAGCTTAAAGTGGTGGTCTTGTTTGAAGGTCGCGATGCGGCAGGTAAGGGGGGTGCCATCAAACGCATCACCCAGCGCCTAAATCCACGTGTTTGTCGCGTTGCCGCATTACCCGCACCGAGCGAACGAGAAAAAACACAGTGGTACTTTCAACGCTATGTTAGCCACCTCCCGGCCGGTGGAGAAATGGTTTTGTTTGACCGCAGTTGGTACAACCGTGCAGGCGTCGAACGCGTCATGGGGTTTTGTAGCGACGATGACTACGAAGAGTTTTTCCGAACAGTCCCTGAGTTTGAAAAAATGCTGGTCCGCTCAGGCATCATTTTGATTAAATATTGGTTTTCTATTACGGACGAAGAGCAACATCTTCGATTCACGATGCGCATCAAAGACCCGTTGAAACAGTGGAAATTAAGCCCCATGGATCTGGAGTCACGACGGCGTTGGGAAAGCTACACCGCGGCCAAAGAAACGATGCTTGAGCGCAGTAACATCGCCGAAGCCCCTTGGTGGATTGTTGAGGGCAATGACAAAAAAAGAGCCCGCTTAAATTGCATGGCCCACCTGCTTGAGCAGATCCCCTACCAAACGGTTGAACACCCCACGGTTATTCTGCCAGAGCGGGTGCATAACCCAGACTACCACCGCCATCCCGTCCCGAGCCAGATGATCATTGCCGACCGGTATGCGTCTTAACCACTGAGCCCGACAAACAGCCTAACCATGACGCGAAGTCAGTCAAATCAGTGAAATTGACTTAAAAAAGGCCTCTTAGCGTGTACATTCTCATAGAAGAATAGACATAACTTCTGGAGATGTCACGATGCATTCGGTCAAAAATATAGCGAGCCTGCCCGCCGAGCACGGCTACGTCAAAGGACTGGAAAAAAACGCAGCCAACCATGTCGCGTTTTCGCCGATTTGTTTTTTAGAGCGCAGCGCTTTGGTATTCCCGAAAAAGACAGCCATCATCCACGGTGCGCTGCGCCAGAACTGGTCGGATACGCTGAAGCGCTCACGCCAGCTCGCTAGCGGCCTGCAATCACTTGGCATACAAACGGGTGATACGGTGGCTGTCATGTTGCCAAACACGCCCCCCATGGTCGAGGCCCACTTTGGTGTGCCGATGTCTGGCGCCATACTGAATTGCTTAAATACCCGCCTTGATGCTAACAGCATTGCCTTCATGCTTAACCATGGCGAAGCAAAACTTGTGATTTTTGACAGCGAATTCGCCCCAGTCATGAAAGAGGCATTGGCGATTCTCAAACGCGAACATGGCCGCGAGCCAATGATTTTTGAGGCGCTGGACGAGGCATTTGTCGCGCCCGACCAAACCATGACCCAACGCACTTATGAGGCGCTTGTGGCCAGCGGTGACCCAGGTTTTGAGGTGATGTTGCCAGAAGATGAGTGGCAATCGATTTGCTTGAACTACACCTCGGGCACCACCGGGGACCCCAAAGGCGTGGTTTACAGCCACCGCGGTGCCGCCATGAACGCGATCTCGAACATCCTAGAGTGGGATATGCCCAAGCACCCCATCTACCTCTGGACGTTACCGCTGTTTCATTGCAACGGCTGGTGTTTCCCATGGTCAGTCGCAGCACGCGCAGGGGTTAATGTTTGCCTGCGCAAAATTGATGCCCAAACCATTTTCGACTTAATCCGTGAACATGGCGTCACACACTATTGTGCGGCACCGATTGTCCATGGCTTATTGGTCAACGCCCCTGATGCCATGAAAACCGGCCTGCCCGCTGGCGTTAAAGCAATGGTGGCCGGTGCAGCGCCGCCAGCGGCCATGATTGAAGGCATGGAAACCATGGGTTTTGAATTAACCCATGTTTATGGTTTGACCGAGGTTTATGGCCCAGCCGCGGTTTGCGTCAAACACGAAGATTGGGACACGCTCGATATTTCGGAACGCGCTCGCTTGAACTCACGTCAAGGCGTGCGTTACCACTTACAAGCCGACGTCAAAGTACTCGACCCTGAAACCATGGCCCCCGTGCCTTGGGACGGAGAAACCATGGGCGAAATCATGTTCCGTGGCAACATCACCATGAAGGGTTATTTGAAGAACCCTAAGGCCACAGACGCCGCTTTTGCGGGTGGTTGGTTTCACTCGGGAGACCTAGCCGTTCAATATCCTGACGGTTACGTCAAAATCAAAGACCGCAGCAAAGACATCATCATTTCTGGCGGTGAAAACATCTCGTCGATCGAAGTCGAAGACGTGCTCTACCGCCATCCCGCCGTTCTCGCGGCCGCGGTTGTGGCCAAACCCGACCCAAAATGGGGCGAGACGCCGTGCGCGTTTCTGGAGCTCAAGCCAGGGGTCAGTGTGACACCAGAAGAAATCATCTCTTTTTGCAAATTGCACATGGCCCACTTTAAAGTACCAAAGAACGTGATTTTCGGTGAAGTCCCCAAAACGTCGACGGGCAAGATTCAGAAGTTTGAGCTCAGAAAACATGCGAGTACGATTTAAGACGCAACGATTTCCACGACCATCACAGCATCCGGCGAGATCACATCATGGACGACCTACTGACAGAATCAGTACCGCAAGCCGGCTTGCTCAAACTGACCTTGAACCGGCCATTGGCCTTTAACGCCTTATCTGAGTCGTTGCTCGCCGCGCTTAAAGAGCGCTTAGAACAGATTGCCCAAGACCGTAACATCCGGGTCGTGATTTTGGCCGCGCAAGGCAAAGCGTATTGCGCTGGACACGATCTCAAAGAGATGCGTGCCCAGCCCAGCCTGAACTACTATCAAACACTCTTTGCACAGTGCAGTGAGGTGATGCTGGCGGTGCAGCGTTTGCCTCAACCGGTGATTGCACAAGTTCAAGGCGTGGCGACGGCAGCCGGCTGTCAATTGGTTGCCATGTGCGATTTGGCAATAGCCGCTGATGAAGCACGGTTTGCGGTTTCCGGGGTCAACTTGGGGCTCTTTTGTGCCACACCCTCCGTGGCCTTGAGCCGAAATATTTCGCGCAAACAGGCCATGTACATGCTGCTAACAGGTGAGTTCATCAGTGCGCGGCAAGCCCAAGACTGGGGTTTGATCAACGAAGTGGTGCCAAGAGATCAGCTCGATGTCGCCACCCTGGCATTGGCTCAAAAAATACTGACCAAACCATCACCCGCTTTGCAACTGGGTAAAAAATTGTTTTACCAACAAATCGAAGCCAACATTTCGCAAGCCTATGAATTAGCCGCACAAACCATGGCCTGCAATATGATGGACGAATCGGCACTTGAAGGCGTTCAGGCGTTTATAGACAAACGCTCGCCGAACTGGCGTTAAAACGCTGCCGCACCGAAATAAAATGCTCGTGAGGCTCACATGGCTGTTGATTACCTAGCACCAACCAAAGACATGGCTTTTTTGATAAAGCACGTCATCGATTTACCCACCATCATCACACTACCAGGCTACGACGCGTGTTCAGAAGACGTGATTGACGCCATATTGGACGAGGCAGGTAAGTTCGCCAACGGCGTGATTTCGCCCCTGAATACAGTCTCTGACAACAAGCCGCCAGCACTGAGCAACGATCACCGTGTGACGACATCACCGGGCTTTACAGCGGCTTACACACAATATGTTCAGGCCGGTTGGAATAGCCTGTCAGGCAGCCCCGAATTCGAAGGCCAGGGCCTTCCTGAGCTTCTGGCCACGGCCACCAATGAAATGTGGCATAGCGCCAGCATGTCCTTTGCCCTGTGCCCGATGCTCACAGCCGGTGCCATTCACGCCATCGAATATCACGGCAACGAACATCAAAAGGCCACCTTTTTACCCAAACTGGTGTCCGGTGAGTGGTCCGGCACCATGAACCTGACTGAACCCCAAGCGGGCTCTGATCTGGCTGCCGTCACCACCAAAGCACAACCCGACGGCGAGCACTACCGGCTCTCAGGGGTAAAGATCTACATCACCTATGGCGAACATGATTTAACCGAGAACATCATCCATTTGGTGTTGGCACGCTTACCGGATGCACCCAAGGGCGTCAAAGGTATCTCACTTTTTATCGTGCCCAAACACCTTGTCAATGCTGATGGCAGCCTAGGTGCGCGCAATGACCTCAAGTGCCTTTCGCTTGAACACAAGCTCGGGATTCACGGCAGCCCGACTGCGGTGATGAGCTATGGGGAGAAAGAAGGGGCGATTGCCTACTTGGTGGGACAACCCAATGAAGGCTTATCGTATATGTTCACCATGATGAACCATGCCCGTCTGAATGTGGGTTTACAGGGCGTGGCTGTGGCTGAACGCGCACTTCAGCAAGCCATTTGGTATGCCTACGATCGCGTTCAAGGCAAAACCCTCCTTGAGTCCGAACAAACCCCAAGCCCCATCGCTTTTCATCCAGATGTTCGGCGCTTGTTGGCCAGTATGCAGTGCCGCACACAAGCGATGCGGGCTTTGGCGTATGAGGCGGCCGCACAACTTGACATCGCCACCCACCACGCTGACCCTCAGACAGCACGGCGCTCACAAGCGCGGGTCGACCTACTGATTCCCGTGGTCAAAGGTTGGTCTACGGAGCAATCGATTGACATTGCTTCCATGGGCATTCAAATTCACGGTGGCATGGGCTATGTTGAAGAAACGGGTGCTGCCCAGCACCTTCGCGACGCGCGAATCACCACCATCTACGAAGGCACCACCGCCATCCAAGCCAACGACTTTCTGGGGCGTAAGGTTTTGCGTGACGGGGGACACGCCATTGGTTTGTTAATCGAGGACATCAATCAAATCAGCCACACCCTGATGGGGTATGGCGATGCTGACTTGCAACGCCTAGGGCAACAACTCAATGAGGGCGCACGCATACTGCGTCAAGTGATTGACTGGGCAGTGGCTCAGGACAAAAGCGAACTCGCGGGCACTTATTTTGGTTCGGTACCGCTTCTGATGCTAGCGGGTGATGTCTTGGGTGGCTGGATGCTGGCACGCAGTGTAATGGCCTGTGAAGCGCAGCCCAGCGCCATTGATGCAGACTTCGCAAATGCCAAAAAACATGCGGCCTTGCTTTACAGTGACATGGTTTTGATGCCCGGTCTGGGACGTGCCCATTTGATTCAAAACGGCTCAAAAGCATTACGCGCGGCACTCAACCTTTAGGCCTGTGAGGCTTGACCAGAGGGTTGGTCTGACGACTGGGCACAGAGATCGATTAAACGACAATTTGTTTGTCATTTAAAGGTGCTAAAAATCAATATTGATTTGAACTGCCCCCAACCTAGGTGTCCACACAATCATGAAACTCGTCACTTGGAACACGCAGTGGTGCAAAGGCCTAGACGGTCTGGTAAGCCCGCAACGTATCGTTAAAGAGGCACTCAAATTGGCGGATTTTGATGTGCTTTGCCTTCAAGAAATCGCTGTCAATTACCCCTCACTGACCGGCGACAGCCCGCTGGATCAACCACAGGCCATCGCCTCACTGTTGCCAGGCTTCGAAGTTGTTTTTGGGGCAGCCATTGATGAGCGGCCAAACGGCAGGTCGCAGCAGTTTGGCACACTGATTGCCTCTCGACTACCCATCTTGCAAGTACAAAAATGGATGTTGCCCTCGCCTTGCGAAACTGGCGCCTCTCATGCTTGGATGCCACGAGTTTGCACAGTCTGCACCGTCGCCGCACCATGGGGCCCTGTTCGTGTCATGACCACGCACCTCGAATACCACAGCCAGCCTCAAAGACTTGTACAGGCACAAGCGCTAAGACATTGGCACGAGGAGTCATGCGCACAAGCCCTCAATTGTCGACCCATGTTTGTGGATGAAGCAGGCACCCCGTACCAGACCAAACCACACACAATGGACGCCATTCTTTGTGGTGACTTTAATTTTGAATCAGACAGTGACGAGTATCGTTACCTCACTGACCATACTAGGACGCATGCCATGTCTGACAGCTGGACCATTGCACAGACTGGTCAGCCCCACCCACCCACTTTTCGGCTCTTTGACGACACCTATGGCCCCGATGCGGTGAGTTGTGACTTCGTCTTTGTGAGCGAATCACTGACCTCGCGGGTTCAATCGGTCGTGGTGGATACCCTGACACAAGCCTCAGATCACCAACCGGTCCTGATCGTACTCAGCGACTCAAGCCTTGCGAACCAATAGCAGTCTGGCAAACAGCTCGACACCTTTCACCCCTGCTATTTGTTAGGATGAAAGGTAACGTTAATTTAACGGCAGGTATGAGCAATGAGCAATTCAGCCGCACCACACCCAGTGGCACCATCTCGTGAAGACTTCGCGTACTTTGAAACCATCACGTTACGCTACGCCGACAATGATGTGAACGGACACGTCAATAACGCCCATTACTACGCATATTTCGACACGGCTGTTGAGGGTTTTTTAAGAGCCACAGCACTGAGAGGCGTGTTAGCTGGTGAGGTATTCACGCCAGTGGTAGCTTCAAGCTGTCGCTATTTCCAGGAAATCTCTTATCCGGGCGACGTGGTCTTAGGCGTCAAACTCGCGCGCATGGGTAAAACCAGTTTGACTTATGAAATCGCTATTTTTACGGCCGCCACCGGTCCGACAGCGGCGGCTTTGGGAACATTCACGACAGTGTGCACCAACAAAGAAAGCCGGCGCCCAACTGAAATTCCTACCGCTGTGCGAACCTACTTTAAGCAATCGCTTAGCCCCAATTAAACAATACAAATAGACCGCTTATACAACAAGCCTTCAGACAACCGTATGCCAATTATCCTGGGCTTTAATGCCACACAACCGATCAATGGCTTCGAGATCGAGGCTCCAGCAGGCTTGAGCAATCGCTAGCGCGCGCTCGTGGCCGACCACTGGGTCACAAATGGCGTGAAACTTGTGATTAAGTGCCGCATCATCCAACGGATTGTCCGGTTCACCATAAGGCTGTGGTTGCAAGTGGGTCAAGTGTCGACCATCACGCAATTCGAGCGTCACACTTGCTGATCGTTTGGCAGGATAATCCGCTTGTATTGTTTCAGACACTTCAACGCTGACACTCCCAGCCAATCGCGCAATTTCGGGGTTGGCTCTGGCTTGGCTACCAAATGCCATTAGATCGACTTGGTCGTAAACCAGTGCAGCGGCCACTGCATAAGGGATCGACATCTGCGCATCTAACAAACCATCATGGTGCTGGTGATCGTGTTTGGCGGCACCACGATGGGTTTGAACCGAAACTCGCATCACTTCACTTGCATCAAATGAATTTTGACTCTTCATGGCCAGTACAGCATCAATGGGCGCATGCAGGTGACGACAGCAAGGGTATGGTTTGACGTAAGTGTTGAGCATCTCATAAGTTGTGCCGAATCCTTGCAACACAGAATTGAGATCAGCTTTCCCGCCCGCGTAGGCTTTGAAGTATCCGTTGTCACCTTCAATGCCAGTTAACGGACCGTCAACCCCCGCGCGTGCCAGTTGGGCCACGATTAATCCGTCACGCGCACATTTACCAGGGTGCAAGCGCTTGGTCTCAGAGCCTTGGGCCAAAAACTCAAACAATCCACTGGAAAAAGACCCAGCCATGCCTAGCGTCCATGACAGCTCTTGAACGGACAAGCCCAACAGCTTTCCCACCCCCACTGCGCTTGCAAAAACGCCGTTAATGCCTGTGTTGTGAAAGCCATTTTGCCAAGTATGAGGATGCCCAGCCCTGGCCAAGCGGCAACTCACCTCGTAAGCGGCAACGATTGCCAGCATGACCTCTTGCACACTGGATTTAGACGCTTGTGCCTGGGCCATGATCGCCGGCATGGCACAGGCGCCTGGGTGATAAGAGCCTGGCGTGTAGCCGTCGTCAATCTCCAAACCGTGAGCAGCCGTCCCATTGATAAACGCTGCCGTATGAGCCGCAAACCGATGCCCGCTGCCCACGACCCCAGCCGCTGAACCCGACTCCGTTTGTGCGAAGTAATTTTGAACGGCGCGGCTCGTGGGTGCGGTGCATCCCGCGATGACCGCACAGTGGTAATCAAGGACAATCCGCTTGACTTGGTGAACCACAGCTGACGGTAAGTTAACCAACTGTAGTGAATAAATCCAATCAGCCAAGGCCACAGTCAACGCTGGTTGCGCATCCGCTCTGGTTTGAGCCTTACTTGAATGGTCTAGGCTGGTTGTTTGTGTTGCCATGGTGGTTTTTCTCTAGCAAACGATCCGCATTTACTCGGCGCACGCAAGGTTTAAGCCGAGCTTGCGTCTTTTTGTTGATAGACCGCTCAAGATAAACTCAAAACTGACGTCGTGTCTATTCCCTTTCAAATTAAATAGACTTTTGGGTAAGATACGGTGGTTGATTTAAATGACTGTTGACAGTCGTAACAGCGGTGGTCTGACTCTGTTAGACAGCATTTCGAGGAAGATAAGTGAAAGTCATTGATCGGTCATATCAGGCCGCTTCCTTCAGCCCGTTGTCTTTAAAGTAAACCTCATCTGGTGTCTGCTTGGCAAGCGATTGATGCGTTCTCTTTGTGTTGTAAAACAAAAAGTAGTCTTTGATGCCCTCGCGTAATGCCGCCATTGATTCGTACGCCCTAAGATAAACGTTCTCGTACTTTACAGAGCGCCAGAGTCGTTCAACAAAAACATTATCTACCCAACGGCCTTTTCCATCCATACTGATCTGGATGCCGTTTTCTTTCAATACGTCAGTGAAGTCCTCGCTGGTAAATTGGGTGCCCTGATCAGTATTAAAAATCTCTGGCGTGCCATACCGACCAAGGGCCTCTTGAAGCGCTTCAATACAAATATCTGTTGTCAGCGTATTAGATATTCGCCAAGCCAAGACCTTGCGGCTCGCCCAGTCCATGGTGGCAACGAGGTATGCAAAGCCCTTGGCCATAGGAATTTAATTGATGTCGGTTGCCCAGACTTGGTTGGGGCGATCGATCACAAGATCTTTGAGCAAATAGGGATAAATCTTATGGCCTTTAAACGGAATGCTCGTTCTGGGGCCCGATACATTGCGTGGATGCCCATCTTGCGCATGAGACCGCGTACTCGGTCTCGGCACACGTTGATACCGCCTCTGGCCAGTTGATCTCTAATGCTTCGTGATCCCATCCACGGAAAGTCTAAATGCAACGCGTCAATCTTACGCATGAGCTCAAGCGATTTACTATGGACAGCCCTTTCTTTGTAATAAAAAGTCGACCGCTGCAAATCCAGCAATTCGCACTGGCGGCTTATCTTCAAGGCATGAGTGCGGTCAATCATCGCTTTGCGCTCGGCAATCCCGCCAAGCCGCCCGCGCTTTCGAAAAAGTCGACTTCTAGCGTCAATTGCCCGATCTAGGCATGTAAATCCTTCACCTCGTCCTCAGATACCGCGCCAATAGGTTCTTTGCCAAAGCTCGCCGCCATATTATCGATTGCCTGCTGGCGCCATTGCGAGATTTGGTTCGCATGCACTTCAAACTGTTCTGCTAACTCAGCGAGGGTCTTATCCCCGCGCAGCGCTGCTAAAACTACCTTGGCCTTGAAATCGGCTGTGTGATTCCTTCTGGGTCGTCTCATCATTACTCTGCTGGGCGCTCTGCGCCAAAAAGACCAATGACTTTTTATCACTTATCGGGCTGTCTAGTTTGGCCAGACCGGCTCTAACCGTGTTGCGGCTTGTATTAGCGCTTTAAACCAACATCGCCAACGTCACCTCTCCTAACTTGTGCCATTTAGTGCGGAATCTCGGTTTCTAGCACCCGGACTGGGTGTAGCTAAGTCATTGACACGTTTCTAAATTCAACGTAATTTAAGCAATCATAAAGATAGTTACTAAACTGATCGCTATATAAATTATTTATAAATTGGAGACATTAGAATGGATCGCAGAAAATTTATTCAGTCAGGTATAGCTTTAGGGACAACCGTAAGTGCCCCTGCCCTTGTGTTAGCTCAAAGCGCTTCAGCGAAATGGCCATCCCAACCCGTTCAACTCGTAGTAGCCTTCAGTCCTGGCGGATCAACTGACGTCACGGCACGCATCATTTCAGCGAAATTAATGGATATAATTGGTCAACGTATCGTGGTTTTAAATAAGCCTGGTGGTGGATCAAATATCGGCGCAGAATTTGCAGCAAAATCACCTGCAGACGGTTACACATTGTTTTTGGGTACTGTTTCCAATGCAATCAATATGACTCTCTATAAAAATCTCAGATACAACCTCTTGACAGATTTTGTCCCAATTTCAAGCACAACCTCCTCACCCGCATTATTAGTATGTTCGTCAAAACTACCTGTAAGGACAGTGCAGGAATTAATCAAACTTGCCAAGGAACGTCCAGGTAAAATGAACAATGCTTCATCAGGAGTGGGCACAATCCCACATCTTGCAGGTGAGCTGTTTAAAAACCGTTTTGGACTGGATATCACGCACATTGCATACAAAGGTGCTGCTGCCGCGCTGAACGACATCGCTAGCGGTGTGACAGACTTTGGTTTTACATCAGCGCTATCATCGATTCCTAGCATTCAAGCTGGGCGACTGACCCCGCTGGCAGTCGCCTCTTCGAAACGTCTGGCCCTGCTGCCTAATGTCCCCACCATGGCCGAAGCCGGTATTGTTGATTTTGAAATCACCTTTTGGAACGGCTTATTTGCACCAGCGGGTACTCCTCGAGAAATTATTGATCGACTTTCAGCTGCCTGCGCATCTATTGCAAATATGAAAGAGGTTGAGGAGATTTTCGCTGCACAGGCTTCCGTGGTGACCTCGAGTACCCCAGAAGAATATAAGGAATTTTTAACGGCAGAGATCAAAATGTGGGGAGATGTTGTGCGTCTCACAGGAGCCAGTGCAAATTAATACTTAAATCTTTTTTTACTTAGGGCGCAACGTGTCAATGACTTTGCTACACCTGGCTTCATAAACTCAGTGTGTATTTGGTTATTGTCAGGTTTGTTCCTTTTTTTCGGTTGGGGGGTTGATCCATACCGCGCTCGGCAGGGGTTTCTGGCAAGGTCGGACGCCTTTAAATCGATTGGGCATTGCGTTAAAAGCAGCATCTAGTGTCGCTTGTCTAGTGGCGAGCAAAGTTCGCGCTTGGCCATAGTGCACGCTGTGAGGGGTCATGTAACCGATGCCTGAATGACGGTGCTGATTGTTGTACCAAGCAAAGAAGGCTTGGCGGTGGCTTCTAGCATCCTCAAGGCTACCAAAGCGTTCCGGAAAGTCAGGACGGTATTTCATGGTCTTTAATTGCGACTCCGAGAAAGGGTTGTCGTCAGAGGTGTAGGGACGACTGTGGCTTTTGGCCACCTCAAGGTCGACCAATAAACTGGCGACTGGTTTGGACCGCATAGATGTGCCACGGTCTGCGTGCAGCGTGAGCATACCCGGCAACACGTCATGCCGTGCCACGGTTTCAGCAATGAGTTGCTTCGCTAGCTCAGCGCTCTCGCGAGGTGCAATCATCCAGCCTACGACGTACCGGTTAAAGATGTCCAAGATGACGTAAAGGTGAAAGCAAGTCCATTTGAATGGATCTTCGAGTTTGGTAAGGTGAGTAGACCACGGGAGTCGCACCCGCAACCTCTCGCATAACGGTACGTGAATGTCTCCGCTCATACCGCTCCCGTCAAGCAAACGCACCTTTCATTCCCTCGCGCCAGTGAACAAACAATCCTGGGTTACGCTTCATACACAGTTCAAGGAACGCTGTGGCATCGATCTTACTGCGCTTTAGCGATTTGAACTTTCGCGTAACCCACCGAACCAAAGACTTGTTCACGTAACGCACGATCGCATACGTCGCGGACCGAGTGTACTTGCCGTAGTACGCAAGCCAACCCCGCATGATCGGGTTTAGCCAGCCAGCAAGTTCAGCTAACGATAAATCCGTACGTTCGCGCATCCTTGACTTTCGGATCTTGGCTCGCATCGCCTTCAGAGAAGATGGGCTAACCGCCGGCGTGAATCCCAGAATCATTGTCTGTTCCTTCTCGATCCAGCATCCTATACGACGGAAAAAGTACCCAAGAAACTCGAATGACGTGTTGGGATAACGCTTGGCGCGGCGACCATCCTTGCAATAGACAATCTTGGTTTTCACTGGGTGCAGCTCTAAGCCACATTGCTCGAAACGCTGCCGAATTGCCTGCAACAGCGCGACAGCCTGCGCCTCGCTCTTGCAGTGAAGCAGCCCATCATCGGCGTACCGGCACCACACAACGTTCGGATAGTGGTTTGTTAGCTACCTATCGAACACGTAGGGCAGAAACAAGTTAGCCAGAATTGGACTGATCACGCCTCCCTGCGGCGTTCCTTTATCCCGAGGTATTAGTGCACCATCGGGCATCTGCATCGGTGCCGTCAACCAGCGCTTGACATACAGCCTGATCCACGCAGAGTCGGTGTGTTTATCCACCGCCTTCAAGAGCAGATCATGAGGTATGTTGTCGAACAAGCCTTTGATGTCAAATTCGATGACCCAATCATTATCCCAACACCGCTTGCGCGTCACCCCAATGGCGTCCAGAGCTGACTTTCTAGGTCTGTATCTACAGGAGTCCGGCAGGAAGTGCGGTTCAACGGTTGGTTCAAATTCAAGTTTGACCACCATTTGGGCTATCCGGTCGCTGACCGTCGGAACCCCCAGCACTCGCTCTCCACCGGTTTTCTTCGGGATCGGCACCACCCTAACGGGTGGTGGCATGTAACTGCCCGATGACATCCGGTTCCAGAGCTTGTACAAGTTGTCTTTGAGATTCTCCTCGAACGCTGCGATCGATTGCTTGTCAACGCCAGCAGAACCTGCATTGGCTTTGACGAGCCGAAACGCTTCGACCACTCTATGCTTGGAAATGATAAATGGTTTTGCCAGCGGGTGCAGCCTCCTCCCGGGCACTGCCCGGGAGGAGGCTGCACCCGCTGGCTGCTTGACGCTGTCCCTTCGCTCCGCGCTCATTACAAGCGCCTCAACGCTACTACGAACAGCTCCGCCCCAGTATCACGCATCGATACTCTCGATCTCGTAGTTGTAGCTACTTGAATCTTCTCTCTTAGCATCGTGATGACTGGTTCCCGTAGTTCCCGGAAAGAGACTGGTATCGAGTCGCGCCCACTTTACACCGGACACCGCCCGCACAGCATTCGGAATACGCTTGCGGACTTGTCCCGGGGATGGGACACGCCCCCGGTTTTGATGTCATGTCTGGTTCTCGACGCGTCAACATGGGTTCGGGTTTACTCGCCTCTCAATACCTTACCTGATGGGGTCGTTGCCCCGTCGTTTCCACAGTGCTCACCACCGATGCTCTTAACATCAGCAGCTTGAGGTGGTTTGAAGCCGGCCTCCGACGGCAGACTCCGGTGGACCTACCACCATCTCTCTCCGAGCTTATATCTCCGCAAATTTGATCCATTAGGATCTCCTTTAACTTCACTTCTACGGCACACTGTCCCAGGACCAGACCTGGTTAGGCTCAAGCGCCAGTAGCTCAGGTTTGGCATAAACGGGACGGTTGCGTTGGTTGCGACGCTCAGCGCTGCTGAGCTTTGCGGTAAGCACACGATACATGGTGCGAACTGAAGCAAGGTACGTGCCCTCATCGAGCAAGGTGGCGTCTCAGCAGGGTTAGGTTGAGGACCGCGCTTTTTAGCTGTGGCTGCATCTAACTCTCATGCCGCATACTGGCGTCGCCACGTAGACAACGAAGACGAGTACTCGCCGTGACGGCGCATCAGCGCACCGATTTCGCCAGGCCTGGAGCAAGCGTTGGCTGCAATGACGATGCTGATCTTTTGCGCATTGGTAAAGCGCTTTCGCTTGGCCATAGGCACCACCTCAGAGTCGGTGCTCGGTGACACTCGGCGCGCCGGTTCAGGCGCATCTCATATTAGAAACACGAGACGCTCTTCAGACGCATGTCATATTGAAATAGGCTGACTATTTACTTAATAAAAGTTTCCCACTAAACTGATTTATCGATTAGCAGTCGGTATGCATTGTTAACTCCATTGCACACTTCATCGGTTACCATCATCTACACCTTCAAATTTTTCATCGGCCGCGCATGATCATTTTAAACCCCACCATCAAATTTTTCATCGGCGGCGAATGGACGAAGGACGATCCCTGCGTCAACTTTTTCGACGTCGTTGATCCCTTCGTCGAATCCGTTCTGGGTCGCGCGCCTGAAGCCAATGCGGCCACGATTGCGACGGCATTGGCGGCAGCGCGGACGGGGCACGCCATCTGGCGTAACACCAGTACCGCGAAACGCAGCGATCTGATACTTCAGGCATGCCAGTTGTTGCGCGATGGCGTAAGCAAAGGCGTCAGGAGCTATGCCGACGCCAAGACAATCACCTTCCTCCAAATCTAGGATGGCAATGCACAACAAAAAGACCTGGTTTATCACCGGCTGCGACTCTGGCATGGGGTATGCAGTCTCCAAGGAAGTGCTGTCACGCGGCGACGCCGTAGTCCTGACGGCACGCGACGTGGCCAGCGTTCAGCCTCTCGTCGCATCCTATCCAGACCGCACCTTCGCCTACCAGTTAGATGTCACCGACCAGGAAGGCATCTCCGGAGTCGTGGCGCACGCCGAAAAGGCCTCGGGCGGCATCGATGTATTGCTGAATAACGCCGGATATGGCCTGCTAGGCGCCGCGGAGGAAACCTCGCCCCAGGAATACCGCCCGCTGTTCGATGTCAATTTCTTCGGTCTGGTCGAGGTCACCAGGGCCGCGCTTCCCTACATGCGGGCACGCGGTGCCGGGCACATTTTCAACACCTCGTCTCTGGGCGGTTTTGCGGCGTCAGCCGGCTTCGCCTTTTATGCGGCCAGTAAATTCGCGGTCGAGGGCTATTCGGATGCCCTAAAGCAGGAGGTCGCCAGCCTCGGCATCGAGGTGATGGTACTCGAGCCAGGCTCGTTTCGCACCCTGTTCGCCGGCGCTTCAATGCGCCGCACGGCCAGTGATATCGCGGCCTATGCCGGAACACCGATCGACATCACACGCCGGCGCATGGAAGAACGCGACGGGCAGCAACCCAACGACCCGGTGCGACTCGCCCAGGTCCTGTTCCGCCTCTCACGCCTGCGCCGCCTGCCACTGCGGCTGCCGCTCGGTGGAGATGCGGTCACCCGCGTGCGCAGCCGGATCGCGGAAACCATCGCCGAACTGGACCGTTGGGAACCACTGGCCCACACGGTAGCTTTCGACCACCCAGCCGGCTCACCCCTTCACGTTCCACTCGGAGCAAACGCATGATTTACCAACACCGCCTAGTCATCTCCCGCGGGGGCCGCCTTAGCAAACGCAACGAGGTCTTCCAGGGCGATTCGATGAAAGTGATCGAAGCCCATGGTTCCGTGCTGGTCGGCGCATGGGAAGTTTGGATCGGCGCAGAGGCCGGATCGGGCGTCTACCAGATCCGTCAATTCGACAGCCTAGCCACTTGGGAACAGCATCAGCAGCGTCTGCGCGATGATGCCGAGCATGATGACCGACGGCTTTCGCAACTGTACACGCTGTTCGACTTCTGTGACACCTCGATCCTCCGGCTGAACCCCCGCTCGCCCGCCCTGCCGCAGCAGTGGCCGAGCTTCGATGCGGTCCAAGGCCAGCCGCGCGGCGTGTTCGAGCAACGCACGATATGGCTGCGACCCGATGGTGCCGACCACCACCATGCTACCTATTTTGAGAAGATCCAGCCGGCGCTGGAGCGGGAGGGATCGCGTGTCGTAGCATTCTTCGACACCGTGATCGGCCCTGGCACAACGAATGGCCGGTCACATCGCAGCATCGAGTTGCGCTACTTTCCGGACATGGGGGCATGGCAGCTCTGGCGTGAGGCACAGGACAGCGATCAGGCGCTGCGCCAACTCACGCGGCAGGTCTGGCCCTCCATGATAGAGCGCATGGACAGCCTGCTGCTCCGACCCCTAGACTACAGTCGCATCCGCTGACTGGCTTCAAACGGCACCGTGAGCCTGCTGTATCCACACCCAACTCCAAAGGCGACAACAAGCTGATAGGAAACTTACCCACATGAAACGTCCCAACATTCTGATAATCATGGCCGACCAGTTGTCGGCACTAGCACTGCCATTCCATGGCAACGTGGCGGTCAAAGCCCCCTACCTTCAGGAACTAGCCAACCATTCGGCTGTCTTCGACAACGCCTACTGCAACTTCCCGTTGTGCTCGCCAGCGCGCTCGTCGCTTATGGCGGGTCAGTTCGCGTCGCGCATCGGCGCCTTCGACAACGCCAGCGAGTTCCCCGCAGCAACGCCGACGCTCCCCTACTACCTGAACAGTCTGGGCTACAAAACCATACTGTCAGGTAAAATGCACTTCGCGGGCCCGGACCAGTTGCACGGGTTCCAGCAACGTCTGACCACGGACATCTACCCGTCAGACTTCGCATGGACGGCCGACTGGCGCAAGAAAGAGTTCGAACCCGCACCCTCAGGCTACAACCTCGGAACCATAGACGAAAGCGGCCCCTGCTACCGTAGCCTGCAACTCGACTATGACGAGGAGGTGGAGGCGAAGTCGATCCAGTGCCTCTACGACCTGGCTCGCGACGAATCGACCGACCCCTTCTTCTTGTGCGCCTCGTTCACCCACCCGCACCCGCCCTTCCACATACTCCCCGAGTACCTTGACCGCTACAAGCCTGAGGAGATCAACCTCCCGATTGTTGGCGACATGTCGATGGAGCAGCGCGACATCCTCAGCCGCTGGATCCAGTTTTCGCACGGCCTGGCCGAGAAGTCCGCCAGCGAGGAGCAGATTCGCCGCGCCCGCCACACCTACTATGCGATGATTAGCTACATCGACGACAAGGTAGGCAACTTGCTTCGCGCCCTGAAGCGCTCGGGCCTAGACGAGAACACCATAGTCGTCTTCACCACTGACCACGGCGAAATGATGGGCGAACGTGGAATGTGGTTCAAGCGGGTGTTCTTCGACTGGGCCACCAAAGTGCCGCTGCTTATCCGCCTGCCCGGGTCGTCGACGATGCGCAGGATCCCCGACTGCGCCTCCCTCGTCGACCTGCTTCCGACGCTGATGGACTTCTGCACGGACGGAGACTCAACGGCATGGATCGACCCGATCGACGGCCGCTCTTTGCGACCGCTGATGGAGGGCGCCTCAGACCCGGATCAGGCGACTGCCTTTGTGGAGTACATGGCCGATGCGGTCTCCACGCCCTGTTGCATGCTGCGGCGCGGACGCTACAAGCTCATCTATACTCACGGCCATCCGGATCAGCTCTACGACATGATCGATGACCCGAACGAGCTGCACAACATCGCCTCCAGCGCACTAGATATCTCGACAGGCCTGCGCAACGAACTGCTTTCATGGTGGGATCCGGAGAAGATCCGGAGCGAGGTGCTGGCAAGCCAGACTCGACGACGCTTCATCAAGGAACTCCCGAGCGAGATGCGTCCGCCCTGGGACTTCCAGGCCCACGTTGACGACACGCAACGCTTCGTGCGGCGCACAAGCGGGCTGACCCTCAAGCAGCGCAGCCGCTGGCCCCGCATCTCGACCATCAAGGAGTAGACTCATGCCCAATCAGGATTCTGAAGTAACGCCTGGCCAGAAAATGGACTATGTGCAACTGGCTTTGTAGCTCGGCAGCGGTGAACAAACTTGGCTGCGCATTGTGTGACTGAATGTAGTGCTCAGCCTCAGACAGCAAAACCGCTAACGCACCCTCATCACGGGCACTGCCGATGTGTTTGACCACCGTGCGACGCTTGCCCTCGTAGCACACCACTTGAACAGCAGTGGCGTCAGAGGCAATTTTTTATCTTGCGGGGTCGGAGATCGCGTCGCATGACGCGAAGATAGCATTAGTGCGTTTTGTATCACACCAAAAAAATGCAACCCAATGAAATATATTGACTATTTCTGCGGACTCAATAATTCCTGTGGAGGACGGCAGAAGTCAGTAAATTAAATAGACTTTTGGGTAAGATACGGTGGTTGATTTAAATGACTGTTGACAGTCGTAACCGTATTGCGGTTTGTCTTAGTGCTCTAAATCAACATCGCCAACACAACCACTCAAACACGAACCCCGCCAAGGGGTTATGGTTCCATCCAGAGCGGTCGCGACCAATACAACACTGTCTTCACTATTTGTAAACCAGCCCTATTAGAGATTGAGACCCAGATGCTTCAGGCCCAACATTCAGCAGCAGATTTCGATGATGAATCCCGCATGATCGTTGACTTGGTCACGAAATTCGTTGATCAAGAACTCATGCCCCTTGAACCCGGCATTCTTGCTCGCGAAGTCAAAGGCGAGCACCTTCACTTAACGTCAGACGAAGAAAAAACCCTCGCTGATAAGTGCAAGGAACTTGGCCTTTGGGCGCTCGACGCCCCCGAAGAATTTGGGGGTATCAATTTGCCATCAGTCACACTGATGGCCATCAATGAAGAAATTGGACGCACGGTGACACCATTCACCTTCCCGCCTGATTCGCCCAATCTTCACATGCTGATGGCCACAGCCACAGAGAGCCAACGGAAAAAATATCTAGAGCCTTATGCGCAAGGCACCGCAAAGTCGGCCATCGCCATTTCTGAACCCCAAGCTGGGGGAGATCCCACTGGCATGCTTACGCGAGCAGAGAAAGTCGGTGATCAGTGGGTTCTTAACGGTCGTAAAATCTGGGTAAGCCGAGTGCCTGCCGCCGATTTTATTGTCGCAATGGCACGTGTTGGCAGCGGCAAAGGTCACGAAGGCATCACGGCTTTCATTATTGACAAGGGTACCAAGGGTTTTGAGATCCTGCGCGAAATTCCCATGCTCGCGGGTCACCGCACCTATGAATTGGCTTTTGAGGATTGCCGCATCCCCGCTGAAAACATCTTGGGTGAAATCGGTGCCGGCTTTGCACCCATGCAACTGCGGTTAAATATTCGCCGCTTGCAAATGGGGGCTTGGTGTTTGGGTATGTGCCGACGTGCCATGGAAATGATGATGTCGCACGCCAAGCAACGCACCACGTTTGGGGCTTTGTTGGCAGACCGGCAAGCCATCCAATGGTGGGTGGCTGATGCTGCCATGAAAATGCACGCTTGCCGACTCATGGTCCACGATGCTGCCCGCAAGCAAGATCGCGGCGAAGACATTCGTATGGAAGCCTCCATGATCAAGGTCTATGCCACGGAAATGGCGGCCGAGGTGATTGATCACGCCATGCAAACGTTTGGCGCCATGGGTGTGACCAAAGAATTACCTTTACACCTCATGGCACAGCGTGCCCGCGTGATGCGCGTCTATGAAGGCCCCTCAGAGGTGCATCGCATGTCAATCGCAAGACGTATATTCAAAACAGTAAAGTAGTCACAAGCGGCATAAGAACGGTCAAAATAGTCGTCATAAAAAAGATAAGGAATCAGGGGTAGTCGCCCATGCGCTCTGCGCACGGGCGACGGGCAACCGGGAGACAAGCACGATGGACGTAGCGCGCCATGACGAGCCACCAGCGCAGCCTTTGGCTGGCATTGTGGTGATCGACCTCACCCAGATCTATCAAGGGCCATACTGCACATTTTTGATGGCGAAAGCGGGTGCTGATGTCATTAAGATTGAGCCTCTGTTGGGTGAACCCAGTCGCATCCGAGCCAAAGTGGGTGGTGGGGCTTCGCTACCCATGGCCATGCTTAACGTCAATAAAAAAGGGATCACCCTTAACCTCAAATCCGAAAAAGGCAAGGTACTGTTCAAGCAGCTGATCGCAAAAGCCGACATCTTGGTTGAAAACTTCGCCCCTGGGGTGATGGATCGTTTGGGGCTTGGTTGGGATGTCTTGCAGGCAATTAATCCCCGTTTGATTTACGGCACGGGCACCGGATTTGGTCTGTCAGGCCCAGACCGCGACAATCTCGCCATGGACGTCACGATTCAAGCCGCTTCAGGCATCATGAGTGTGACCGGCACCCCTGACGGTCCACCACTGCGGTCTGGTGCTTCAATTGTCGATTTTTTAAGTGGTGTGCACCTCTACGGAGGGCTCATGATGGCACTGTTTGATCGCACCAAAACCAACAAGGGTCGGCTGGTCGAGGTGGCCATGCTTGAAACAGCCTATCCCACACTGGCCTCAAACCTTGGTCTGCTTTACCGCCAAAAAGGTAAAGTATCAGGTCGCGTTGGTAATCGCCACGGCGGGCTGGCGCTGGCGCCCTACAACGTCTATGAGGCGGCAGACGGTCACGTGGCAATTGTTTGTGCCACGGAACATCACTGGCACAACATCCTCAAAGCGATGGGTCAAGAGAGCTTGAAAGATGACCCAAGATTCAGCAGCAATAAAGTTCGCGTTGAGCACATTGATCAGACCGATGATTTTGTTCAGTCTTGGACCAAAACATTGACGCGAGCCGAGTTCGCCGAGCTGAGTCAAAAGTACGCCATTCCTGCGGCTCCCGTACGCGATTTATTTGAGGTCATGAATGATCCGCACATGCATGCCAGAGGTGCACTCGAGTGGTTTGATGATCCAGAACTGGGTCGAATCGTCTTGGCAGCAAGCCCGATCGTTTTGCATGGCATTGATCGGGTAGCGACTGTGGCCAGTCCTGATCTTGGGCAACACAATCAAGAAATTTATGGTGGTTGGCTGGGCTTAAACGATCAGACCTTGGCAGAACTGAAGCACGACAACGTGATTTGAATCCAATTGACAAGGTCCGTGATGATGACTGTTCAAGGCTCGATTAACAGCCGTCATGTGTTTTGGATTTTTATCGTCGCTCACTAACCATTTAACAACCAAGGAAATCAAACCATGTCTGAAGAACTGGTGTTTAGCGTAGAAGACAGTATCGCCACCATTCGCCTGAATCGTCCTGAAAAATACAATGCCTTCACCCCTGAGATGCTGATATCTTGGGCTGACGCATTACGGTTTTGCAAAGACAGCCCAGCGGTCAATGTCGTTGTGCTAACGGGGACGGGCAAGGGTTTTTGTTCAGGCGGTGATGTTGGCAATATGAAAAATCGCAGCGAACAAAGCGCTTACATGCGCCGTCAATTCTTAACCGACTTTGTGCACCCCATCGCCTTGTTGCTTGATCAAATGGATAAGCCCATGATTGTGGCTGTTAATGGTGTGGCAACAGGCGCTGGCATGGACATGGCACTCATGGGTGACATGCGGATTGCAGCCCGTAGCGCGCGCTTTGCTGAAACATATATCAAAGTCGGCCTGTTTGCCGGTGATGGTGGGTCGTGGTACCTACCCCGACTGGTTGGACAAGCCAAAGCGTTGGAGTTGCTTTGGACCGGTGAGTTTGTTGATGCTGAAGAAGCTTTGCGTTTGGGCATGGTCAACAAAGTGGTTGATGACGATGAATTGATGGCTGCCACTTACGCCATGGCACGTCAGATTGCTGATCAGCCACCGATTGCCATCCGAATGATGAAACGTGCCGTGCGTCAATCCGCCGCAATCGATATCCGCACCCACCTTGAAATGGCCGCCTCACACATGGCAGCGATGTACTCAACTGAGGATCATAAAGAAGCCGCTAGTGCTTTTTTAGAAAAAAGGACCCCCGTTTTTAAGGGCCGATAAAGCGAAATGGGCACGAGTGACCGATTTCCTAGTGTCACTTGTGCCCGATCCTGCTGGGTATTAACGGCTGTGTCGACTGCAACATATAAGCTTTAGGCAAGCGATGTCTATCGTGCTATACAAGAAAGGAGAGGAAGCGTTACAACGCCCGCATGAGGAGACGATCATGCTAATTGACATACACGGTCATTTCACGACGCTGCCGGAATCGGTTTCATCCTTCCGCAACGCGCAGATTGATACTTTTGATAAAACAGGTCTCGCACCAGATATTGCTTTACCGGTAATCAGTGACAAACAAATCACGGATGCGTTGGAGAGTAATCAGATCCGGGTAATGAAAGAGCGTGGGGTTGATCTAACAGTTTTTTCTCCCAAAGCATCAGCCATGGATCACCACCGGGGCAATGAACAAACCAATGTGGTTTGGACCAAGCTGTGTAACGATCTGGTTCACCGAGCGTGCCTACTGTTTCCTAAGCACTTTGTCGGCGCCTGCCAACTGCCGCAAGTCAGCGGGCAGCCACCGCGCGATGCCGTGATCGAAGAATTGCGCCGCTGTGTGACAGAGCAGGGTTGTGTTGCCGCAAATTTGAATCCCGACCCATCGGGTGGCTATTGGCTCGATCCACCCTTAAGCGATAAAGCATGGTGGTACCCACTGTTTGAAGAGTTGGTTGCTCTGGATGTGCCCGCCATGATCCATGTGACTGGCTCATGCAACCCTCACTTTCACACAACCGCCACGCATTACATCAATGCCGACACAACCGCTTTTGTGCAGTTTTTAACATCGACGATTTTCCAGGACTTCCCGACGCTTAAGTTCGTCATCCCCCACGGTGGTGGTGCAGTGCCTTTTCACTGGGGTCGATACCGTGGGCTGGCGCAAGACATGGGCTTGCCCGATTTGAGTGAAAAGGTCTTAAAGAATGTCTTTTTCGATACCTGCGTTTATCACCAAGCGGGAATCGACCTAATGCTCAAAGTATTACCCAGTGAAAACATCTTATTTGGCTCAGAGATTTTTGGCGCCATTAAAGGCGTAGACCCCACGACGGGTCATTATTTTGATGATGTGCGACGCTATGTGGACCAATCCGAACATGGCACACCCACCATACGTCAGCAAATTTTTTCAAGCAATGCTCAGCGAGTCTATCCAAGACTCAAACCCTTTTTGGCATGTAGAGCCTGCTGATTTCGTTCACACAAAAATAGGAAAACATCTCATGACTCAACTTGGATTTTCGGTTCAACCCACGCCTCGTTTGGTTAGCGATGCGCAAATCGCGACCTTCCGTGACTTTGCCGTGGCAAATATTAGCGATGCCATGAGCCGTACCAATGGCACCAGCCATCTGCGGCCCTATCACCGCAATGGCCGCCTGATTGGTCGCGCCCTGACTGTCAAGACAGCCCCCGGTGACAATTTGATGGTCCATAAGGCGATAGAAATGGCGCAACCTGGCGATGTCATTATGGTTGACGCAGGGGGCTACTTACTAAGCGCTGTGGTGGGCGAGCTGATGTCCACCACCGCTGCGCATAAAGGTATTGCTGGCTTTGTGATTGACGGGGCCATCCGCGATAGTGAAGTCATTGGCAAAGGTGACTTTGGCGTGTTTGCCCGAGGCGTTGCCCATCGTGGCCCTTACAAAGAGGGTCCTGGCGAAATTAACGTACCCATCAGCATTGACGGTATGGTGACGATGCCCGGCGACCTGATCGTTGGTGATCACGATGGCGTTTTGGCCATTCGCCCCAATACGCTCGAGGCGCTTGGTGCTTTGGTCGTCGACATAGAGGAAAAAGAAAAGAAAATATTGCTAAGCATTGCCAACGGCACAATCGATAAAAGCTGGATCGACGAGACGCTGCGACGCAAAGGCGTTGATATCTGAAGGTTCATTTCAAACAGTCAACGCGTTGAAAGATTGGGTCCTGCAGTATTTTTTAGCCCTGCAAAAAAGATGGGGCACTAAGAAATCAGAAACCGAAGAGACACAACATGCAAAACAGCTGGGGTGCAATCAAACGAATCAACCGAGTCTTGATGTTGGCGCCGATTGTTTGAGCGCTAAGCTTTGGCACTACCACGGCTCAGTCTGCCTATCCTGATCGAACGATTAACATGCCAGTTGGATTTTCTGCGGGCGACCCAACAGATCCTGCTGCGCGCGTGCTGGGCGAATTTCTGAGTCAGGAATTGGGCCAACCGATTGTGATCACCAACAAACCAGGTGTTGGTGGCCTTGTTGCTGCTCGTGACCTGATGAATAACCAGCCTGATGGATACACCATTTATTTGGCTTTAAATGGCATCATGACTGTGGCTGCGGCGCGTTATGAAAAGCTTGACTACGATCCGCCGCAAGACATGGCTGCGGTTTGAACAGTCGCGGGTTACCCACACATTTTGATCGTGCCACTAAACAGCCCCTTTAAAAGCATTGCTGACCTCGTCGCAGCAGCCAAGGCAAACCCAGGGACTTTGAATGCTGCTTAAGTGGGTAACGTCAACGAACTCACCGTTGAATGGATTAAAAATGAGGCGGGTATTGATGTTGCACTCATCCCGTACAAAGGGGGAGCGGCTGTGGTCAGTGACCTCACCAGCGGCAGAATTGACTTTGCGCTGGTGGCTCCCGGTGTTGCATTTCCACTGCTCGATGGCAACAAGGCGCGCGCGCTTGGTGCCACCAGCGATAATAGCTTCACTAAAAAACGCGGCATCCCAAGCTTCAAAGAGGCGGGCCTAGGCAATATTGACTTTTACATTTGGAATGGCCTGGTTGCACCCAAAGGGACAAGCCCAGCAATCATCAACAAACTGAGCCAAGCCACGCAAAAGGTTCTGGCCATGCCCGCCTTACAAAAAAAGCTGGGTGTTGTATTTCTCGATGCGGTCATTGGTTCACCAGCTGACTTTACACAACTGATCCAGAATGAAACGGCCAGTTGGAAAAAGGTGGTAACTGACGCCAATCTCACCTTATTGAAGTAATCAGACCGACCTTCCGTCGCCCGACGGAAGGTCGGAACTCAGCGGTAACTGCTATCTGATCATGTTTGGTAACGTCAGGGTGATTGCAGGGATAAATGCCACTAGAAGGACGGCAACGATCAAAATAGCCAAAAAAGGCATTAAGGGTTTAATCAGTCGATCAATGGGTGTCTGGCTCAATCCACTGGCGATAAATAGCGTCAGTCCCACTGGCGGTGTGACATGTCCCAAAGCCAGCGCTGTCAACAACAAAATCCCAAAGTGCAGCACGTCGAATCCCATTGCCATTGCAATGGGATGAAGGATGGGTGTCAAAACAATCAGCGCAGTAGCCGGTGTCAGAAAACAACCTGTCACAAGCGCCACCAAAATGATGGCAATGGCAAATAAAGGCTTGGCATTCATATGCGTCAGAAGAAAAGCCGTCAGCTCCTGTGGCACTCTTTCAATGGTTAAGATCCAACCAAAAACCTTGGCCGCGGCAATCAACAACATGATTGAACCAATAGATATCATGGCGGCTTTGAGTATTTCAACGAATTGCCCCCGCGACATTTCACGGTAAACAACTTTCGTCAAGAACAGGCCAAATACCAGCGCAATGGCGGCAGACTCAGTGACTGTAAATGTGCCAGTAAAAATTCCACCCAAAATGATCAGTGGCAACAGTAGCGTCGGGCCTGCTGCTACGCTGGTACGCATCAACACTGAAAAACGGAATGGCTCTCTTTCGCCAATACCTTTTTTTACGCAGGTCCAGTAGCTCATGATCATGATGGCCACACCAATCACCAAACCAGGAATCACGCCAGCCGCAAACAGTTGATCAACAGCCGTTCCAGTTAACCAAGCAAAAATAATGAGGTCAATACTTGGTGGAATCAGATTGCCGATCACTGATGACGTGCATGTCACGATCGCGCTGAAGTCCGCTGGGTAACCACGCTTTCGCATCTGAGGGATCATGACCGAGCCCACCGCCACGGTATCAGCAGTGGCTGACCCTGAAATACCACCAAAAAAAATACTTGCCATGACGTTCGCGTGCGCCAACCCGCCCCGGATCCAACCCACTAGCGCCTGGCAAAGCGCGACCAAACGTTGGCCCAAGCTACTGCGGCTCACCATTTCACCAAAAACGATGAACAATGGGATGGCTAACAAAGGGGATGAATCAACGGCTGCCACCATTTGTTGAGCCACAATGGTGCCTGGCAAGTGCCCCGCCCATAGCAAAGCAACCACGCAACCCAATATCAAAGAAAACACAACGGGCACCGACGCCATCAGTGATGCAAAAAAAACCACAAATAAGATAGCAATCATCGTTGCAGCCTAGTCATCAATCATCAACTGTTTTTGCTGCTGTGCCTCTTTGGGCAGCCAGGTCACGACGAGCATCATTGCGGCCATGACTGGAATTGGCAAATAGAGCCACGCGCCAGAGATTTCCAGTGTCTCTGTCGTCTGGTCTAGCGCCCGTTGAAGCATTGCCAAGCCATACCAAAGCAGATAAACCAAAGCGATACTGATCATGGTTTGAACCAAACGCTCGAAAAGGGTTCGCCAGGCGCTCGTTAGGCGGCGCATCAACATGTCGATTCGGTGCAGTGCCTGGGTTTGCCAAGCGACGACTGCACCAAAAAAAGAACACCACACGAAACACAGCCGTGCCAGTTCATCAGACCAGATCAGTCCTGTATTGAATAAAGCCCGGCTGATGAACTGCCCAAGCAATGACATTAGCAAGACCGTAAAAGCAGCAATGCTGATCACCAGCGAAGTGATCAGCATTGCTCTTGACAGGCCTTGACAGATTGTCTGCCCGTGTCCCACGTTACTTAACAGCCTGTATACGCTCGATCCAAGCTTTGCCACCCACATTATCGGCTTCTGCAGCGATAACCTCAGCTGCCTTTTCGCTCCACATCGGGGCATCACTCGGTGTATAGACTTTTACACCCATTTTTTGTAACTCATCAAATAGGGCTGTCTCTTGCTCAAGAAATAAGGCGCGCTCATATTGCGCGGCAATTTCACCCGCCTCAAGCACTGCTTTTTGTTGGGCTGGTGTCAGTTGATCAAACTTTGACTTTGACATCATGAGATTGTGCCAACTGAGAATGTAATTAATCCGTGTGTAATGAGGCGCCACTTGATTGAAGTTCATGGACTTGTAGCTCACACCGGTGCCTTCGCCACCTTGCACCAGCTTTTGTTGCAAACTCACGTAAACATCATTCCATGAAATTGGCGTTGGTACAGCACCTAGCTTGTTCCAAGTGGCCACGATAGCGGGGTTTTGCATCGTGCGAACTTTGACGCCTTTGAGGTCGGCTAAACTCTGAACAGGAACCTGTGTGTACAAGTCCCGAGCGCCACCGTATCCATACCCAAGCTTAACGAGGCCTTTGGTTTGCATTTGTTGCGCCAGCTCATCACCCACATCACTATCCATCACGGCAAATAAGTGATCGGTGTCACGAAACAGGAAAGGTAAGCTAAAGGCTTTGAATTGGGGGACAAAGTTTGCGGTAACAGCAGACGTTACCGTCGCCACATCAACGCTGCCCGTTTGCAGCCCTTCGATCAATGCTTTTTCATCACCGAGTTGGCCAGCAGGATAAATACGCACGTCAATTTCTGGTGCGCTTTGCTTCAGTTCCTCTGCAAAACGCAGCGCCATCGCGTGATACGGATGGTTTTCTTGAAGGACGTGGCCAAAAGTGATTGTGACTGGCTGCTGTGCACTTACCCCAGCGGTCAGTGCCGTGCAAATGGCAGCAAGTGTTAATTTAAGAAAGTGTTTATTCATCATGCTATCAATCTCCTTGGTAAGATCGATTTAAGATAGCGATGTGAGATGACAATTCCGTTAAAAAGACGCTAAGAAAATCGCCTAAAACGGCTGATAAAGCGGTTTTTTTTAACCATCCCATGCACTTAAAAAGAATGGCTTAACTCAGAACCAATATCGTTTGTGGCCATTCAAAAAATAATCAATGCAACAGGCATTGACCCCTAAGTCTTTGGTAGACAGTGGCGTCGTTTGTCTCTCGGAGACTCTGGTGCGACCTTGGATGCGCTTGGCACTCATTTGCCCCAGACCCGTGATGCTCATTAAAGTACCCCATGAATCACTTATCACAAGCCTAAAAAAAGGGCTAACGCGTTTTAGCGTTAACCCTTTTGATGAGAGAGTCTCTACAGCTTGCCGTGGCAATGCTTGAATTTCTTACCGCTGCCGCATGGGCAGGATTCGTTGCGACCCACTTTTGGACCTGCGTTGCGCACTGGACTGACTGCGGCGGCTGAGTCGTGTTCAGCGCCCGCAGAAGATGACCGATTGGCCGCTGCCGGCTCAGCAAGCGCCTCGTCGTAACCCGAGTGATGGTATTGAACATTTTGAACGTGCGCCTTGGCCGCCTCTTGTTCGGCCGCCTCGACGTCCTCAGGTCCCTTGACACGCACCGTCAGTACGAGTTTGGCAACATCGTCCCGAATGCGTTGCAGCATATCTGAAAACAATTGGATGGCTTCGCGCTTGTACTCTTGCTTGGGATTTTTTTGGGCGTAGCCGCGCAAGTGGATACCTTGACGCAAATGATCGAGCGCGGCAAGGTGTTCTCGCCAGTGGTTGTCCATGACTTGCAGCATGACAGATCGCTCAAATGGACGCCAATTTTCTTCCCCGACTTGTTCTACTTTTTGTTCGTAGATCCCTTGGCCCTTCTCACACACGAGCTTGACCAAATCGTCATCATCAAACTCTTTGGCAGACTCAACCGTTTCAACCACGGGCATGTCGATTTGCCAATCAGCGTTAAGCACATTTTGAAGCCCTGGCAAGTCCCACTGCTCTTCGACCGACCCTTCAGGTACAAATTCACGAACCAACCCAGTCAGAGCACCATCACGAAGATCGGCTACCGGCGCGGCCACATTACTTGACTCAAGCACCTGATTACGCTGGCCATAAATCACTTTACGCTGATCGTTTGCGACATCGTCATATTCGAGAAGCTGCTTGCGCACATCAAAGTTACGCCCTTCGACTTTGCGCTGCGCAGACTCGATTGATCGGTTAACCATCCCCGCTTCAATGGGCTCACCCTCAGGTAGCTTAAGTCTTTCCATGATGGCGCGTACGCGATCACCGGCGAAGATCCGCATCAACGAGTCTTCTAAGGATAGATAGAAGCGCGAAGAGCCCGGATCACCCTGTCGCCCCGCACGGCCCCTTAACTGATTGTCAATTCGTCGCGACTCATGACGTTCAGTGCCGATAATGTGCAAGCCACCCGCATCCAACACCTGTTGGTGCAAGCCAGCCCACTCGTTACGCAACTGATCAATTTGAACGTCTCGAGCAGCATCATCCATTGTTAAGTCTTGACGCAGCAATTCGATCTGCTTTTCAACATTACCGCCCAACACAATGTCGGTGCCTCGACCGGCCATATTGGTTGCAATCGTAATGGCGTGTGGTCGACCTGCTTGTGCAATGATCTGAGCTTCGCGGGCATGCTGCTTGGCGTTAAGGACCTCGTGCTTTAAGCCACCAGCGGTCAGCGCATTGGCTAACAACTCAGAGTTTTCTACGCTGGTGGTACCAACGAGCACGGGTTGACCGCGCAATTGACAATCTCGGATGTCATTAACAATGGCGTTGTATTTTTCTTGATCTGTCTTGTAGATCTGATCGTGCAAGTCGCGTCGCACCATTGGTTTGTTGGTGGGCACAATCACAGTCTCGAGCCCGTAAATTTCTTGAAACTCGTATGCTTCAGTGTCTGCCGTACCAGTCATGCCACCGAGCTTTTCGTACATCCGGAAATAATTCTGAAAAGTGATCGATGCCAGTGTTTGGTTTTCAAGCTGAATCTTACAATTCTCTTTCGCCTCGACGGCCTGATGTAAACCATCCGACCATCGTCGCCCCACCATCAAACGTCCGGTGAATTCATCAACAATGACCACTTCACCTGCCTGAACCACGTATTGCTGGTCTTTAAAGAACAAATGGTGGGCGCGCAGCGCACACATCAAGTGGTGCATCAAAGAGATATTTCGCGCGTCATAGAGTGACTGACCTTCCGGCAACAGACCTTGCTCGGTCAGGATACGTTCAGCGTTCTCGTGGCCAGCTTCTGACAGATAAATTTGATGGTTTTTTTCATCAACCCAAAAGTCACCCTCAACCTCAGGCTCATTGGGTTTGGGCTCAGCGGTCATGCGCTGAAGCAGCGGTGGGACCACATTTAGCGATTTGTAGAGCGCGGTGTGATCTTCGGCTTGACCTGAAATAATCAGTGGCGTTCTCGCTTCATCGATCAAAATCGAATCCACTTCGTCAACGATCGCAAAGACCAATGCACGTTGACGCTTGTCCTCAGCGCGGTACTCCATGTTGTCGCGCAGGTAATCAAATCCAAATTCGTTGTTGGTGCCGTATGTGATGTCGGCTTGATAGGCGGCTTTCTTTTCTTCGTTAGGCTGTTGCGGGACAACCACCCCGACACTCATGCCCAAAAACTGATAAAGCCTTCCCATCCATTCGGCATCGCGTCGTGCCAAATAATCGTTAACCGTCACCACGTGTACACCACGTCCGGTCAGCGCATTTAAATAGACGGCTAGCGTGGCCATCAAGGTTTTCCCCTCACCGGTTCGCATTTCAGCAATCTTGCCGGTATGCAACACCATGGCGCCGATCAACTGAACATCAAAATGTCGCATGCCAAACACACGCTGACTCGACTCGCGCACCAATGCGAAGGCTTCCGGCATAATCGCATCGAGTTTTTCACCGCCCTGCACCCGCGCCTTGAGTTTGGCCGATAGTGCTTGCAGTTCTTCGTCAGATAACGCCTTCATGGCGGGCTCTAGGGCGTTAACCCGCTTGACGTCACGATTTAGTTCTTTAAGCAACCGATCATTGCGACTGCCTAGTATTTTTTTAAACAAAGATAGCATGCTGATGAGATCCTAGCGGAAACGAAAGAGAGCCGCTCATAGACTTTGAAGTGTAACGCAGGCGCCAACCTAGGGCGTCATGACGATCAATTTCTCTCTCAATAAGGGCAAAGGGTCGATTGGTCGGCCCATTTGATGGATTTCCAAGTGTAAGTGAGGACCTGTGGCATGTCCCGTCGACCCTACTTTGGCAATCATTTGCCCCGCTAGCACCGATTGGCCAATAGCCACAACCGTTGCGCTGGCGTGGGCGTAGGTAGAAACCCAGCTGTCGCTGTGCTCGACTTGCACCATTCGACCAAATCCGCGTTTGTAGCCCACAAATTTAACCGTTCCTGGCGCGATCGCCAAAATGGGGGTTCCACGTCTGGCTGCAATGTCCACACCCCGATGTAAGGATTTCTTGCCGCTGAATGGGTGAGACCGGTAACCAAATCGAGAAGAGACACTGTATTTTCCTGCCACAGGCCAAACCAAAAATCCTTCGTCAAGTGGGGTTAGATTAAAAATAGCGCCAATAGCCACTAATGTTGGCTCAACGTTTGTCACGCCACCCCCATTTGAGCCCGCCCAAGCTGGGGACAGACTGGCACCAACCCAAGCCATCCCAAACAGCAAACAAATGTTACAAATGCCTAACCGCAACCAGTGACTCCGTTAATTTGTGGCGAGCCACAGTTTTCTGTACGCTTTTAAAACCTCATTCACACTAACCGGACTAACATGGCCAAAGATCACAGTCGCCAAGCCCTGCAATGGATGGATAATGATGGACGGGCTGCCTCGGTCCTCTTTACCGCGCAACGGTTGATTGCACTTGAACAATCACTACGCCAACTTTTACCTGTCAACCTACGCCAAGGATTTGCGGTGGCTGAGTTATCGGGCGAAGACCTCACGCTGATGACCTACAACACAGCATTTGCCGCCAAAATTCGGCAGTTTCAACCCCGTTTCATTGCGCAACTGAAGGCCGATGGCTGGCCGGTAACGGCCATCCGCATTCGCGTGTCAGCCGAACCGAGGGCAGAGCATGCCACAAAGCCAGAAAGACAGGCCAGAACGCTGGACAAAGATGACCTAAACCATTTTGACCAGTTGGCCCAAACATTACGACCCGGCCCTTTGGCCGATTCGGTCAACAAGCTGCTCGCGCACCACCGCAAAGCACCGGGCGGCAAATAAAATACGGAACCCCCAAACGCCGACTTGGCATTCAGTTCGCAGGTTTTTTTAGGCGAGTTGCCACTCTTTGTGGAAAGCAGCGGGCGCTGCTTCGTGGGAATCAAAGGTCACGATTTCCCAAGCACTCTGGTCTGCGAGTAAGGCGCGAGCCAATTCATTATTGACAGCGTGACCCGACTTTTCAGCCACATAACGGGCGATGAGAGGCATACCGATGAGATAAAGGTCACCAATCGCATCAAGGATTTTGTGTTTGACAAACTCATCGTCGTAACGCAAACCGTCTTGGTTCAAGACCCGAAACTCATCCATCACAATCGCGTTCTCAAGGCTACCCCCACGGGCAAGCCCCATTGAACGAAGTGTCTCCACTTCATTCACAAATCCAAATGTTCTCGCTCTCGCGATTTCTTTCACGTAGGATTCATTCGCAAAATCAATCTCAGCGAACCCGGCCGTCGAATCAATCGCCGGATGCTTAAAGTCAATCGAAAAAGCCAATGCAAATCCTTCATAGGGCTCAAGGCGTGCCCACTTCGCATGGGTGCCTTCACCTTGCTTGATCTCGATAGGCTTGAGCACTCGCAAAAATTTCTTAGGTTCGTTTTGTAGTTCTATGCCGGTTGATCGCAAAAGATAGACAAAGGTAGCCGCGCTACCATCCATGATCGGCACTTCTTCAGCAGACAAATCGACATGCAGATTGTCGATCCCGAGACCTGCCAAAGCTGACATCAAATGCTCGACAGTTGACACGCGAGCATTGCCGACAGTAAGCACAGACGCCATCCGCGTGTCGTTAACAAAATCAGCTTTGGCCGGAAAGCTCACCACGGGGTCCAAATCAACGCGATGGAACACAATACCCGTGTTCGGTTGAGCGGGACGCAGCGTCAACTCAACGCGTCGACCGGAATGAAGACCGACGCCAGTTGTACTGACAATCTTTTTAATTGTTCTTTGCTGAAACATATAGGGCACTGCCTGTGCAAACGATTCTAGAGAAATTGTAACCTGAATCGAGCTGACAGCCCAGCGCAAAGCTCATCCGTCCCCGGGGACAACGGGGACGGATGAGCCAGCAAGCTGGTAACCCATGCTGGCCAGAGGGAGTAAGGCGCGCCAAGGCTGCCAAATACTGACGACTAATTGCCCTGGTTAATCAGCCTGCCGGCGCAAAAACGCTGGGATGTCATAGTGCTCCATACCCGCCGTTTCAAGCGCCCGAACCTGCGCAGACGCCTGCGTCCGTGGATTGCGTAGAACCGATGGCACACGCGGGTCAGCGTTATCAACAGACATGGCATAGTCATCCGTGCCTGTGCGCGTGGCTTCTTGACGCTGCGAGTTGTGAACCAACGTTGGCTTTACCGCAACGCGGCCAAGACCCGTTGCCACAACCGTGACACGCAACTCATCGCCCATCGATTCATCATACGCCGTACCAAAAATCACTGTCGCATCCTCAGCAGCAAAGCCACGAATGTGATTCATGATCTCGCGTGTTTCTTTCATTTTGAGTGAACGGCTGGCCGTGATGTTAACCAGAACACCACGGGCACCATTCAGGTCAATACCCTCAAGCAATGGGCAAGCCACGGCCTCTTTTGCAGCATCTAGCGCCCGCGTCTCGCCACGTGCCGTCGCGGTACCCATCATGGCCTGCCCTTGCTCACCCATGATTGTTTTAACGTCTTCGAAGTCAACGTTCACGTTACCTTCGACGTTAATGATTTCCGCAATACCCGCGCAGGCGTTATGCAACACGTCATCAGCGGCTTTGAAGCAATCGTCTTGTGTGGCCTCCTCGTCCATCAAGCCATACAACTTTTCGTTTAACACCACAATCAAAGAGTGCACGTGTTTTGACAGCTCAGCGATACCATCTTCTGACATTTTTTGACGGCGATTGCCTTCAAATTCAAACGGCTTGGTCACCACGCCGACGGTTAAGATGCCAAGTTCTTTGGCAACCTCAGCCACGATGGGAGCGGCACCAGTGCCCGTGCCACCACCCATGCCAGCGGTAATAAAGACCATATTGGCACCCATCAATGCGCCACGAATTTCTTCCCTGGCGGTCTCAGCGGCAGCCCGACCTTGCTCTGGCTTGGCACCTGCGCCCAACCCTGTTCGGCCCAAACGCACCTGTACCGGCGCGCCTGTTGTGACAAGAGCTTGTGCGTCGGTGTTGCAGCAAATAAAGTCCACCCCTTGCACACCCGACTTGATCATATGCGCCACGGCGTTACCGCCTGCGCCCCCTACACCGACCACTTTAATGACGGTGCCCTTTTCGGCATTTTCCAGCATTTCAAACATCATGATTGACTCCCTCAAATCAAAAAAATCGTGTGACTTCTGTCCCTGCATTTGGTACTTCTGTAATAACGGCTTTTTTTACTGACTGCTGTACTAATCATGGCTGTGCTACTGACTTTCCAACTGCTTCACTAGGCCTTTAAATGACCCAGACAAAACCTTGTGATGACCACACACGGAGGTTTGACCTCAGTGCATGAACCATTCCTTCATTCGCGCCAAAACTCGCTTAAAACTACCGTCCTGTTGCGCAACTTTGCGCCCTCGCAATCGCTGCAAGCGAGCCTCACCCAAAAGCCCCATGACCGTTGAGAAACGTGGATTGCGCATCACATCGGCCAAACCGCCCGAATAATCTGGCGTCGCAACCCTGACTGGCTTCAGAAAAACGTCTTCGGCCAACTCCACCATTCCAGGCAAGAGCGAAGAGCCACCCGTGAGCACAATCCCGGAGGCCAGTAAATCCTCATAACCCGAGTCACGAATCACTTGCTGCACCAGGCCGAATAATTCCTCGACCCGCGGCTCGATGACTGCGCCTAGCGCCTGCCGATTAACCAATCGCGGACTGCGATCGCCCAAGCCTGGCACTTCAACCATGTCAGCGGGGTTAGCCAAGACCTGCTTGGCAATGCCATATCGAAGCTTGATGTCTTCGGCATCGGGCGTTGGCGTGCGCAACATGGCTGCGATATCGTTGGTGATTTGGTCGCCAGCAATGGGTAGCACAGCCGTGTGCCGAATGGCGCCGCCTGTATAAATAGCAACGTCTGTGGTGCCACCACCAATGTCAACCAGAACCACACCGAGCTCGCGTTCATCAGGCGTGAGGCAAGCCAAACTAGAGGCCAAAGGCTGAAGAATCAAGTCCTGCACCTCCAGCCCACAGCGACGCACACACTTGACGATGTTTTGCGCTGCACTAACCGAGCCGGTCACAATGTGAACCTTGACCTCAAGTCGCAAAGCGCTCATGCCAATGGGTTCACGAATATCTTCTTGGCCATCAACAATGAACTCTTGCGTCAGCACATGCAGCACTTGCTGGTCCGTGGGAATGTTGACTGCTTTTGCGGTCTCAATCACGCGTCCAACGTCGGTCGCAGTCACTTCCTTGTCTTTAACGGCTACCATGCCACTGGAATTAAAACTACGAATGTGATTACCTGCAATGCCGGTGTAGACATCACGAATTTTGCAGTCCGCCATCAACTCGGCTTCTTCTAAAGCCCGTTGTATGGAATTAACGGTCGACTCGATATTGACGACAACGCCTTTGCGCATGCCTTTTGACTCATGTTGACCGAGCCCAAGCACCTCAAATCCGCCATCAGGCAAAGCTTCAGCGACCACCGCAACAACCTTGGTGGTTCCTATATCAAGAGCGACTATCAGGTCTTTGACGTCACGTGTCATGGCATTACCGTTTCTTTTGGGGTTGTGTGGATTCTGGCAAGGGCGCAAGTGTCAGCGCAAAACCATCGGGATAACGCAAGTCGACGTGTCTGACCTCGCGCTGGGGTATTTGGGCCATGACTCTTGGCCATGAACGGACGAAGCGTTCGATGCGCTCGCCAAATGTCACCGCACCTGGCACGCCCGCTTGAGGATCCGATGCCTCGGCACCTGGGTCTCGACCAAGGTCTAGCGTCAAGCCATTTGACAGTGTGACTTGCAAAGCATAACGATTGGTCAGTGTCAGGCCGTGTACTTGAATACCAATTTGCTCGAACCATTGTGTCAGCTCCGCGTATCGCTGAATCAAGAGGCTCTCGGTGCCTTCGGGTCCAACAAATTGAGGCAAACTCGCTTCGTTCTCTAAAGCAGCCCGGTTGGCCATGAAGACTTCCCCCCAAGTGTTGACGAGCTGGTTTTCGTTCCAGAGACCTTGCGGCTTTTGTTCCTCGATCGTCACACGCAACATGTTTGGCCAAACCCGCCTGACTTGCGCTTGTCGTACCCAAGAGGCAGATTCGAACGCCTGGCGTGCTTGGCCCAAATCCATGGTGAAAAAATTGCCGTACAACTGCCCAGCGATCGCACTGCGAATCAAATCGGGCGCCACGTACTGAAGTGACGTATTCGGTGCTGACAGAATTTCTATTTTTTTGAAGTCGAATGCGGGCAGACGCACCAGCCAGACCAAGGCCGCAACAAGCAAAGTCAACACCGCCAATACCGTCAGCAGGTTGGCCGTTGCGTTGATGATGCGCGCTTCGTTCCACACGTATCACTCCTTAACCTGATGAACATTCGCCTGACGTCCAACTTTGCAGCTGGCTTCAGTCAAAATGCTCACGCACAAGGCGGCGTAATCCATGCCGGCTGCCTTAGCCGCCATGGGTACCAACGAATGGCCTGTCATGCCAGGCGATGTGTTTATCTCCAAGAGCCACGGGCGTTCGTTTTTGTCGAGCATAAAGTCTGCGCGGCCCCACCCTTCGCAACCCAGCGAACGGTAGGCCTGAACCGCCAACTGCTGAACACACTGATTAACCGATGGTGTCAATGGCGCTGGGCAGAGGTACTGGGTGTCATCCGAGAAATACTTATGCTCGTAGTCATAGTTACCCCCTGGCGCCACGATTTCGATCGTTGGTAAAGCACGAGCACTCGCACCTCGCCCTAAAATGGCGACCGTTAGCTCGCGCCCTTCGATGAACTGCTCCGCCAAAATCTGCTCATCAAAGGTTAACGCCTGCGCATAGTCGCGAGCCAATTCAGTCGCTGCCGTGACCTTGTAGAGGCCAAGCGTTGACCCTTCGTTAGGCGCCTTCAGTATTAAGGGCAAACCCAATTGCTCAGTCAAACCATCTAAGTCAGCGGTTGACTCAATGACACGATAGCTCGGCGTCGGAAGGCCTGCCTGCTGAAACACTTTTTTGGTCATGATCTTGTCCATGGCCAAGCTGGCAGCCAATGGACCACTACCCGTATACGGGATACCCAATAGTTCTAACGCACCCTGCATCGTGCCATCTTCGCCAAACCGCCCATGCAGTGCGATAAATACCCGATCGAAGGATTGCTGAGCCAGTTCGCCAAGACCATATTTACCCGTATCGAACAAGTGCGCATCAACACCAACACTGATGAGCGCTTCGCACACACCTTGGCCAGACATCAACGACACTTCTCGCTCGGCTGAACGACCGCCGTAGAGCACGCCAACTTTACCCAAACGGTTTGCGGGTGAGGTCATGCTGGCTCCCCTAACAATGCTGGCACCTTGCTGATTGATCCCGCACCCATCACCACAAACACATCGTCATCAGCAGCAAACGCGCGCATTGCTGCTGGTAGTTCTTGTATGTTCTCAATAAACAATGGCTCGACCTTACCGGCAACTCGCACACCTCGTGCGAGAGCCCGACCATCAGCGGCCACCAGCGCGGGCTCTCCTGCGGCATAAACCTCTGTGAGCAACACCGCATCAGCTGTCCCAATAACTTTGACAAAATCTTCAAAACAGTCGCGTGTGCGAGTGTATCGGTGTGGCTGAAAAACCAACACAATTCGCTTATCCGGCCACGCCCCGCGGGCGGCTGCAAGGGTTGCAGCCATTTCCACTGGGTGGTGGCCATAGTCGTCCACCACTGTGAAAGTGCCGCCCTTATCCGCCGTGTAAGGACCACTCACACTAAAGCGCCGGCCAACACCGCCAAACGAACCCAGCGCACTGACAATTGCCTCATCAGACACACCAAGCTCGGTGGCTACTGCAATCGCCGCCAGTGCGTTTTGGACATTGTGGTGGCCCGGTAAATTTAGGCTCAACATCAAAGGTTGTGCGTTAACAGCCCCTAATTGACGCAGAACGGTGAACACCATCTTCGTGCCGTGTGCCTTGACGTCGATGGCTCGAATTTGGGCATCCTCGCCCATCCCGTAAGTAATCATTGGTCGCGATATCAACGGCATGATCTCGCGCACAAAGGCATCATCAGAGCAGACAATCGCACTGCCATAAAACGGCAAGCGCTGAACAAACTCAATGAAGGCTTGCTTTAAACGTGCAACGTCGTGCCCATAGGTATCCATGTGATCGGCGTCAATATTGGTGATGACAGCCATAACAGGCAGTAGGTTTAAAAATGACGCGTCCGACTCATCAGCTTCAGCGACCAAGTAATCGCCCTGCCCTAAGCCAGCGTTGGCACCAGCCGAATTCAAACGTCCCCCGATCACAAAGGTCGGATCAAGTCCATCAGCCGCCAAAACACTGGCCACGAGACTGGTCGTGGTCGTTTTGCCATGCGTACCAGCCACTGCGATGCCGCGTTTTAATCGCATCAGCTCAGCCAACATGACCGCTCGAGGCACCACGGGTATTCTGGCTTGTCGTGCCGCTTGCACTTCAGGATTGTTACCCGCCACTGCGGTTGAGGTCACCACCACATCAGCTTGATGAATGTGGTGAGCGTCGTGGCCAATATAAATAACCGCCCCCATATCAGCCAATCGATCGGTGATACTGGTCGATTGCAAATCTGAACCCGACACCTGGTAGCCCTGATTTAACAAAACTTCAGCGATGCCGCTCATGCCTGAGCCGCCGATACCGACGAAGTGGATGCAGTGAATTCGGTGCTTCATGTCGATTGCCCCATCAATAGACATTGGTCAGCAATGGCTTGCGCTGCAGTCGGTTTCGCATGTAACCGAGCGCGCACGGCCACAGCGAGCAGTGACTCTCGCGTTTGCACCGCCAGCCATTGCGCCAACCAATCAATCGCCAGATCTGCTTGCTGTTTAAGAAAGGCAGCCTCATCTTTCACCAAAAACTGAGCATTGGCTGTTTGATGGTCATCAACGGCGAATGGGAAAGGTACAAACATGGCCGCCACGCCAGCCGCTGCCACTTCAGCAACAGTCATGGCGCCTGCGCGGCAAATCATCAGATCGGCCTGCCCCAAAGCATCAGCCATGTCTTGCACGAACGGCACACAATTTGCCGTCATACCCACTTGTTCATATGTCAATTTCATTGCTTCTAGGTGCTGCTGACCCGCCTGGTGCGTCACCTGTGGGCGCTGCTCGACTGACATTCGCGACAAGGCCAAGGGGATCATCTCATTGAGCGCACGTGCCCCTAAGCTGCCACCGATCACGAGCAAACGAAGCGGACCTTCTCGGAGGGCGTAACGGGACTCAGGCACTGGCAGGTTGGCGATTTCAGCTCGCACAGGATTACCGACCCACTGCCCACCAGGCAACGCATCAGGAAAACCGGTCAGCACGGCGCGCGACAGTTTGGCCAGCCATTGGTTGGTTTTACCTGCGATGGCATTTTGTTCATGCAGCACGATCGGTATCCGTCGCAAGTACGCCACCAAACCACCCGGCATCGCCACATAACCACCCATACCCAACACCACATTGGGCCGCTGCTTTGATGCTTCGCGCCAAACGTGAAGCATTGAGGCAAACAGCGTAAAGGGGGCTTTAAACAAATCAAGCCAGCCCTTACCACGTACGCCCGCAAATTTAACGGTGATCATTTCAAAACCGGCTGGTGGAACCAGCCGCCCCTCCATCTTTTCTGGATTGCCTAACCAACGAACGACACAACCCTTTTGGCGCAAAATCTCAGCCACAGCCAAGCCTGGCATGATATGACCACCGGTACCACCAGCCATGATCCAAACCACGGGTGCTTGACTCATGCTCGCCCCCCTCGCATCATGACTTTATTTTCGTAATCTGCCCGAGCCACGATTGCTAGCGCAATCAGATTCATGACCAAGCCTGATCCACCGTAACTGATCAGCGGCAAAGTCAATCCTTTGGTGGGTAACAAGCCCAAACACACACCAATATTGATGAAAGCCTGTACGCCAAACCAAATACCAACACCCTGAGCGACCAGACCACTGAATACACGCTCCATGGCAATAGACTGTCGCCCAATCTCAAAGCAGCGAACAATCACCACCAAAAACAAACCGATGATGAGCGCAATACCCATAAATCCAAGTTCTTCACCAATCACCGATACGATGAAGTCAGTGTGCGCTTCAGGTAAATAGTGCAACTTCTCGATACTTGAACCCAGACCGACACCAAACCATTCGCCACGCCCAACCGCAATCAGAGAATGCGACAGCTGATAGGCTGTGCCGTAGACATTGTCAGGATTCCACGGATCGAGATAGGCAAACAAGCGAGCACGGCGCCAAGGCGACAACCAAATCAGAACGAAAAATAAGGTAATCAAAAGGCCCGCTAAGCTGGAGAAAACTTTGCCGTTAATACCCCCCAAAAAGAGCACCCCCATTGAGATTGACATAATGACAATTAAGGCACCCAGGTCAGGCTCCAACAGCAGTAACAAACCGACCACAGCCATGGCTATCGCCATGGGTAAAAATCCATTGACGAGGCTATCCATGTGCTGCTGTTTGCGCACAACATAGTCAGCCGCAAACAGTACAGCCACCACTTTCATCAACTCGGAGGGCTGAAAGTTAACCGGCCCCAAGTTAATCCAACGATTAGCGCCATTGGCTTCGTGCCCAATGACCGGCAAAAAAACCATCACCAACAAAACGACCGTCACAACAAACAAGGGGATCGTGATTCTTTGAACCACTCTCATGGGTGTGAGCCACACCAAGATAGCGGCGACCAAACCCACGGCCAAAAACACCGAATGTCGCGTCACAAAGAAATACCGACTTAAACCGCCGTACCTTGGACCATCAGCGAGCGCAATCGAGGCCGAATACACCATCAATAGGCCCATTGACAACAGCGCAGCGACCGCCAAAAAAAGAGCCAAGTCATAATTTCTCATGGCCGTGCGGCCCGGGCGAACGGCATTGACACCAAGCGTCAGGTCAGCGAATAGGCTCATGCCACCTCCCCGACCGAGAGGGCCAATTCTTGAACGGCATCGATAAATGCATACCCACGCGCTTTATAATTTTGATACATGTCAAAGCTTGCGCAGGCCGGTGATAGCACAACGGCATCGCCCGGTAACGCTTGTTCGTAAGCCAGCGCAACGGCTTGCATCATATCGGCGGCATGCAAGGTCTTGACCCCTACTCGATCAAAAGCCTCTTGCAGCAACGAGGCGTCTTGGCCAATCAAGACAGCCGCGCGACCATGCTGCAACAGTGCGCTGGCTAAGGCAGTAAAATCTTGGCCCTTGGCTTGCCCACCGGCAATCAACACCACCGGTCGACCCAAACCCTGAACACCCGCGACGGTTGCACCCACATTGGTGCCCTTGCTGTCATCATAAAAATGGATGTCCCGTGTCATTCGAATGAGTCGCATTCGATGCGGTTCACCGACGTATTGAGAAGCGGCATTTAGGATGGCAGCCCAACCCACACTTAAAGAACGCACCAGCAGGCTGGCGGCCATGACATTCATGGCGTTGTGCATGCCCGCTATCGGCAGGGCATCTACGGGCATGAGTCGAACCAATCGGCCTGCTGGTCTGGGCAAAATCGGGGCTTGCTTACGCCGGCGTGATACTGGTGCCTGTGCTTGCTCAAAATCAAGCGGCTCTGAACTAATCAACCACTGCACGTCCTGATTCAATTCAATGCCAAGATCATGCGTGTGGACGGGCGCTGCTTGTCCAAAACTTCGGATGTGCCAATCGTCTAGCGTTGCAACCATATCGCGCACGACCGGATCGTCTCGATTCACGATGCAGATGGCCGACTGTGCTAATAAGCGGGCTTTATCTTGCTTGTAAGACTCAAAATCACCATGCCAGTCCAAGTGATCTTGTGTCATGTTCAACACAACGCCTGCCGCCAATTTTAGAGACGTCGTTGTGTGTAACTGAAAACTCGACAGTTCAAGGACCCACGCCTGTGGTAATGCATCGGCCTCTAGTGACCGCATCAGCGCGGTCAAAGCAGCTGGACCGATGTTGCCAGCTGCTTCGCATGACACGCCCCCCGACACCAACATATGACGAGCCAATGCCGTCACGGTGGTTTTGCCATTGGTTCCTGTCACCCCCAAAACCTGGGGCCGATAGTCCCGCTGCTCGGCCAAGTCAGTCAAAGCGCGAGCAAATAATTCAATCTCCCCCACCACCTCAACACCAAGCTGTGCCGCATGCTGCAAAAATGACTTAACAGGCTCTTGGTGTGGTGACAAACCAGGACTTAAAACCACCATGTCCACGTCGTTTAACCACGACGCTTCAAGCGAGCGCCCAACGTAACAGCTGTCGACATGAGTAGCGATTTTCTCTTGCAACGCCTCAAGTCCTGGCAGTTGCGGTCGTGTATCCACCAAAACCAGACGACGCCCCTGACCCGCCAACCAGCGCGCAGCCGCCTCCCCAGTCTCACCGAGACCAAGAATAAGCGCCGCTTTTTGCGACTTGGGGTTTGCGTTTACGTCGTTCATCGAATCTTTAAAGAAGCCAAACCAACCAACACCAGCATCATGCTGATGATCCAAAACCGAACCACCACTTGTGTCTCTTTCCAACCACCGACTTCAAAGTGATGGTGAAGTGGAGCCATCAATAAAATTCGCCGGCCCTGACCAAATCGATATTTGGTGTACTTGAAGTAGGTCACCTGCAACATCACAGACAGTGTCTCGACAACAAACACTCCACCCATGATGAACAGAACGATCTCTTGGCGCACCACGATCGCCATCGTTCCAAGCATGCCCCCTAACGCCAAGGCGCCAACGTCGCCCATAAAGACTTGTGCGGGGTAGGCGTTAAACCAAAGAAAAGCCAATCCTGCCCCTGCCAATGCTGCACACAAAATCATCAGCTCACTGGCACCAGGAATGTAGGGAAACAACAAATACTTTGAGTAATCAACGCGACCAACCACGTAAGCAAAAATGCCTAGCGCAGCGCCCACCATGACCGTTGGCATGATGGCCAAACCGTCTAACCCATCCGTGAGATTGACCGCGTTGCTCGTGCCTACAATCACAAACCAACTCAAGGCCACAAAACCAAATACGCCTAAGGGGTAACTGATGGACTTAAAAAACGGTACGATCAAGTCAGCCCGGTTGGGCAAGGGCATTGACAGACCACTGGCAATCCAGTCGCGAAATAACGGCCAAAGATCCGCATTGGCTGGTGCTGATATCGCGAATGCCAAATAAATTGAAGCGACCAAACCAATAATGGCTTGCCACATCAACTTTGTCCGTGACCGCATACCTTCCGGATCGCGATACACCACTTTTTTATAGTCATCGACCCAACCAATCCAACCAAAACCCAACGTGACTAGCAGCACGACCCAGACGAACCGATTGCTTAAGTCAGCCCAGAGCAAAGTACTCACGCCGATACCAATCAGTATCAAAACCCCACCCATGGTTGGTGTACCGTTTTTGATCAAATGGGACTCAGGGCCATACTGACGAACCGCTTGTCCAATTTTTAAGGCAGCCAAGCGACGAATCACCCAAGGTCCTGCGACCAAACCAATAATGAGTGCCGTGCCACAGGCCATTACTGCGCGCAGCGTGATGTACTCGAAAACCGAAAAGCTCGAGTTGTAATTAACAGATAACCAACGAAACAGTTCAACTAGCATGATGGTCCTTCAATGATCGACTGTCAGGCATAAATTGTTGAAGTTGCTGTACGACTTTTTCCATCGCCATAAAACGGGACCCTTTCACCAAAACACTCATGGGCTCGACTGCGCGAGCTCTTTCACACAACTGCTCAACCGACTCAAAACTTTGGGCATTGGTCCCAAAAGCGCCAACACTGTGTGCTGTCGCCTCGCCCATCGTCCAGAGATACTCGATGGCAAGCTCGCGCGCGTAAGCACCTACTTCAGCATGCATCTGTGCACCGTTGTCACCGACTTCACCCATATCACCCAATACCAGCGCGCGCGGCGCAGGCAAACCCGACAACACATCAATCGCGGCGCGCACTGAATCAGGGTTTGCGTTGTAGGTATCGTCAATCAGCAATCGGTCTTGTGCCAAGCGATGAACTTGCATTCGTCCCTTAACAGCGGCAAATGCCTCGAGCCCCAACGCTATGCTCGCCAATGGCGCCCCTGCCGCTTTGGCGCAAGCTGCAGCTGCGCATGCGTTGGTGATGTTGTGCCGACCCGCCACTGACAACTCAACCGTCTGTTGCTCGCCATTGATCGACAACACAAATCGACTACCCAAAGCGTCCGAATGAATGGCCTGAGCTTGAACGTCAGCGACATCAACCAAACCAAATGTCAGTTGCCTGGAGACTGACCGTGCCTGCTCAATCCAACTCTCGGTGTAGGGGTCATCTGCAGGGAAGACAGCCGTCGCTTCAGCTGGCAAGCTCACCAGCACCTGACCATTTTCATGGGCGACGGCCTCTACGCTTTGCATGAATTCTTGATGCTCACGTTGCGCGTTCAAGACCAGGCCAATATTGGGTTGCGAGATTGATGCCAGTAACGAGATTTCGTCTGGGTGGTTCATGCCCAGCTCGATCACGGCGCAACGATGCGTTTCGCGCAGGCGCAGTACGGTTAAGGGCACACCAATTTCGTTGTTTAAGTTACCTTGCGTGCTGAGCACGGCATGCTCACCCAACCACTGACGCAAAATTGAAGCAATCATTTCTTTGGTGGTGGTTTTGCCGTTACTACCAGTGACACCAATCACTGGCATATCGAATCGGCAACGCCAAGCAGTGGCAAACTTTTGAAGGGCTTGACGCGTATCACCCACACAGATTTGCGGTAACTGAATCCCAGGCACGACACGCTCAACCAATGCGGCCACCACCCCCATCTGCTCGGCTTCGCGCAGGTAATCATGGCCATCAAACTTTTCGCCACGCAGTGCCACAAAGAGCGCATGGGCACTCAAATGACGCGAGTCAGTCTGCACCAGCGGTGCGTTCTCTTTGAAAAGTAACGCCAACTGAGCCCAGTGCCGATCATCAAATGGGTGGCGTACACCCGCTATTTCTTGCCATGTTTCGTGACCCTTACCAGCAAGTACCACCACATCGTTCGGTTGTGCACTCCAAATGGCACTCAAAATCGCAACAGCTCGATCACGCTGCAGGCGTACCAGTCCTGCTGTGCTGTCGCCAAGCCCTGTCAACATGTCTTGCAAGATCGCCTCAATGGGCTCATCTCTTGGGTTGTCGCTGGTGAAAATCGCTTGATCAGCCTGGGATTGGGCCACCTGCGCCATCAGAGGGCGTTTGCTTGCATCACGATTGCCGCCGCATCCAACCACGCACCACAAACGACCCTTGCGAACTTTTGCCAAGGGCCTTAGGGTCTGCAGTACGCGTTGCAGTGCATCGGGCGTGTGCGCATAATCAACCAAAACCAACGGCAAATCAGACTGGGGAACTGATTTTGTAATCGGTACAACCGGCTCCAAACGCCCGTCGACCGGGGGTAGACTTTGCAGACTGATCGCAATATCTGTGGGCGAGACCTTTAAGTGGGTCAGCACCGCCGCAACAGCCAGCATATTAGAGATGTTGTACTGACCCATGAAGGGGGTTTGCACCGGTAAGGACTGCCCGCCTATGTGCATGTCAAATCGCGTACCTGTCAACTCAACATCAACTTGGCCAGATGACACATCAGCCTGACCATTGACCATTCCGTAGGTCAAGACATCGCAGCTAGCGTCAGCCACCATGTGACTGGCCCAAGGGTCGTCAATGTTAATCACAGCAAGGGTTAACTCTTCTCGCTTAAACAAACGGGCTTTGGCTTGCGCATAGGCCGTCATATTGTCGTGATAATCCAGATGGTCTTGCGTGAGATTGGTGAACACCCCAATGTCAATCATCACGGCTGCCAACCGATTTTGATCTAAGCCAATTGAAGAAGCCTCAAGCACAACATGCGTTGCACCGCCGTCTCTCAAGTCGGCAAGGCACTCGTGCACACGAATAACATCGGGCGTGGTTAGGTGACCAGATTGGATCACACCCTGCGGATCCAATACCCCCAATGTACCGATCACACCGCACGGATGTCCCAGGCGGTTAAGTGCGCCAGCCAGCCAATTGGCCGTCGTGGTCTTGCCATTTGTACCGGTAATCGCCACCACTGTTAATACATCCGAGGCATGGCCCCACCAAGCATGCGCGAGCGAACCCAAAATTTGGGATAGATTCGGCACGGCAACTGCTGGTGTTGTTCCGAGTTGTGCGCGTTGCTGTGGCGTTAAATCCAACTCATGCACAATCGCAGAAGCACCGTTTGCGATAGCATCGGCGATAAAGTCGCGGCCATCACCAACCAAACCCAAGCACGCCACAAAAACATCACCGACACGACAGCGCCGAGAATCCAACACCAACCGCGCCGATGCTGTTATCCCGAATCCGTTGCGCAATCGCTCGATGATCTCAACGACCACTTGGTTGGGTGTTTGATTCGCCGTCATGGTCGGCTCCCCGACTCAGACTGTGTCTGAGCAACCACTTCCGAGTCAAATGGGGCATCAGGCTCAACACCGAGCATGCGTAGGGTACGTCCCACCACCGTCGCAAAAACTGGGGCAGCCACGCGACCACCGTAATAGTGTCCCGCCATCGGCTCATCGATACTGACCGCCACAACAATGCGTGGATTGGAAACTGGTCCAAATCCCACAAAAGAGCTGCGGTAATGCGTTTGGCTGTATTCGCGGTTGATAATTTTTCTGGCCGTGCCACTCTTGCCAGCCACGCGGTAGCCTTGAACTTGGGCGAGTTTGGCGCCCTCAGGCCCTGCAGAGGCTTCGAGCATATTCCTAATCGTCTGGGCGACCGCCGCGTCATAAACCGGCATGGTTGCCGGCTGGTCTTTGCGCTTGATTAGTGTCAAATTGACCATGTCACCATCACGGGCGAATGCCGTATAAGCCTTGGCCACCTGCAGCAACGAGGTCGATAATCCATAGCCATATGCCATCGTGGCTTGCTCAATGGGTCGCCACCGCTCCCATGGCCGCAAACGACCGGCTGCCGCCCCAGGGAAACCAATCACAGGAGGCTGACCAAAACCAAGCGCAGTGAACTGCGTCCACATTTCTTGCGCTTTTAGTCGTTCTGAAATCTTTGCCATACCGATGTTGCTTGACTTGACCATGATGCCCATTGGATCGAGCACACCATTTTTGGTGACGTCACGGATCCTTTCGCCGTGAAAGACGATTTCGCCACGACCCGTATCAATTTTGGTGTTGTCGTTAATCCGACCCAACGCCATGGCCAATCCCATGGTGAACGGCTTCAAAATGGAACCCGGCTCAAACGTGTCGGTTAACACCCGGTTTCTAAGGTTGGCGCCTCGCAACGTCGAACGGTCATTAGGGTCGAAGGTCGGATAATTAACCAACGCCAATATCTCACCCGTTTGAACATCGACAACGACACCAGAAGCGCTTTGTGCCTCATTGAATTGCACGGCTTCGGCTAGGATTCGATAAACCAAATACTGAATTCGAGTATCGATCGAAAGCGCAATATCTTGTCCATTTACTGGCAAATTGACAGCCCTGACATCTTCGATCACTTGCCCAAGTCGGTCTTTGATCACGCGACGACTGCCCGGTTTGCCAGACAGTCTATCGTTGTAGGTGAGCTCGATGCCTTCCTGACCCAAATCATCCAAATTGGTAAATCCAACCACGGTGCCAGTCACCTCGCCCTCTGGATAAAAGCGACGTGTCTCAGGCATGGAATGAACGCCGGGCATTCGCAATGCAGCGACCTGATCGACCAATGACATCGACAGCTGACGACGCAAGTAAACGAATGTCTTACTGTCATCGACCAGTCTCGCCTTTATGGTGGCTTCAGGTATATCGAGCAATTGACTTAACTTAGCCCACTGCTGCGCTGTTGCTGCTTTTGTGTCTTCTGGAATAGCCCAGATGGCACGCGCTGGAATGCTTGCCGCCAAAACCACGCCTTGCCGATCGACGATCTTTCCACGCGTTGCCGACAGTGGCAGGGTACGCTCGAATCGCTTACCACCTTGCTCCTGCAAAAACTCACGGTTGACACTTTGTAAATAAACCGCTCGCCCGAGCAACACCAAGAAGGCAAGACCCAAAACCAGCAGTACCAAACGAGCACGCCAGGTGGGGAACGAAACTCGCACGACTGGGCTGTCAAAAAAGGAGAGTCGACGCATCGGTTAGCCTCCCCGACCCAGTTGGGCAGGCGCTTCGCGAACATAGATTGTCCGAGCTGGAGCAATTGGCTGCATCTTGAGAGTGTCGCGTGCGATCTGATCAATTCTTGCGTTGCGCGACAAATCTGCGCGATCGATTTGCAAATTACGCCAAACCACATCTAGTTCATTAAATTGGGAAACGAGTTGCTCATTCTCGATAAAGAGGTGCCGCGACTGATAGCGCGCTGTGACAAGCGACATGGCCGCTAGCATCAACAGTATTGCCATCACGAACACGGAGCGTCCCATCAGCGTCTGCGTCCGGCCATGATGGTCAATGGGGTCTGCGTTCGTTGTGCGAATCGCAACACTGCCGATCGCGAACGCCCGTTGGCATGGATTTCATCACGGGTTGGCAACACCCGCTTCACACCCGCAAGTAATGGCTGAGGCATTTGATCCTCTCTCAGTGGTAAGCGCGCGTAAGCTGCATTAGGCTTAGAAGCCTTTTGCAGAAACTGCTTGACTCGACGGTCCTCAAGCGAATGAAAGCTGATCACAGCAAAGCGTCCTCCTGGTCGAAGATGCGTCAGAGTTGCCTCGAGGGCGCGATCAAGTTCTTCGAGCTCCCGATTGAGGTAAATCCGTATAGCTTGAAATGTCCTTGTCGCCGGATGTTGGCCCTTCTCCCGCGTACGGACAGCGGTGGCGACGATGTCGGCAAAGTCAAGCGTGCGCTCAATGGGCCGCACTGAGCGGCGAGCAACAATCGCTTTTGCAATCTGAAGAGCAAACCGTTCTTCGCCATAACTTTTGATAACCTCCCGAACTTCTTCTAGACTGGCTTGTGCCAACCACTGTGCCGCAGTCTGCCCTTGCGACGTATCCATACGCATGTCTAAAGGACCGTCACGCATAAAAGAGAACCCGCGCTGCGCTTGATCAATCTGCGGCGAGGACACCCCAACATCTAACATCACGCCATCGACTTCGGCCAACCCTTGCTGCTTTAATAGCTCAGCCAAATCACCAAAAGCACCATGTATACAAACAATTCGTGCATCACTCTTGGCCCACTCACGGGCCACAGCAACCGCTTCTGGGTCACGATCAATCACCACTAATGTTGCTGACGCGCTGAGTCGCTTAAGCAGCTGCGCCGCATGCCCCCCCCGACCAAACGTGCCATCAACGTACACCCCATCGGCGGGCACACCATCATCAGGAATCAACGCCTGAACTGTTTCATCAAGCAACACACTGCGGTGAAGAGAATCGGTCACGTCTTAAAAAGAAAACTGACTCAGCACGTCGGGCATGCCGCCAGACATATCTTGTGCTTCGCGCTCAGCCAGTAAGGCGGCGTCCCACAACTCAAAATGTCCACCCATACCCAATAACATCACGTCACGCGCCAAGCCCGAGGCACTTCGCAACTCAGGCGCCACCAACACTCGGCCAGCGCTATCGATATCAACATCTTGTGCATTGCCTAATAGCAAACGCTGTAAGCCTCGGGCCTGCACAGGAAAGGCTGCGATTTGTTCGCGTTTGCGCTCCCACTCTGGTCGGGGGTAAACCAACAGACAGCCGTCAGGGTGGCGCGTAATCGTCAAGCGACCGTGTGCCTGCTCGACGAGCGCATCACGATGCCGGGCAGGTACATTGATGCGACCCTTTGCATCTAGCGTGAGAGCACTGCTACCTTGAAACACCAAATATCCCCACAAATTTGCACAAAACCACACTTTTCACCACTCTAAGGGAACGGGATTAGCTGGTCAAGTGAAATTTCACAGTTTTCTTAATGAAGACAATGACTTAGCGCAGTTTTAGAGAACCAACAAAAACAAAATGTTGCTTTATATCAGGAACTTGGAATCCGATATAAAAGTATCGTCTTAACTATTTAGGGATAATTTGAATCAGGAAGAAGTTGCGGGGCAAACCTATAGGCCGGATTCTGTGGGTCGACCGAAGCCGACTGACAATCATTCCTCTCGGTACGACATTACTGCCGCACTCTAGCCACCTACCCGCATGCTCGAACGAGCCGCCCATCACACCCAGAGGGTGAACGCATGCCTATTTGGTGTTGCTCCGGGTAGAGGTTGCCGCGTTTCACCCTGCCGCGTTGATCGGGTTACCGATCATGCGCCACGGTGTAACCGTGGCGGTGTGATTGCTCACCCTCGCGTCAGACTCGTCTCTGTGGTCCTATTCCTCAATGCACGAATGCATTGGACGGCCGTTAACCGTTACCCTGCTCTGTGGAGTCCGGACCTTCCTCGATACCTTTCGGTCGCGCGATTGTCCAGTTTGCCCCGCATGCTCATTGTAGACGCTCGAACCTGCGACAATGTCAGTTATTGGCGATTACCCTCTGGTCATCCATTTTTTTATTGTTTGGCGTTCAATCATGGCAGCAACCCCCCTCCTGACCCTTCAAAACGTTCAATTGGCTTTCGGTCATCACGCGCTTCTTGATCATGCCAATCTGACGATCGCACCCCAGGAGCGCATTGGCTTGATCGGTAGAAATGGGGCGGGTAAATCTTCACTGCTTAAGCTGCTCGACCAACGCTCGCAACCCGACGATGGCTTGGTTGTTAAAGCTGACAGCTTGCGTGTGGCAACTGTCGAGCAAGAACCTACTTTAGAAGCCCTAACAGTGCTTGAAGTGTTGTCAGCGCAAGCGGGGCGTCCTGATATTGAAGACTGGGAACGCGAAATCTTGGCGCGTAAATGGGCAGACAAAGTCGGCATCCCTCCCGAGACATTGATTGATACCCTTTCAGGCGGCATGCGCAAACGCGTCGCGCTCGCGGCAGCTTTGGTGCGCGAGCCTGACTTGTTGCTGCTTGACGAGCCAACCAACCACCTTGACTTAGACGGTATTCTTTGGCTGCAAAGGCTTTTGCTTGAATGGCGCGGTAGCGTCCTGTTAATTACCCACGACCGCCGTTTTTTGGATGACGTTGTCACTCGCATCGTTGAACTTGACCGCGGAAAACTGTTGAGCTTTCCTGGCAACTTCGCGCAATGGCAATCCCAAAAAGAAGCCTTCTTACATGCTGAGCAATTAGAAAACGCCCGCTTTGACAAGTTACTGGCGCAAGAAGAAGTCTGGATTCGCAAAGGTGTCGAAGCGCGACGCACGCGCAACGAGGGTCGTGTGCGGCGGCTTGAGCAATTGAGACGCGATCGCGCGCAACGTCGGGACCAACTCGGTCGGGTTTCTTTGAAGGTCGATCATTCGTCACGCTCAGGTAAGCTCGTCGCCGAATTGAAAGATGTCAACAAAGGGTATGACGACAAAATTGTTCTGCAGAACTTCTCAACCACCATTTTGCGTGGCGATAAGATCGGCGTTATCGGCCCCAATGGGGCAGGCAAATCAACACTGCTGCAGCTCGTCTTGGGTAAGCTGCAACCCGACACCGGCGAAATCAAGCTGGGCACCAATTTACAAGTCGCCTATTTTGATCAGATGCGTGAGCAGCTCGATGAAACAGCCGCCTTGGTCGACGTCATCAATCCCGGCAGCGAGTGGGTTGAAATCGGTCAAGAAAAAAAACACGTGATGAGCTACTTGGGCGATTTCTTGTTTGCCCCAGCGCGAGCGCAATCACCCGTGAGCAGCTTATCTGGCGGCGAACGGGCTCGCTTACTGTTGGCGCGGTTGTTTGCTCGGCCAGCCAACATCTTGGTACTTGACGAGCCAACCAATGACCTGGACATTGAAACCCTTGAGTTGCTTGAGGTCTTACTTCAAGATTTCTCAGGGACGGTATTGTTGGTCAGCCACGACCGGGCCTTCTTAGACAACGTTGTCACGCAAACCATTGCCTATGAAGGCCATGGTCACTGGGGCACCTATGTGGGCGGTTACGAGGACTGGTTATCGCAGCGCCCCAAACAATCGACGAGCCAATCCCCTGACAAAAGTACGCCTAATGGGTCAGCAGCCGTCAATCCTGCTGCTGCGCATAAGCGCAAAACATCACGCTTGAGCAGCTGGGAAGAGAAGGAGCTCGCCGCTCTGCCTGAAAAAATCCAGCAACTTGAAGCACAACACAGCGCATTGGTGATTCAGTTAGCTTCACCAGAACTTTATCAGGGCGACAGCGACAAGCTTGGGCAGGTCCAAGCTGATATCAACGACTTGGACGGGCAGTTACGCACCTTGTACGACCGATGGGAAGCACTCGACACCAAAAAAGCTTAAGCGTGGTGTTCGAGAGACCAAGGCAAGGTCTCGCCCGCAGCCAAGGGTACCAGTGTTGATTCACCAAACGGAATTTGTTCGGGTACCTTAAATGGCTCGCGTTTCAGCGTGATCGTCGACTTGTTTCTTGGCAAGCCGTAGAAGTCAGGTCCACGGTGGCTAGCAAACGCTTCAAAGCGCCCGAGTTGCCCAACCTCGTCAAACACCATCGCATAGAGTTCGAGCGCATTAAGTGCTGAGTAGCAACCCGCACAGCCACAGGCCATTTCCTTGAGGTGCTTGGCATGCGGTGCGCTGTCTGTCCCTAAGAAAAAGCGCGGGCTGTCGCTCGTGGCCGCATCAACCAACGCTTGGCGGTGTACTTCACGCTTCAAGATAGGCAAACAGTAAAAATGTGGTCTGATACCACCCGTAAACATGGCGTTGCGGTTGTAGAGCAAATGCTGGGGGGTGATGGTGGCCGCCGTCGGGCCATCGGCGTCACGCACATAATCGACACCTTCTTTGGTTGTGATGTGCTCGAATACCACTTTCAACGCAGGATACGCTTTTCTTAAAGGGTGCATCACGCGATCAATAAAAACCGCTTCACGGTCAAACACATCAACATGGCTGTCTGTGACTTCACCATGAATCAACAAGGGCACACCGTGTCGCTGCATGGCCTCGAGCGCCACTTGGCATCGCCCGAGTAAGTCGGTCACACCAGAATCAGAATTGGTCGTGGCCCCCGCTGGGTAAAGCTTGACGGCGTGAACAAACGAAGACTGCGCGGCAGCCTCAATATCAGCGGCAGAGGTGTTATCCGTTAAATACAGGGTCATCAGTGGCTCAAACCCTCTGTCACTCAAACCGTTGGCGGCGACCGCTTGTAATATCTCTTCCCGATACTTTTTAGCCATCGCAACGGTGGTCACAGGTGGGCGTAGGTTCGGCATCACAATAGCCCGCCTAAACTGATTAACCGTGTCCCCAACCACTGCTTTAAGCGCGTCACCGTCTCTGAGGTGTAAGTGCCAATCGTCAGGTGTGGTGATGGTTAAGGTTTGTTGTGTCACCGCTTTTCTCCAAGTCGTTAAGGTTTGGCTCAATAAGCATTTCCGTTTCGACCAGTCGAGCAAACAAAGTTGCGCCTAGTGGGATAACGGCATCATTAAAATCATATTGGGGGTTGTGTAACAACCGGCCTTGATCAGCGCCACCTTGACCAAGCCTGAAGTAAGCCCCTGGTCGGTGTTGTAACATGAAAGAAAAATCCTCTGATCCCATCGAAGGCGTCAAATCCGACACGACGTTCTCAGCTCCAAATAAGTCCGTTGCAACGTTCACCACCCGCTGCGCGCACTCAGGGTTGTTTATAGTCGGTGCGTAAAGCTTCTGATACTTTAATTCGGCCGTTGCACCAAACGCAGACGCCACATTTTGCACCATGACTTGCATGTGTTCTTCGATCGTTTTTTGCACAGCGTCCCTAAAAGTTCGAACCGTGCCAACCAAGCGGGCTTGATCTGGAATAACACTCATGGCATTTGGATTGCCAGCGATTAAGGAGCCCACCGAGATGACAGCACTGTCATGCGGGTTTACAGTGCGTGAAACAATGCTCTGCAGTGCCGTCACAATGTGGGCCCCCACCAAAATAGGATCAATCGTTTGATACGGATGGGCACCATGCCCACCTTTGCCTTGAACCAAAATCTCAAACCGATCAGACGCCGCCATCATGTGCCCCGGGTTAATGCCGACCCTACCAGCGGGTAATGCTGGCCAGTTGTGTAGTGCATAGATAGCGTCACAATGGAACCGCTCAAATAACCCATCCTCAATCATGGCTTGGGCACCACCCAGTCCTTCTTCAGCCGGTTGAAATATAAAAACAACTTGGCCGTTAAAGTCTCGCGTTTGTGCGAGGTATTTTGCAGCAGCCAACAAGATAGTCGTGTGACCATCATGGCCACAGGCATGCATCAAACCGTCATGTTGAGAGGCATAAGACAATCCACTGTCTTCGCACATTGGCAAGGCATCCATATCAGCCCTCAAACCAATGCTTAAGCCCGAGTTGCACTGCTTGCCGCGCAAGACACCAACCACACCAGTGCCTCCAACATTCCTATGCACCTCGATACCCAAAGCCAAAAGTGCGCCAGCAACAATTGAGCTTGTTCGTTTTTCTTTGAAGCCAATCTCAGGATTGGCATGCAGATCGCGACGCAGGGCAATCATTTCGTCTTGAAATTTATAAATCGTACTCAGTGGACTTCGTGCTAGCATGGCTTGTTACCTAGGGAAAACGTGAAGTTGCCAATAGTTTACTAGGCAGGCATCTTTGTTACAGTCTTTGAACGTCATTGCGGGCTTCAATGAGCCCGGATCGACAGTTCGATTTTTTATTATGCGTAGGCAACAAGGAGAATCTGAATGGCCACAGCCACAAAAACCGCCCGCAAACCCAACGCTGCCTTCATGAAGCCCCTCACACCAAGCCCAACTCTGGCTGCTGTGATCGGTGCGGACCCACTTCCACGTACTGAAGTCACCAAGAAGATTTGGGAATACATCAAAAAACACGACTTACAAGACCCAGCCAACCGTCGTAATATCAATGCCGATGCCAAACTACGACCCTTGTTTGAGAAAGACCAAGTGTCGATGTTTGAATTGACCAAAATCGTTAGTGGTCATTTGAAGTAGAGCCGACTGGTCATTAAGTCGTGGTCGTTGATAATAAAAAAGGCAGCTGAAGCTGCCTTTTTTATGCCTGCCTATGCAAAACAATTAATTACCAATTGGCTTGCCATCAACGAGCAGAAGGAATCCTCGAATTAATCGATATAGCACCCACGCCACAGTCAATATGATCCCGAGCCATCCGATCAAGATGAACGTCAACAAGAAGCTCAGTGCCAACCACAGTAATGACCAAAGAAATGTCGACATCAACCAATCAAGATGCGATGCATAGATGGTACCTGCGGCGTCTGGCCGTTTGACATACACGATAATGACAGCGGCTAGCGTTGCAAATGCAAACACGCCAGACGTTAAAAAACCAAGGGCAAACAACCCATAGGCTGCCAAGCAAACTGTTTTTAAAGGCGGGTTGGATGAGGGGGGTGTGGATTGAGTATCACTCATGATTTTTCACCATAAAAAGGCCGCATAAGTTTTAGAGTGTATTTCAGACGCTGTAAAAGCCAAACCCCCGCTTATGGAGGGGCGGGGGTTTGGGGGTATAAGAGCTTGACGATGACCTACTTTCACAGATGTACATCCACTATCATCGGCGCTAAGGCGTTTCACGGTCCTGTTCGGGATGGGAAGGGGTGGGGCCGCCTCGCTATGGTCGTCAAGCGTAGCTGGTTGCGGGCAAGCCCTTTTTGGGGGCTCGCTCGCCAATTGGGGGTCAGAAGCACAACCATTCGTCATACTAGGTTGGATGTTATTTGCACGTTACTGTTATTTACACGTTACTGTTATTTACACGTTACATGCGGGTATTTTTTGTTTTAGCGGCACACGCTTCACGCTACAACCTGCAAGGTTATAGGATCAAGCCGCACGGGCAATTAGTATCGGTTAGCTTAACGCATTACTGCGCTTACACACCCGACCTATCAACGTCCTGGTCTCGAACGACCCTTCAGGGGGCTCTAGGCCCCGGGATACCTTATCTTCAGACGAGTTTCCCGCTTAGATGCCTTCAGCGGTTATCTCTTCCGTACATAGCTACTCGGCAATGCCATTGGCATGACAACCGATACACCAGCGGTACGTCCACTCCGGTCCTCTCGTACTAGGAGCAGGCTCCGTCAAGTATCCAACGCCCACGGCAGATAGGGACCAAACTGTCTCACGACGTTTTAAACCCAGCTCACGTACCTCTTTAAATGGCGAACAGCCATACCCTTGGGACCGGCTACAGCCCCAGGATGAGATGAGCCGACATCGAGGTGCCAAACACCGCCGTCGATATGAACTCTTGGGCGGTATCAGCCTGTTATCCCCAGAGTACCTTTTATCCGTTGAGCGATGGCCCTTCCATTCAGAACCACCGGATCACTATGTCCTGCTTTCGCACCTGTTCGACTTGTCAGTCTCACAGTCAAGCACGCTTATGCCATTGCACTATCAGCACGATTTCCGACCGTACCTAGCGTACCTTCGAACTCCTCCGTTACGCTTTAGGAGGAGACCGCCCCAGTCAAACTGCCCACCATGCACTGTCCCCAACCCGGATAACGGGCCAAGGTTAGAACCGCAAACAAACCAGGGTGGTATTTCAAGGTCGGCTCCACGCAGTCTAGCGACCACGCTTCAATGCCTCCCACCTATCCTACACAAGCCGGTTCACAATTCAATGCAAAGCTACAGTAAAGGTTCATGGGGTCTTTCCGTCTAGCCGCGGGTAGATTGCATCATCACAAACACTTCAACTTCGCTGAGTCTCAGGAGGAGACAGTGTGGCCATCGTTACGCCATTCGTGCAGGTCGGAACTTACCCGACAAGGAATTTCGCTACCTTAGGACCGTTATAGTTACGGCCGCCGTTTACCGGGGCTTCGATCAAGAGCTTGCACCCCATCAATTAACCTTCCGGCACCGGGCAGGCGTCACACCCTATACGTCGACTTTCGTCTTGGCAGAGTGCTGTGTTTTTAATAAACAGTCGCAGCCACCGATTCTCTGCGGCCCCA
>ERZ888423.131-NODE-131-length-77912-cov-23.434026_pt1 | contig 77912 bp, 67 predicted proteins | sample MGYA00520523_ERZ888423 | MGnify/ENA primary metagenome ERZ888423 (study PRJEB32303, sample SAMEA104408611) | aquatic metagenome | biome: Brackish water; feature: Pelagic; material: water | place: Baltic Sea | collected 2014-06-08T10:24:00 | depth 30,27 m ... | reverse complement strand
CCATTGCGCGAGCCAATATAGAGAAAAGCAATGATCTCTTCATCTTCAGCCAGACCGAGACCGCTCATCACCGCACGATCATATGCCGCGGCTCCCGTGCGCCAGATGCCGGCGAAACCCGATGCTTCAGCGGCTAATAATAAAGCCTGCGCGGCGCAGGCGCCGGAAAATCGTTGTTCTATAGGTGGCACTTTCGGATGCAAAGCCACCTTAACAACGGCCACTACCAACAGCGGTGCCCTCAGCGGCGCATTACGCGCTTTGGCAAGCGCCGCCTCATCCGCATCTGGATTACGCAACAATAGACAACGCTCCAGCAATTCCCCAAACGCCACACGGCGCTCTTGTCCGATCGTGATGAAACGTGACGGCCGCAGCCAGCCATGATCGGGCGCGCGCAGCGCAGCGCGAAAGATGTGATCTAGTTCAGCAGCGCAAGGCCCCGGGGCTGTCAGTTTAGGAGAGGAATTACGCTGCTGTAGAAACTGGAGAATATCGCTCATGAGAATGTGCTGCTAACCAATTGAGAAGAAAATTATAACAGTATTTGAAGGCGATGTTGCACCTTCCCATCCGAGATCTCAGTCCAGCACGCCGACCAGTATATTGATAAAGCCGCGCGCCTCTTCAATTTTATCCCAATTGTCACACCAAACGGCAAGTTCCTCGGAACTACTGGCAGCGAGGCGGTGTTCGATATGATCAATTATCCAAAAAGGCTGTCTCAGCGTTGCCAGTAACTCAATCAATGCTCTACCGCTGGCACCCGCCTGACGCAATGAATGGGGCGTCAATTCAATGATAATTCGAGGCTTGCGTTCCAGCCCACACAGCAGCGACATCAACCCCTCAATAACCTGAAACTCAGAACCCTGCGTATCAATTTTCAGCAGGTCAAGCTGCTCTATACGTCCCGCAAGATAATCACTGCCCCGCTGCAAGACAATAGGCACGCTATTACGATCTTCATCTCCCACATACACTTGATGATCGCCAAGGTTGTCCTCGCTGAGAAACAGTCGTCCTTCGCCCGCTGTGTCTGATAGGGCCGCTTCGACTGCCACAATATTGCCATCAAAACCGTTGAGTTCGGCATTAGCACACAGCAGGCGGTAGTTATTCGGATCAGGCTCGAAGGCAAATACTGTGCCCTGTCCGCCCACAACGCTGGCGGCGAGTACGGAAAAGTAGCCAATATTGGCACCGACATCGACAAACACATCACCTGGATGCAGGAATCGTAACAGCAGGGATGTCTCGTAAGGCTCCCATATCCCGTCTTCCCGAATCCGGCGCGAAACATGCTGGTCCTGCGAGCCATGAACATGCAACTGCAGGGGACACGGTAATCCGGGGACACGTAAATCAATTGGAGTGGTAGAGTTCAATAGGGAATGCCTGAAAAAAACGTTTAGTCAATCTTCATATCAGCATAGGGAGACACCTGGTCCAGCCGCACCGTATGCCGACCGATGGTCAGCTGCTGCGCGCCTACTTCGACATCACTGTCTCCCAATACGCCGTGGTCGAACTTATAAACCGGGCTGATGGTACCGCCTATCATACCGTCATCATAGGCCTGCTGTCGCTCCCGCACGCGCTCGTTGGCCTGCTCCCATTTTTTCCACGCCTGCCCGGAATACCGGGTCTGCAACATCCGCTGGGTTGCCAGGGGACTCATCAGACTTGCCGAGGCATTGTTGCCGCCAAAACCTTTGGAATTAATAATCGCATACTTCTGCTCCGCGATGTCCACCTCGCGGTGTTCGATATAAAAAGCCAGATGATCCTGCCGCACGTCTGCCGCGATCCCATCAATCGTGGTGATGCCCGGTAGAATACCGTGGTGCCAGATACCCAGTGTAGTACTGATCTGGTCGCCCGCTGCTGACCCGATCGAGTGCCCCAAATAACACTTGGCAGCAATCACCGGCCATTCATCTATGCCAAACGCCTGCGCGGTGCGGCTGAGAATTTCGGCCTCGGAGACACGGTTCTGCGGTGTGCCGGTCCCGTGCGCCTGTACCAGTCCGCCCCGTCGTAATGCCTTGTCTCCAATGATCGCCCGAGCCGCTGCCACCGCCTTGGCCATAGTAATGTAGTTGCCCACACCCGGACCGGAAATCGATTTCTTGTGTCCGTCGGCATTGACAAACACATCGATGGCCGCCCCGAAAACAGTGGCCCCCAACTCCATGGCGAGTTCGTCATCAAACAACACGACCATCTGTGAAGACTCGGCAATGGTGAACCCACAGTTTTCGGCAAAAGGTCGACAGGCTCGTCGAAAGTCGCACGCCTCTCCAGCCTGCAGGCCATCCAGATTGCGCAAACCTTTTTCTGTTGCCAGGGCACCCATAGCCGAATAGCCCTCCATAATTTCCGGTGTGATTGGCGCCTCTGCTGCACCCACAAAAACCACCCGCGCCCGGCCGTTGCGAATGTCGTCAATACCGTGCCGCAGGTTGTACAGGAATGAAGCACACGCACCCAGGCTAGCGCCGGTTGACCCGAGACTGCCCAACACATAGGCGTTGATAAAATCCGCGGGCATCTCGGCAAAGCTTAGTGGGCAGTACTTTGACGTCACACGCTGGCCGTTATACCGCGATTTGATCATCCCACCCGCGCCCGCACCGTCTAGCTGTCCCATAGCACTGCCGGCATAAACACTGATCTGGTCCGGCGCTACTCGACTGCTGATCGTCTCCCAGTCCAATCCGATACTGCCCAACGCGTCAGAAGCCGCATAGACAGTCATCTGGAGTCCCCGCGGATGGTTACGCGAGGGATAGAGCATTCCTGGCTCGAAACCGCTAGGCAGCTGGCCCGCCGATTTCACATCAAACTCACGGTAAGTCGGCAGCAGGAAGTCCTGTTGGCCAACGATTTGCACATTGACATGCGTGACAGAGGTACCCTTCACCACCCAATGGGGCGGAATGACATCAGGCAGATACTTGCGCTCAAGATCAAAACTTGTAGGCTGACTATCGCCGTCGGTAGGCAGGCGCTGATTCCAACGCACGGCGTCGACATCAAAGTGGCTGGCTTCAATGCGCCGCACCAACGTGTGGTCGAGGATAAACTGTTGATGCGACTCGCCGCCTTCCAGACCCATCAGTGTTGCCAGGGAATCCAGCGTGCGACTTTGCTGTGTCGTTGAAAGCGCCGAGTGGGTCATACGGGCATAGGCGTGGTGCCCTGAGGCTCTTCCCGCAGCGTTGATGCCGCCAAAACCTACAATCACCGGTAAACGCTGTATGGACATCTATGACTGACTTCCCACTCAAAAAGGTGCTAACAGTTTACGTAGACCACTTCGCTTTAACCATGCCTTTAAAGACACTTTTTGTGGTATTTTAGACACCACTCCCTTGTCAAGACGTAGGATAAATGCGCTATGTACACCGCAGCGGCAGCTCTTTACCCCCAGGCGCTTGCGACCAGCATCACACTGCCTATGGAAATCCTTCAGGCAGCCAGTCAGATGGCGAGTGTCAGGGAACATGGCGTATCGCAAGTGCGCTTCCTATTAGCCGGGCAGGCCTGCCAGCCGATGACACTGAGCAGCGGCATCACACTCCAACCTGATACTGCCTTTACCGATCTTCCTCCTCTAGACCTCCTATTGCTGCCCGCAATCTGGCGTAATCCACTGCCGGCTGTAAGGGGTGCCAGAGACTGGCTAGGTCTGTTGCGTGAAGAGGCGGCCAAAGGAACGCGCATCTGCAGTGTCGGCACAGGAAGCTATCTGCTGGCAGAAGCGGGGCTATTGAACGGCAGGCCGGCAACGACACATTGGAACTACTTCGAACAGTTCAGTCGACGATACCCCGCCGTGGATCTAAAGAGTCGCCACCTGATCACCCAGAGTGACAATATATACTGCGTGGGCAGTGTCAACTCCATTGCCGACCTGATGGTGCACATCGTAGAGGATTGGTTTGGCAGTCCCATCGCGCGTGCCATCGAGAACCAATTTTCGCCGGAAATTCGTCGCAGCTTTCGTGCTGCGGCCTACCAGAATGAAGCAGACAGTTCGCACCATGACGAAGACGTTGCACAGGCGCAACAGTGGCTGCAGTCGCATCTCTGTTGCCCAGTATCCATGGAACTGCTGGCGAACCACTTACAGCTAAGCCCCCGAACGCTGAACCGACGCTTCAAACGCGCAACCGGCATGACGCCTCTGTCTTACCTGCAGAGCCTGCGAATGGCCTCAGCTAAAGATCTGCTGCGCCACAGCAATCTGACCGTGGGCGATATCGCTTGGCAGCAAGGCATACAGGACGTGAGTTATTTTTCCCAATTGTTTCGCAAGCACTGTGGCATGAGCCCGCTCAAATATCGCGAAGCCGTGCGCGGTAAGCTGTTTAACCCGGAGGTGAACGACCGGTCTTGAGAAAAGTCTGCGTATATGGCTCAATAAGCGCCCTTTTGCGACTGTGGCTAAGACAACCCGCAGTTCTGACTGTCGTCATTAACCTGATGTAAATCATCTCAACGACAATCGGCACACACGCCGACTCCAATCCTGCGCGATTGGATCCGCGCCACGCCCACTGGAGGCAGTAACATGGCACTGAGTAGCGTTCCGGACATTCTCGACGATATACGCGCCGGCAAGATGGTCATTCTGATGGACGATGAAGACCGGGAAAATGAGGGCGACCTCATTATCGCTGCAGAATCGGTCACCCCCGAAGTGATAACCTTCTTTTCAAGTGAAGCCTGCGGCCTGATCTGCATGCCAATCACGGTAGAACGTGCACGGCAACTACAGCTTCCACTGATGGTCAGGGACAACCGCTCTCAGCACGAAACCAACTTCACCGTCTCTATCGATGCAGCCGAACGCAAAGGACCTGGCATAAGCTCTATCCAGCGCGCACACACTGTTCTGCAGGCGGTCGCGCCCAATGCAAAATCAACCGACATTGCGCAACCCGGTCATATATTCCCTTTGGTCGCGAAGCCCGGCGGTGTGCTGCGCCGAGCAGGACACACTGAGGCCGGTGTTGACCTAGCCCGCATGGCAGGGTTCGAACCCGCAGCGCTCATCGTTGAAATCATGAACGAAGACGGCACCATGGCGCGACGTCCCGAGCTGGAGGTGTTTGCGCTCAAACACGATTTGCGTATGGGCACTATCGCAGATCTGATTCAATACCGCGCGATGCACGAACAGTCCATTGAATTACGCGATCAAAAAACGGTGATGACAGAATTCGGCGAATTCGAGTTACACACTTTTCTTGATCTTATCGATGACACCGTGCACTACGCGCTCACGCACGGAAAAATTAACGAAGACACAGAAACGCTGGTGCGTGTGCAAACCATCAACACGCTGCGCGACGTGCTCAGTACGCGCATTGAAGGGGCAGGCCTTGGATGGTCCTACCGCCGCGCCATGGAATGTATCGCCGCGGAAGGTAACGGTGCAGTGGTACTCATAGGGCAGAATATTACCGGTCAGCAACAACTCGCAGACGTGCTGCAGTTTCCTCAGACGTCCAGTGTTACCGATCACAGCGGATCCACGGGCGTACAAAACTACCGCCTCATCGGCACTGGCTCACAAATCCTCAAGCGCCTCGGTATTGAGAAAATGCGCCTGATGTCAGCACCAGTGCATTTTAACGCATTGTCGGGTTTTAATCTGGAAGTCACGGAGTTTGTGCAACCCTAAGACAGCCCAACCCGCCTTAAGCACATCCGCGCTTGAACACTAAAGGGCACCTCTGAATAGCCAGATGGCGCCCTAATCATCTACTGGGGCGCGAATTCCAATACCTGCTGGAAAGTGGGTCGACTAGTGCCTCGCATGGTGTTGGGAATTAATCCTGGGGTAAAACTGATTCTGGTCGCCTCCGGAAGCCACGTATTGGGGTCGTTGTTGCCAAACTCGATTGCGAGCTCCAGGCTGACAAGCTCGACAATCAGCCACAGAGATTCCCGACACGTATCAAGGTCACCGCCGCCGCAGTAAAGAAGATTGAATTGCCCGGGCGGTTCTTTCCCCAATAACGTGCTTAGGTCTGTCTGTATAAAACTGCTGCCGTTATTCCCACCGAGCCTTCGAATGCTATTGAGAGATCCGGTGAGATCGCCAAAGACCGGACGCATAACCTCGCTGGCAAGGGGTTCCCACAGTGCTTGCATAATGGCGTAACCCGCGTCGTCGTTGAAGCCGTCCTCGTCTGCGTCTAATCGCGGCGCGTCATCTGCAACCCATGCATCAAGCAAGGCAACAACCGCCTCTGCCAATTGACTAGGGGCTTCTGAACCATCCAGCACCTCACTGACCACGGGCCATGCGGGTGAGCGCTCATCTTCAGTCGCAGACCGGTTCATAATCCCGACCACCCCGGCGAGGTCGACTCGATCTGGCCACTGATCGAACAGTTGAACCCGGTGTATTGAGCCATAGGGCGTGCCATCACCGTGCATAAACCCGGGCGCCGACTGGTTATTCCAGTTCAATAGCCGTCCCGATGGGCCGCCGATCGCATGGGGGTGCGCGGCCTGACCGAGGAAACCCTGCCATTCATAGTCGCCGTTGCCGTTCGTCGGTAGAACCCGATCCAAACCAGGCGCTCGCTCCGGGAGGAACCCCGATGAAAAGAAGGCCGTATTGCTGCGCGACATATAGCCCCAGTTAAACGTAAAACCGAATTTATTAGCCGACTTGTAAAACGCTTCCGGGGTAGATGCGTCACCCTCGGTCATATCCTTCAGTCCCGCTAAGTTTAGGGCATCACGTCCAAACGTCGAACGCTTGCGCGTAAGCGCAATGGGCTTGCCGTTGACGGTTGCGGTTCCAAGCATTGGTCCGTGAATGGATACCGGATATATGACAGGGTCTCCGTTCAGGGTGCCTGCGTCAAATATCTCGAACGCAATGCATTGACCCTCAAATTCGTAGTGCCGCGACTCACGAGTGGGCTCACTGCCATCGGGGTTGCACAGGACTTCGGCAAAAACATCACGCACGTCATGACTGGCCGACGTCAGGCTCCACGCGTAATTCGGCGTTCGCCCGAGGAGCAGATACATGCCAAGCCCGGGCACTGCCGCACCCTGCGCCTCGATACCGGGAGCACTTAAATGAATCTGCATAACAATCTCAGGGTAGTAGTAGCCGAGCTGTGGACCCATCACAGCAAGGTTTGAACCACTCGCTGAGACTGAGCCGTCTGCAATCAGGAAGTTGGACGCCTCGCGGTCTAGCGGCTTATCGGTAGCGGGGACTAACGCTCCACTCGCGGCGGTGGACAGACCCTCTGAGTCCGCTTTTATAACGCAATCCAGATTGACAATTGAGCCCTCGTCAATGGTGACAGAGCCGGTTACTTCACCGCCCGTGAAACGGCCGTAGTCAAAAGGCGTATCGATCGTTGTGGGCGCGGCACCCTGATTGATCAACATAACATCATCAAAGGCCAACTGCCCCTGACCGTCACCGAGGCCATTGATCAACTGTGATCGAAATTCTGAATTGGCCGGCTCACTACCGCCACCGGCACCAAAAATTGATCCGATGAACGCGGTGACTGCAAACACATCAGCAGCCGCGTATGGCTGTTCAGGCGCACCACCATTGACGACATGATAAGCGTTCATGCCATCCGCGTAGGCCTGTGCCTCATCAATGATCTGTTGCCCCTCCTCACCGAAAACCTCACGCAGAAGGTCGGCCTGATCCGTAACCAATTTTTCAGTCGCAGCACTGGGTATGAAGCTTTGTCCGCTGGTCACAAGACTAAAGGCATTAATACACGGTACATCAGCTACGGCGGCCCGGGCGGGACCACGGCCTAGCGATACCAGAAGCTCCCGATCGCGAACGGTGACCCAGCCAGCCCCAAAGGCCATATCTTCGCGTGTTTCACCGGTAATGTGGGCTATGCCAAACTCGTCGTAAATGATAATGGTGCCCGGACGACCCGTGGGCACTTCGAAGGTTTCCCCAATCGGCTTAAAGTCTTCGGGCAGAAACAGCTGCTCGATATCTTCGTCAGTCACATTGCCGCGCAGCGGCGTCAGGGCGTCATACAGCGGCAGTTGATCGAGCGAATTTTGCGTGGTCGGCAGGCCTCCATAGTTACCTGGCGGCAGAATATAATAGGCGCGGTCTTCAGCGGGCGGGCCTGACGGCGAGTCATTATCATCCGAACTATCGGAGCAGCCGACAGCCATAAGGGAGGCCATAACGACAAAGGCGGGCACAACTCTGCGGTATGTTTTGGTCGCTTTGAAAAGAGATCTAGTCACCGTACTTACTCCTGCTGTGTACATTATTAGTATTAATCTTCCAACTTAAAAAAATGTCGCTACCGAACTAAAATACCAACTCATCGAGCTCAAGAAACACCGGAAGTGGCTGAATCTGAAACGGCTGAAAGCCGCCACTATAACCTAAAATCTCGATGATTCAATACAATCTATAAGTCACGAAAATTGGGCGTGCGCTTTTCAATAAACGCTGTGATTGCCTCGATATTTTCGGGTGAACCGGCCTGTCGCGCCATGCCAGCCTGCTCGGCATTGATCGCTGCATCAAGGGCATCGAGATGATGCAGGCGCAGAGAGCGCTTGATTTCGCGCAGCGCATTCACCGGCCATTGGGCAATTTCCTGCGCTTTAGACATTGCATGCTCAAATAAATCAACATCGGGCAGCACATCCGCAGCGATACCCACGTTAAGCGCCTTGTCCGCGTTGACCCATTCGGCGGTATAAAATAATTCTGCAGCACGTTGTGCACCAATATTGGCCTGCAGCATATAGCTGCTGCCCCACTCCGGCACCAAACCGAGATTGGCGAAGGGCAGTCGCAGACGCAAGCTTTCCCCGACATAGACAATATCGGCATGAAACAGCACCGTGGCGCCGCCACCGATAGCAACGCCTTTAGCCGCTGCCACAATGGGCTTATCAAACTCGACCACCGCTCGCGCTGCAGATTCAAACGGATGCTCATCCCCTTCCGCTACTTCCCCAAAGCTGGACAGATCGACGCCTGAGCAGAAATGATCGCCGGCACCACATAACAACACACAGACCACATTGTCGTCCGCCGCAGCCGCCCTAAAGGTCTGCCTAAGGTCTACCCACATCTGTGTATTAATCGCGTTCTTTTTGTCGGGGCGGTTCAAGGTCACAACCAGCACACCATCGCGGTTATCAGTGAGTACTAGATCAGTCATGCGAATACCTATTTACATCAAGAATGGAAGGCCACTGCATCGTTAAGCCCAGCGCGGTCAGTTACGCAAGCATTGGCCGGGGCATCAGGGTCTGGATAACCAAAAGACAGCCCGAACACCAGTTTATTACTCGCCTCTATCCCCAACTGCTCGCGCACAAAATCGGCCTGGAAACTGAGTGCAGTCTGAGGACAACTGCCCAAGCCATGAGCCGTCAGTGTCAGCATCAACGTCTGGGCGTACATGCCAAGGTCTGCCGCTTCACGCAGGCCAAAAGGTTCAGGCAAAAACAAAAAAGCAACATGGGGCGCATCGAAAAATGTAAAGTTACGCATAAACTGCTTATTGCGGCCGTCCTTATCCTGACGGGTAATGCTGACTGAATCATACAACGACTGCGCCGCGCCGTACTGCCGCTCCTTATAAACGCCTGTATAAATGCCGTCATAGGGAAAGTCCATACTGAATTCGCCCGCGATAAAACGTTCTGGCATGTCGGCTCGCAGCGCCTGCAATTTATCGCCCGACGCCACATGGACCACCCAAGGCTGCGTATTGCAGTTACTAGGCGCACACTGGGCAACAGAAAATATCGTTGCCAGCGTATCGGTATCAACCGGCCGGGGTAAAAACGCACGCAGTGAGTGGCGCGAAGCGACGATGTCGTCAAACGTGGTGGCTCTGTCGCTCATGATGGCTCTCGTGTTCTCGGTATCAACTGTAGTTTTACAAATTAAGGCCGCCGCTGCTTGCGTTTGCCGGTGTTGTCAAGAAAACAGCTAATCTCAAGACTTCAGCAAACAACCTTACTGCCCGGTAAAATTCGCCTTGCGCTTTTCTTTAAAAGCTTTCATTCCTTCCCTCGCATCGGCGGAGGCAAAAACCGGATTAGCCAGCTCGTCAGAAGCCAGCATAGCGTCCTCTTCCGACATGCACTCTTGATGCTCGCGCAGTGACCGGGTGACGGCGCGTACAGCGAGCGGGCCATTGGCGCAAATCTTAGCGGCATATTCCTTAGCCACTTCTAATGTCTTTCCTGCCGGCACAATCTTATTAATCAAACCAAAATCCAGTGCCTGCTGGGCAGTTATGTGCTCACCACACAGTAATATTTCTGCGGCCAGACAGTAGGGGATTTGGCGACGAAGACGGACCGTAGAACCGGACATGGGGTACAGTCCGCGCGCGACCTCGGTGACGCCAAAAATAGCATTCTCCGCACCAATACGGATATCCGTGCCCTGTAGAATTTCGGTGCCACCCGCCAACGCATAACCTTCCACGGCAAGGATTAAGGGCTTGTTCGGCCTATTGTCACGTAACAAGGCCTGCCAATGTATGTTTGGCACAGTGCCCATCAGCTCCATAAATTCCTCTGTAGAGCGGTGCTCACCGTCTGCCCCTGCCTTGAGATCCATGCCTGCACAAAAAGTATCACCATTGGCGGTAAGAATGGCACACATGAGTGAATCGTCTTCCTCCAAAAGGCGCCAGGCTTTGTACATGCCCAGCAGCATTTCGGGACTGAAGGCATTCTTGGCCTCGGGGCGGTTCAGTGTGACGATCAGGACACTGCCTTCTTGCTCTACGATGCAGTTTTTAGTGCTGATATCGAGTTCTGCCATGTTTTCGCCTGCTGTTAATGATTAAATACGTTCGTTCTATTCGCTTGGAAAATCCTGTACGCCGAAGTCAGACGGGACATCACTACCGCTTTTCACCCGTCTTGGCAGAGTAACGATCACACCACCTTAAATTCACCCGACAGAGCAATTTCCTTCGCCTTCGGGTAAGCCGGCTTGCCACTGGGCGCACGCGGGATTTCTGCCACGATATGCAGTTCACGCGGCACCTTGTAACCGGCCACATGTTTACGCGTCTCTTGCTGAATCGAATCGAGGCTCACGCTGCAATGATTGCGGGTGGCGATCACTGCAGTCACTTTACTGCCGAAACGATCATCCGGCGTATCCACAACCAAGCAGTCGAATACATCCGGATGAGCCTTAATGGCCTCTTCCACTTCTTCAGGAAAAATTTTCTCACCGCCGGAATTAATACAGTTGGAGCCGCGTCCGTAGACCGTTATCGAACCGTCATCCTCAAGGCGTGCTTCATCACCCGTTAACAACCAAATTTTGCCGTCGATGTTCACAAAGGTCTTAGCGGTTTTAACCGGGTCATTGTAATAACCCACTGGGATAAAACCGGAACGGGCAAAGATCCCCGTCTCACCTGGCTTTACAGCAGCATGAGGCTTACCTTCTTCATCGGTAATCACATCCATAAAGTCGGACTGGACCACGTTGCCCAACCCTTTTGTCTCTGATTTTTTCTCACCGCTATCAAAGCCCATATTGCCGGCCTCTGACGAACCGAATGAGTTCATGATCATAACGTTCGGAAAACGTTGCTTGAACTCTTCCTGTTTGGAGGCAGAAAATACTGCGCCACCGGAACCCACACTGAACAGGCTGCTGAGGTCCCAGCGGTCAGGATGCTCGCGCAAAGCGTCCAGTAACGGGATCCCCATAGCATCCCCAACGATGGACAGAGAGTTCACCTTCTCTTGCTCCACGATGTCCCACACTTGGCTGCCGTCGAGTGAACGATGGGGATTGAGTACCACGCAGTTACCACCCAACATCTGGATGATGGCATACCACCAGCAAGCGCCGTGCATGAGTGGCGCAAGCGCCATACCGACGATGGCAAAATCACCGACGCGCCCGGCGATCTGGTCCGGCTCCGTAATCGCACCATCTGGATGAAACCAACCACCGCCACCCAATGCGGCATAAAACAAGTTCTTGTGTGGCCACATGACGCCCTTAGGCATGCCCGTGGTGCCGCCTGTATACAGCAGAAACATGTCATCGTCGGCTCGCTCATCAAAATCACGTGCAGCTGACTGCCCTTCCATCGACGCTTCGTATTCAATGCTGCCGATCAATGCCGGGTCGCAACCTGACTCGTCCATCACGCAGATAAACGTCTTGAGGTCAACCGCCGAAGCACGCACCTCATCGATGTGCGGAATGAACTCCTGATTATGAATGCACGCCACCATATCCGCATTATCGAAGATATACAGCAGCTCTTCTTGCACATAGCGATAGTTAACATTGATCGGTACTGCGCGGATTTTGAAGCAGGCCAGCATCCCCTCGAGGTATTCATTGCAGTTGTATAAGTAAAGCCCTACATGATCACCTGGTCCGACGCCTTCAGACGCAAGATAGTGTGCTAACTTGTTCGCTCGCTGATCCAGCTCTTTGAAGGTAGCACGCTGATCGCCACACACCAGAGCGCTACGAGCTGGCACCTTGTCAGCCACTAATTCATACAGATCCGCAATATTATAATGCATCGCCATAGTCATGTTTCTCCTGTGTCTCTTACGGTTTCTCGGAACCCACAACCCACATAGCATAGAACTGCGCACCACCACCATACGCGTGACCCAGTGCGAGTTTTGCTCCTTCGACCTGATGATCTCCGGCATCTCCGCGCACCTGCCGTGCCGCTTCGGCGAAACGGATCATTCCAGATGCGCCGATCGCATTGGACGACAATACACCTCCGGAACAGTTCCAAGGTATGTCGCCACCTTCATCCAATGAGGTTGCGCCTTCCATAGTCAACTTCCAGCCTTCACCCTCAGGCGCAAACCCGAGGTTCTCTAACCACATAGGCTCGTACCAGCTGAACGGCACATACACCTCTGCACAATCGAGATCCTTGCGCGGGTTCGTAATGCCCGCTTGCTGATAGACATCCGCTGCGCAGTCACGACCGGCCTGCGGATTAACTTCATCGCGACCCGCATACATAGTCGGCTCTGACCGCATGGCAACACCACGAATCCAGGCAGGCTTCTTGGACGCTTTGTCTGCCAGCTCTTCGTTCGCAATAATCATCGCACATGCACCGTCCGATGACGGACATGCCTCGAGAAAACGAATTGGATCCCACAGCATAAAAGACTCTTCCACTTCCTGCATGGTGATATCCGGTTTCTGCAAATGGGCCAAGGGGTTGCGCGCACCGTGCAGACGGTCTTTCACAGCAACCTTGATGCCCACGTCGTATGGGGCGTTTGAACGGCGCATATATTCTCGAATGATAGGCGCAAAATAACCGCCTGCGCCCGCATTAAGGTGGGTAGAAAATGGTTGTGGGTTAGACAGTGCCCACATCGCATTGGACTCAGATTGTTTCTCAAACGACACTGTCAGTACACGCTTGAACATACCGCTCTGCACATGAGATGCCGCCACTAGCGCAGTTGAGCCTCCCACGGAACCCGCTGTATGCACCCGCAACATAGGCTTGCCATTACAGCCCAATGCATCCGTTAGATACACCTCTGGCATAATAACGCCTTCGAACATATCGGGGGCCTTGCCGAGAATCACTGCATCAATATCGTCCCAGGTCAGGTCCGCATCCTGCAGGGCGTTTACCGCTGCTTCACGCACCAAACCAGCAATCGAAACATCCAAACGCCTGGTCATGTATTTGGTCTGGCCAATGCCGACCACTGCTGCCAAATTAGCCATTACGCTTTCTCCAATACGGTTACCAGGTTGTGCTGCAGACAAGGGCCCGACGTTGCGTGAGCAATACCGCGCTGCACCTCACCACTGACAATACGGTTAAAGACCTCGCCGATCCGCGACAGGCCAGACGCCATCATCAGGTTCCCGGCAAGCACACCGCCACTGGGATTAATAAGGGTATCGTCCCCCAAGCCAAGCGCCCGAGTAAGAATAATTTCCTGATGACTAAACGGCGCATAGAGCTCTGCAACATCTACCTTGCCATCGTCCATACCGGCGCGCTTTGCTGCGGTGCGTGTAGACACTGAATCAGTGAGGTCACGCATCCCGAGGTTGTGGGTTTCAATACAGTGATCAATGCCACTGATAATCGCGTACGGCATACCCCATTCCTTTGCCTTCTCGACAGTCGCGATGATCATCGCACTGGCACCATCTGACACCGGACAGATATCAGCCTTGCGCAGCGGTGACAGGTACATTTCCTCCGCCAGCACATCATCGGGTGCAACGTCGCCAGCGAGTTGTGCATGCGGATTATTCATAGCGTTGCGGCGCGACCGAGATACCACTTCAGCCATATCACGTTCCGTAATCAAACCCTGATCCAACATCAGGCGCGCCTGCAGTGCCGCCAGAGAAATACTGTCGACCCACAGGGGCGCAAGGTAATAGGGGTCGAGCTGTTGAGACATGACAATAGGCAGTTCACCTGGTGAAGACTTGCCGAAGCCATAAATCAGCGCCGAGTCAGCATGACCCATCCGAATTTTCAGTATCGATTCATACAGCGCCCATGCCGCATCCATCTCAACATGCGATTCCTTGATCGGAGGCACAGCACCCAGAGCATCAACACCGGCCACAAAGGCAAAGGCGGCACCCTGCAGATAGTCGCAACTGCCGGAACAGACGAAACCCACGTCCTGAGCATTGTTGATACCCACTTGCTGAAAGACACGGCTGAGCACAGGCATAATCATCTCAACTTCGTTCACCGCTCCAGCATCAGACACGCTGTCAGACTGCTGGAAGCCCACTATTGCAATTTCTTTCATAGGTTAGCCCTCCAGACCGGTTACAGGTAGTTTGCCGATCTGATCCACCGGCACATTGGGCTCATCGATAGGCCTGTAATATCGGATATTGTCCATAGCAAAACCCCATTCCTCTTTCGGCTTCCACACCGCTTCCACGCGCGCTCCGATATGAACATCCTCGTTGACGCACTCACTCATCAGGTGAATGAAGGAAACATTGGCCCCATCCGGTACCACGTTAGCAATAATATAAGGCGGCTGAATCGGGTTATTGGGGATAGGAATATAAACAATGGTGAATGACTGTACCGTCGCTTTATTGGACAACACGACCTCTTCTTCAGTGGCCACACCGCAACCCCCGCAAGAGCCTCTCGGGGGCACATAGACCGCAGAGCACTTGGGACAGCGCTGACCTGTCAACACGCCCTTTTTGATCTGCGCGAGAAAACGCGCCGGCGCCGCGCCCGCCGTAAAATTATACTTCAGATAGACCGGCGCTTTTACGACGGTCACTACTTCCTGTTCTTCACTCATAACGTGCTCTCCTAAACCAGTTCGAAGCAGCGAATATCGGTAATGTAGCCGATAGTTTCATCGGCCCAGACCGCCTGCACACGAGCACCCGTCGCGACAGCATCTTCGCTTACAGCAGCCACGCAGTGGATCATAGGCACGTCAGCGCCGTCGAGTTTGATCATCGCCCAAGCGAAGGGCACATCCATGGGATGGGCTTCGCGAGGCTCCTTAACCCAGGCAAAACTGACGATCTCCCCCTGCTGCCCAACCTCGACGAACTCACTGAGCTCTTCCGCAGTGTTGGGGTCGTACTCCATGGGCGGCACTACGACCCGGCCATCACTGGCCTTGATGCCAACGATGTTGCGGTTTCTGAGCTCAGTCAGGAAGCGGCCAATCACCGGACCGGTGGAACGCGTATAGGTATACCCAAGCTCAAACGCCTGGTTGAGAACTTCTGGTTGCGACACAGTCACAGCCCTCCTTGGTGGGAATGAATTCAGGTCGAGTAGTATCAGTGAGCGACCGTTGCTTCTCAATGACGCAAAGGATCATGTGAACATGACATTTCAGATCATCGGATCACTTTCCGCGTGATAAGGTTGCTTTACGTATACCAGCGGAAGCAAAATACGGGTACTCGTTGTCCCAACAAGAGGAAATCGTCGATAATGGCGACAGCAACACCACCCAACAGAGATAAACCAGGAGCAACACTATGTCAGTCTCAGCAGCAGGATATTTGAGAATTGCATCAACAGACACTGCAGCATGGATGGACTTCGGCACCACAGTATTGGGGCTGATGGACGCGCAGATTGCGGACGACGCGGGCGCCCAATTTCTGCGCATGGACGACCACCCCTTTCGTTTCATGATTGAGTCGGGTGATACGGATAAACTGATCGCCACTGGCTTGGAATATCCATCCGAAGCGGCGTGGCAAACTACGCTTGATGAACTCACTGGCGCGGGCCATGCCGTTGTATTGGGCTCTGCCGAGGAGGCTCAGCGCCGTTATGTGACCGCATTCGCTACCGTTCAGGATCCTGCTGACAATACGTTAGAGCTTTACTGGGGCCGAAAACTGGACTACGTCCCACTGGTCTCTCCGGCCGGCGTCTCTGGCTTTGTGACCACCTACCAGCAGACAGGCGATATGGGCTTCGGCCACTGCGTACTTCCCGCCCCGGATATTGAGGCGACCACAGCGTTTTACACGCAGTTTATTGGCACCGGCCTTACCGACACGCTGTATCCGCCTGGAATGGACGGGCTCAAAATCAACTTTATGCATGCCAACAATCCGCGCCAGCATTCCGTTGCCCTGCTCAATGGCCCTCATCCTCTGGGTGTCGTGCACATCATGGTGGAGGCAGAGACTATAGATGAGGTAGGCCGTGCCATGGACCGCGCCAAAAAAGCAGGTTGCCACTTTCTGGCAACGCTGGGTCGCCATGTTAACGACAATATGTGTTCTGTCTACATTCTCGCACCCGGCGGTATCGCGGTAGAGTATGGCTATGACGGGCTGCTAATCGACTGGGAAAACTACGTGCCCACCGTCAGTGTCGAGGGCGACCTGTGGGGCCATGAATACCGTTTTCCGGGCATGGATGAATAGCCGGTTTCAATAGGAGGCTGGACAGCGATGCCAAACCCTATCAAGTGTGCTCGCCTATATGCGGATGCGGAGGGTGAAAGCCACTTCGAAGACATTGAATTCGACATGGCGCTAATAGAATTTGCGCCGCCCGCGCCAGCCTTGGATGTTTCAGATCCAATTAAGACAACGCACTTTTCCTGGATGCGCTTCCCAGAAGGCTGGCGCGATGTGGCACACGTGTCCCCTCGCAGACAGTTGTTCGTTGTGTTAGCGGGAGAAATCGAAATTTGGACAAGCACTGGACATACCAGAACCTTCAAGGTTGGTGATCACTTGCTGGGGGAAGACACCACTGGAAAAGGACATGGAGCCCGGCCTCTCAATGGCGATGTTTTGGCGGTTATGATTTCTTTAGAGTAGGTGTCCCTCCCCAAGTCACCGATAACGTCGTTGCGTCACGCCAGCCCTTTTATTTGCCCTGTACTTAGACCGATGGCATGACGATTTAATCGTGCCAGCATGACGCGCAGAATTCGATGGTCAGCATCCAGAGCATCTGCTCGTCAGCGCTGCCCCAGATAGCGATTGAGAATCTCCTTCCACTGGCTGTCACTGGTATAAGCTAGGAGGGTCTGGTTGAGTTGTTCCTGATGCGCAAAACTGGACTTCATACCAAAAGCATAATACTCCATTTGGATAGACTGCCGCAGGATTTCGATCCCCGGCGCAGCATCCTTCAACAGGTAACGCAGCAGCGCTTCGTCGTAGATCAGCGCCTCCGCTTTACCCTCTCTTAGCAGCGCCAGACCCTCAGCGGCCGTGGTGACCGACAGCATGCGAATACCTCTCTTGCGCAGATATTGCTCACCAGTAGAACCGCTCACGGCAACGGACCTAACCTGGTTTAGATCCTGAACACCGCGCACCATAGTATTGAGCTGGTTAACGGTCAGCGATGCTGTAATGCTGGCGGTCAGGCCGGCAATCATGATGATGCTGGCAAACATCCAGATTGTGGCCAGCGCTCGGCCTATTAGGGTCACCGGGGCCTTGTCGCCGTAACCCACCGTCGTCATAGTCACTAACGACCACCAAAAACCGCTGCCGATGCCTTGCGTAACGGAACCACCGAATTCCTGAGGATTGCGTTTACGCTCGACTAACCATAACAACCCACCCACTGTCAGTAATAACAGCAGCAGCACAGCAACTGTGCTCAGAAACGCTGTCGATAACAGTTCCTTCAGCACACCCCGCCAGCTCCTATATTCCGCCGGGGTAGCGATGGCGAGATGCGTAGCATAAAACGGGGCACTGAAATTCATTACCGCTTCCCGTTGCCGCGTCATCGATAGCGCGCCTAGCGCGACATCGATACTGCCCGTTTCTAGGGCTTTGATCTGGGCGCGGGAACTATCCATGACCACCCATTCGGTTTGCCACCCTAAATCCACCGCGATACGCTGCCACAGTTCCACTGAAATTCCGGTCCAGGCATCTTTCTCGTCCGGCATGGCAAATGGCGGCACCGCCTTGATGCCAACGCGCATTGTTTCCGCCGGTGCCAGCACGGACCAGAACAGTAGTAGCAGTGCAAGATAGACGCGTATTCCCATAACCATTCTCCTAGGCGGATCGTTAACCGCCAAACACCTTAAATATCATAATACCGATCGACACATCGATACCATTAGATCCATCGCCGGAACGCAACAGCCTGATGCCTGGGCCAAGCGATAATCCATTGCTGTAATCACGCTCGGCAGACAGCTCCAGTGCATACAGACCATCTTCATCGATGATGATATCCGCAAACACCGCCAGCGTAGCATTAACGATACGTTTGGCGCCGATAACGCCAGAAAAATCAACCGAAGAGAAGTCGCTACCGTCTTCCGACACGGCGAGCGAGTTCAGATAAACCGCACCCCACCCAGTGGATTTAGCAGCGATACCGATCAGTGAAATTTCAGTATTTGCATTGGAGTTATCATAGGGCACCTGCACCTCAACGACGGTTGACAAGGTTGGCAATGAACCATCATCAATCAGCCACCGCTGTTGCCAGCTTGCCGCGACCGATTTCTCGACGTCAATATCGCCATCAAATGCTTTGACGACTGGCGCGAAAAATTCAAATTGCGCCTGGCACCAGAACCCGGATGATGCCGGCACTGCGCTCATGCTTAATTGGTTTACAAACTTCTCTTCTTCAAAAATTATAAGACGGCACTACGGTCAATTGTGGCAAAAGCGGCGTTCCCGGCTGCCCGTCTATCAGTGAATTAAAACCGACGACACCCTGCTGCGCTGCCACGCCCTGTCCTGGGCAGGCATCAGCGGCATATGCGAACTGAAAAGCAGCAGGAACAGCAAAGGAAAGGCTAACAGCGACTCCATAATGAATCAGGAATCTCAGTCCCGATAATGTCACAGTACAGACTCTAGTGGTTGTCGTTGAGTCTGAATGGGGAATGGCATGCAGACCGTCTTTTTTATTGGGGACGAATTTTTTAATTCGCATCACCCCTATGTTCGTCTTTTCATACCACAAACACAGATTGCCATGCATAAATAACAGTATGTCAGACGAGGCGCTTGATGGCCAATAGACAATGATGGCGCACGCGCATTGCTCAGAACAGAGATTGAGAACTCTCTCTCATACGCGCTGCTAACCAGATTGAAGACACTTAGACTTAGTGACGCGACCACTAGACAGCAGCGCGAATGGCATCTACCGAACCCAAGGTTTTCATAGCCGCATGCAGGCGCTCCAGCGACGCCAGCATATAATTGACCGGCTGCCACGCATCGCCCATCGCTAGAGTCACTGCCGACCCAACCCAGACATACGCCGCATGCCACTGATATTGCTGCCAAAGTTCCTGCGCAGACGGCGCTGGCGCACCGAGTGCTAGCAGTTGCTCTCGGTAGTAATGGAGCATGTCCTGACCCCAGGCTTGCTGATCTGCTGGGGCCAATATTCCTGCCAGAAAATAACTGATATCGCGCATAGCCGGAGCCTTCGCTACAAGCGCCCAATCGAGAAAGCCCGGACCATCCGCGTCGAAAAACAAGTTGCCGTCGTGTACATCGCCGTGAATCAACGTTGGCTCTCCGCGATTCCATAGCTGGTGAATATCGTCAATCCGGTCCAAATACAGCTCACCCATCTCTCGAAAGACCGGTGGCATGCTAGAGGCATGCATCTTTAAAGCCTTATCGATAAGAGGCAGTGCAATCTCATGCTGCACCGGCGGCCGCACCCAGGCGAGGTCAGAATCAAAACGTGGCGAAGCCCAATAAGCTGCATGGAAGCGTGCGAACGCTGCCAGCACTTCACGAACGTAGTTTTCGGAATAGCGTGTTCTCGCATTTCTGAAGGTACAGCCGCTGTCCTCCAGGTGTTCCAAAAGCATAATGTATTCTTCACCCGCATCGTCGCTGGCGGCAAAGTAGCAGCGCGGCACACGTACCGGAATCTCAGTAGAGAGGGCCGTGTAAAAGCGAGTCTCGCGCCGGCCCATGCCGCTTGATGTCACAAAGGCTCGCTGCACCTCGTCCGCAGGGGGCAGTTTCACAAACAACCGGGACGGAAGATCCAGCGGTTTTTCATATTCTAGTGCCAGCACTGCACGACCGGTGGTGCCGGTGTGGGTATCTATCACAGTATAACCGGAGACAGGAGCCCCCAACGCAGAAGAAAGCCACTCACACGATAAATCGTTTACGTTTTTCGGTGTCAGCAAAATGACACTCCTCTTACTGTGCCCAACGGTGAAAGGTGCAGTAAAGAAGCAGGCATTTCTTAGCGTACCTCAACCGTCACGGGTATCCAACGATTGAGAATATAGCGCAGGCTTCCACTGCCTTTCATTGTCTGCAGGGCGGCATTCAGCGATTGTGCTAAACGCTCATCATCTTTGCGCACAGCCCACGCTAACTGTTCGTTGGTCAGTGGCGCATACAGACTGAGTAGGTCCTCATTATCTTGCGACGTTGCAAGCTGCCAACTGGTCGGGGCATCGTGAACATAGAGATCAATATCATCATTGCGCAGGCCGTCAAAGGCGGCAGATGGAGTGCTGAAGTAGCTGATCTGAGCTTCCTCGAGTTCAATCTTGGCAAATTCTGCGCCAGTAGTGCCTGGCTCTACACCCACACGCACCCCCTTTCGGTAGATCGACCAGGGCTGGGAAAACTGTCCCGCGTTATCCATCAGCATTATAGCCATCTGCCCAATCTCCATATAAGAGTCGGCAAAGATGACCTGCTTGCCACGCGCAGACGTTACGCTCATGCCGGACATTATCACGTCAATTTCGCCCGTCTGCAAAGCTGGAATCAACTTTTCAAAGGGCATTTCCACCATGGTCATTTTTCGGCCAAGAATCGCGCCTACGGCCGTGGCATTATCGGCTTCAATACCAACGATGCGCCCTTCCTGTTTGTAGGCCAATGGCGGATAATCTGTCGAGATGCCAACCTTGAGTGCCTCTGCAGCGACACCCAAGGAACCGAAAAAGAACACTATTATGAGCAAGGCGTTACGCAACATGGAATTCTCTCATTGGTCGTCGGAACTAATAATCCGTTGAAGGCGTTAATGTAACATTGCCCAATACTCCGATGGAAGCAAGCAGGAAAGCAGCCGCCATGCAACTCACATTTAACCACAAGACAGCACTGGTCACTGGTGCAGACTGCAACACCGGCGCTGTGATCGCACGCACGCTTTCACGTAATGGCGTCTCTGTCATTGTCCACAGTAATCATTGTGACGGTAGCGCTGCCAAGGCTGCAAAGACCTTGGAAAACAGTTTTTGGGTAGAAGGTGATATCGCCACTGAAGCCGGGTGTCAGGCAGTGCTGGAACAGCTGCAATCGCAGGCACTCAGCGTCGACATATTAGTGAATAACTACGGCACCGCCGCTTTCGCGAAGTGGGATTCTGCAAGCACTGAAGACTGGTTGGACATGTACCAGAAGAATGTCCTGTCCGTGGCCCGATTGGTGCAGGGCATCGTGCCGGAAATGAAACAACGTGCCTGGGGGCGGATCGTTAACCTCGGCACGATAGGCTCGCATCGACCTGGCAAAATTATGCCTCATTACTATGCCTCCAAGGGTGCACTGGCCAATCTCGGAGTCAGCCTGACACAGGAGCTGGCAGGCACGGGAATCACCGTCAATACGGTGTCTCCTGGCCTGATTCACACGCCAGAGTTGGAGGCAGGCTACCGTGTGAAAGCGCGCAAAAAAGGCTGGGGTGACGACTGGGAAGATATCCTGGCCCACATTGTCTCAGAGGAATTCCCCAATCCCTGTGGGCGCCTCGCCAGTCGTGAGGAGGTCGCTGACCTGGTGGCATTTCTATGCAGCGACAACGCGGGGTTTATCAACGGGCAAAATATCCGCATCGATGGCGGTGCTGTCTCCTATGTGTAATTGTTGCTTTAATCGTTCTAAGGCACTTGACGCTGTGTGGCGTATTTGACATGCTCCTCCAGCACCAATATTGCAACAACCCTCTATCCAGTAAAGGATTAACACTATGAAAACATTCATTAGAGCAACTATGGTCTTTTTTCTGTTGAGCTTATCAAGCCTGACAGTGCATGCCGATGACTATGATGCTGCCATCAATAGCTTCAGGAGCGCCGGAGCAAGCGGCACTTACTTCGACAAGAGCGTTGGTTACGCGGTCTTTCCTACCATTGGTAAAGCTGGCATCGGCATTGGCGGGGCTTTCGGTGAAGGCAAAGTCTACCGGGACGGCGTCGCCATTGGCACTTCTGATATGACTCAAGTGACCATTGGGTTTCAGCTTGGTGGGCAAGCTTTTAGCCAAATTATCTTTTTTGAAAATGAGAATGCACTGATCAACTTCATCGCAGGAAACTTCGAATTCAGTGCAGATGCCAGTGCAGTCGCAATCACAGCAGCGGCCTCGGCAGGCGCCAATACTGGCGGTGGTGCTTCAACCGGTCTTAGCGGTGGCAAGAATAATGCCGATACGACGTCACTGGGGGGCTACCACAAGGGTATGGCTATCTTCACTATCGCCAAGGGTGGCCTGATGTATCAAGCGACACTGGGTGGACAGAAGTACAGTTATACCGCTCTATAAGCTTTAGACCGATATAGTAGAGGCCGCAGCAGCAACGTTGCGGCCTTTTTTTAATTTTCGACCCAGCTCGTTCGGCTTACCAGGTCTCACCCAAAGGTCGACTGACAACATCAAAGGTCCCAGCGGGCCGCATGTGCCAGCGCCAGCAACATCACAAAGTTCGTCCGTCATAGACGCTCCACTGTGCCTTTATCGCCATCCAACCGAATGCGATCTCCCGTGTTAAAAAAGCGTGTCCCCTCGCGGGAATTGACGATGCACGGTAGCCCATACTCTCTGGCTATGACGGCCCCATGAGAAACCGAACTTCCAAGATCCGTCACCAGACCCCCTATCAAGCTAAAGTAGGGTGTCCAGCCGATATCCGTTATCGGTGTAATCAGAATTTCTCCCGGCTGCAACTTAGCCGCGTCCGCCAAGGTTATCGCTACGCGTGCAATACCCTCGACAATACCGCGCGAGGCTGGACGACCCTGTAATACACCGTCAGTAATCGTTGACGCACGCGCCTCCATTGGCTGTGGCAAACCGACCGAAATTTCCGGGAATTCGAATTGTTGCTGGTAGATTAGCGCCTCTCGACGCGCAATGGCCCGGTCTACTGCCGCAGAATCAGAGCGTGCAACAAAGCCGGGCAATTCCTTCACGCTAAAAAAATTGACCAAGTCTGCGTCGGGCAGCTTGCCCTCTTCTTGCAACAGTTTCCCAAGGTGGCGAAAACCGGACTTGAACCGGTGAGCAACCTCTACCAATTGAGACTTGGTATGCTCTCGCCGGCGAATGGCATTGTGTGCTTTGGGCAACACCCAACGAAGGCCGCGACTCAAACTGGACAAATCAATATTCGCAGTGAGTAGGGGCTTTCGTCCTCCGGTTACAAAACGGGCATGCACGGACGCTTGCATACTTTGGATAAGTGGCGAGGGATCATCGCGCCATGCCGGATCACGCATACACAGTTCACGATATCCTCGATGTCCATTGTCGGACAGAAAAGTCGCGAATATCGGTGCCAATGTCGGTTCGTTACGCAACCAGAATAGCGCATCGTCGACCGTCGCCTGCTGAAAAGCCAGCTGCGCAGCTGGATGCTCCACTACACGATCAATGAGACTGTCCAATTTCTCCAGCATCACGGCACTCTCTACCCCGGTGGCACCGGCCAGCAAACGTATCGCCTCACCCTGCTCTTCACTGGTACTATTATTGGATTTACTAGAAACCATATTCTCCACGATGGTGCACAGAAAGCCCGATAATGCAGAGGACTGAATGTGCACCGCCATGGCGTGGTCAAAGAAAGCAGATTTTTTCTCAAGCTCCCTCCACATGGCTTTGCTGTCGGTTTCATTGTGGATGACAAATACGTTAAGTTCTTCACCAAAGCGGTCAACGACTGCAGGAGCACGCAGGCAATAGGCCAGCAGTTTGCCCGTATTGATCACCCGACGTAAAAAAGGCTGTGGTGGGAATGGCTTGAGTTCTGGAATGATGCGTCCGCACAGAGCCTGGCCCGTTTGCTCCACAGTAGAACCCAGTACTGCGGAAGACATCACAACATTACCTGACAGATTAAGAAGCAGATGCCCATAGGCCCAGGCGGTAATCTGCCAGTCTTTTTGGATACCCGGCCTGGCGCCTACTGCGACCTGCATATGCTGCAAGCCGTAATCGATACCCCAGCCGGTGAAAGAGCCTGTCAACGGACATACCGCACCGGGCATCATCTCACTCACGTTGCTAATCGTTAGCACATCATCCGGACGCGGCAACACGGTATCAAATTCGTTGAGATCTTCGGGCAAGGTGGTAATAGGCCTAGCCTGCAACCAATATAAGGTGCCATCTTGGTCTATTGCCCATTCCAAGTCCAAAGGCTGGCCTTCATGAGCCGCGGCCGCCCGAGCGCCCTTCGCTATCAACAGAATTTCTCCATCGCTAAGCAAGGGCTCAGCTGCAGTCAACTGTCGTCGCACGATGCTGCCACTGCTGTGCACACCGTAGTGATCGGGGGTAGCCTCGCCGCTTACCAGAGCCTCTCCCAGACCGGCAACGGCATCAATCACCAACAGATCACGTCTGGCGCTCACTGGGTCTGCGGTAAATACGACACCGGCTACTCTGGCGTTCACCATGGCCTGCACCACAACATTCATTGTGGCGGTGTCACTGCCAGTCTGGTCCTGCAGATAACTACGGGCACGTTCATTTGAGACGGAGGCCACGCAGCGCTGGATGGCCTCGCGCAGCGCCTCCGGACCCCGCACATTCAACACGGTGTCGTACTGACCGGCAAACGATGCATCAGTGCCGTCTTCGCCCAGAGCCGATGAACGCACAGCGACTGCCTCCTTGCCTAGATCGCGATAAGCCTGGTCTAGCATGTCAGGAAAGGCGTCAGCACAAGCATTGCGCAGTACAAAGGCAGGCGGAACAGGCAGGCCCATGGCTAACAATCTCGCAAGCCCATAGGCCTTGCCGCCCGCACTGGCGTCAGTGATATCCGCCAGTGTACAAATTTCAGTCGTCACAATCGTTATGGCCTCATATTCCAAAGGTATAGTTTCAATAAAAAAAGGGGGGGAGCTTCTCAGCCGCGTCCCATCAAAGCGGCTTCCGCCACTAGTATCTGATTGACAACCGGATGAGATTTTACTCTCTCTACAAAGTCACAGAAAACAGGCCAACGTGCGCTATCAATTTCGTAGCCCGCATAGCCAGCATTCACAAAAGGACTCATCAGGCTGATATCTGCCATCATAAAATCGCCAAAAATGAAGCCTTCTGCAGGCACTTGAGCCTCGAGATAATCAAGAATTGGTGGCAGCTGCTTTTCGATAATTTTCTTAACCAGTGCTTCGTCAGTCTCCTGCTTGAGCACCATCGGACGCATAAAGCGCTGGAAAAAAATCCCCGCTGCCAGTTCCGCCACTCGGGTACCCCCTAACTCCTCATACCAGCGAGCCCTTGCCTTATCGACAGCGTTATCGGGATACAATGCTGGCCGAGGATAAGCGTCCTCGAGATACTCACAAATAACCGTTGAATCACAAATCGTCAGCTCTCCGTCCTGCAGTGTCGGTATCTTTTCCAACGGATTGATATTCCGATACACTGGATCCCTAGTGAACGGGATTTGCTGAATTTGCTCGAAAGACAGCTCCTTGAGTGCCAATGCAACCAACACTTTGCGCACAAACGGCGACGCGGACGCGCCGTGCAAAATCATCATAGGACTCCTCCATCTTCCAAAGAGTTCACCCACCGTGACACGGCTCGCCCAATACAATCTGGCGCAATGTGCTTGCCCTGCACCTGCTGGAACTGCGTTTCATACCGCACTGAAGGTGAGATCACCGCCACTCCTTTAACTATTTGAAAGAATAAAAAATATCTTATTTCATGATACGTCTATTTAAACTTGAGTACCGTGTCCGCAATCGGCCTCAGACGCAAGCTGATAAAATCTATTATGAAATTCTGATAAACGCGCCAAGGGAGCTTTTTACCTTGTTTCGGAAACTCCTCAACAGCTCGTAAGATGTAGCCCGAGCTAAAGTCAAGCATTGGCTCTTCTTCGACTCCGGCAGGGGCAACCTTCGGCACGGCCATCGTCGTCCCCGTCTTTCGCATATAATTTAGCAGGCGACAGACATATTGACCCGTAAGGTCAGACTTGAGTGTCCAAGAAGCATTTGTATAGCCAAATACCTGTACCAGGTTAGGAATATTAGACAGCATCATGCCCCGATAGACATAAAGTGTAGAAGGATCCACAACCGCCCCGTCGACAATTAATGTTGTGCCCCCTATAAACCTCATCGTCAGACCCGTGGCCAATACGATAATGTCTGCATCCAGATCCCTGCCTGACTTGAGATGAATGCCCGTTTGGGTGAAATAGTCGACATGGTCAGTGACTACTTCAGCGCGCTTTTCCGCAATTGCAGTAAACAAATCTCCCTCGGGCACGGCACACAAACGCTGATCCCAGGGGTCGTAATTCGGCGTGAAATGCGTCTTGATATCGTAATCCTCACCGAGCGCTTCACGTACCTGACCCAGTAACAATTTCTTTACCACTTGCGGCCGTTTGCGTGAAAGGTTGAATACCGCTATCTGCAGCAAGATACGCTTCCAGCGAACGATGCGGTACACCCATGAGGCGGGCAAAACGCCTTGCAAACGCGCGGACCAGGAGTCCTGTTCCGGAATCGAAGCCACATAGGTAGGGGAGCGCTGCAACATGATGGTTTGCGCAGCCGTTTTAGCCAATTCAGGCACCAGTGTGACGGCAGTGGCGCCACTGCCAATAACAATGACCTTCTTTGCCTTGTAATCTAAACCCTCAGGCCAGTGCTGCGCATGAATCACTTGCCCCTTAAAATCATCCCGTCCGGAAAATTCTGGGGTATGACCTTGCTCATAGTCGTAATAACCTCCACACATCATAAGAAAATGACACTCGAACTCTATCATGTCATCCACGTCAGAACGCTGAACACTTACCGTCCATGTGGAGGACTCAGATGACCAACTGGCGCTGAGTACCTTGTGGCTGTAACGGATGTGTTTATCCACGCCGGTTTCAGTCGCCGCCTCACGGAGGTACCGAAGTATTGAGGGACCATCGGCGAGCGACTTGCGTGCTAGCCAAGGCTTAAAGGTGTAACCCAATGTGTACATGTCGCTGTCGGAGCGTATGCCGGGATATCGAAATAAATCCCAGGTGCCTCCTAGGGTCTCTCTGGATTCCAGCAAAGCGAAGGTGCGATCTGGGCAGTCGCGCTGCAGATGCCTGGCACTGCCGATGCCGGACAGCCCTGCACCCACTATCACCACATCCACAAAGTTAGCACTCGGCATACCACTATTCTCTTTAAGCCCAGCAGGGTCTTGTTCACAGGATAATTGCGCGTTGTACTTTGAACTATTATGCGGCCGCGTTCAATACTTTGGCACGGTAACATTCGTGATTGACCTTAAGTGGCTCGTCCGATGGCGCGATCAATGACCCTGCAGGCGTTTTTGCCACACACACAAACCCTGTGCATTGAGCTGCAAGTCAAACGCAAGTCGAGCGCGCAACTCGACCTCATCTTCACACGCACCCAACTGACGCACCAAACCCATTGCGTAATCACTTAGCTGCTGCGATAGCAGCGCCTCATCACTGGCGTCAGCAGTGGCAAACTTGGAATACACCTCTATTTGCTGCGCCAGCAATTGTGCCTTTTCATAGGAATACTCCAGTTCTCCGTAGTGTGTGAGATACAATCGTTGCGGTGTATAGCTACCCAACAATTCAATCGAAGCAAGATAGGCCTCAGGGTCAAACTGACTGGGCGTGGTCGAGGGCATCACGAAGTCCCCACCAGGAAATCGACACCAGGAATAAGACACACCAAACATATCACCGCTGAACCAGCCTCGACTGGCCTCATCCCACACACAAAAATGGTGCTCTGCATGGCCCCGTGTGTGGCGAAATTCCAGTGGCCTTCCAGCCAGAGAGACCTTTTCGCCGTCCTCCATCTGCCGAATGCGAAGAGGATCAATAGGCTGGATGTCACCGTACAGTTGGCGAAAGAGATCGGCCCCATACACCTGTGTTGCGCCGGCGATGAGTCGCTGGGGGTCAACCATATGCCGGGCACCGCGCGGATGAATCAGTAACTGCGCCGCAGGAAATGTCGCCATCATCGCGCCCGCACCCCCTGCGTGATCCAGATGCACATGTGTGGGAATCACATATCGCACTTGCTCAACACCAATACCCCGATCAAGCAGAAGTTGCTCAAGAGCAGGGACACTGTGACAGGTGCCCGTCTCCAGTACCGCGCATTCATCGCCCTCCTGCATCAGGTAAAGACAGGCCGTACCATGCTCTACATATTCAGCGTCGATGCAGGTAATACCGAAATCGAGGGAAGTGTATGTCAACAGTCTTATCCGGAGGCAGCGACGGCTCCGCCGTCCAGTGCAATGGTCTGACCGGTTAACCAGGCGGAAGCGCGGGCGCTCAGATAGATAGCCGTGCCCGCTACATCCTCCGCGTTGCCGAGGCGCCCACAGGGGAACAGTGCCCCCATTTCAGCCTCATGATCCAGCAGGTGAGCCGTCATTTTACTGGGGAAAAAACCAGGGGCGATAGCGTTAACATTCACGCCCTGCGGAGCGAGGTCCGCTCCAAGATGCCGCGTCAGATGATGCACCGCCGCCTTGCTAGCGGAATAGGCATAGTTATTCATGTGCGGGTGAGTTAGTCCGTTGATCGATCCAATGTTAATAACGCGCGCGGGGTCGTCTTTTGCGCTAGCTGAGCGCAGGGCGGGTAATAATTTCTGAGTAAGGAAAAACAATGATTTCACATTGAGGTCCATAGTTTTATCCCAGCCACTTTCAGGGAATACATCGATATCCGCACCCCAGGTAGTGCCCGCATTATTCACCAGAATATGCACCTTTTCTTCAGCGGCGCTGACCGCTGCCGCAAAAGCGATCACACCGTCCATAGTCGATAGGTCCGAGGGAATACCTATACACTGCCCTATTTGGGCCAGCTCGCTTACCGTGGCCTGCAGTTCTTCCTCCCTACGCGCAGTAACATAGGTTTTCACGCCATTCTCAACAAAGCCGCGCGCAATCATAGCCCCGATACCGCGGGAGCCGCCGGTAACCACCGCCACTTTTCCGTTTACATCAAAAAGATTCTTCATGTTTTCCTCTTCATAGTTCAAATTAATATTCAATACAATTCATTCAATCGCTGATGCGCTGTCGATACTCCGTGGGAGCACAGCCACACCAAGACTTGAAAGCGTTTGAGAACGATGCCTGATCAGAATAACCCAATAACAACGCTATTTCAGTAACCGCCAATCGCGGATCGTCGAGATAGCGTCGGGACTGTTCCTCACGCACATCTTGTAACATCGTCTTGAAACTTGACTGCAGTGCACTGAGACGACGTTGCAGTGTTCGCCGAGAGACGGTTAATTCCAACGCAAGACTGTCGATAGTCAAGGCACCTCCTGGCAGCGCACGGCGAATGGCGATGCGCGTGTCACGCAAAAAAGGATCGACGGTCAGAGGCTCATCGAACACCGAGCGAGGGCCAGCCCAAAAATCGGCGCCCAGTTCAAAACCAACGTCAATCAGCGGATAGTGCACCACCTCTCGCGAAAAATACAGGCAACTCACTTCACAACCAAACTTGAGGTTAGAACCAAACGTCCGTTTTAGTGCGCGCGTATCATCAGGTGCAGGATAGGAAAACTCGGCGGCACGCACGGGAACGGGTAACGCACAAATAGCACTCACAATCTCAGCGGAGGACTTCAGCATCTCGTCAACCAGTGGCCGCCATGTGGCTGTTTCCTCACTGAGCGGATGCCACTCAAGTCGGATAAATTCTCCCTGTGGGCGAATCAACACCCGCCCGGTATCACCCCTTATTCGAATGGTGCTGGGAATGACATTGAAATATTCCTTCAAATTACGGCAGATCGTTGTCATATACAGATGCAGATTCATGCCAGTGAAGTAAATGATATGTCCAACATACAAACCAATGTCTGGATCACCACTGCGCTCAGCCGCCATGCGGTACAAATCCATGTAATTTGACAGCGGAATACGCTCTGCCGGAGCACTGAGCAGATCCTGACTGATCCCTGCATCACGCAGCAACACCGCCCTGTCCACCCCCAGTGCGCTAGCAGCCTGCACGACGGCTTTCGGGCACAGCACATAAACACTGCCGCCAGCCATCACAGACATCAGCCGGTTCTCGCGGAGGCGAGTGCCCGCAGCACCACCGCACGCGTATCAGCGGGGTCAATAACAGCATCCACTTCCAAATAAGAGGCCGCCTCCGACGCCTTGCCCACCTCATACATGCGTGCGACCAGTTGCTGAAAAAGCGTTTCACGCTCGACCAAATCGTCGAGTGCTTCCAATTCTTTTTTGAAGCCCAGTCTGACCGCCCCCTCCAGTCCCATGCCGCCTACCTCACCCGTTGGCCAGGCAGCGGCGTACACCGGAGCGACAAAACTTCCGCCGGTCATCGCCATTGCACCGAGGCCATAGGCCTTGCGCAAAAATATCGCCACCATGGGAACCCGCAGTTTTGCGCCTGCCAGGAACAGGGAAGACATACGTCGCACCGCGCCCTGCACCTCGCTATCAGGGCCCACCATAAACCCCGGCGTATCAGTGAGCGATAACACAGGCAAAGAGAATGCATCACAAATTTGCAAGAAGCGCGCGGCTTTCTCTGAAGCTGTTGCATCCACCGCGCCACCGAGTTGCTGGCAGTCGTTGGCGATCAGGGCAATGGGGTTTCCTTCAAGTCGAATGAAGCCGGTAATAATACTTCGGCCGTAAATACGCTGCAATTCCAGAAACGAACCGGTATCCGCGATAGTTTCAATAATGTCCCGCACGGGATAACTCCAGCGTCTATCCTCGGGTATTGCATCACGCAACACCTCTTGAGAAACAGTATCCCATTGAGACACCGCACCCTGAAAATAGGACAACAGTTGTTGCGCCAGAGCAGTCGCATGCGCTTCGTCCTCAGCAACAATATCGACAACCCCATTTTTCTCCTGTACCTCGATAGGGCCGATAGCGGTGGGCTCATACTTACCCAAACCGCCACCTTCGATCATGGCCGGACCTGCCATACCGATCCATGAACTGCGCGTGGCGATACAAAAATCGGCACAACCAAACAATGCGGCATTGCCGGCAAAGCAATATCCATTGTTCACAGCAATACGCGGCACCTTACCGCTAAGTGCGGCCCAGGTACTGAACGATTTAATATTGAGGCCGGCAATTTGGGTGGTCACATCAGTATCACCCGGGCGACCGCCGCCACCTTCGGTATACATCACCAAGGGCAATGACTGCTCACGGGCCAACTCACAGATACGATCCAGTTTGCGGTGATGAAAAAAGCCCTGCGTACCGGCCAGTACCGAGTAATCGTTGACAATGATGCCTGCACGCGCGCGATCAGGCCCAACCAGACCCGCGTTAATAGTACAGGTCCCCGTGATGATTCCATCCGCCGCAGTACTGGTCTGCAGATCCTCATACTCGCGTCGACTGCGCTGCGCCGCTACAGCAAGTTGTCCGTATTCCTGAAATGAACCCTCGTCGGCTAAGTCGGCGACATTTTCCCGGGCCGTACGATATCCCTTGCCGTGACGTTTGGCGCGCGCCTCTGATCGGGCTGCATCTAGAGTGCGTCCTATGCGTTCGCGCAACGCTTGCAATTCAGGCCTTATCTCACCGTCCATTAATTTCTCCGCCTAGATTCCAGCGCGATATTATAACGCGGATTGCCACTGCGTGGAGGGCAGGCGACTGGCTGGATTACTGATTTTTTCCGCGCTGCTGCACGCTGGACCGACGATTAGCGATAACATCGCCGGACACGCGCTGATTAACATCCGTCATCACACTGCGCTCCATGGCTAACCCCGTAGCCAGATCTGTCTGTAAGCCCTCGTTTACCATCTGCTTATAAACCTTGACCGTTTCAGGCACGCAGCTGGCAATATCCATGGCGACCTGGCGACACGCGTCGAGCAGATCCTCGGGAGCCACTACACGACTCACTAAACCCCACGCTTCCGCCTGCTGCGCAGATATAACGTTGCCAGTGAAATGCGCCTCGCGCGCTCTACTCGGCCCAATGATACGTGCAAGCTTCTGGGACAATCCCCAACCCGGCGCCAAGCCAACGCGACAGTGCGTATCGGCAAAGCGCGCGCCTGAAGAGGCCAGCAGGATGTCACCCATCAATGCAAGCTCGAAACCGCCGGTGGCAGCGACACCGTTCACCCCCACTATAATGGGTCGGTCAAAAGCGGTCATGGCTGCGGTAATATCGTGTTGCGCGTGAATGGCATACACGCCAAGACCGGACTCATCTTCTGCCATCGCCTTGAGATCAAGACCTGCACAAAACGCCGTACCTGCACCCGTGAGAATCACAGAATAGATATCGCTCTCGTCCTGCAACTGGCGAAAGGCCTCACACAGATCGAGCAGCAATTGCGGGGACAACGCATTCCTAGCGTCGGGGCGATTGAGCGTCAGGACAGCGTAACCGTCCTCTCGTTGCAGCAGCAGTTCCGTCATTTAACTCTCCTTGAGGTTGCTTTAGCGACCCTGCCACACAGGCTTACGTTTCTGCAGAAAGGCCGCCACGCCCTCCTGTGCATCCGCGCTACCCATGCAGATATGTTGCAATTTAGCCTCTCCAGAAATTGTGTCACTGACGGACTCTTCTATCGCAGCGTTAAGTGCCTGTTTGGCATAACGCAGAGACAAGGGCGCTTTGCCCGCGATTTCTTGTGCCCAAGCGAGAGTGTCTTCTAGCAGTTTATCAGCCGGGACCACACGATTGCACAGGCCCCATTGTAAACATTTTTCGGCGCGGATTTTCTCACCCGTGACAATCACCTCATAGGCGCGCTTGCGACCCAGTGTGCGCACCAAGTGCCAAGTCGCACCACCATCCGGTATCAGGCTGATGGCGGCGAAGGCCTGGTAGATGAAGGCATCTTCTGCCATCACTGTCAGGTCGCAGACCATACCCAAAGCGCTTCCAATGCCGGCGCAGGCACCATTGATTGCACTGATCCAGGGTTTGTGCGCCTCATGGATCTCCATCAGCACGGGCTTATACTCGCCATTGAGTTGATCCTCAACCCGGAAAGTCAATGCATCCTCTGGGACGTCTGCCAGATCGGCCCCGGCACTGAAAGCGCGCCCCACACCGGTCACTACCACCACCCGCACAGTGTCATCGCCATTGACCTCGCGCACTGCTAACAACAGGTCACGGCGCAGGGTTTTATTGAAACTATTGAGATTGTCGGGTCGGTTCAGGCTGACTACCGCGACAGAACCGTGGCGTTCTACCATAACCGTTTCATACGTACTCATCGCGCACACCTTCTAAAGAGTTATCATCATACGATTGAGCCGTCAGCCCTGAGGCCTGCCAACTCCTGTTCACCGAAACCCATCTCCGTGAGGACTGCATCGGTATCCTGTCCGACATCATGGCCGCCGTGTCTCACCTCTGAAGGTGTGCGACCAAACCGCGGAGCTGGCGCAGGCTGGACCAGTCCGTCCACCTCTATATAGGTGTTACGCGCTATATTTGCTGGATGTTTTGGTGCATCGAGAAAATTCAGCACGGGCGCAAAGCAGACATCTGTGCCCTCCATAATCTCAGACCACTGTGCCTGTGTTTTCTGTTTAATCACCGTGGTTAGCTTTTCCTTCATTGCTGACCATTGCGACTGATCATTCTGAGCGCCGAAATCTTCCTCGGTCAATCCTGCACGCTCTTTTAACAATGCGTAAAACTGCGGCTCGATAGAACCTATAGAAATATACTCGCCATCAGCACACTCATAGGTGTCATAAAAATGCGCCCCACCATCCAGCATATTGGATTCTCGTTCGGTAGCGTCCCACAAACCCATCGCTTCGAAACTGTGGAACATCCACATCAGCTGTGCCGCGCCGTCCACCATTGCCACATCAATAACCTGGCCCTTGCCGGAGTTAGCGGTTTCCAGCAACGCGGCCAGCACACCATTCACTAGCAGCATACCGCCGCCGCCCATGTCCCCAACGAGATTTAAGGGTGGCACCGGCTTTTCACCTTTGCGACCCATAGCGTACAAAGCACCCGTAATTGAAATGTAGTTAATGTCATGCCCCGCGCTTTGTGCCAGCGGCCCTTCCTGGCCCCAACCGGTCATGCGTGCAAAAATAAGCTTGGGGTTGCGAGCGAGACAAGCAGAGGGGCCGATGCCCAGCTTTTCACACACACCCGGACGGTATGGGTCGATGAGAACATCTGCGTTCTCTACCATACGCAGTAAGGTTTCCAGACCATTCGGGTCCTTAAGGTTGACCACCACCGATTTCTTGCCCCGAGTGCTAACGTCCTTCATCACCATCGCACCGGCTCGGTCGATGCGAATCACCTCCGCACCCATATCGGCGAGCATCATTCCGCCCATCGGGGCCGGCCCAATACCCGCGAGCTCAATCACTGTATAACCATTCAGCGGACCCATTGGTCATCTCCCATACTTGAATTTTAACGCGTGCCGGCACTATGGCCGACGCGCTATGGAGCAAACCTCTTACTTAGGCTGCATTCGAATACCGCCATCCATGCGAATACATTCACCATTGATGTAGTCGTTCTCTACCAACTGCTGCGCTAACTGGGCGATCTCATCTGCCTTACCTAGGCGTTTGGGATACAGCACCTGGCTGGCTAGCGGCTTCAAGAACTCTGCGATTTCAGGCGACATTTCTTCGGCACCGCCCATCATCAGCGGCGTCGCAATCAATCCTGGCACAATGGTATTTACCCTGATGCCCAGCACTGCTAGATCACGTGCTATAGGCAAAGTCATGCCGACCACGCCGCCCTTAGACGCCGAGTAGGCCGCTTGTCCGATCTGGCCCTCATAGGCTGCGATAGATGCAGTATTGATAATAACGCCCCGGCAACCATCTTCATTCAGAACGTCGTTGGCAGACATTTTCTCTGCGCACAGGCGCAGCACATTAAACGTGCCCACCAAATTGATCTGGATAATGCGATTGAATTCGTCCAGAGGGAACGGACCTTTCTTGCCCATGGTTCGCATTGCATTGCCCGTGCCGGCAAAGTTACAGCAAATGTGAATTGCGCCAAACTCTTCAATCGTCGCGGCAATACCGGCAGCGACCGATTCCTCGCTGGTCACGTTTACGTTGCAGAAAATCACCATACCGGGATATTCCGCTACCAATTGATTGCCCTTCTCCTCATTCATATCGAAGATCGCGGCCTTGCCTCCATTAGCGACAAAACGTCTTAGCGTTGCGCGACCGAGGCCAGACGCTCCACCGGTAATGACGGCTACTTTATCTTTTAAATCCATGTGAACTCTCCTGAGCTAGTGGGTGAATTATCGTGTGTTGACGGTCTAAAAATTACGCGTATTAAACGGTGTATAATCCTCTGAAAGACAATCCCGGCTGATAATGATTTTCATCACCTCGGAGCTGCCTGCATAAATCGTGGTAACTCTTGCATCAGTATACTGCCTGCTTATTGGATATTCATCCATATATCCCGCGCCACCGTGCAACTGAACACCTAGGTCGGCGACTGCAACTGCCAGTTCACTAGTGACCAGTTTTGCCTTAGCAGCATCCACTGCTGTCAGCTGATCAGCAGCGAAAGCTCGAACGCACTGATCGACATAACTCTGGGCAATATCCAGCTGCATGCGCATTTCAGCCAGCTTGAATTGGGTGTTTTGGAACGCCGCCAAAGGTTTGCCAAATGCCTTGCGCTCTTTAACATAGTCCGCAGTGAGATCCCAAGACAACTGGGCACATGCTAGATAACCGGCAGCGCCAATCAAGCGCTCCTCCCCCAGCCCTTCCATGAGATAGATAAATCCCTTCCCAGGCTCTCCCAGCACATTTTCCTTGGGCACTTTCACGTCGTTAAAAAACAGCTCGGCTGTATCCTGCGCTTTCATACCCATTTTTTCCAAGTTGCGCCCTCGCTCGAAGCCCTCCATACCCCGCTCGACCAGAAATAGGGTCATAGCGTGGGGGTTGTTTTCCGGATCAGTCTTGGCCGCAACGATCACAAGGTCGGCATTGATGCCGTTAGAAATATAGGTTTTTGAGCCATTCAGCACCCAATGATCCTCTTTTTCGACCGCCGTCGAGCGCATTCCAGCGAGGTCACTACCTGCATCTGGCTCAGTCATGGCAATAGCCAAAATAATCTCACCACGAACGCAACCCGGCAAAAATCTCTGGCACTGTTCCTCACTGCCAAAACGCGTAAGATACGGCCCCACTAGGCGGCTGTGCAGCGAGTTATACCAGTCCCCTACCCTAGCATAGGACGTTTCTTCAATAATAATTTGCTCAAAACGGAAATCGGGATCGCCCATGCCACCGTATTTTTCATCCGGCCAAATCATTAAAAAGCCCTGTTCACCCGCTTTGAGGAAGGCTTCGCGGTCAACAATTCCAGCCTCACGCCAGGCCTCCATCTGTGGCACAATCTCTACTGAGAGAAATTTTCGGTAGGCGTCGCGAAACATGTGCTGCTCTTCCGTGAATTCTCGCTGCAACATAGGGTCTAGCTCCCGTGCTTTTAAATAAACGGCGCTTAGTATGGTGAGCGGCCACGAGGGCAACAATGACCTGCCCCTACAAATAAATTGACAAGAAATTACAAGCCAGAATCATCGGCGAAAACTGGAAAACCATGCAAGAAATGCATCCTGAGAACTGGATCACTCTCTACTTTGGCTTAATCTTTGTGATCGCCTGCGCACAGATGGTTGTTGTCTACGCGCTCAGCAATGCCAGCAACCCCGGGCCCGGACTAGGTCTGTATGCCGTCTATTTCATGGCCACCCTGCTAGGATTAATCGCTTTTGCGCTGCAATATAGTGCGAGCGCACCCATGCGGATCGACATTTCTTCGGCAGCAGCAATTCTTTATAGTTACCTGCTATTTACGGCGGCGGGACAGCGAGCACAGATCAAGACGGGGCGCATCGTGCTGGGGATTATCTGCTTAATCGCCTGTATTTGTGTGTTTTTTCTCGAACCACGAAACATATTTGGCCTGCAAGTGGCTGTCGCTGCGTTCTTTTTTGCTTCCGCAGGTCTACTGTGCGGCTGGCGCAGCTGGAAAAAAAGCAATGTGGGTGACGGCATCACGGCCGCCGCCTTGATAATAGTCGTCAGCATGCTAGCAGTGCTGTACCTCTGGCAGACCCATGACGACTATTTCCAGACCCAGACAGTGGCTTTTGGTCTATACAGCTCAGCGTATGTGCTGGTCGCAATGGGTTTTCTGGCTAGTGTGCTCATCGAAAACCAACAAAAGCTGTCCCACGTATCCACACAAGACCCGCTGACTCGGCTGCTGAACCGCCATGGCTTGGAACAAACTTTGCACGTCACCCTAGCGCAGGCCGCGCGCCGGCAGCTGCCCACAGCCGCTATTATGCTGAGTATCGATCACTTCAAGGAAGTCAACAGCAACTTCGGCAATAAAGCGGGAGACCAGGTGCTCAGGCAGGTCGCTCAAACTCTACAGCGCATAAGCCGCGCCAGCGATATAGTGGCCCGGATAGGAGGTGAGGAATACCTGCTGATTCTGCCTTGTACCCACTTGAACGGCGCTCGTAGGTTGGCCGAACGCATCCGCCTAGACATTGCCGAGTGCGCCCTCATCGTCAACCAACAGCAGATCGCCATTACCATAAGCCTTGGTGTGGCGGGCGCGCTTGGGGCGGTAGAGCTGAACAAACTGTCGGGCGAGGCCGAGCGAGCGATGCAGTTGGCCAAGCGAGGCGGGCGCAATCAGGTGGCCTCAGTGGAAAGCAAACCCATTCACCTCAGCACACACGTTACCCAGGCCTAAAAAACGCATGCGCGACTTATCAATATCCGTCTATTTCGCACGCTCAGTGTTGAAAAATGCGGTCGCGCAGGGCCTGGACCCCATCAGCCTGCTGCGTAAAAATCGTGTCTCCCCCAGACTGATGCTGGAAGGCAACGCGCGAATATCGATAGAACGCTTCGCCGACCTGCAGGTCGCCACGATGCAGGCCATGAATGACGAGACCCTAGGTTATGGGACCCAGCCCATGCCGCTGGGTTGCTGGTCGATGATGTGCCATGCGGTTATTGGGTGCGAGACGCTCGGAGAGGCGTTAAGCCGGTCGTGCCGGTTCTATCAGCTGTTTGCATTAGGCGTGCACCCGGTGCTAGACGAAGATGGAGAGTCTGCTGTGATCCGGCTGGTACCACAGGACGTTAATACGCCGTCAAAGCCCTTTCTGCACGAGTTGCTGCTGTTCAATCTGCATCGCTTTGCAAGCTGGCTGGTGCAAGAACACCTACCGATTCAGGTCGTACAGTTAAATTATCAACCACTCGCCCCAGCGCTGGATTACCGTCATATGTTCCTTGCCAACCCGGTGAAGTTCGAACAGCCCCACTCACAGCTGTCACTGTCTAAAGGCCTGTTGAGCAAACGTATTACACAGAATGAAGCATCACTGCGCCACTTTCTACGGCATCCGGCGCTCATCATGCTCACTCAGAACTACGCCATCAATAGCTGGACATCACAGGTACGGGACATTGTGCGCCGTCAACTGCGCAACATATCGGAGCTCAATGATGTCGCCGTCACATTGGAAGTTCATCCGCAAACACTCAGAAGGCGCCTCGCGGCGGAGGGGACCACGTTCAAGGACATCAAAAACCAGATGCGCTGTGATACTGCCCTGCACTTCCTCGGAAAACAGGGGCTCAGTATTGAGGAAATATCACACCGGGCGGGGTTCTCGGAATCTAGCGCATTTATACGGGCCTTCAAGGGCTGGACTGGCGTAACACCGTATACCTATCGCAAGGGACTCTGAGCCGGGGCTGAGCACTGGGCTGCGCAGCACGGTAGCGACCCACTGGCATAAAGTCAGGACAGGTACACCAGACGGCCATCGCAGGTGACACACTGATAGCGCACTCTGCCCCGCTGTGCGCGGTTATGGCGGGTTGTAGACACTTCGTGCAATTGGCAGCCGCAGTGGTAGCGGTGTTTAGCCTGCCTGCGCTGGGGCACACCTTCCAGGTCAAGGTTGAAGGTGACGCCTGGGTCGGCGCCAAAACGCGCCATTAGCGCCTGCCACTCGAGCCCGTGAGGCTTTACGCCACGCCTAGGATAGACCTCATGCACGATAAAATGGGCCACCTCATGGGGTACGGTATCGCGTAGATTTTCCTCGAAATACTTGGAGAAAATCCAGGGGTTGTAGCGGATCAGGCGACGCATGCCAATGGTTTTGAACATGCCCGCCGTCTGTCCCTTTAGATCGAAAAGCACCGGAATACGATCGAAAGGTCTACCGAAAACACCCTCTGCCCGGCAGATATAGTCTTCTGTCTTCTGCTCTACTTGGCGTTGCTCTGTATCCCCAATGGGCTGCACCACGCTGAATATTTCCTTGTTGATTGACATTAATCCTTAGCCGACAGGGCATCTCAGGTCACGGCGTACCACAGAAATGCTAAACTGGGCGGAACAGGCGTTCAGCATAGCGTTCACGGTGACGCGACTCAATAAATACTGAACACCTGTAAGTTCCGGTACACTTATTTGTTGCGAGCTGTCATTGTTACCGGGCCGGCCACAGCACAAACTTTGCCAATGCGTGTATGGCATCAATTGTCCAACATAATGAAGAAGACATATGAAGACACAAAGTCTAGACGTCCAAAAACTCAGCGACTATTTAACCCTGCATATGACAGGGTTCACAGCGCCTTTAAGTGCGGAAAAATTTGAGGGAGGTCAATCCAATCCCACGTTCAAACTCACCGCGGCAGACGGCAAACATTATGTGCTGCGGCGCAAGCCACCTGGCGAATTACTGAAATCAGCCCACGCGGTCGATCGAGAATTTCGCGTCATCAGTGCATTGCGTGATACCGACGTGCCGGTACCAAAAACATTTGTGCTGTGCGAAGACGACGATATCGTTGGTTCTATGTTCTACGTCATGGAATACAAGGAAGGTCGCATCTTGTGGGACCCTCTACTTCCCGATGCGGCCGACAACGCAGAGCGCTCCGCTATCTACGATGCCATGAATCAAACCATGGCCGCCCTGCATAACGTGGATGTGGATGCGGTTGGTCTGACCAGCTTTGGTCAACCAGGGAACTACTTTGAGCGTCAGCTGGGCCGTTGGAGCAAACAGTATCGCGCGTCCGAGACTTGCCACATCGCTTCGATGGAGTCATTGATGACCTGGCTTGTGGCCAAAATGCCTGAGGATGACGGCACGGTAAGGCTTGTCCACGGTGACTATCGGCTGGACAATATGATGTTCCACTCTACAGAACCACGCGTCATTGCTCTGTTAGACTGGGAGCTGTCTACCCTGGGCCACCCTCTGGCGGACCTAGCCAACCAATGTATGGCTTGGATGCTGCCACGGGAGGGCCGTATCAAAGGTCTCGGAGGTGTCGACCGCGCAGCGCTGGGCATTCCCAGTGATGAAGAGTACATCGCTCGCTATTGTGAACGTACTGGCCGCGACGGCATTGAAAATTGGAATTTCTATTTGGTGTTCTCGCTGTTTCGCCTCGCGGCAATTTTGCAAGGCATTGTTAAACGTGCACAAATAGGGACCGCTTCCAGTGCCGAAGCAGATTCACAGGGTGAAGCGGTCACACAACTGGCTGACCTAGCGATGTCATTAATTGATTGATTGATTGATTGATTGACTGGCTGACCGACTGATTAACACACCGACGTCTAGACGTCGGACACTTTTTAAACGTTCACTAACGAGGATTAGAACAATGGCTGAAGAAGTACTAATGGATGTCACTGATGGCATTTTGACCGTCACACTTAACCGCCCGAAAGCTAGAAATGCTGCCAACAAAGCACTCGCCGAAGGCGTCGCTGCCGCCATGGACAGACTCGACAGCGATGACAGTATTCGCGTAGCGATTCTTACCGGCGCTGGCGGCACGTTCTGTTCTGGCATGGATCTAAAAGCGTTCGTTACCGGTGAAACACCGAATGTTGAGGGCCGTGGATTTGCTGGCCTGACCGAAGCAACGCCGCGCAAACCGCTTATCGCTGCGGTTGAAGGCTATGCCCTGGCCGGAGGCCTGGAACTCGCCATCTCCTGCGATCTTATCGTTGCTGCCGATGACGCTAAATTTGGCATCCCGGAAGTCAAACGTGGTCTCGCAGCTGCCGCCGGCGGACTCATTAAACTCCCCAGACAAATACCCAAGCGACTGGCGATGGAACTGGCCTTAACCGGTGATTTTATCAGCGCCCAGCGTGCCTATGATATTGGCCTGATCAATGAGGTGGTGCCAGCAGGAACAGCGCTTGAAGCGGCAAAAGCCCTGGCCGCCAGAATCGTAGCCAATGGCCCACTGGCTGTCGAGATTAGCAAACAGGTTGTATTACAATCCGAAGACTGGTCCGCCGATGAAATGTGGCAGAAGCAACAGGAGTTGACGATGCCGGTATTCATAAGCGAAGACGCGATCGAAGGGTCAGTCGCTTTCGCTGAAAAACGCGCCCCTAACTGGAAAGGCAAATAAGGAGTAACACAATGACAGACGCATGGATTATCGACGCCTGCCGCACACCGCGCGGCATTGGCAAGAAGGGCAAAGGCGCCCTTGCAGACCAACACCCACAGCATCTCGGTGCCACAGTGCTCAAAGCCATCGCTGAACGCAATGACCTCAATACCGCCGATGTCGATGATGTGATCTTTGGCACCAGCTCCCAGAGAGGACGTCAAAGTGGCGACCTAGCTCGCATGTCTGCACTGGAAGCGGGCTATGACATTCGCTCCAGCGGCATGACGTTGGACCGCTTCTGCGGCTCTGGCATCACTTCGGTAAACCTTGCAGCCATGAGCATCATGTCTGGAACAGAAGACTTGGTGATCGGCGGCGGCGCAGAAATGATGTCGATCTATGGGGAAGAAGGAGCAACCCCTACCCCGTTCCTCGATAATGGCAACCTAGCCCTAAGAGCCTTGCATCCGCAACCTCATCAGGGCGTCTGCGCCGATGCAATCGCGAGCATGGAAGGTATCGACAGGCAAGCGTTGGATGCACTCGCGTACGTCTCGCAGCAACGAGCAGCTAATGCCATTAACAACGGCTACTTCGACAATAGCTTGGTGCCGGTCTACTCTCTTGACGGCACACTGGCGCTGGATAAAGAGCAATTTCCCCGTCCTCAAACGACCCTAGAAGGCCTCGCAGAACTGAAGGCTTCATTTGCGCCGATAGCGGATTATCCATTAGATGAAAGTGGCCTGACTTACCGCAGTATGTTATTGCAAAAATACCCAGGGCTGGAAATCACCCACATGCATCATGCGGGCAACTCTTCCGGCGTGGTCGATGGTGCAGGTGCAGTGCTACTGGCCTCCCCCGAGTATGCCAAAGCACACGGCATGAAACCGCGTGCCCGCATTAAAGCGATGTGCAACATGGGTGACTGTCCTACCCTGATGCTGAACGCTCCGGTCCCAGCGGCCAGAAAAGTACTGGCAAAGGCGGGCCTGTCCATTGACGATATCGATCTGTTTGAGATCAATGAGGCCTTTTCTGTGGTGGCGGAAAAATTCATCCGCGACCTGAACCTCAACCGCGACAAGGTCAATGTTAACGGTGGTGCGATGGCATTAGGCCACCCGATAGGAGCGACCGGTGCACTATTAATCGGCACCGTGCTGGATGAATTGGAGCGTCGAGACCAGCAGTTTGGCCTCATCACCATGTGCGCAGCCGGCGGCATGGCACCCGCAATCATCATCGAGCGTATCTAGCGCCCCCAACGCGTGGCGATAACCCTATCGCCACGTTATTTCACCCGCTACGGAGAGCCGTGTGTTCGATTTCAGTGAAAAATCTCGCAGGTACCAGCAACAACTCAATGCGTTCATGGCGCAGAATATCTACCCTAGAGAAGAAGAATACACTGCCCAATTGCACGTAGCAGAAAATCGTTATGGCTACTTGCCCATCATGCATGAACTCAAGACTAAGGCGCAGGAGCAGGGTCTGTGGAATTTGTTCATTCCACCTTCATTGGCCGAGTTCAGCGATCACGGTGGCCTGAGCAATTTTGACTATGCGCCACTGGCCGAAACCATGGGGCGGGTTTTGTGGTCTCCCGAAGTCTTCAACTGCAATGCGCCGGACACGGGCAATATGGAAGTCTTCATGAAGTACGCCACGCCCGCTCAACAGGCGCAGTGGCTAACCCCGCTTCTGGCCGGCGAGATTCGATCTTCCTATGCCATGACGGAACCACAGGTCGCGTCGTCAGATGCCACTAACGTAGAACTTAGCATCGTGCCTGAAGGGGACCAGTGGGTATTGAACGGCCGCAAATGGTTTATTACCGGGGCGCTGTACGAGCGCACCCGGATATTTATCGTCATGGGAAAATCAGATCCGCACAATACCAATCGCCACCATCAGCAGACTCAGGTGCTGGTGCCCAAGGACACACCTGGATTACGACTGATACGCCCACTGACCACGCTCGGTTATGATGACGCCCCTATCGGACATGCCGAGATGGTATTCGATAATGTGCGCGTACCGCTGGATAACGTACTACTGGGTCCAGGCCGAGGTTTTGAAATCGCCCAGGGTCGACTAGGTCCAGGCCGCATTCATCACTGCATGCGACTGATCGGCGCCGCCCAGCGTTCGCTTGAATTGGCATGCAAACGTGTTGCATCGCGCACCACCTTTGGCCGCACTCTCAGCCAGCACCAGTCCGTCCGTGAGGATATCGCCCGCTGTTTTTCAGAAATTGAAATGGCGCGCTTACTGGTACTGAAAACCTGCAAGAAAATGGATGATGCAGGCACCATGGGTGCACTGGATATGATAGCGGCCAGCAAAACTACCGTGCCTCTGATGGTCCAAAACATCATCGATCGTTGCATGCAGATGCACGGTGCTGGGGGTCTAACGGCAGATTACTGCATGGCAGAAGCATTTAACTACGCCCGCTGGTGCCGCCAGGCAGACGGCCCTGACCAGGTACACCAAATGGCGTTAGGCAAGATGGTCATTACGCGCTATTCCGAGGATGCATGATCAACGCTCATAGGAAATACACTGCGGCATCAGTGATATCCCGCGGAGGCAAACCACCCGCAAATCAGTCGCATTAGACTTAAGAGTCTATCGACCTCACACTTGGATTTAAAAGTACTTGCCCTATCGCTGTTTGCCCTGCTCAGTCTGACTGAAGCAGTCATTACCCTCTAGCGCGGACACCCTGCTTCGACGTCGCTTTATCAGCAGCTGCCGACTTTGACGTCGACACAATCTTTTTGCGCGCGGCAGGCTGTTTCTTCGTGGCCACCTTCACTGGATCCAAATGCTGTCGCTGCTCACGCAAGGGCTCTCGGTCTGCACGGGTGGGTGATGGACGGCGTCGTGAGCTACGCGGGCGATGATACTCGGCCGCGTCAGGGCGCAGATCACCCTGCTCAAAACGGTTCAGGATCTCCTCCATGGTACGACTGATTCTGGTGCAGATACGAATGGCTTCCACAGTGGGATACGCCGAATTTTCGCCGCCCTCCATCAACTCTACCAAGTCCTCTTCAGACAGATGCGATAGTAGCTTGGCGGGGTTGTACCAACTGAAATTGGGGACAATATTGATATCGCCACTGTACTCCTGGTCTATTAATCCGTGCATGCTGCTGACTAACATATTGACCCGCGGCCAGCTATCGCCGCGCTTCTGCACAATGCCCCGATAGAAGTTGAGGATTTCTCGGCCCACACCGATACCCATAGTGCCTAAAGCCGCACCTAGTGCACTGCGTTCTCCATTTTTGTTCAAAAAAGGTATGGCAATTGGGTTTACCATGCTCACGATAAAATGATTAGTGCTGTAGAGCCGCTGTAAGCGTTTTGCGGGCAGATCATCGGCGATGGAGCCATCCACCCATTTTAGGTTGGGCAAGTAGGGCTGAGCCTCTCCATGCTGATTCTTTGCCATCAGCATAACCGGAGGGAACACTCCCGGCACGGCGCAGGAAGCCATCACCGCAGCACGTAAATACACATTCGGTGACGTGATGGCATTGAGCAAGCGCGACTGCTGGTGCAATTCTGCTGGTGCGATTGAGATACTGATCTGCCTGCCGGTCTTTTCATAGGCCTCATGAAAGGTTAAATCAGGGATCATGCGAGCGACCATCTTCTCAAGGTCACCCACTTCTATACGCGGGTTAGCGCCAAAGAACATTTTAGAAAATACGCTCGCCTCCTGCTCGGCTTCAGAGACCACATTTGCGGGATCGTAAAAATACTCAAGTTCTTTATCGGTGTGCGTACCGATGACTGCCGCCACCAGAGCACCCGCACTAGAACCGGAAATGACGCGTGGCAGCAAACCCTCGTTCAGTAGCGTTTTGACCACACCCATATGGTAGAAACCCAGCACACCGCCGCCACTTAGCATAAGCGCGGAGCGGCCAAAGCAGATATTGGCGCGATAAAAAAAGTCGAGCTTTTGCTGGGTAGTAATGTCGTCACTCTCCAACTCCGCAAGAAAACGCAGAGAGTCATCGATCTCATCAACATACTGCTCTATCAAAGTTTTGGTGCCAAATTTTGCACGGCTATAGAGACTATGCCGCCCCATGCCGCCCAAGTTTCCATGAATACCCTCATTGAGCGTGAATAAAAGCCCTTGGTAATCCTGGCGCGCGCGCAAATAACGCAGTTTGTCCAAGCGTAACCGGATCTGGGAGTAATCGTATTGACTCGTCCTGTCTACCCCGCGCCAGCGCTTCTGCCCAGAAACTTCATCGTGCTGCTGAGCAGACTCGCTCCACTCCTCATAGGTAATGGCCTGGTCCATCTGCTTCTGGAGATTCTTTAGTTTACGTGCATGTAACAATGAGGTACCTCTATGAGAGAGCGGCTATTTGCGCGTTATTGAACTAGCATAAGCGAAATACACGCTAACTCATAGCACCCAATGAGCCCTGTTCGCCAGCGCTCACAAACCTCATCAGCGACTGAGCAAATTTCCAGCTATTCATAGCAAAAATAAGAGGCAGCTCGGAGCAGCTAAGCAGTCTCCAAACTCCATAGTTTACAGTCAAAACCCACCGAATTTTGTTGGGTGTAATCTTGGTTCGTTGCGGGCCTATCAACTATGGCATCCCACTGTCGATCCGGTCCTCATCCATATTTAGCCATCAGCCTCACACTGAGGTATATTTACCGATTACCGTTTGCGATAAGGCCTTTGTTATGACAGCGATCCACAAAAAGCTCTATTTTCGGCTCCGCCAATCTCTGGCCAGCACACTTTTCCTCAAGCCGCAGCCAAAACCGATGGTATTCATCGGAGAAGGCTCCACTGTCCAATTGAGCAAGGCTATTGGTCGCTTCGGTTTGCGTAAAATTCTGGTAGTGACTGATAAGCCACTCCACGATTTGGGGGTTCTCAATACAACACTGGAAGCACTGCACCAGGCTGGTGTACAGACAGCCATTTTCGATGGTGTACTGCCAGATCCGACAGCGCAGATCGTGGACGACGGTATTGTCTGCTATCACCAAGAGCGCTGCGACTCCGTACTGGCATTCGGCGGAGGTTCTTCCATTGATGCGGCTAAGGTAATTGCTCTGGGAGCCGCCAACAATTGCAATACAGCGGGCTGCCTGGGTATCGGCAAATGCAAACTACCCGCCGTGCCCTTTTTTGCCGTGCCCACAACGGCAGGCACAGGCTCTGAAGCAACTTTTATCGCCGTGATTTCCAATAACGAAACACATGCAAAGGACGCCGTTGTAGATCCATGCCTCATACCTAAGGCCGCAGCGCTGGATCCCGAAATAATGCGCGGACTGCCAAAGCACATTACAGCCGCAACAGGCATGGATGCACTCACCCATGCAATAGAGTCCTATATCGGACGATGGGAGACAGACGATACAAACTATTACGGGCTCGCCGCTTGTCGACTCGTGTTCGACAATCTCGCAGAAGCCTGTCGCAACGGCGACAATTTGCAGGCACGCGAATCAATGGCACTGGCATCACATTATGGCGGACTGGCCATTACCAACGCACTGGTTGGATACGTGCATGCGATTTCCCACAACCTCGGCGCTAAATATGGGGTGCCGCATGGACTGGGCAATGCGTTGCTATTACCGCATGTGCTGGAGCTTCTTAAAGAGGATGCGACGGAGAAGCTTGCCGATATCGCTGTCTACTGCGGCATGGGTGCGCGCACTGAAACATCCACCGCGCTGACACGTAAATTAATTGACCAGATCTGGGCTCTTAATGATGAGATAGGCATTCCACGAACAACTGATGTCATTCGCACAGACGATATTGAAGGACTGATTACAGCGGCTTTGACCGAGGGTGGAAATTATCCCTCGCCGCGATTCATTACCGAAAATGAGTGCCGTGGCGTGCTAATGGCTATCAGTTCCTAATCGCGTTGTAGTCATTTTTCGCGGAACCAAGCTGTTTACGCTTCCTGATATTTTTCAATATTAGGAAGAACCTTTTAGGCTATATACGTCTCTTTTAAAGCTGCCCCTAAGCTTAGGGCGAATCCGATTCAGAAGATTTTGTGTTCGTATCACCAAGCACCTTAGCGCGATACTCTTCTACCAAATGGCGTTTATACAGCTTGCCGTTGTCCATGCGCGGCAACTTAGGATGAAAGTCCACTGAGCGTGGCATTTTGATGCTGGAGATACGTTCGCGCAGCCATTCCATAATCTCTATAGCCGTCTCATCTGTGGCGTCTGCCCAGTTCATAGGCTCGATCACTGCTTTAACTTCTTCTCCAAACTCTTCGTTCGGAATTCCAAATACCGCCACGTCAGCCACTTTATCGTGGATGGCCAAAATATTTTCAACCTCCTGAGGATAGATATTCACTCCACCGCTGATGATGGTGAAGTTCTTACGGTCGGTAAGATAAAGGTAGCCTTCGTCATCGACGTAGCCCACATCACCGGTGGTTGCCCAGCCTTTGTCGTTGTAAGCATCCTCCGTTTTTTCCGGCTCATTGTGATAATGGAAGCTTCTTTGTTGGCCGCCGAAATAGACTGTTCCTATTTCTCCGTGTGGCAATTCCGCGCCCTCATCATCGACAATATGCAACTCGCCCACTAGCGTCACGCCCACAGAACCTCTGTGGGTTAGCCAGTTGGCAGAATCGATCAAGGTAAAGCCGATGCCTTCGCTGGCTGCGTAGTACTCCATGATGATCTCACCCCACCACTCGATCATCTTCTCTTTCACTTCGACAGGACACGGAGCGGCAGCATGAATGGCAATTTGCATCGAACTGACGTCGTAGGCCTGTCGTACTTGTTCGGGGAGTTTAAGCAGCCGATTAAACATAATGGGCACCCATTGACTGTGGGTGACGCGATGCTCTTCGATCAGCTTCAGCGACAACTCGGGCTCAAATTTTTCCATAATCACGGACGTGCCGCCGTTATAAATCGTCATCATGTTGTAGTGCAATGGCGCCGCATGATACAGGGGAGCAGGCGACAGGTAGACGGTCTCCTCTCCAAAGCCAAACAGCACACCTAGGGTGGGTGCTGCCCAAGGAGGCGTATTAACGTCTTTCGCGTAATCATTGACAAAAACCCCTTTGGGCTGTCCTGTGGTCCCCGAGGAGTAAAGCATGGGAACCCCATTACTCTCATCGCTTATCGGGGTATCCGCCTGCCCATCTGTAGCCTCTTCCCAAGACTCGAAGCCAGGCTTAATGCCGCCCACCATGTAATAGTGCTCAACGCCTGTGGCCTCTGCGAGTAACTGTTCTGCCACGTCCGACAGGGCAAGTGAACCGATAAACAATTTAGCCCCGCAATTTTGCAGAATGTAGGCCGTTTCCGATTTCTTTAAATGCGTACTGATCGGTGTAAATATCAAACCACTGCGCTGGGCCGCCCAGACAATCTCCAGAAACTGCCGGTTGTTTTCCAGCATCATGCCAATATGGTCACCCGACTTCAGACCCAGTGAACGAAACAGTTGCGCTGCCTGATTGGAACGCTCATCGAGCTCCTGATAGGTCACAATCTCACCTGTCGAACCCATAATAATGGCAGGTTTATGGGGGTAGGTCTTTGCGGTAATACTGGGATGCGGCATGGACTATTCCTTACTCATTTAGCGTGCTCGTTCAATACTATAGAAGTTTCCATCAAAAAGTGACAGTGGCCTAACGAAACCGCATCACGCCCTGCTGCATGGTAGTCGCCACCAGACGCCCCTCTTGAGTATAGAAGCGACCACTGGCTAGGCCGCGACCGCCACCGATGCGCTCTGCTTTAACCGTGTGTAACAACCATTCATCGGCACGAAAATCCTCGTGAAACCACAGAACATGATCAAGACTTGCCACTTGAAAACCGACATGCGCGAAGTGTCGTCCATGCGCTATCAAGCAAACATCAATAAGGACCGCATCAGACAAATACGCCAGTACCGCCTGATGCAGTCCGGGTTGGTCGGGCATCGGGCCAGTTGTCTTCATCCACGCCTGTAAGACCGGCTCCCGTGCCACCGGATTGTCCCAGTCTACTGGCTCGACAAGACGAATATCCAAGTCTTCTCCGGTAGTAATCATGAAGCTTTCGTCCAGATTGTCGTGTTCCAAACTCAACTGGCGCTCACTGGGCAACGCCTCTGGAGGCGGCACCTGCGGCATATCAGGCTGATAGTCATCACCCGTGGATGGCATCTGAAATGACAGCGAACTGACCAGAATAGGCTTGCCTCCCTGCAGTGCCACCACGCGCCGGGAACTGAAGCTCAGTCCGTCTCGGGCAAGTTCCACCTCGAACATAATGGGTTTAGTCGGATCGCCCGGGCGCAGAAAGTACGCGTGCTGCGAATGCAGAATACGATCGGCGGCAACGGTTGCCACGGCAGCACTGACGCACTGAGCCAATACCTGACCGCCATACACCCTAAAAGCGGCAGGGTGCATATTGCCGGCACTGAATTTGTTCTCACCCAGAGACTGGGGCGTTAGCACGTCAAGCAGTGTGTTGAGCACGGTTGTTACCCTGTTGCCAATTGAGGCGCTATTATCCAGATTTGTGGGCCAATGCCAAACAGCGTTTGATGACATCGACGCACAGCAATATGCCTTACAGGCAATATATTTGATATTCTCAACCCTGGAAGCAGTATCGACCGACATAAGGAGGGGCCATGAACAGCACGGTAACGCCGCTTGAACTGCGCCGCGCGATACGGTCAGGAGAGCATACTGGCAACACCTCGGGCATGGCAGCCGGCTTCGTGCAATGCAATGTCGTGATTCTCCCTGCAGAAAATGCCGGCGATTTTCTCCGTTTTTGCCAGCTTAACCCTAGGTCTTGTCCACTTGTTGCCGTGGGAGACGCAGGCGTTGCAGCGCTGCCCGAGCTGGGCGATATCGATATTCGTACCGATGTGCCCCGCTACCGAGTGTTCCGCGAGGGCAAAATGACGGAAGAAGTCACGGATATCACTGCGCTGTGGCGCGACGATCTGGTGAGTTTTGCGCTGGGTTGCTCGTTTTCCTTTGAGGAGGCGTTATTAGCCGAGGGACTGGAAGTGCGCAATGTGAGTCAAGGCCTAAACGTGCCCATGTATCAAACCGATATTGACTGCGCTGAAGCGGGCCCCTTCTCTGGTAAGATGGTGGTCAGCATGCGCCCGTTCAAGGCCAGCGATGCCATTCGCGCCATTCAGATCTGTACAGGGTTTCCCGCAGTCCACGGCGCGCCCATCCACTTGGGCGACCCCAGACTAATCGGCATTGAGGATTTAGAGCGACCGGATTACGGCGACGCAGTACTGATAAAAGAGAATGAAATTCCACTGTTCTGGGCCTGTGGCGTCACTCCACAAGTGGCTTTGACTGCGGCCAGACTGCCCTTTGCCATCACCCACAGTCCGGGGTGTATGCTGATCACTGACGTGCGCAACAGCCAATTGGCCGTGCTGTAATACCGGGGAGAATCAATGCAACTTAACTGCGATCTAGGCGAAAGCTATGGCAACTGGAATATGGGCCATGATGCTGCCGCCATGCCCTATATCGACCAAGCGAGTATCGCGTGTGGCTTCCATGCGGGTGATCCCCTGACGATGCGCAAAACACTGGCGCTGGCGGCACAGCACGGCGTAACAATCGGCGCCCATCCGGCCTACCCCGATATTGTCGGTTTCGGCCGTCGCAGCATGACACTCAGCCGCGATGAAATCATTGCCTGTCTGCACTATCAGGTGGCAGCACTGGAGGGCATGGCGCAGAGTCAAGGCTTAGCACTGTCCTACGTCAAGCCGCACGGTGCCCTGTATCACGACATGATGGCGCAGGATGGCGTACGCGCCGCCATTCTCCATGCGATAGCCAGCTACCACCACCCACTGACACTGATGATGCAGTCCACCGTAAAAGCCGATAGGCATCGAGAGGAAGCAAAGATAGCCGGCGTAAAACTCGTCTTCGAGGCATTTGCTGATCGCTGCTATGGCGACGACGGTAGTCTCGTGCACAGAAGCCAGCCAGGCGCCGTGCACAACCGCGAGCGTATGCTGGCGCAGGTGCAGCAATTGCGACAGGACAGCACTGTGACCACCTTGAGCGGCCACATCATCCCACTGCAAGTCGATACCCTTTGCGTACACGGTGACAACCCTGAAAGCGTGGGATCCATCGAAGCGATTCGTGCGCTGGTAAACGGCGGCTGAATCACAGTGAAGCTGCGTATAGTGGGCGAAGATGCCCTAATGGTCTATTTTGGAGACGTCGTGGATGCTCAGACTTCCGCTCGTGTCCAGGCCGCCACCAGCGCTATCGAGTATGTCATGGGCGAGGACCTTATCGATCTGGTGCCCTCCTATGCCTCGGTACTGATTCTCTATAACCCTCTGCGCACCAACCACGCAAGCGTCGCGAGGCGCGTGCGGGACGTCCTTAGCAATGTGTCCACACCAGCCACTGTCGAATGTCGCACTGTGGTGCTGCCAGTCTACTACGCCCCCGAGGCAGGTATCGACCTGGAGTCCCTGGCTGAGCGCGCCGGTCTGTCCGTCAGTAAAGTGATCGACCTGCACGCAGGTGCCGAATACAGGGTTTACGCTATTGGTTTCGCGCCCGGCTTTGCCTACCTAGGAGCAGTGGATGAACGCATTGCGGCGCCCCGCCTGGCGACCCCCAGAGCCAGTGTCCCGCGAGGCTCAGTTGCCATAGCCGATCGTCAGACCGCCGTTTATCCCTCCGTTTCACCGGGTGGCTGGAACCTGATCGGCCGCTGCCCGGTGCCAATGTTCGACCCCAGCGCCCAACCCTGCATGCCGGTAACCGTCGGCGATACGGTGCGCTTTGAACCCATCAGTCGCGAGCATTTTCTGACACTGGGAGGCGATCTAGCATGAGTATGCGCGTAGTCCAGTCAGGCGTACTCAGCCTATTGCAGGACAGCGGACGATACGGTCAGCACCGCCTTGGGCTGAGCAATGGAGGGCCGATGGACCGAGAAGCGTTCCACGACTGCAACCGTCTACTGCAAAACTCGCCCGCCAGCACCGCCATCGAAATCAGTGTTGGCGGTCTGCAACTGGAATCTCTCGTCGACACCTACATCTGCCTCACGGGTGCGCCCATGCCGCTCAGCATTAACGGCCAAGAGAAGTCTTTGTGGGCCGTGCAACGCGTATACGCCGGCGACATCATACAGATCGGTTTCGCCAGATCAGGCTGTCGCAGTTATTTCGGCGTGGCTGATGGCTTTACCATTGAAGCCAGTTTTGGCAGTACCGCAACCGTGGTGAGAGAAAATATCGGGGGCTTGCGGGGCCATCGCTTACAGGCTGGGGATCAACTGCCCTGCCCCACTACAACCGCGCGCAAACAGTATTATCTAGCCGACAGGGATAGACCCCGCTATCAGACTACGCTCACTGTCCGCGTCATCCCGGGCTACCAGCAGCGCCATTTCAACCGGGTCGAACAACGTCGATTTTTTGGTAGCACCTATAGAATATCCGAGCGCTGCGACCGTATGGGCTATCGACTGGAGGGGCCCGTCATCAAATGCGATAGCGAGGGCGTCTTGTCCGAAGGCATCTGCTTTGGCGCCATCCAATTACCGCCGGACGGACAACCGATCGTGCTGCTTAATGACCGTCAAACCATCGGGGGCTATCCCAAAATTGGCGCAGCGTTGTCGCTGGATGCCGCACGTATGACCCAATTGGTGCCCGGGAGCAGCGTACATTTTGCTCCCATAACCCACCACACCGCCCATAAGGCCCTGCAGCTGGCACAGCGTTTTACATTACGCAAGCCTCTGCAAGAAGGTCGACAATGAATGAGCAGCAACTGAGCGAGTCTATCGAACGGCTGTTAGTGTCGAGAAATCTGCGCCACATGACCGTCGCCCAAGCAGCCCTCCAGCCCGGCTACTATCTGCGCGCCGCGCGACACCTGCGAGACAGCACCGGCACGGTTATCATTGGTACCGGATTTCCCGTTTCCAGCACCTTTGAAACCGATGGGCCGGTCGGTGCCATAGCCCTGTACCAAGCTTTAGAAGCGCTGGGGGCGCGTCCCTATATCGCCTGCGGGGCGCCGCTGTCGCACGTACTGGCTCCGGATTACCGTGTATTGAATTTGACCGCACGCAATCTAGAGGCGGCGCGTATAGAGGCTACGACGCAACTATCGGCCTTACAACCGCACGCTATCGTCGCAATCGAGCGTCCCGGCATTGCCGCAGATGGCCGCTACTACAATATGCACGGGGAAGATATTACCGCTCAGTGTTTTTATTTCGACCCCTTCATCAGCCAAGCGAATTGCCCTACCATTGCGATTGGAGATGGTGGCAACGAAATCGGCATGGGGAATATAGCCATAGCTTTGACCCGCCTGGACATCACCGCCTCGGTTACCTGCTGTAATGAACTGCTGGTAGCCGATGTCTCCAACTGGGGCGCCTATGGCCTAATCGCTTTTTTGGGTTTATGGTCGCAGCAAGACCTGCTGGCGAACATCTCGCCGGTGGACTTGCTTCACTATCTCTCGGCCCGCGGCAGTGTTGACGGCGTGACCAGACAAAATACGCTCACCGAAGACGGGCTACTGCCCTTTGAGGGAGCAAACATCATTGAGCAACTGCGCGTGCTCACACATTTTTTGCCGCGCGCACTATAGCGAGTGCTGCAGTGAAACAACGGGTATATGAATGAGTACTGTTTATTTAAACGGCAATTACATCCCGATGAACGAGGCCCATATCTCGCCGATGGATCGCGGCTTTCTATTCGGCGACGGTATCTACGAGGTAGTACCCTCCTACGACGGCAAACTCGTCGGCCTTGTGCCGCACCTGAAACGCTTGCAGGACGGGCTGGACGCGATAGAAATCCAACTGCGAGTGGACTATGACCATTGGCGGGAAATTGCGTTACAACTGATTGCGCGCAATGGCAGTGGCAACCTCGGGCTCTATTTCCATGTCAGCCGCGGCGCCGACACGAAGCGCAACCACGCCTACCCCGATGATATCGCACCCACTATTTTCGCTTTCGCCTACGAGATTCCATCTGCACCCGTAGCAGACAAGAATACTACAACACCCTTTAGTGTTATCACGGCAAAGGATCTACGCTGGCAACGCTGTAATATTAAATCGACTTCACTGCTAGGCAATGTTATGCATTATCAGCAAAGCCACACGGGAGGCCATAATGAAACCATTCTCTACAACGACCGAGATGAAATTACGGAGGCCTCTTCGTGCAACGTCTACGTCATTAAAAATGGCATCGTTGCGACCCCGCTATTGGATGAACAAAAACTCCCAGGCATCACCCGCGACACGCTACTGGAAATTTTGCGTCGCGATGGCAGTATTGCCGTCGAAGAACGCGTCGTCACATTAGCTGAACTGAATGATGCTGATGAGGTATGGCTGTCCAGTTCCAGTCGAGATATCGTACCGGTGATTGCGATTGACGAAAAGCCTGTCGCCGACGGCAACATCGGTGATGTATGGCTGGTGGCGCAAACTCTCTACGCCACTCATAAGTTTGATTTCTGATGGCCAGACCCACTCAAGCAAAACTAGACCTTGGCGCGCTGCGGCACAATGTCAGCGTGGCTCGCCAACTGGCGCCGCACTCTAAATTGATGGCCGTGGTAAAAGCCAATGCTTATGGCCACGGCGCGGCAACGATTGCAGGTGCACTGCAACCCAATGTAGATGCTTTGGCTGTTGCCAGCCTCGAAGAAGCCTCTGCACTGCGTGATGTCGGCATTACACTACCGATACTCCTTTTAGAGGGTCTTTTCGAGGCATCCGAACTGGGTATAGCCGCGCAACTTGACGTATGGCTGAGCATCGACAATGAGCATCAGCTGCAGTGGTTAGAGGATGCAGCATTGCCTGCGCCGTTGACCTGTTGGCTCAAGGTCGACACTGGCATGAATCGTCTCGGTGTCACACCAGCAAGCGCCTTGCAGTACTACCAACGCTTGATGGCCACGTCCAATGCTGCTGACAACGTGGTGACCTACACGCATTTCGCTTCGGCAGATGATGTCCATAATCAGCAAACGCAGCGACAAATTGCTGTGTTCGATGGCCTGACTTTTAGCGCAGCACGCAGCGCAGCCAATTCAGCGGCGTTGCTGGCCTGGCCACTGGCCCATTACGACTGGGTGCGCCCGGGCTACATGCTCTATGGCAATTCGCCGATGGCACAGGGCCACCCCAATGCACAAACCCTGCAGCCCGTCATGGCACTGACCTCTGCGGTGATCGCCCTGCGCAGCGTTGCAGTGGGTGAATCTGTCGGGTACGGCGGCACTTGGGTTGCACGGCGGCCCTCCGTCATAGCCACCGTCACTATTGGCTATGGCGACGGCTACCCCCGCGAGGCGCCCAACGGTACGCCGGTACTCGTCAACGGGCAACGCGCCACACTCGCAGGCCGCGTCTCCATGGACATGATTACTATCGATGTAACAGACATCCAAAACGTTCAGCGCGGCGCCGAAGTCGTGCTGTGGGGCGCAGGCCTGCCACTGGGAGAAGTGGCTCGCTGGGCCAACACTATCGGCTACGAACTCACCACACGGATGCCGCAGCGCACACCCAGGGTTGTCGTCAATGCCTAGCGGCAGATTAGCAGCCTATGCGCTGTGGTCGACACGCCAGGCGGATCAGCATCAACGAGGTCAATATGCCGTCCGATGAGCAGACGTGCACGTTACTGCACCATTTAATCGAACGACATGCCCTCGAGCGACCCGACAGCGTCGCGTTGTGGTGGCAGGGTGACGCCATCAACTACGCCAGTCTCTACCGCAATGCCATGTCTGCGGGAACACGCTTGGCCGCCAGCGGCGCGGCAGGCGATCGCATAGCGGTACTGTCGTGGAACTGCCCCCAGTTTGTAGAACTGATTTATGGCGCCACTGCCGCGGGTAGAATTCTGGTGCCGCTGAACGCCAGACTTGCGCCCGCAGAATTGATTCACCAGCTGCAATCTGCTGGCGTGACTATGCTGTTCGGTGACCGGGAATTACTGCAGCCGGTACTAACACACGCTAACTTCGCACCTGCTACTCAGACGGTTTATCTGAACGAAGACTATCTCAACTGGCGCGAGTCTGGCCCCCGCGAACCACTGCCGGCGACTGACCCCGAGGATCCGGCATGGATACTGTTTACCTCTGGCTCCACCGGTCGGCCCAAGGGGGCGATATTAAGCCATCGTTCATTGATGGCGGGATTACGCTCAGCGGCACTATCACGACCGGTGCAGCCATCCGATAAATACTATTACCCCTTTCCGTTATTTCACGTATCCGCTCACAATGTCCTGCTACAACATTTGTACGGCGCCGCGGTTGTCCTGGCGCGCTCATTCGATGCCACGGACACCCTCAGAGCCTGCAGTGAACTACAGGTGACGACAATGTCCCTCGCGCCGACCATGATCGCCCTATTATTGGATCACCCTGGCTTCACTCCAGCGCACCTGAACTCAGTGCGTACCATCGGTTACGGCGCCTCGGCTATGCCTCAAACACTGTTGCAGAGACTGCTGACCGACACCGATGTAGGCCTGTGCCAAAGTTACGGCATGACAGAACTCGCCGGCAGTGTGTCATTCCTCACGGTAGAGGATCATCAAAGGGCCGCCCTGGATCGGCCGGAGTTACTGCAATCGGTAGGCCGCCCCCTCGCCACGGCGCAACTCAAATTGATCGACGAACAAGGACAGGAATGTGCCACAGGCACAGTCGGAGAGATTCTGATCAAGGCGGCACAGTGCATGATCGGATACTGGGATGATGATGCCGCCACTGCACTGGCAATGGACAATGGTTGGTTACACACCGGAGACATCGGTCGCTTTGACGACGACGGTTACCTGTACATTGTCGACCGCAAGAAAGACATGATTATCAGCGGCGGGGAAAATATTGCGTCTCGAGAAATCGAGGAAGTTTTGCGCCAACACGCGTCAGTCAGGGATTGTGCCATCATCGGCTTGCCACACCCCAAGTGGGGAGAAAGTCCCTGCGCAATAGTGCGGCTCAGGAATGATGCCAGCGACTCGGAGCTCCACACTCACTGCCGCGCATTCCTAGCCCGTTACAAAACCCCCAGACGATGGATACGCGTCGATGAGCTGCCTCTCAACGCCTCCGGGAAAATCGACAAGCCTCTCCTCAGGCAACTCTATGCACCCTCGAGCTAGCGGTTGTCCTGTGAATCAAGAAAATCGGAAAACGCATTCTCGTAGAGTTTGAACAACACCAACGCGAGCGAAAACACGAGGGGGCCATAAATAAGACCGATCAATCCGAACACCTGAAGGCCTCCGATAATCGAGAAAAAAACCACCACAGTGCTCATGCTCGCACCCTGCATTAACAGAGGGCGTAAAAAGTTATCGATTGACCCCGTCACCACGACGCCCCACACCACCAAAAATCCGGCCCAACCCATTTCACCTGTAAACGCCAAATACAGCGCCGCCGGCACCCAAATCAATGCTGTGCCCACCAACGGTATCAGCGAGGTAAACGCCATCACCGCACCCCAGAAAAGACCCGGAAATCCGGCAAGCCACAAACCGAACCCACCCACAATACCCTGAGCGATGGCCGTTAATAAAGAGCCCATCAGGGCAGATTTGCTGACCGTTTGCACCTCATCAAACAGCGTATCTTCCGCGCTACGGGACAATGGCAGAGCGCGATGCATGAAAGCGATTAATTTTTCATGGTCGCGCAGCACAAAAAACAATACAAACAGCAACAACATGAAATGCACAACGAACAGGGTCATGCTGCCCAATATTGATGTCGATATTGAGGCAAAATGGCTTCCCATTGCGCCCGCAGCTGCTAGCGCTTTGGCGCGAATATTGTCGGGGTCGAGTGCGCCCTCTGGCAAAATCTGCGTCACCCGCAGTTGAGCTTCATGCAACCAGGGATGCGACATAAGCTGATGTATATTGTCTGAGGTTGCCCATTCGCGAACGACCACAGAATAGCTAATACCCTGTTTAAGGACAGCGACCAACAACACCAGTGTGGGCAACAAAATTATCAATAACAGCGCCAGACAGCTGATAAGCGAGGCGATGGTTTCACGCCCTCGCAATAGGGAAACTAGGCGCTCATGAGCCGGATAGGCCAATAAGCCAATCAATATGGCCATAATAATGGGCTGCAGGAAGGGTTTGACCATCCAGTAACAGCCGTACAACGCGACCCCAAGAAAAATTAGCAACACCACGCGATGGGCGCTACCCTCAAACTGAGACTGCATAGGTATATTCTCTCTTTAGGGCAAGTGGCAACAGAGCTAACATAGAGCTTTTTCAGAAAAAATCAACGCCAACGAGCGCATTTTAGGGCAGGCCAGATTGCTTGCATTGCGAATAAACAATCCATCATTGGCTGGATTTTTCTGCTGATCCTGTTTATGTTGTGGCGACAATGAAACCCCTTATTGGATGCAAAACAAACATTATGCATATTCCAGACAACGCGCCCGTCATCATAGGCACTGGACAAAAGACTTGGCATTCAACGGATGTCAGCAGAACACCCCTAGACGCACTTTGCGCAGCTGCGACAGCGGCTATTGATGACGCGGGGCACAGTGGCATAACGTCCGCCATCGACACCGTCGCCATGATTAGGTTTATCGCCGACACGACCCCCGGCACCGGCGCACTGTTCCCTCGCAATCCCGGCAGACAGTTAAGCCATCGCCTAGGCATTACTGATGCGAAAATTTTTCAGGGTACGATCGGCGGCAACACACCACAATATCTGGTCAATCATTTTGCCGGGAAACTGGCGCGCGGCGAACACGACGTCGTCTTGCTCGCTGGCGCAGAACTGCTGGCGACGCTGTTTTCGGCGCTGCGCTCTGGAGGAGACATTTCGGCCTGGAGCGGAGAGACAGAGGCCCAGCCCACAACGGTGGGGCAAGAACGAGAAGGACACAGCGCGATAGAGATGGCGCATGGGCTCTATGAACCGATCAACACGTATCCCCTGTTTGAGAATAGTCTGAGACATCACCTTGGCGCCAGCCAGGAACATCACACGGCTCACATCGCCGAGATCTGCAGCCGCATGAGTCTAGTTGCTGCGGGCAACCCTCATGCCTGGAAACAGCAATTCCAGAGCGCTGAAGAGATCAGCACTGTCGTGCAAAAGAATCGTTATATCGGATACCCCTACACGCGCGCCATGAACCCCATTCTGGAAGTTGACATGGCTGCCGCGGTAATCATGACTACCGCCGGCAAGGCACGCCAGATGGGCATCGACCCAAGCACCTGGATCTACTTGCGCGGCGGCACTGACGTTAACGATATCTGGTATGTCAGCGAGCGGCCTAACCTGCACAGTTCACCGGCCATCAAGGCGGCATGGGAGTCTGTATCAGCGCGCGCAGGCATCGCTTTGGATGAAATTTCAAGCTTCGATATTTACAGCTGTTTCCCCAGTGCGGTAGAGGTCGCCTGCAACGAGATCGGTTTATCGCCACTCGACAACCGCGGGGTCACTGTCACTGGCGGCCTGCCCTTCTTCGGAGGGCCCGGTAACAACTACTCTCTGCATGCCATTGCACAAATGATCACGTCTCTGCGTGACACCGGTGGAGGGCATGGACTGGTCACCGCCAACGGCATGTATCTGACGAAGCACTCACTGGGCATATACTCGACAGAACCACCCACTGAAGTCTGGCAAGACATAGACAGTCACGCGCTACAACAACGTATAGATGAAGCTCCGCGACTGTCAGTGGCCTCAGACCCTGCCGGTACCGCCACCATAGAAACCTACACTGTGAGCTTTAGCCGGGAAGGACCCAAGCGGGGGATTGTCATCGGGCGCAATCAAGCGGGGCAGCGAATTGTTGCCAACACCGGCACCGATGTCGACACACTGAATCAGCTGATGGCACAGGACCCGATTGGGCACAGCGGCAATGTGCGCATCGAGGGCGGGATCAGTCTCTTCGAACTGTAAGCGTACGCCCTAGGACAAGGTTCACTATGCTTCGACTGACAATGTTGCGGTATATGCCTATAACTGAAGCAGCACCAAGCATCGTTATCCTTTATACTGACAAATCGAACGTCTAAATAGGTATCTCACTGTGACTTTATCTTCAAACTCTTTCGACACTCTTTCGACGCTAGACGTTAACGGCAAAATCTACCAGTACTTCGCTGTCAATGGTGGGGCGCTGGCGACACACAGTACCGTAGCCCGCCTCCCGGTGTGCAGTAAAATTCTTCTCGAAAACTTGTTGCGCCACGAGGATGGCATGAGCTGCACGCGCGAGGATATCGAGACGCTAGCAGGTAGCGCAGGAGGAGGCTCCGATCAAGAAATCGCCTACCACCCCACGCGCGTGCTGATGCAAGATTTTACCGGAGTGCCGGCCGTGGTGGATCTGGCGGCCATGCGCGACGCCCTAGTCAAACGGGGTATCGATCCAGCGAGAATTAATCCGTTATCGCCCGTCGACCTCGTCATCGATCACTCAGTGAGCATTGACAAGTTTGGCAGTAACAATGCCTTCGAACAGAACGTGGCTATAGAAATGCAGCGCAACCACGAACGCTATGAATTCCTAAAATGGGGTCAGGGTGCGTTCGACGATTTCAGAGTAGTACCGCCAGGCACCGGCATCTGTCATCAGGTCAATCTGGAATACCTTGCACAGGTTGTGCGGCAGCAACCCACCGACAGCACACCCCTCGCTTGTCCCGACACACTGGTAGGCACAGACAGCCACACCACTATGATTAATGGCCTGGGTGTTCTCGGCTGGGGCGTTGGCGGCATCGAAGCTGAAGCGGCCATGCTGGGACAACCGATCTCAATGCTGATACCGGACGTTGTCGGTTTTGAGCTTACCGGCCAAATGTGCGAAGGCATTACCGCAACCGACCTGGTGTTGCAGGTGGTACAAATGCTGCGGGCACAAGGTGTGGTGGGCAAGTTTGTAGAGTTCTATGGCAGCGGACTTGACCACTTGCCGCTGTCTGATCGCGCCACTATTGCTAATATGGCGCCGGAGTATGGAGCCACCTGTGGCTTCTTCCCGGTTGATGCACAGACACTCACCTACCTGCGACTCACAGGGCGCGATGAAGACACTGTCTCTCTGGTGGAGGCTTACTGCAAAGCACAGGGCATGTGGCGCGACCACCACTACATCACACCCAATTTTGCCGCCACACTGCAGTTGGATATGTCCACGGTGGAGCCCAATCTCGCCGGCCCCAGACGTCCGCAGGACCGCGTCACGGTGCGCGATTTACGCGAAGCTGTCGATCAGTTCATCGAACTGGATGGCAAATCCAACCAGCTAAAAACGGCGTTCCCGCTCGCCGGTACCGCAGAGTCAATGCACCACGGGGATGTCGTCATTGCTGCCATTACCTCGTGTACCAATACCTCCAATCCAGCGGTGATGATTGGTGCTGGATTAGTGGCGCAAAAGGCGCTCGCGCTCGGTTTGCAGCGCAAGCCTTGGGTAAAGTCTTCACTGGCACCTGGATCAAAAGTGGTCACAGACTACCTGAAGAAGGCCGGACTACAGAGCGCATTAGATGCGCTAGGTTTCAATCTGGTGGGCTATGGCTGCACCACCTGCATCGGCAACTCAGGGCCACTACCGGACGCAGTGGAAGAGACTATCGCGACCAATGACCTGGTAGCCTGCTCAGTACTCTCGGGCAACCGCAACTTTGAAGGGCGTATTCACCCACTGGTGAAAGCCAATTGGCTTGCGTCTCCACCGCTTGTAGTGGCCTATGCCTTAGCCGGTACTACCCGTATCGATCTGAGCCAGGAACCACTGGGAGATGACACAGAGGGCAATCCGGTGTATCTGCGAGACATCTGGCCCAGCAACGCCGAGATTGCTGATCTGGTGCAGACCGTTCATACGGACATGTTCAAAAAGGAGTACGGTGCCGTATTCGACGGTGATCAGACATGGCAATCCATCAACACGGGCGACGGTGCCACCTATGCTTTCTCAGAAGATTCCACCTATATTCAGCTCCCGCCCTTCTTTGAAGAACAGTATCAAGGTAACCAGCACAATATTTTGGCTGCGCCCATGCTGGCGATGTTGGGTGACTCCGTCACCACTGACCACATATCACCAGCGGGAGCGATTCCACTAGACAGTCCTGCAGCGCAATACCTGCGTACGCACGGCGTCAACGAAACCGACTTTAACTCCTACGGCTCACGGCGTGGCAACCACCAAGTGATGATGCGCGGCACCTTCGGAAACATCCGTATCCGCAATGAAATGACGCCATCGCTGGAAGGGGGCTACACCCGCCTCAATGGCGCTACCGAACCGATGTTTATTTACGATGCCGCAATGGATTATCAGTCCCGGGGTATCAGCACAGTGGTCGTAGCAGGAAGCGAATACGGCACCGGCTCCAGCCGCGACTGGGCGGCAAAAGGGACTCTACTCCTCGGCGTTAAGGCTGTTATCGTAGAAAGCTTCGAGCGCATACACCGCTCCAATCTGGTCGGCATGGGTGTTCTTCCGCTACAATTTATGCCTGGAGACACACGCAAGACGCTGGCACTGCAAGGTGATGAGTGCTTCGATATCCTCGACCTTGAGGGCGACCTGGCGCCACAGCAGCTGTTGCCGGCAGTCATTCATTACCCGTCTGGGGAGCGTCGCGAAATACAGCTGCAGTCCCGACTCGACACTGCGGTGGAGGTACAGTACTACCGCGCCGGCGGTGTGCTGACCTATGTGCTCAACCGGATTGCCAATCAGCCCTAAAGGAGTAACGCCATGGGTAACATGCGCACCGAGAAAGACAGCATGGGCGAGGTACAGGTGCCTGCTGCAGCACTTTACGGTGCGCAGACTCAAAGGGCCGTCGATAATTTTCACATTAGCGGCACCACCATGCCAGCACATTTCATTTGTGCGCTCGGCCTCATCAAAGCCGCCGCCGCCCGCGCCAATGTCGAACTGGGGTTACTGGACGCCACTCTGGCTGCCAGCATTGCCGATGCCGCCACCGCCATCGCACAAGGACAGTATCAAGATCAGTTTCCCATCGACATATTCCAGACAGGTTCAGGCACCAGCACTAACATGAATGCCAACGAGGTCATTGCCAGTCTCGCCAGTCAACAACTGGGGCAAGCCGTGCATCCCAACGACCACGTCAACTGCAGTCAAAGTAGCAACGATGTCATTCCCACGGCAATTCACGTCAGCGCCGAACTAGCACTCGCCAACTTGCTGATGCCAGCACTGCACCATCTTACCGATGTCATTGCCTTACGCGAGGAGTCGCTGGCAGACAGCATAAAAACGGGACGCACGCACCTGATGGACGCCATGCCATTAAGTCTGGCGCAGGAACTGTCAGGCTGGCGCACACAGCTGTCACAAGCAGGACAGCGGATCAACGATTGTCGCTCACAGCTGCGCCAGTTGGCACAGGGCGGTACGGCAGTCGGCACGGGAATCAATGCCGATCCACAGTTCGCGGCACGTTTTTGTTTTCATCTCAACGCATCAAGCGGACAGTCCTTCGAGCCTGCAGACAATTTTTTTGCGGCCCTTGCAAGTCAAGATGTGGCAGTAGCGCTTTCAGGCCAGCTCAAGGCTCTAGCAGTCGCTCTCATGAAGATTGCCAACGACTTGCGATGGATGAACAGTGGGCCCTTGTCGGGACTGGGTGAAATTAGTCTTAAGCCCCTGCAACCGGGTAGCAGCATCATGCCCGGCAAGGTCAATCCGGTCATACCGGAGGCTGTGGCGATGGCATCGGCACAGGTCATCGGTAACGATACCACGATTACGGTAGCCGGCCAGTCAGGCAACTTTCAGCTCAATGTGATGCTACCGGTGATAGCCTGCAATTTATTGCAAAGCATCAACTTAATGGCCAACAGTTGCACAGCAATGGCGGACAAGTGCTTTGCAGACTTTGTCGTGAATCACGATACGATCACGGCCAATCTGGCTAGAAATCCGATACTGGTCACGGCACTCAATGGGCTGGTGGGCTATAACAGAGCTGCCAAAATTGCCAAACGCGCGTATCAGGAAGGCCGGCCTGTGCTTGAGGTCGCCGTCGAAATGACCGAGATTTCTCGCGAGGAACTGAGCACCCTGCTCGATCCGAAAAAACTCGTCTAGCAGTCCCGACGCACGTTTAAAACGAAAATTCGGGGCACCCCTTTTTATGTTAGCCGAGCAGCTGCACGGTAGTTGAACATAAACTAGACCAAGCGTTCTAACAGGAGTCCATCATATTCCACAGCGCAATACGTTGAGGTAGGATAGCCCTCACAAACCCACTACTCGAATGTGACTTGCGTGAACAAACCAATAAAATACGCGCTTACCACTACACTGATACTGGCCCTGCTTATCGGGGCCTCTCTGCTGTGGCTACGCTTTGAATTCGAGCGAGTGCAGCAGGATTCCGATGCTCTATCTACCTGGGATCAAGTGCCGGTGAAAGCCCTTGATGACGACCCCCAGATTCAACAGCCCTGCCTGCACTATTATCCGGAAAAAAGAGCCTTTTTCGGCGACCTCCACGTCCATACGGCCGCATCATACGATGCCACTTCATTTGGGGTCACCACCACGGTCGATAAGGCCTATAGCTTCGCTCGCGGCACGCCTATACCACTGCGCCTACTCGGCGATTCCCCAGACTACCAGCCACCGATGCTAGACATCGGGACACCACTGGATTTTGCAGCGGTCACCGACCATGCAGAGGCGCTCGGAGAAACACGGTTGTGCTACACCGCCGACCACCCAGCCTATAGCAGTTTAGTCTGTCGTCTCTATCGAGGCGACGTGCGCCTGCCGGTGGAAGAAAAAATGCAGTCCCTGATGCGCCTGGCCAGCTTTGCCATTTTTGGACAAGACCGCTCCATCAGAGTCTGCGGTGAAGACGGTTCATTGTGTCGCGACACCGCCGTGGAAGTCTGGCGCGAAAACCAGCGTAGCACCGAAGCGTGGCATGACCACAGCGAAGAGTGCGAATTTACCACTTTCCACGCTTATGAATACACACTCGCCGATCAGGCCAGCAACCTGCATCGCAACGTTATCTTCAAGTCGAGCACAGTGCCTCAGGCACCACTGAGCGCCAAGGATGCACCCACACCCGAACAGCTATGGGGCTGGCTCGACGAGACCTGCATCGAGGGCAACGACAGCTGCGACGTTCTGGCGATCCCGCACAACAGTAACTGGAGCAGCGGGCGCATGTGGTTCCCTTACACCAACCAGGACCTATCCTTACAGGAACAACAACGACTGGCGGCTTTGCGAGCGCGACTGGAGCCGCTGGCAGAAATGATGCAGGTAAAGGGTGACTCAGAATGTCGCAACGGCATTGCCAGCGTTTTCGGCGCTGCCGACGAACTGTGTGATTTCGAAAAGCTACGTCCTCCCAGTGAAGTCATCCCCGATTGCGGTGAGGCGTTCAGCAGCGGGGGCATGATGCTCGAAGGCTGTGTCTCACGCTACAGTTTTGTACGTTATGCCCTGACCGCAGGGCTTTCAGAGGAACAAGCGTTAGGAGTCAATCCTTTCAAATTTGGTATTATCGCGGCCACAGATACTCATATCGGCGCGCCCGCTGGCGTTAAGGAGAAAGGTTACCAGGGCTCGCACGGCAATGATCGAGGAATACAGAATCGACTCCTCGGTCAGGTCAATGTGCCTGGCGACATCGCAAAGGGCTCTCCCGTGCGTTACAACCCGGGCGGTATCGCTGGCATCTATGCGGTCGAAAACAGCCGCAATGCGCTATTCGCTGCGATGCAGCGTAAAGAAACGTTTGGCACTAGTGGCCCTCGTATCACCCCGCGCTTTTTTGCCGGATGGAATATCGATGCCGGCCTCTGTCAGAGTGACAACTATCTGGCTGAAGCCTACCGCGAAGGTGTGCCCATGGGAGCAGATATCCCTCCGGCTCCGTCAGGCGAAAAGTCCAGCCCAATGTTTATTGCCAGCGCCAATCGCGATCCCCGCGACGGTGGCAACCTGTTGCAGCGTATTCAGATCATCAAAGGCTGGATCGACGACCAAGGTAGAACCCAGCAGGCGGTTTATGACATCGCAGGTGCAAAAGACACCCACGCAAGCGTAGACCCACAAACCTGTGCAGTCTCCGGTAGAGGTTTTTCTCAGTTATGTGCTAGCTGGCAAGATCCAAATTTTGACCCAGAGGTCGCCGCTGTTTATTACGCCAGAGTGTTGGAAAATCCCAGTTGCCGTTGGAGCCATTACGACTGCCTCAGTCTGGCACCGGAACAACGGCCTCCCAGCTGCAGTGATCCCGAACTGCCTTGGCAGATTCAGGAACGCGCTTGGACATCGCCGATCTGGTATCGCCCCTAGTGACGCGCCAGCATAGTCTTCGCTAACACCGCACAGAAGCGTCACTACTGCCGCTGCTGAATATCCTGTAGATAGTCGAGCAAGATTTGGTTTACTTCGCTGGAAGCTTCCAGTTGCACCATATGGCCCGCGCCAGCAATCATGCGCACATCACGCAGATCAGGAAAGATAGCGCGCATAAGACCAATGGGGTCGTCCCCGTGAAAGCCTTCCAAATCCACGTCATGCTCACTGCCCAAAAAGTAGGCGGGCACGCTACTCTGCACTCCCTCAAAAGGCTTTCGCTGCAGCCACTTTAGGTCAAAAGAGCGGTACCAGTTTAGCCCACCGGTAAAACCGCTGCGGCTGTATTCACTGACAAAGTATTCTAGCTCAAGCTCAGACAACCAAGACCAGGGTAGCGACGGGGGTTCTGCCATCGCGTCGATATAAGAGGTTTCCGGCGGATAGTTAAATACGTCAAAGTAATTTCCGGCTGCACTCAGCGTGTGAAACACCTTGTGCAAAAACCGACGTGGCTGTGCGGCGAGCTCCTGGTCTGCCCGGGGCGGCACTCGAAAATATTCAATGTGCAGAAAATGTTCCTGCCCCATGCGCCGATACTCCGTGAGAGGTGGCTCATCCGGATTGTGCGGTGCGGCGGGATTCTCTAGGCCTATCACCGCAAGCACACGTTCGGGGTGGCGTAGCGCCAGGTCGTAAATCGCAAATGCGCCGAAGTCTAGACCAGCGAATACGGCACACTCCACACCAATGTGATCAAGCAATCCCAATAGATCGCCGGTGATATGATCAATGTCGTAAGCAGAGAGTTCGGAGGGCGCCTCAGTCTGACCCATGCCGCGCATATCGGGGGCAATCACCCGGTAACCAGCATCGGCCAATGCGCTAATTTGTCGGTGCCAGCTGAACCACAGGTGAGGAAAGCCATGGCACAAAACCACCGGCATGCCCTCGCCCTGCTCCACATAGTGCATATGGATGCCGTTGATGGTGGCATAGTGGTGCTGCCAGTTCATAATAATGATAGCCCCTCAATAAAAAAGGCCAGCGGTGCTGGCCTGCTGTAAGACGGACAGGTGTTTACAGGTTGTAGCCGCGCTCATCGTGCAGCACGAGATCTAGACCCTGGTTTTCTTCGTCCTCATCAACACGCAAACCCACCATAGCGTCAACCAGCTTGAGGATTATAAACGTCATTACGCCGGTATAAATAAAAGTCGCCGCCACGCCGGTCGCTTGCACCCACAGTTGCCCTCCCATGCTACTAATACCTTCGGAAAACCCATTACCACTGAAAAGCCCGAGCTGCTCTGAGGCGAACACGCCAATCAATAAAGTCCCGAGCATCCCGCCGACACCGTGCACCGGAAACACATCGAGGCTGTCGTCAATTTTCAGCGCATTCTTCATAAAGTTGGTGGCAAAGTAGCACACCACACCTGCGCTAAGCCCAATGACGATTGCCGCAGCGGGACCGACAGAACCGGAGGCAGGTGTAATCGTGCCCAGACCAGCCACCATACCGGTAACAATGCCCAGCACTGATGGCTTGCCGTGGCGCACCCACTCCATCGTCATCCATGCCAACGCGCCGCAGGCGGCAGATAAGTGAGTCACCAGCATGGCCATGGCAGCCGTATTGTTAGCACCCAGCGCCGAACCAGCGTTAAAGCCAAACCAACCGACCCAGAGCATACCAGCACCAGCGACAGTCATTGCGAGATTGTGTGGCGGCATGGCAACGGTACCAAAGCCTTTGCGCGGCCCCATCATTAATGCCGCCACCAGCGCCGCTACCGCTGCAGTAATATGCACCACGGTGCCGCCGGCAAAGTCCTGCAGTCCCATTGCACCTAACCAGCCACCGCCCCAAACCCAATGACAGACCGGCGAGTATACGAACACTAGCCAGATAGTGCTAAAGATAAGCATGGCCGAAAAGCGCATACGCTCGGCAAAGGCACCTACAATCAGTGCTGGGGTAATGATCGCGAATGTCATCTGGAAAACAGCAAACAACGTAGTGGGGATGGTCCCGCTCATTGAGTCTATTGTTATCGCACTGAAAAAGATGTTACCAAAATCCCCTATATAGGGTCCCTGCTCGACCCCCTCGCTGCCAAAGGCGATGGTGTAACCGACGACAAACCACACCACTGACATGAGGCAGGTCAGAGCGAAGCATTGCATCATCACCGACAACACATTTTTTACCCGCACCAGGCCCGCATAAAATAGTGACAACCCGGGAATCGTCATAAACAATACCAAGGCAGTCGAGGTGAGCACCCATGCGGTATCGGCTCCGCTGAACTCATCAGCGCTGGCACCACTGGCGGCAAATAGCCCCGCCATTAATACAGTCGTTATTTGTAGCCTCTTTGCTATTTTCGGCATCATCAGAGTGCCTCCTCGCCAGTCTCTCCCGTGCGGATACGAACACTTTGCTCCAGCGGAGTGATGAATATTTTGCCATCACCGATCTTGCCGGTACTTGCCGCTTTACACACAACCTCAATCACTGCATCAACTCGGTCGTCGCTGATTCCAATCTGTATCTTAATCTTAGGCTGAAACTCCACCACGTATTCTGCCCCACGATAAAGTTCAGTATGACCCTTCTGCCGTCCGTAGCCCTTCACCTCTTCCACTGTCATGCCATTGATGCCGAGCTGGTGCAGCGCATCGCGAACGTCATCAAGCTTGAATGGCTTGATGATTGCAGTCATCATTTTCATGTTGATTCCTCACCCTTAAGTTACCCCATTAGTCTGCTGCTTACTGCCACTGCAGACCATTGAGCGAAATCCGTCGTCAACCGACGATGCGGGACGCTATCGTGCCACATCGTCGTGCAAAGGTTAACCGCTCTAATAAACAAAAATGAGCAATCACACGCTTTCTTGCAAGCTTCAAGCACCCGATCTCGCAATAAGCCCGTGTGCGCTAAAACTAATATTTAAGCGTGCAACAACGCGGTTTGCATGGTATCAATACGCGCTTTATGAACTTTAGGGATACGCTTTCATCTATGAATAACAAAAAAATACGCTATCTGCTTTGCGGGTTCGCACTCTCTGCTTGCGTTGCGATGGCACAGGATGGCACTCCCACGCCCGATTCTACTTCTGCAGCCCAATCTCGTCAGGTTATCCTCATTATTGGAGACGGCATGGACGAGCAACAAATTACGATAGCGCGTAACTACCTCAAGGGTGCGGCAGGAAAACTGCACCTGGACCAGCTACCAGTGCGCTCGTCAATGCAAATACTCACCACCGAAGATCAGTCTGATGGTAAATCCGTGTATGTGGCAGACTCAGCCAATACAGCCACCAGCATGGCAACCGGCGTCATCACTAGCCGAGGGCGTATCAGCACGAGTCCCGGTAGCAATGAAGACCTCACCACCCTAGTAGAATTAGCCTCAGCCCATGGCTTACGCACAGGCATTGTCACCACTGCAAGCATTACCGATGCCACGCCAGCGGCCTTTGTGGCTCACGTCAACTTACGCCTGTGCGAGAATCCCGACGCGATGGTAGATATCAGTTATCGCGGCATACCGCTAGGAAACTGCTCGGATGACCTCAAGGCAAACGGGGGCAAAGGCTCTATCGCTGAGCAACTGGCCGACTCTTCCTTGGATGTCATGCTCGGTGGCGGTGCCAAACATTTTTTGCCCAATGCCGAGGGCACGACCGAGAGCGTGACCAGCCTGGCACGGCATAATGGTTTTCAGGTTGTCACGACCGCCGCCGAACTGGCAGCAGCATCACCGGACAAACGCTTGCTGGGCCTATTTGCGCCTAGCACTCTACCGGTGCGTTTGCAGGGCGAGAACGGCCGTGAGGCAGAGGAACCCAAACGCAGCTGGCTCAATCATATACACCCCTATTTGGGGAGTGTGACACAACCAGAACCCATGAGTTGTGAGCCCAACCCGGCGTTTGCTGCAGTGCCCGATTTACAACAAATGACAGAGGCCGCCCTGCGTCACTTGAGCCACAACAACGATGCCGGGTTCTTTTTAATGGTCGAATCTGCCTCTATCGACAAGCAGTCTCATGAACGCAAGCCCTGCGGCTCAATCGGTGAAGTGCAGCAGTTGGAAGAAACCTTGACCAGCGCTTTGGCTTTTGCAGAGACCCATCCACGGACATTAATACTGGTGACCGCAGATCATTCACAAGCAGCGCAGCTCATTCCTTACGTCAGCCTATTTGATGCCTTTCCCATCCCAACCTCCACGCCGGGTATGGTCGCCCGAGTGATTACGCCCGAAGGGAGCCATATGTCAATAAACTATGCGACGAGCAACTTCATGATGGAGGAGCACACAGGCGCATCGGTACCACTTTTTAGTAATAGTGAAGGGTTAGACTTAGTAGGGCCATTTGTGCAACAACCACAGATTTTTGAGATTGTCCGCGACTACCTGGGGCTCTGAGACGGGCAGCAGTCAGTGTTATAAGTTCACCCAGCTGTTCAGAGCACGCAATCGAAACTGCGTGCCCTGATAACTCAGCACTACTGAATCAGGAAGAATTTCCTCAATCTTGACGCCATTCACCGGATTCCCACCGACTTTTAGGGTTTTGCTATTCATTACTACCGTCGAGATGGACGTATTATTTGAATAGTCGTGGCGCTGATAATATAGCGTAGGAATATCGTCTTTGACTTGCTGAGACAGAGCGGACAGCAAAGGCACTGGATGCTCGTCAAGGGTCGCATCCTTCATCTCCTCACGAGCAGACTGTAACACCCTCGCTATATCGATAGGCTCTTCATTGCCGGAGTCTGCGTATAGGTCCAATGCGGCGGATGACGTTCGCTGTGGGGCCGCAGCATCGTCCATCACATTACGATTCTGATAGAGCTGCGCCACCGCGGGATTTTCCACCACGGGAGCCGAAATCGACGTTGTTGTCTCCATCGCAACCGCAATCGTCACAATATCTGGCTCTGGGTTATTCGCGACAGGCGCTACCGCAACGGGCTCCGATGTCTGGCTGTCCGCAACGGGTTGAACCAACGGCTCCTCAACTGCGGCGTCCTCTTTAACCTCAGTAGAATTGGACTCACTCGCAGTGATGATATTTTTCGACACCTGCTCAGTAGGAGCGCCAACTTCAATGTCAGACACGGGAGTCGCGAATAATCGCCCTATCACTAGCCAGCCAATGATCACCACTGCCACGGAGAACGCCACCCAAGGCAGATACTGCCGCTTGCCTGATGCCATTTTGTCAAACGTATGATGCGTTGCCAGATTGGGCACCGAATCTCTATCCTGGCGGGAGCGGTTCAACGCATCAAGAATCAGCGACACGGGTATGCTCCTATATCTATCACCAGCGAAATATCTACAGTCATTGGTTTAACCCATTTTCTGCAGCGGCCTGCAGTTGCTGTCTGGCCTGCGCTGCGGTCACATCAATCGCCAGCTGTTCATTCAGCTTCAGCAGTGTTTGCACGCCTACGACACCGTCATCTACCAGCGTATTTTGCTGCTGAAATAGGCGTACCCGCTGCTCCAGCGCTCTATTAAAACGTCGGCCCGCCAAAGGGGTCGGTTGCGCATCTAAGCGGGCGAAAAGCTGTGCGACTAGTGCGACCACAGCGCTGTCATCTCCCAGCACAAGAGACTTCTCAAAACCTACCGGTGGGTGCCATAACAGACGGTAACGCCCGGTCCAATAGGGTGCTAGTTCCGCCAAAGGTACGGATACGACAGCGTTCTCCACCAGCACCCAGGCCATTGGCTCATCCATGCCTAGCAGCAACACCTCGGCCGAAAATCGCTGCGGCGTGATCATCTCCAGTAACAGAGGACTATTAAAAACGTCCAATTCATCCCAAGTCCAGACCTCTCCCTCCAGACAAGTCAAACCAGTTTGCGCTGCGCTCATGCAAACCTCGTCGGGCGCAGGCTCAGCAGAGTAAAGTGCCCACAGCTCTGCCATAGCGACCCTAGGGGCTTGCATCGCATTTATCGTGTTTAATGCGGCTGGCGCCGATAATGCATCCAGTAACGTATCAGGTAGAGGCTCTGCCTCTAGTGTAACGAGAGCATCCGCTGTAGGGTCCTCCCCGGATAATTCAATCGCGTCGGGCTCTAGCTGCATATCCATCCAAGATGGCGCCAATATTGCGGTGCCCCCCGTGTATTTGCCCAGCAGCCAACCCGCTGTCCAAATGGCCAGCAGCAACACCACAGCAATTCCCAGCCATCGCCACAACGGGGTGACGACAGTCTCATCGCCCAAGACCTCCTGCATCGCTAATCTCAACATGGCCTGATTCACGCTGGATTCGTTGCGCCCATAAGCGCCCAGTAGCATGCGATCACACAAGACGTTGATCACCCGAGGAATTCCGTGTGTCGCCTTGTAAATGCTTCGCACGAGGGAAGGCGGAAAGATTAAGCGTCCGGGAGTCATCCCGGCCACCTGCAATCGGTGCTGGATGTAAGCACCCGTCTCATCGAGATTCAGTGGCCCCAAATTGTAACGCGCGGTGATACGCTGATTTAACTGCCGCAGCTCCGGTCGCGCCAACATTTGGGCGAGTTCAGGCTGGCCAATGAGAATAATCTGCAACAATTTTTCGCTATTAGTTTCGAGATTCGTCAGCAGCCTGATCTGCTCCAGCACATCAAAATCGAGATGCTGCGCCTCATCGATTAACAATACCGTCTTACGCCCTCTGGCGTGATTTTCGAGCAAAAAGCGCTGAAGATTATCAGTCAGAGTTTTCAGTGTGTGTTTGTCATGATCGTATTCAATACGCAGTTCATCACAGGCACTGGCCAATAACTCGATGGCATTGAGAGCGGGATTGAGAATAATGGCGATGTCTGTGTCCTGGGGCAATTGCTCCAGTACGCAGCGGTTTATTGTAGTCTTACCTGTGCCCACCTCACCGGTCAGCAGGATAAAGCCACCGCCCGCACCCACCCCATAGAGCAGATGCGCCAATGCATCCCTGTGGCGGGCGCTCATAAACAGATAGCGGGGATTAACCGCTATGGAGAATGGCGCTTCAGTCAGCCCAAAATATTGATAATACATTCAGTCGAAACCAGTAAACCCAAGCGTTTTATCTTCTGGTATTATGCCCAAGCGCTGCTATCAATGCTACGTTGGGTGTAAGAATGAGCCAGACCCAGCAGTGGGCTGTCCTGAGGTCAAATACCTCGTCGCTTTTCGATACACGGACGGGTCACGGCAACCATTAGAGGGCTAATAACACTTTATTTTGAGCAAATAAGCCAGTATTCACAGCAAAAGACTTGTTGGGACTACCTCAGCAACAACGAACTTTCATTACAGATGGCGGTCTATAAGATCGCGTCAATTCACCCAAGGACACACTAAAATGCGCTGTAAAAATATGCTTCTCATCGCTCTATTCGCCCTGACCTCTCCGGTTATGGCAGATTCAGCCACAGCCATTTTTGCGGGCGGTTGTTTCTGGTGCATGGAAGCTGACTACGAAAAGCAAGCAGGCGTCACGGGCGTTGTCTCTGGCTTTACCGGTGGTACACTCCCCAACCCTACTTACTCTGGAAACCATCAGGGTCACTTTGAAGCCGTTGAGGTCACCTATGATCCAGCCATCGTTGATTACGCCGAACTGTTAGACGTATTTTGGAAAAATGTTGACCCCTTCGACAATCAGGGCCAATTTTGCGACAAGGGCCCCAGTTATCGAAGCGCTATTTTTCCAGGCAGCGAGTCAGAGAAAGTCCTCGCAGAGCAATCAAAAGCGAAGGTCGCTGCACGTTTCAGTGGGCAGACTGTCTACACCGAAATCAGGAATCGAGGGCAGTTTTGGCCGGTGGAGGAGTACCATCAGGATTACTATTTGAAAAATCCCGTGCGCTACAAGTACTACCGTTGGAACTGCGGCCGAGACCAAAGACTAGAACAGCTATGGGGGGCAGAAGACTGACCACAAGCCAGGCTGGAAGCAGCGGCGCTGCCTAACAAAGGCTTCAGAGACATCCCACACGCGGTGGAAACTAACTGCCTTCGGTGCCGGCTATTAAGGCAATGGCCTCGTCGCACCAAGCCATAAACTGTTGACCATGCCCAAGTCCACGCGCCAGCGCTAGGTACACGCCTTTACTGCGGGTCGGCAGGGACTCCGGATCACTATAGTATCGCACGCGAATTTTCTCGTAGACATACAACATACGCATCATTTCCTCCCTGCGATCGCCAATCTCCGTCGCCAAATGTACCGCGTTTTCAGCACTAAGATTGTACAACTTGATCACCAGCTCATCCTTGGCTGACTGGGTTTTGGTTGCGCCGTACACCCACTCAGCCAGGGCGTCCCGCCCGGCCTTAGTAATGCCATAGACAATTTTATTGGGCTTACCACTTTGTTGTACTTCCCGTTTATTCAGCCAAGCCTTGTCAGCGAGCTTGTGCAGTTCTTGATAGATTTGTTGATGTGATGCATGCCAGAAAAAGCCGAGTGAGGCTTCGAAATCCTTGGCCAATTCAATACCCGAAAGATCGTCGTCGATCAGAGCCGTCATTATTGCGTGTGCAAGCGCCATGCATTCAACTCCTGTACCGCTGTTTTTATTGTCACCACGTCTGCTACAGGCAATATGGACAGCCTGCCAACCGCTCCTTACCTCAACAGAAGTCTAGCATGAATCCACACTGAAGCCATCTCAACTTGACGGGCAAGCTGCACGACTCAGAAGGTAAAAACCCTCTTTATTCAGCCTACCGCTGAGCGACTCGCTTGTTCAGTTAACAAGGGCTGCGACATGGGCTGCGGCCGAATTACCCAATGCTTGCAGGTCATAACCTCCCTCTAACGTGGAGACAATTCGACCTTTTGAATGGGACTCGGCAAGTGAAACAATCATTTCTGTTATCCAACGATAGTCGTCTTCGATGAGTTGTATTTCTGCAAGGGGGTCATCTCGGTGAGCATCAAAGCCAGCAGATATAAAGATGAGATCCGGTTTATGCGCCTCTATTGGCCGTAGCCACGTCGACTCTATCAACGACCTATATTGGCAACCGGATGTGCCCGCTGCTAGTGGCGTATTGATGACATGTTGATTTTCGTAGTCGAGAAAACGATGCGGATAAAAATCTTCTTGAAAGCTACTACAGACCATCACTCTTGGGTCATCTTTAAAGATATCAACAGTGCCGTTGCAGTGATGCACATCAAAATCTAAGATCGCCACACGTTGCACTGATGGGTCCTGTAATGCGACTGACGCTCCGATCGCAACATTGTTAAACAGGCAAAAGCCAAAAGCAGCCGCGATCTCTGCATGGTGACCTGGGGGTCTTATAGCGCAGAAGGCGCGATTGCTCTCGCCGGCTAGCACTCTCGATGTTGCCTCTGCTACAGCGCCAGCGCTAAGTCTTGCAGCTCGACTACTACCAGGGTTCATGTAGGTGTCGGCTTCGAATTTGGCCACGCCTTCAATGGGTTCAGAGGATAAGACGTCGTCGATGTAGCGGCGAGGATGCACCTGCTCAATCAGATCTAGGCTAATCTCACTCGCGAGTCCTTGATTCATTTCACTCGTTAAACCACGCTCACGCAGCGTTGCCAAAACAGATCTAAGCCTATCCGGTCGTTCGGGATGGCGAGGCATTTCATGGATAAGGCAATCAGGGTGAGTGAGTAAAATCGGTGTCATATAACGCTTCGTTTAGTGCTCGTTGTAAGTCTCGTGTGCGGTAATCAAACACCACTTCGAAGTGGTCTGTCAACGGTGCAAGATAAGGGCTTTTTTTCAGATGTTCGAGAGCAGGAACAGGACCTTCCCACCGCCCATAGCTCACTCCTCCTCCAAACTTGCGGCTCCTCATTAGTCAAACGGACTTGCGCCGGCTTTCGTCTAGCAGCGGCCATTAGCTATCCCAAATCTGGGGCAACAAAAACCCCGCACTGGGCGGGGTTGCAGCGCATCAAAGGTATGCGCCTCTCTTCCCAAACTGTCAGAAAGAGACTTGTTTTTATTGGCTTACAAGTACAAGGTTAAATTGAAAGACGAACACCAAAATCCCAGCACCATTGACTCCAAAGCTGGGGAATAATTTTAGAGAATTACTTAACGAGATCAATTTGAAATAAAAACGGTATCGTTAATATATGCGCCTTGTTCAA